>Ga0307436_1001056_pt1 | contig 12570 bp, 7 predicted proteins | sample SalMarWE160440MG_FD_202513 | JGI IMG/M metagenome (GOLD analysis project Ga0307436, IMG submission 202513) | Salt marsh sediment microbial communities from the Plum Island Ecosystem LTER, Massachusetts, United States - WE1604-40 | ecosystem: Environmental > Aquatic > Marine > Intertidal zone >...
TGCCGGCGCCGGCGCCGGCCGCTATAAGGAGCTTCAGCCTTTGGCCGGAGGCCCTGGAGTACTGGCCTATCCCGGAGCCCACGGTGCCGCCGATTATGGCTATCGGACCTTCTACACCGGCCGATCCGCCGCTGCCTATGGTGATGGCGACGGCAAAGGTTTTAAGCAGGATGTTTCTCAGCTTGAGAAAGCCGCCTTTCAAGTTCACCTTTTCGATGAAATTCGGGAAGCCGTAGCCGTTTATCTCGCCGGGAAAGGCAAGCGACAGAGGTATCAGGAGGAGCGCTCCGCCTATGGGCAGAAGGGGCAGCAATACCTTGTATATTCCGCCGTGCTCAAGTGAAAGAAAGCCCCCCACCTGCGTGAAAAAAATACGGTGGACGAAGTCCATACTGAAATGCAGGAAGGCGTTGGCAAGACCGGCCAAAACCCCGACGATAACAGACAGGATAATCAGAGCCGTGTGCTCGTGTATATGAGATTCAAGCCAGGAGATGAGACGGGAAAGTTTGCCGGTCTGCCGTTCACCGGCCCCAAGACTAGCAGCGTCCATTTTTCACCTGAACGGTTATAACCTCAAATGACGTTCCAATGTTACAGAGCATTATAATATTTTTTCCCATTGAGCCGCCCCATCGATCGGCGCCCGGAGGTCGAAATAGACGAAATCACCATCCGTACTTCAGGACTTGAATAGATATAGCGCTCCTATGAAAAAGAGCACGCCGATAAGCAGGGATTTTAACCATTTTTCGTTTATACGCGGGGAGAGCTTCGGCCCCAGTATTGAGCCTGCCACCATGCCGGCGGTTTCGACTGAAAGATAGGGCGTTATAAGATGAACATGCATCCTCATGTAATTTGCAGTCGCTACCGCGGCTGAAAACATGACTGCCAAAACGCTGGCCCCTGCCGCCACGAACACGGGGAACCCCACCATGTCGATAAAGAAAGGAGAAATCAGAAATCCTCCTCCCACACCGAAGATAGTGGCTACCGTTATAATACTTAAGCCCGCAAAGAAAAGGACTACGGGGGAAAAAGAGTAGTCGACGCCCAGGATCGTATAATCCATCTTTTTCAGCGTGAACGCTCCGGTCTTCGTTATCAGTTCGCCGGCGGGTGGATCGTCCTGCAGGGCCAGGCCCGCGGAGGCTGTTTTCAACTGTCTTTCCTTCAATATTTGCTTTATGATTTTATACGTCATTAAAAGGGACACGATAAGTATCATGTAGCCGAAGTAGTACTTGAAAGATTTGGCATTGGCAAGGTATGTTGTGGACAGCCATGGGCCCAGGATCCCTCCTATCATGCCACCCGAGGCCAGCGACAGGGCGGCGTAAATTATCACCTTTTTTATTTTCCTGACCCTTTCCTGCCTCATATATGTAGGGACTGCCACCAGGGCAGCAATAATGACCAGTATCAGGCTCATCGGTTTTGTGGGGTTGACGGGGGCATGCATAATGGTTATGAAACCAAAGACCGCCAGCACTCCCCCGGCGCCGCCGGTAGAGGTGTATACGAACCCCACAAAAATGGCCCACAAAAAGGCCTCGAGATAAAACAGGCTTAAAAGATGCATATGTATATACCTACCTTCATTCTATTTTTACAAAACTGTACCTTACGGATTCTTGCTTAACTTCTAAAATACTTCGAACTGTCAGGCGGGCTGTCCGGCTCAGCTGCCGGCTCGGGCAAAAAAGCTGATCTTGGGTGGGCCTGTCTCCCCCAGGCGATACGTGCTTAAGTCCAAATCCCTGTTCAATGTACTCCCCTCCTCTCCTTTCTCCATTAATTGCTTTGTTTTTATATTAAACAACGGCATTGTGAAGAAATTATGAAAAGAGTGTGAAGAAATTGTGAAGCTACCCGGGAAGGCGATGCTTCCCGGGATCTCAGCCTGCCGAAGCGTGATCGCTTACAGGTGCTGTTTTCAGCGTTCTTGCATTTGATGTTCATACTCAAATACAAAGGGTACCGTTGCCCGCCTCGCGCAGGGCGTTCATCGCACGCTCAAAATGTTCTTTTGACCGGGCCGAGGGTCAATCCGTATCCGTGTGTAAAGGTGAGCACTTCGTTGATCCAGTTCTTCGTCGGGATGCTCTCACTCGACAACTCTCTCGGCGAAAGCAGCGTCTGGCGATATTTGCCGTCTATTTTATAACGGTCGTTGTTGACATTGACGAACTGGTAGTAGGTCCGTATCTCCTGGACCTGGCTGAAGGTGTCCAGGAGCGGCTTCCGCTCCCAGAGGCGTATATTGTTGATCGTAGCCTTGTTACGTTCGATATCGGCATTGCTGAGAGCCATGTCTCCGGAGATGTCTTTTCCCTCAACCCTGTTGCGGTCCACGGACACCGTCCCTCTGGCAAGATACAGGACTACGACGAGCAGAAGAGAGATAAACAGCAGTGCGAGCGTCGCATCGCATATGTTATCGAAGCCGGAATGGCGAAAAGATAGAATGACACGTCTTTGTGAAATATGGGGTCGGAATGTCCGAACGGTACCGCATTGAAATAAGAGAGAAATTCAAACCAGCTGTCATGAAAGAGAAGTGCGACAATAAAACCGAACATGGCAGGCATGATAAACTTCAGTTTGTCCAGGTTATCGAGTACGCGCCGCACAAACTGAGTGTCCCATGCGGCCGGCAGGGTCACTACCCTTACCGTACCTTATGAATTATTGATCACTGCATAAGTATTGACCTATACGATTATCTCCTGATCTGTCACTCCCGCTTGTCGGGAGTCCTTCCGAAGAAAGATTCGGGACCTGCCTACCGGCAGGCAGGCGAGCCGGAATGACAGGAATAGGACATTACTTATGCATCTTTCAGTAGCTGTAAACCTAATCCGGATAGGCGATGCTTCTGGGGATTTCAGCCTGCTCTTTTCTGACCGGCAAGTACCACAGAACGCCGTCGACGAACATCAGAATCCCTGCCAGGACAAGCACGATATCGATGGCCGTAAACAGTCCTACACCGAAATAGACCAGCAGACCGAGGCCTATGCTGAGGAATGAAAAACCGGTGCGTATGAAGGCGAGGCCTGTCCTCGCCCGCGCGTATATCGTGCGGTAGCATGCCGCGATCGTCCTCTGGGCTGCCAGGACATTCCTTTCGCGCGCAAACATGGTCCGCACCTTGCTTGAAGGTGAAGGATCGAGAATGGTGCAGTGGTCTGCGAGGAAGTCGCTCATCCTGGCGAGCATCGTCCCCTTGGTCTCGAGCCGGACGCCTGTGTCCTCGATGAAATGATAGTTTTCGAGAAAGATCAGGGTAGCGCCGGTGACCTCGGCAAGGGTTTGATTTCCGGGAGGGCTGATCCTCGATTTTCTTACTTTCAGATAGACCGGAAGACCGTATAAACAGATGGCAAGCCCGAGGGCCAGGACCGCAATATATAGATAAGGTGAACTGCTGACGTTTCTGCTTTTCAATAAGGTGTTTGCTATAGCCACCGTCCCCAGTCCCCAGCGGAGGAAGGCAAGCCCCGTCCGCGCATTGGCAAGATCGGTCCTGTAGCAGGCCAGTCTTGTCCTCCACTGGGCCATGGTGGTCCGCCAGAAGGCAAGCCCCGTCCTCTCCGTGCCGATCAGCAGCCCCGGTTTGGCATGAAGGAAGTCCTGTATAAACCAGCGGATGTCCTCCTCCAGGGCGACCCTGAATTCGTAATTTTCCGCCCCGAGATACCTCCTGGCCTCTTGCCTCACCACCCGGCTTTCTGGATCGTTGGCTGCGATCACCACCGTGCCGTCCTCGCATTTTATCACCGGCATCCAGAGGCTTCTCGAAAGCACCGCCCCGTCAAGGCCCTCCAGAAGCTCCGGAGGGATCGGGAGGCGTTCGTCGTACTCGATGGAGGGACAGTTGTAACGCTTAGAGAGGGCCTGAATGAGCAGATACTTCGGAACCCCGCACTCTTTCATTAGTATCCCTTCCAGGCTGACGCCTCTCGCCCGTGACGCCCTTTCCGCTTCGCGCAACCGCTCCGGGCTGATGGCCCCCCATTCCGTTAATACTTCGAATCCCAAGTCTTTCTCCAGATCAGATATCGTCATGACTGAAAACAGCCTTTCCCCACCGGCGCGCCGGCCTGCCATAATCAGGGACGGTTATCTCCATGTCGCCGTAACAATACGGGTACTGTGCCCTGATATTCTCGGCGGGGACCGCCCAATAGAAGCCGTCGGCGACCAGCGTAATCCCTCCGACTATAAGTACTGTATTGAATATCGTCCAGCCGGCAGCGGATGTGCCGAAAAAAACCATGAGGCCGGCGCCTACGGCCGTAATACTGATGCCCGTCCTTATAAAGGCCAGACCGGTCCTGGCCCTGGCCATGATGGTCCTCAGACGGGCCATCACGCAACGCCTTTCTGCAAGCACGGTCCTCTCCAAAGCAAGGCCTGTGGTGGCCCAGATCCCCGGAAGATGCGAGGCGAGTACGGGAGGGCAGGCGCTGCCTTTCCTCGGACCTGTCCGCTTGTGACGCAGTGGAATTACAAAATCCCATATGCTTTCCTTCATGTTCATGCGGCGGACGGCCCTGAAGCTCTCTATCCCGGCCCGGCGTCCTCCGAAATACCAGTAAAAGCCTTCCGCCGACATCAATACGCCGGCGGCTATCAGGGCCAGGTCGAATATGGTCCAGCCGCTGGCGTGAAAATGTCTGATCAACCCTATCCCTATTCCGGCGAAGGCTATGCCGGTCCGCGTAAATGCAAGGCCGGTCCTGGCCTTTGCGAGCACCGTCCTGTGGCCTGCCAGCGCGGTCCTTTCCTCGGCAAAGTCAGACCTGTCGCAGGCGATGAACCTTCGTCTCATGACCGGCGAAAGGCAGTTCCAGCCGGCCCTCAATTTCTCGGCCCCCTCCACTATTCCGGTCCTCCTGAAAACGGGGTGGCCTTTCTCAATCGAAACCGTAAGCATACTCGTCCCTCCCGTCGGCTCCGTCGAAGAGTTGTCCATGGGGTTACGGCCGACGGCCCGAGAGGGGATATACCATTTGGTGCCGTCAAAGATCATTACCAGACCGGCCAGGATGAACGGCACTTCCAGCACTGACCAGAGACCAGTGCCGAAGACCCTCAGAAAGGTAAGTGAAATCGCGATGAAGGCCAGACCGGTCCGGACAAAGGCCAGGCCCGTCCGTCCCTTTGCAAAAAGCGTCCTGTAATGTGCGAAGGTGGAGCGTCTGTAGGCAAGGAACACCCTTACGAGGGCAAGGGGGGTCCTTCCGCCGCCGAAGGGGAAGCCGGGGTTGACATCGAAGTTGTTCTCGACAATGCGGGTAATATCGGCGGGGAGGGCGACGCGGAAATTGACTTCTTCTACTCCAAGGGTATTTCTGATGTCTTCGATTACTTCGGCGGCGCCGGGATTATATGCAACGACCTCCGCGGAGTCCTCTCTTACAGCCAGTGGGAACCAGAGTTCGCGCCTGTGTTTTTCGAGTTGCAGCCTCATGGTAACCAGGTAGGGGGCCATGAGGCCTTCATCGTATTCCGCAAAAGGGCAGTCGTAATATTCGGAGAGGCAAAAAAGGACCTCGTGCCTGGGGACCCCTTTTTCGAGAAGAAGTTCCTCCGGGTATTTTCCGGAAGAAACGGACGCCTCTACGATACGGTCCAGTTCATCTTCCGTCAGCAGGCCTTTACTTAAGAGCCTTTGGAATTTCTTTTTCAGCATGATTTGTTGCAGACTTCCCCCACGGCTTGAGAACAAATGTTTGCATAGTTTACCGTTTTTGAGGCCGATTAGGCAAGGTCCGGAGGGGAATCTCCCCCGCCGGTAAGAAAGCACGTGCCGGAGTAAACCAGCCCCGTCGACCCGTCGATGCTTATCACAGATCCTTCAGTCACGGTGTAACCACCGATCCTTGCGTAGAATTCACCCCGTTCATCCGTTTCAATGGCCATGTCAGAACAGCCCACGACCGCCGCCAGGTCGAACTTCTGCGCGAGGATGGAGGCATGGGACGTCGCCCCGCCGGCGGAGGTGAGAATCCCGTCGATCCCGGGCATAAGGGTGACATCGTCGGTACTTGTAGTCTTCCTCAAGAGGACGACCGGCATATTCTGCTCCCTCCGCATTTCTCTTATTTGATCAGGCGAGGAGGTAAAGGTGGCGAGGCCGCTGAGGGCACCTCCGTGGACGCCGGCCCCCCTCCCGATTATGGATTCCTCCATCCTGCAGACGTCACTGAAACTTCTTATGAAGCCCCTGTGGGACTCCATGCGGCGCGTCTGGAGTACGTGTATGAGCCTTTTCCCGTCAGGTCTTCTCACATAAGTGGCCTCAACCTCCTGTGGCAGTTCCCCCATCGCCTCCTCGACGCGCCGTGCCAGGTCCCGGTGGAGACGGTACAGTTCAGGATCGCCTTCCTCGAGGCTCTTCTGCCCTTCCAGTGCCTGCCTTTTAGCGAGAGGGCGGTTGACGAGCCGCCCGTATACAAGATCATCCCCGGTCGCCCTCTCCCGCGTGTCTCCGAAGACACCTCTTTCGAAGGTAGACGGGTCCCTGGTGAAAAAAACCGAGGCGCCCGCTCCTCTTCCGTTTCCGGGTACCATATGCATCAGCGTTACAGAAGTTCCCCAGTGCTCGGAAACCCTCAGCGCTTTCCTGAACTGAACGGCCTTCCCGGAATGCCACGACCGGTAAACAGCTTTAACCGCCTCCTTCAGCTGGTCATAGACATTTCCCGGGACCTGCAAACCTCTTGTCTTCAGTTCCCCCAGATAAAGGCCGGCAAGTTTTTCCATCGCGCCGGCATCAAGGTCTTCGCTGTTTTCAAGTCCGCTTTCCTGAAGAAAATGGTCGGCGATATCTTCAAACACCTTTGCATCCACGCCATGGACGACTGTCCCGTAATGAAACAGAAACCGTCTGTAGGAATCCCAGGCGGTCCAGGGCTCGCCTGTAACGGCTATAAAGGCCTTGAGCGTCTTACTGTTCATACCGCAGTATAATACGGAGGAGAGGATGCCCGGCATCGATATATACGAACCGCTTCTGACGGACAGGAAAAGCGGTTTTTCCTCACCCCCGAAAGAGGCCCCGGTCGTCTCTTCTATCTTTTTCACCGCCCTCCGGAGGGCCGATGCAAAGCCGGGGGTTTCCGTATACTTCCCGTAATTGTCGGCACCTCTTGAGGGAAAAACCACCCCGGACGGTACCGGAAGTCCCCTGTTCTTAAGGTAAACGAGGTTCTTTGCCTTCGTCCCTATCAGGGGCCCCAGTCTCATGGCCTCGCCTTCTCCCGCTTCGTCAAGTGGAAGAAACTCCTTTTCGGTCCGGACCGCTCCTGCGGGACTGAATATCCGGTCGACTTTCGCCGGGGCACTGAGGAAAGCAATAAGGTTATCGAGGACATTGTCCAGTTCGACGGGACCGACAAGGCTGCCCAGGATATCCCTGATGATTATGTCGGCCGCCTTGCCGGCGAAATCTTTCGATGAGCGATCGATGCCATGGAGGCGTCCGGACAGGTCCTCCTGAGGCAGGACTTCCAGGACCCTGGTGAGGGGGGTGTAAAAGGTACGCTGAAAGGATTCCACGATCCAGGTGAGTTCCTTCCGCCACAGCTTGAGCATGTCGGCAATCTGGGATGTGTGCAGCCTGTTCGTCCGGAAAATCGTGACCAGTTCGTCCACCTGGAAGTTGCCGAGACCGAGGAGATGGAACAGGTCGTTTATCGCGGAGAGACTCGCAATCCACCGGTCCAGATCCTGATACCGGGAATCTTCCTTCTTCTTCCGTATCGCCGCAGAGATCTTTTCGAATACGACGCGGACCCTTTCCTCATTCCTCAGAAGTTCCCCCATGGCATTGAACTTGGGTTCGTGATATGAGCCCATAACAGAAGGAATACCGAAGGCTATGTGCCTCTTGAAGTAGAGCGACTCCTCCGGTCTGGTCTTTTCCGTCGAAACGATTACGCCCTTCAGTTCCTTCATCCTTTCGATGTGCCGCCGCAGGTCTTCATATATGTCATCTTCTTCAACATCGGGGGCTGCCGGGGAGTATTTTTTTACCACTTCCTGATAGATCCGGCAGAGCAGAAGTATCTTTGTCCGTATCTCATCGGTTGTTTCGACTTCTTCCAGTGCCCGGCGGAGTTCCACCTCTTTGATACCGCGAAGCCTCTCGGGTTGCAACTTCCCTTCTTCCAGCAGGCCGAGGGACTCGAAAAGGGGGCGGACCGCAGAGGCGTACTGCGAGAGGAGGCGGGCATCAAGTTTCCGGACCACGTCCTCCGGCACCGACCCCTCGAGGTGACCGGTGTCTTCACCGGCCCAGCATTCCATGATCTTCACAATGAGGCGGATATTATAGTTGCTTGCATTGACGTGGACCTGCTTCCTGAGGAAATAAAGCACCGTGTCGTTGCCCCAGGAGTCTATCTCGGTTGTATAATCCCTTATTCTTCCCGTAGCGCCCACCTCATTGAAATAGACGGGCAACCTCTGGAGGAGCAGATGATTGAGCAGGAAATTGTCCTCCAGGCTGCCGGAATTCAGGTATGCGGAGACCTCGCGCTGAAAAAGACTTTCGTCGGGGATCAGGACATCGCCGATATAGAGGTTGCAGATCACGTGGACGAGCAGGTCCCGGAAGCGCACGCTGTCGAGGCTGATGATCCTGAGAAAACTCCTGAGCCGTTCGATGTGCAAAGGGTTTGCTATCTCGGCCCACGTATCGGCGGAAAAACCCGAAACCCCCGGGGCCGGAATGACCATACTCCCTATTGTGTCCTCATACACCCGCAGGAGACCTTCGTTCCCGGCATCAAGCATGACCTGCGCCATTTCCGGGTCCAGCAGCAGGTCTTGCCCTTCCACCACGGCGCCGCTTCCCATCCTGCGTATGAACTTCCCGCAAGTACCGGTCAGTCCCATGCCGGTCAGCTTTCGTATAAATACTGACATACCGGCAGCCGCACTGCGGGAGACTTCGGGAGACGACGCAAGGAACCCTTCGAGGGCTTTCAGTAGTGCCCCCGCGATTGTATCGGCGGACCCGGGGCGCAGATTTCTTTCAAGGACGGCGAAAAAATCTCTTGCCATATCCTTCTCATCCGGAATTGAGCGGTGCAGGGAGCCGCACATTTCGAGGAGTTCCCCGAAATGCTCCTTTGCCGGCAGCGTCTCCATGTGCGAAATCTCGCGCATCAAGTCCTGCTTCTTCCCCTCCCCGTAACCGGCGAGTCTGTTGTAGTCACTGTCCGGCAGGACACCCTTGAGTGTGTCGAGAACCCTGTCTTCTATCGGAGACACCTTCCCGGCCTTTTTTTTCAGCGAAGAGACGAGCATTCCAACGGCAAAGCCGATATCCATCCGGGGGAATTTCTCATGGATCAATTCCAGCACTCTCTGCGACTGATTGGGCCTCAGGGTCAGGTCGACCGTTGAGTCCTTCATCTCCGCAAGCCATGTTTCGACCAGACCCCTTAGCCTGCCGCCGTCCTCTTCTCTTTCGACGGGGAGCTCTATCAGGGAGAGGAGATTAGAGAGAGGCTTGTCGCCCTCCAGCTTTTCAGCGGCCAGACGGGAATATCGCGCCAGTATCGGATAGCTTCCGTAGAATGTGTTTCTTTCCGCCCAGAATACATCAGAGGAGAAACTGTTGATCTCCTCCGAGAATCTCGTCCAGTCCTTTTTCGGAGACAGGATTTTCGAAATAATGTCCTCCGCCTTTTTCAGGAGCCCCACCTTGCCCTGAAGTCTGGACGTAAGCTGCTTCAGGTCCATCCCCCTGAGTTTTTCCGAGAGTTCCAAGGCCGGGACAAAGAATTCGCCCTGCTTTTCCCTCTTGATGAGGAGGGTACCGATATGTCTGCCGTCCTGCACTATGTCTATCTGCAGGTTCTTTGCTTCGGTTACGGTGCCGGCCCCCGTCTTCAGCTCGAAGTAACCTTCATTGAGGTCGGACCGCGCAAACTCGCTGCCTTCGCGCATCAGGCGAGCCTGATATTTTCCCTCCGGCATCGCGATCATCGTCCCCTTCAGCGTTATCTCTCCCCCCTCGTCAGTAATGCAGAAATCCTTGGCAACGAGAGACGTGATCATACCCTTGTAGGCAGTCGCAATAGTTCCCGTAAGGTAATCGAGGCTGCAGATATTGACAGGGTTTGCCATCTCTTGTCCGTCTCCCTGGACCTTTTTTTTCATTATAGCCCGTCTTCGTACGGAAGAAAAAAAAGATTAACCACGGAGGCACTGAGACACGGAGAAAGACAAATGCTGCCTAATTATCTTTAACCCGTTTCGTTTCTCTGTGATTCCGTGGTGAAATTCTTTCTGGTACCTGCCCGGCACTCGAAATAACCGGGCCTTTTTTGTTATAGTTCAAGCTGACGTTATCAGGTCTCCTGATCTTGCGGAGACAGAAAATATATTATCGAAAGGAGAACGTTATGAACATCTTGATCTTTGGACCCAACGGAAGCGGCAAGGGAACGCAGGGTGCGATTGTCCAGAAGAAGTACGGTGTTACGCATGTGGAGTCCGGCGCGATATTCAGGAAGAATATAAGCGGCGGTACGGAACTGGGGAAAAAGGCGAAGGCCTTTATCGACAAGGGAGACCTGGTCCCCGACGACATTACCATCCCGATGATACTGGACAGGCTGAAGGAGGACGACTGCAAGAAAGGCTGGCTCCTCGACGGCTTTCCGCGCAACATGGTTCAGGCGGAGACTCTTTACAAGGCCCTGCAGGAGGCAAACATCAAGCTCGACTACGTAATAGAGATCGGCCTTGACAGGCAGACCGCAAAGGAGAGGATCATGGGCAGGAGGCTCTGCGTCAACGACAACAACCATCCCAACCATGTATTCATCGATGCGATTAAACCCGTTGAAAAGGAAGGCAAGCTGGTATGCCGCGTCTGCGGCGGCGACCTCAAGACGAGGGCGGACGACCAGGACGAGGCGGCCATCGGAAAGAGACACGACATCTACTATGACGACAAAAACGGCACGATGGCGGCGGTGAACTATTTCAAGAACGTCAAAGGGCCGAAGTTCATCACCATAGACGGCAAACCGCCTATAGGCGTGGTCTCCGAGAGCCTCATGAAGCAGCTTGCATAGGAATTTCCCTTCAACGTCATAAGGCGGGGCGGGTAGCCGCCTTATGACGTCAGGTTCACCGGACTGTGTCAAATTTTGACCTGTATTCTTTGTATCGCCGCAGTGAACTGTTACCTGCTGTCACAGGGGAGATAAGGGACCACTTTCAGGATCTTCCTTCTATTCTTTCCCGAGGATCAATACTATTTCCTTCGGTTCCAACATTACGGACTCCCCTGTCGGCAGTTGAATTTTCGTCCGGGTTGTTCCGGAAATAACGCTTATGAAATTCCCTCCCTTTTCCCACGTTGCGGCCTTTGATCCCATTACGTTCAGTTGCTGGTCGGGTTGACCGTTGTTTTCCGCAAGTTTGGCGACCAGCGAATCAAATTCCGTCCCTTTCGAGAACAAGACGGCGACGCCCATTAATTTGTCATCCCGGACGTAATATTGGGCCTTCTCTACACTGTCCGACGACCGCTGGAAGACAAGAACTGTCCTGCCGTCCTTGTCTTTACTGTCTTCAAGCTGCAGCAAATCGGGATAGGCGAGCCTGAGACTTTGCGAGGACATATTAATATGAGCCTTGTCGAATTGAGGGGCCTTGCTGCAGCCGCCCGCTAACAGGGATAACATGAAAACACACAGGACAATTCCGTTAACCTTTGCCATTAATCCCCCCCTGAATCTTTTTGTCCAAGGACCGCCACGGCCGGATCCTTATAACACGAAAAAGGATAGCGGATTACAATTTTTTTTTCAAGGAGCTCCGGACGATCTCGCGGCTGTCCCGACGGCGTACCAGCCCCTATGGGCGAACAGCCCGGTGCCGGTCCTGCAGCTGGATATGAGAAGACGCCCGGCGTTGCGATTGCTGCAGGTTTGATATGGCGGTCTCCTTCGTATTCGGTATAATTAACTATGGTGCATTTCTTTGATACCGTGATAATCGGCTCCGGACTTGCAGGGCTGAGGGCCTCGATAGAGGCATCGAAACACGGTACGGTGGCAATCCTCACAAAGCTGTATCCGACGCGTTCCCATTCCACCGCCGCCCAGGGAGGGATAGCCGCCGCCCTGGGCAACGAGGAGCCCGACTCTCCCGAGTGGCATTTCTATGATACGGCAAAGGGCAGCGATTTTCTCGGCGACCAGGACGCCATCGGTATAATGTGCGATGACGCCATAAGGACTGTAATAGAACTCGAACATATGGGCGTGCCCTTTTCCCGCACTGCAGAGGGCAGGATCGCACAGCGGCGCTTCGGCGGGCATACACGCGACTTCGGAGCGGCCCCCGTCAGGAGGGCCTGCTATTCGGCGGACAGGACGGGGCATGCGATCCTCTTCGCACTCTTTGAACAGAGCCACCGGCAGGAGGTGAAGTTTTTCCCCGAGTTCCACGTACTCGATATCGTTGTCGAGGACGGCCGGTGTTCCGGGGTTATCGCGCTCGAGATAGAGACGGGCGAACTCCATGTCT
>Ga0307436_1001057_pt1 | contig 12558 bp, 10 predicted proteins | sample SalMarWE160440MG_FD_202513 | JGI IMG/M metagenome (GOLD analysis project Ga0307436, IMG submission 202513) | Salt marsh sediment microbial communities from the Plum Island Ecosystem LTER, Massachusetts, United States - WE1604-40 | ecosystem: Environmental > Aquatic > Marine > Intertidal zone >...
GTTCGCCCTGCTGCCGCACGCCTGCCAGAATTTCCTGCTCCTTCAACGGGATGCCGAGCTTTTCGTAAGTGGCGAGAAGCTCCGGGTCCACCTCGTCCAGCGACTTCGGCGTGCTCTGGCCCTTGGGGGCGGAATAGTAATAGAGATCGTTGAAGTCGATCTTGGGGTAATGCACGCGCGCCCATTTGGGTTCGTCCATTTGCAGCCAGTGGCGATAGGCCTCAAGCCGCCACTCCAGCATCCACTCCGGCTCGCCCTTCTTGGCCGAGATGAAGCGCACGATGTCCTCGGAAAGCCCGCGCGGGGCCTTTTCCGACTCGATCAGCGTTTCGAAGCCGTACTTGTACTTGTCGACCTCGATGTCGCGTACCCGCTGGATGGTTTCCAGATCAGCCATGTGAAACGCCTCTCCTGTTTCTTCTCATGCGGCCGGGCGCGACTTGTGACGCTCAACCAGGCCGCCCCAGGCGGCAAGCGCCGCCTGAATGTCCTTTTCCGTGGTGGTCCAGCCGAGGCTGATGCGCACCGCGCGGGATGCCAGCTCGTCTGCGATCCCCATCGCCGCCAGCACATGCGAGCGCGCCACCTTGCCCGAAGAGCAGGCCGAGCCCGACGAGACCGCCACGCCGGCCAGGTCGAACCCCATCAACGCCGTCTCGGCATCGAGGCCCGGCAAGGCAAAGCAGCAGGTGTTGGGCAGCCGTGCCGCACCTGCGCCGAACACCCGGATTTGTGGCGCGATGGCCTTCAATCCGACTTCAAGATCGTCACGCAACCGGCTGGACGACAAAGGCTTTCCGGCAATCTCGGCAATAGCGGCGGCAAAGCCGGCAATGGCCGCCACGTTCTCGGTGCCAGCGCGGCGGCCGAACTCCTGTCCCCCGCCACTGATGAGCGGATCGAGCCTGACGCGGTCATTGGCAACGAGCGCGCCCGCGCCCTGCGGCCCGCCCAGCTTGTGGGCCGAGACGGTCAGCAAATCAGCGCCGAGCGCCACGAAACGCACCGGGATGCGCCCCGCCGCCTGCACCGCGTCCACATGCAGGAAAGCATCATGCACGTGCACCAGATCGGCGATGTCCTTCACCGGCTGGATGACACCGGTTTCGTTGTTGGCCAGCATGACGCTCACCAGCGCCGGCTTTTCCGCATCTCGCAAAAGCGCCTCAAGTCGGTCGAGATCGACGATTCCCGCCGCATCGACCGGAATTTCCTTAAGCGGCCGTTCGTCGGCACAAGCGGGCATGAACACCGAGAGATGCTCGATGGCCGAAACGATGAGGGAACGCGCCTCTCTCGCCCTGAGCGCGAGGTTGTTGGCCTCGCTGCCGCCGGAGGTAAAAGTCACCAACTCAGGGCGCGCGCCGAGAAAAGAGGCAACGGTATGCCGCGCCTCGTCGATCAGGTGGTGCGCGCTGCGGCCTTCGGCGTGCACGGAAGAGGCATTGCCAACCGATGCCAGGGCTTCGACCACTGCCATCCGCGCCGCCTCGCGCAAGGGGGTGGTGGCGTTGTGATCGAGATATGTCCGCGCCTTGCCCGTCATGTCTGTCCGTCAGTTGACCGCATGCAAGAGCTGCGTCTTCGCCCGCCTCACCGAGGCGGCGAGCGCCAGATTGCGCCGCTCTACCACGTCGCCGAGGGTGACGGCCGACAAAAATCCGAAAATCTGCCGCCCGAGCGCTGCCCACAATTCGTGCGTCAAACATTTTTCGCCGCCGACGCAGCCTTCGATGGCATCGCCCTGGCAGCGGGTGACCTGCAAGCCTTCGTCCACCGCCAGGATGATGTCGGCAACGGCGAGATCCTCGGCCGGCACGGCCAGTAGATAGCCGCCGCCCGGCCCGCGCACACTGTCGACGATCCCGGCGCGGCGCAGCTTGGCGAAAAGCTGCTCCAGATAATCCACCGAGATGGACTGCCGGCCGGCGATGTCGGCGAGCGAAACCGCCGCACCGTCAGAGTTGAGCGCGATGTCCGAAAGGGCCATGACGGCATAGCGTCCTTTGGTCGAAAGCTTCATGGCTGTTACCTTTTTTCCTGCCCTCTGCGCGCCCCGAGCGCACACAACAGTTGCAATTGCTGCCATGGGTCGTATATGACCCGCCGGTGTCGGCAGCGCAGCCGGCGGTTTTAAAACCGTTCTAAGCTCGCATATAGAAAGTCCGACTAAAAGAGTCAACTATTCAGCGATGGCCAAACGTCGCGGGGCAAGTCGAGCATCCATGCCAGAGGTTATCGTCAACGGTCCCGCCGGGCGGATCGAAGCGCGCTATCATCACAACAAGGAGACCGGGTCGCCGATCGCGATCATCCTGCACCCGCATCCTCAGTTCGGCGGCACAATGAACAACCCCATCGTGCATTCGCTTTATTACATGTTCGCCGAGCGCGGCTTTTCGGTCATGCGCTTCAATTTCCGCGGCGTGGGGCGCAGTCAGGGCCTGTTCGACAACGGCGCCGGCGAACTCGCCGATGCCGCCGCCACGCTCGACTGGCTGCAGGCGATCAACCGCGAGGCGCGGGTGTGCTGGATCACCGGCATTTCGTTCGGGGCCTGGATTTCCATGCAGCTCTTGATGCGCCGGCCGGAGATTTCCGGCTTCATCTCCATTGCCCCGCTCGCCAAGCATTACGACTTTTCCTTCCTCGCCCCCTGCCCGGCCTCCGGCCTGTTCGTCAATGGCAGCGAGGATCAGGTGACGCCGCCGGCGGTGGTGCAGAACCTAGTGACCAAGCTGAAAACCCAGCGCGGCATCACCATCGACCACGTCGTCATGGAAGGCGCCAACCATTTCTTCGCCGACCGCATCGACGAGCTGACGCAGATTTGCGCCGATTACCTCGACCGGCGGATGAAGGCGTAATTGCCTCCTTTGATAGGGGATCGCCGTCCGTTTTTCTCCGTCATACGCGGGCTTGACCCGCGTATCCTTTTCGTGACTTTGCCACGGGCAAAAAGGATGGCCGGATCACCGTCCGGCCATGACGACGGGGGAGCAGGACCGGATGGTGGAAACCGGGGCGTGAGGGCTGGCGTGCAATGCCTCTATGCGCGGTTCAGACCCGAAAGAGGACGCCGCCGGTCATCGGCTTGGGCGTGCGGGTGGTGGACGGCCAGGTGATCGGCAAACCCTTGAGTGAACGCACCGCCATATAGGCCCAGGCCTCGGCCTCGACGATATCGCCGTCGATGCCGACTTCCTCCGCCGTGCGAACGGCCTGGCCCAAGGGTTCCAGCAGCCCTCTGATTTCCCTTATCAGCACCGGGTTGCGCCGCCCGCCGCCGCAGATCACCCACATGGTGGGCGGTGCCGGAAACCAGCCGGCGGCGCGGGCAATCGAAGTGGCGGTGAAATGTAAAAGCGTCGCCATGCCGTCGGCGGGGCTCAACCCTTCGAGGCAGGAGACATCGAAGGCATTGCGGTCGAGCGACTTGGGCACTGCCTGCTCGAAATAAGGGTTTGTCGCCAGCGCCTTGAAGGCGTCTGCATCGAGCAGGCCGGCGCCCGCCAGCTTTCCCTCGCGGTCGCACGGAGCCCCCGTGTGGCGCAACGCCCAGTCGTCCATCAGCGCATTGCCGGGGCCGGTGTCGAAGGCGAGCATCCCGCCATCAGTGCCGATCCAGGTGACGTTTGCCACCCCGCCGATATTGACGAACACCACCGGTCGTTCCTTCAGCGCCGCCGCCAGCGCGCGGTGATAGGCCGGCGCCAGCGGCGCCCCCTCTCCGCCCGCCGCTACGTCGGCGGCGCGCAGGTCGGCAACGACGGAAATGCCGGTCGCCCGCGCGAGTGCTGCCCCGTCGCCGATCTGCACCGTCAGGCGCGCCTCTGGCCGGTGCAGCACCGTCTGGCCGTGAAAGCCGATCACGTCGATGGTTTTGCGCTTCAAGCCCGCTTGTTCCAGTAGTGCCTCAACCGCCTCGGCATGGCGGGCCGTGACCATCGCCTCGGCCTCGCCCAGGCATCCGGGGCGGGCGTTGCGGTCGGTGAGGCTCAGCGCATCCGCCAGTGCCCGCGCCAGCAGGTCGCGTTCGCGTGGCGCGTAGGCAAGGCTCATGGCGGCCACATGCTCGACCACGTCCTCGCCGTCGGTGCGGATCAGCGCGGCATCGATGCCGTCCATGGAGGTTCCGCTCATCAGGCCGATGGCGGCAAGTGGTTTCGTCATCCGGGTACTCGTGCTAAATGCCCGCCCACACTCGCATCACACGGTTAACATGAGCCAGTACAAATCGGATTTCCTCAATATCCTCGGTGAGCGCGGCTACATCCACCAGATGTCCGATGCCGAGGGCATCGACGCGCTGGCCGCAAAACGCGCCCTCATCGCCTATGTCGGCTATGACTGCACCGCGGCCTCGCTGCATGTGGGCAGCCTTTTGTCCATGATGATGCTGCACTGGTTGCAGGAGACCGGCAACCGCCCCATCGCCCTCATGGGCGGCGGCACCACCCGGGTGGGCGACCCGTCAGGCCGCGACGAGAGCCGCAAGCTGCTCAGCTACGACGAGATCGAGGCCAACAAGGATTCGATCAAGCGGGCCTTTGCCCGCTTCATGACCTTTGGCGATCAAGGCAACGGCGCCATCATGGTCGATAATGCCGAATGGCTTTCCGGCCTCAACTACATCGAGATGCTGCGTGATGTCGGCCGCCACTTTTCCGTCAACCGCATGCTGACGATGGACTCGGTGCGCCTCAGGCTGGAGCGCGAGCACGAGCTCTCCTTTATCGAGTTCAACTACATGATCCTGCAGTCCTACGATTTTGTGGAGCTCGCCAGGCGCTATGGCTGCAACCTGCAGATGGGTGGCTCCGACCAGTGGGGCAACATCGTCAACGGCATCGACCTCGGCCGCCGCATGGGCACGCACCAGCTCCATGCCCTCACCTGCCCACTGCTCACCACCGCGGCCGGCGCCAAGATGGGCAAGACGGCGGCCGGCGCCGTGTGGCTCAACGCCGAGATGCTTTCGCCTTACGACTACTGGCAGTACTGGCGCAATTCGGAAGACTCCGATGTCGGCCGCTTCCTGAAACTGTTCACGCTGCTGCCGCTGGATGAGATCGCCAGGCTGGAAGCGCTCGGCGGGGCCGAGATCAACGAGGCCAAAAAAGTACTCGCCACCGAGGCCACCGCTCTCATGCATGGGCGCGAGGCGGCCGATACCGCCGCCGCCACCGCGCGCGAAACTTTCGAGCAGGGCGGCCCGGCCGAGGGCCTGCCGACGGTGGAGATCAGTACCGCAAGTCTGAAAGCCGGGTATGGCATTCTGACGGCGAACGTTGACCTGAATTTCGCCAGCTCCAACAGTGAAGCGCGTCGCGCGGTCGTGAGCGGCGCGGTACGCATAAACGACGTCGCCGTGACCGATCCCCGCCGCATGCTTACCGACGCAGACATCAATGCAGACGGGGTCATCAAGATCTCGATGGGCAAGAAGCGCCACGGCTTGCTGAGGATCGACTGAACCGCCCTACTTGTTGACGGTGCCGCGGGCCGGGGTCTTTGTCGTAGTCGCCGGCGTGCCGTCGGGGTTGATGCCGCTCACCCCGCCGATACCGAAGAGATTGCGCAGGAAGCCGGGGGCGATGGCCGAGACCGGGTTCACCAGAAATTCCGGCTTGTGCATGGTGCCCTTGAGGGCGTAATTGAGGCCGAACAGGCCCTGGCCCTTGCCGCCCACCAGGATCTGGCCAAGCACCGGCACCTCGCCCAGCGCCGCATTGAGGGCATAGGCGGGGATGATGGTGCCGCCGATATCCATCGCCCCGTCGGCCTTGCGCACGATGCCTTGCGCCGAGGCGCCGAGCTCGGGGCCGCGGATCAGCGCATCGCCGATGCGCACAAAATCCTTGTCGGTCGAGAACGGCAGCGTCAGCTTGGAGAAGAACTGCCCGTCGCTGACCGGCGCGGGCGCCTGCTTGTTCTGCTTGCCCGGCATCTGGCCGGGAATCGACTTGAGCGCCTTTTCACCCAGCACCTTGAAATCGCGGATTGTCAGCTGACCTTTCTGGATGGAGCCGTCGGTGCCGGCCCCCAGGAGCGCGTTGAACTCGAGCGAACCGCCCGAAATCTTCGAATAGAGGTTGGATGCCCTCAGCGCCGCACCGCCGTTCTTGGCCACGATGCGCAGGTCACGCAGGCCCTGCTGAGTGGGCGTGATGTTCAGTGAAATGGGCGCATTGCCCGATTGCACCCCGTTGAGGTCGGCGCGCAGCACCTGCCCGCCCACCAGTTGCAGGCTGCCCGAGACATTCGAGATCACCTCGCCGCGATTGGCAAAGACATGCCCGATATCGGCCGTCACCTGCACCGGCGGCGGCGTCTGCGATTGCTCATGGGCCGCGCTGGAGAAGAGATCGCCGATGAGCGGACGCGCATCAAAGCTGTCGCCCGAGGCATCGACCACGAGCAGGCCCTTGGAGTCCTTCAGCGTCACCTTGAGGTCGTTGTTCGCGTCGAGCCTGAATGAGGAGAATTTCGCGTCGCGAAAGTTCCCATGGGTGCCGAGGTGCACATCGCCAGCAACCTTCAGGTCCCCGCCCGTCAGGCTGAGATCGGTTATGCCGAGGATAGCGGGATTGCTCAAATCGATGTCGAACCCGGCCTTGGTGCCCTTGAGCGGGCCGCGCTGCCACTTGATCGGATCGAGCTTGAGGGATGCATCGGAGAGGTCGGCCTCGACATGGGCGGAGGTCACCTTGCCGTCCTCCACCGCCGCTACGACCTTCACCGGCGTCGTGCCGGTGAGATAGTCGCTGAGGTCGGCGCCCAGCTTCTTGCGCATGGCGGCATCGAGGCCGGCATTGACCTGAACCTCGGCCCCGTTACCGTCCAGCTTGCGTACATAGCCGAGCTTTGTCGGGATATCGTTGACCTTGGCAGTGCCGGTGGCCTTGATCGTCCCCTTGTCGAGCGCCAGATCGAGGTTCATGTCGCTCAAGCTCACGCCGGGCACGGCCTTGTCGAAGCTGCCGTTCTCGATGCGGGCGCTGCCGGCATAGCGCACCTCGTCGGGCTTGAGGTGGATCGACAAGGGCGCGCGCACGTTGAGCCTGGCGCTGACCTTGCCCGACAGGTGGCCGATATGGATATTCTGCTTGCTCAACAGCCGCAACGGCTCGGCATCCATGAGATCGAGAAAATCGCTCGCATCGCCGGCGGCTTCGACGTTGATCACCGCTGGCGACTGGCGCGCCGCCAGGTCGGTGATGATGATATCGCCCCTCACCACGTCGAGCACATGCCCTGAAGCGAGGACAACGCTGCCGCCGCCGCCGTTGATACGAAAATTGTTGCCGGTGAGAAGCGCCTCACCCTTTGCTTTGGCTATGGGTGGCAAGTTATTGAAATAGTGGAATTTTAACTCGGCGAGACTGAACTTCGCCCTGACCAGGTTGTCGGGTACGATCTTGTCGTGCAATGCCGCCTCGATCACCTTGGCCGGCAGCCCGATCTGAAATGTGCCGTCGGGGATGCGTCCGGCGATGACGTTCTCGGTGATCCACGCGCGGGCCCCGGGTGCGACGACGGGCGGCCAAAGCTTCTTGACCATGCCGACGGTCACGTTGCGCATGGCGCCGGCGAGATAGATGCCGATGCCGCCGTCCTCGCCGAGAAAATATCCCTTGATCCTGGCCACCGCATCGCCCGCACGGAAGGTCAGGTTCTCGACATCGAGTCGTGCATTGGCGATGGAAGCGACACCCGAAAAGCTCACGTTGTCGAAGATGAACGGGTTCTTGATCGCCCCTTGCGCATCGATGGCCACATTGTGGGCATTGATCGAAAGGCGCACGCTCTTGAGATGGCCGGCCTTGTCGCGTTGCGGCTCGATGCGGCCATCGAGTTGTGCCTGCGAGCCGCCGACGAAGATCGCCGAATCCCTGATGACGACATCGCCGGTTGAAGGCTCGTAGTCGAAGCGCAACAATCCCTCGTCGACGATGATCGGCTTGGAGATGTAGCCCGGAAAGCCGACCATGCCGGCCGCTACCGTGAGCTCGGCGCTGGCCTTGGTGAGCTTGCCGGTATCGGTGAACTCCACCTCCGCATGGCCCGACAGCGGCAGTCGCACCTGGGCCAGCTGCGACAGGGCGAACACCTGGCTGGAAAGATCCGCCGGCACCAGGTCGTAAAGGCGCGCCGAGACAGTGAAGCGGTGGTCGGCGATGCGGTAGTTGGCCACCACCTCGGTTCGCCAGGGTTGCTTGCCCGAAGCGATCGAGGCGTCGGCGAACAGGGCAAAGCCATAGGGCATGCGACGCACCACGAGGTTGGCCTTGGGTGCGAACCACAAGGCATTGTTGGCCTCGTCATAGAGCGAGATCGAGGCATGGGTGATGCGCACCGCCATCACTGAGGAAACCGGCGAGGCGCCCCGCTGATCGGCGGCGATCTCCTTGCGCAGGTAATCTATTAGGTTGGTTCCCGGCCGCGCCTTGGCTGCGGAAACTTCGGCAGCGGTCGTGGCGAGGTCCGACTTGCCGCCCGAGTGGCTGACCGTCTGCTCGGCGCCGGTGACGCCGAAGCCGAGCTGCAGGCTTCCATCCAGCATGCGCCGGGCCATGATGCGCGGCCCGATCAGGTCGAGCTGCTCGGGCACGACCTTGCCGGTCAAGAGCGCCGCCGCGCTCACTTCGATGGCAGCGCGCGGCGCGCGGGCGATCATGTTGCCGTCCGGGTCTAGGAGACGAATGTCGCGCAGGCGGATGCGCGGGCTGCCGGTGTCCTGGTCGCGCTCGATGATGACGTCGCCGATATTCACCTGCATGCCGGTGAGGCTGTCGTTGATGGTGCTCTGCACGGTGGGCGTCAGGAATGTGAGCGCCACTGGTCCCTGCGACAGCCGCCACATGAACGCGGCGGCCAGCGCGAAGGCCAGCAGCAATGTCATGATGAAGGTCAGTCCGACCGCCTTGACCATCTTGCGGCGCAATTCAGACGTCCTTGCCGTTTGCGAGAGCCGGTTAAGTATCTATGCCCTCTGGCTTAACTGTTGTCGAGGATCGTGCGCACACGCGCATCCTCCCGCCAGCGACCGGCCCACGGCGCGACGGCCCGCAATGTGCCCCTTCGATGAAGGGCCCCACCGGGGCACACAACGTCCATATATGGTCAAAAGCATGGCAGCCCCGCCATCCGAGTTGGCAAGCAGCGATGAATGCGGCCGAATCGCGGCAAGGCGATGAGATTCCATTGCACAATGCCGCAAAATAGACAAAGACTAGCCTGACAAACAATGCTTGCGTGGCTCGGGGGACTTGCGAGTCGACGGAGGCTTTTGGTCGAGGGAGGGGGATGCGGCATCACCGCGCCCATCACACGCGGCCCCGCAGGGGGCGTTTCCTTTCGCGGATAACCGGCGTCTTTCGCCCGCGCCAGATTTATCTGCGCAGCGATCGCCAGGTGCGCTTCATCGCCCTGAAACCCTGGCACCAGATCGCCGCGCTCGTCTTCGGCCTCGCCGGCCTGTTCTGGGTCGCCTATGCCAGCATCAACGTGGGGTTCAAGGACCAGCTCCTCGTGGTCAAGGAGCGCCGCCTCTACCAGGCGCGGCTGGAATACGAGGACCGCATCGCCGAACTGCGCCGTGCCATCGACCGCATGAACGACAAGCTTCTGCTCGACCAGAACGCCTATCTGGACAAGGTGGACCAGGTACGCGCCGACTACGACAAGCTGGTCGAGCGCCAGCGGTTGCTCGACCGCTTCGTGCATGAAGGCCTGAAGTTGCCGAACGACAAGGCCGCAGCCCCGGCGTCCGCCGATCCGGGCAAGCCCGCCAGGCCGCAGAGACAGGGCTTCAACGAAGAGAGCTTCCGCAACAAATACGCCCGCGCCTTCCGCTCCAAGGAGGAGGCGCTGGCGCCGCTGGCTGACCTGCGCCGCATGTTCCAGAGTTACGACGACACCGAAGCCGACATCCTCGAAGGCGTGATCTCGGAAACCGACCGGCGGCTCGCCAATGCCCGCCATGTCTTCAGGAAGCTCGGCATCGATGCCGATGCGGTGATCTCCGGCTCGCATCTCAAAACCGCCAATATGGGCGGGCCGTTCGAGGCGCTGACGGCGACCGACCTCGGCCCGGCGCGCATTTCCGATCTGATCGCCAACGTGCAGGACAACCTCGCCACCATCGCCAAGCTGCGCTATGAGGGCAGCCGCATGCCCGTGTGGCTGCCGCTGCACCATGCCGAGCGCATCACCAGCTCCTTCGGCCCGCGCATCGATCCGCTCCTGCATGTGCCGGCCATGCACACCGGCATCGACTTCAGGGCCCCGTACGGTTCACCCGTCTTGGCCACCGCTTCCGGCAAGGTGGACATGGCCGGCTGGGACGGCGGCTACGGCCGCCTGGTGGAGATCGACCACGGGTTCGGGGTCAAGACCCGCTTTGCCCATCTCAAGGCGATCAAGGTCAAGCTCGGACAGCATGTCAAACGCGGCGCGGTGGTGGGCTATCTTGGCAACACCGGCCGCAGCACCGGCTTTCATCTGCACTACGAAACGCGCGTGAATGGCCACCCGATCAACCCTGTGCGCTTCTGGAAGGTGCGCGATGAACTTAAGGCGATTGCTGAGTAGGCTCAAACGCTCTTCGAAGCCGCACGAGCCGCACGGGCTCGCCCCTTCCATCATCACCGCCGATGTGGATATCGGCGGCGATCTGCATTCGGCCGGCGAATTGCAGATCGATGGCAACGTGCATGGCGATATGCGCGCGCAGGTGGCGGTCATCGACGTCAACGGCGTGGTGCACGGAGGTGTCGTGGCCGAGGAAGTGGTGGTGCATGGCCGCGTCATCGGACCCGTACACGGCATCCATGTGCACATCTTCGGCACCGCCCATGTCGAGGGCGACGTGATCTCGACCACCCTGTCGATCGAGAAAGGCGCCTGGGCGGCGGGAGACCTGCGCCATTCCGACGAGCCGCTCAGCGAGCCGATCCGCCCTTATCTCGCCGGCCCCGCAACGCAACGGGAATGGCCGCAAGCGACCGGCATCGCTTCCCCCCGCCCGCTTTATCCTCGCCGCAAGGCAGCACAATAGCGCCGCCGCCCTCGGGTCTAACCCGCCAGCGCCGCGACCAGAAGTCGCGCCAGGCGGTCCGGCAGGGCGAGACGCCTGGCCGTCTCCAGCCCTTCGGGAGACATCTTTGTCGCCGTCTTGGCGAGAATGGAGACGACCTTGTCGTCGTCATGCCTGGCGATGAAATCGCCGGCATAGTGCTTGAGGAACACCAGGCACACCACGTCTTCCAGCGCCTGCCCCTCGGGGTCGAATTTGTACCGCTCCTTCCTGATCAGCGCCGCCACCCGCTCGACATCGGGCGGCGCGTAGCCCGCCTCTGCCATCAGGGCGCTCACCCGGTGGGCGTGATAGTCCTTCAAATCCTTGCGCCACTTGAGATAGCCGGTGCGCCCTTCAGGATAGCTGGCGCGCGGCGACGTCCAGCGCTCGATATGCTGGCCGCGGGCCGCGATCGCCAGATGGTCGCCGGCCCCGGGGTGGAAGCGTTCGAGCATTTCGCTCATGCGCTCGCCGTACACCAGTTCGGCCGGGCGGTTGCCCTGCGGCGTCGTCACCGCGATGGGATCGGCGGCGTTGGCGGCATCGATCAATTCGAAGACGCGGGCGCGGCGCTCGCTCGTCATGGGCAGGGTTTCTCCTTGCGTGGCGATTGGGCCTCGGGTGCAGCCCTCAGAACTGCGCCCGCCGCGTATAGCCGCCGTCGACCACCAGGTTGGTACCGGTGATGAACGAGGCCGGCTCGCCGGCAAGGAACGCCACCGCATTGGCGATATCTTGCGGACTCGCCATGCGGCCCATCGGGTTGTTGTCCATGGCGCTCCTGAAGGCCACAGGATCCTCGATTTCCATATGGTGCCAGAAGCCGTCGATAAAATAGGTGGTGCCGGGGCTCACCACATTGGCGCGGATGCCTCTGGGCGCGAGCTCGCGCGACAGTGTCTTGATGTAATAGATGAGCGCGGCCTTCATGGTGCCGTAGGCCGCTTCGTCAAAACCGTAATCCTCCACCCCCGAAACCGACGAGATCACCACGATCGAACCCGAGGTGGACTGTTCCAGCCACGGCAGCGCCATGGTCACGGCATTGACCGTGTGCATGAGGTCGGTCTCGAAAGCCTGCTTGAAGGCTTCCGCAGTGGCGCCGGCGGCAAGGGCCGAGGCATTGGCCACCAGCACATCGATGCCGCCAAGATGTCTTGCCGAGGCCTCGATCCAGCCTGCGAGCTCCGTCTTGCGGCTGACGTCGCAGGCTTCACCGAAGGCAAGCCCGTCCGCCTTGACCGCCTCCTCGACGTCACGACGATGGCGGGCACAGATCGCCACCTTTGCGCCCTCGCCCCCCAAGAGCGCCGCGATCGCCCGCCCGATCCCGCGCGTCGCCCCGGTCACCAGCGCCCGCTTACCGTTCAGTTTCAGATCCATCGAGCCAGTCCCTTGCCTATGGGCCACGTTGTTGTTTAAGCCCTCGGCACACTCTGATCGAGAAGAATTCCACGACCGCGAAATCAACCTGA
>Ga0307436_1001060_pt1 | contig 12550 bp, 11 predicted proteins | sample SalMarWE160440MG_FD_202513 | JGI IMG/M metagenome (GOLD analysis project Ga0307436, IMG submission 202513) | Salt marsh sediment microbial communities from the Plum Island Ecosystem LTER, Massachusetts, United States - WE1604-40 | ecosystem: Environmental > Aquatic > Marine > Intertidal zone >...
CCGCTCAAGACCGGCTCGGTCACGTAGCCGCTGTAGGCGAAGATGACACCTTGGGTGTGCAACATCGACCGCAGATCCATGAGTTGGCCGGCAAGCATCGGTTCCTCCCCTCAAGCGTGCGGGATGAAGCCTAAGACGGTGAGATCGTCGCGGCGAAGCTCTTCGCCCTGATAGCGCTCGAAGGCTTTGCGCAACGATTCCTCCTGCTCCCTCATGGGCGTATTCCGGAGCTTCCGCAAGAGGTCCTGGAAGCGGCGCTTGCCGAAGGAGCGCCCACGCGGGCCGCCGATCTGATCGATCAGCCCGTCGGTGGTGAGGTAGAAGGAGTCGCGGGCATCGAACGGGAAGGTGTAGTCGCTGAAGTTCGTCTCTGGCGGATAGCGCCGGTAGCCAAGCCCTTCGCGGTCGCCCTTGATCTCTATCACGCCGTCCCGGTTCGCACGCCACAGAGAGAAGCGGGCGCCGGCAAACGTCATCAGCTGTTTTTCCGGATTGATGAAGCAGATGCCGGCCTCGAGCCCGTCATCAGTCTCGCCATGCCTATGATCCTGGCCAAGCAGGTCCTTGACGCCCTGATGCAGGCCGGCCAGCACCTCGCTCGGCTTGTCGCTTGGGGCGCTGCGGAGCATGCGATCTAGCAAGCCCCAGGCGATCAGCGTCATGAAGGCGCCCGGTACGCCGTGGCCGGTGCAATCGCCGACCATGATGGCGTAGCCGTCCCTGATCGGCTGGAACCAGAAGAAATCACCGCCGACGATGTCGCGCGGCTCCCAAATGAGGAAGTGGTCGGCTGCCAGCTCCTCAAGCTCTTGGCGCGCCGGCAGGACGGCGGATTGGATTCGGCTTGCATAGCGCAGGCTTTGCAGGATGAGCTGGTTCGCCGCGGCGGCCCGCTGCTCGCTCTCCTTGACCTCGGTCAGGTCGCTGTAGACAGCGACCGTGCCCCCGGTCTCGGTGCGGCGCTCGCTGATCTGAAGCCAGCGCCCATCCGACTGGCGCTGGAGGATCGGCTCGCCGGGATTGTGGTGCTCATCCAGGCGCTGCCTGATCCAGCCCTCCTCCCGGCCCTTGGCGTCGGCGATGAGGCCGTAGGCCACCGCTTTCCGGACGATCTCCTCATAGGTGGAGCCCGGCGCGGGCGGACCTTCACCGACATCGAACAGCTCGGCATATTTCTGATTGCCGAGAACCAGGCGGTCCTCGGCGTCGTAGAGCGAGAAGCCTTCGGAAATTGTCTCGATGGCGTCGGTGAGGCGCTGCTCGCTTTGCTGGAGCGCGGCCTGCTCCGCCGTCTTGCGCTCGGTTACCTCGCTCCACGTACCGATCACCTCGAGCGGACTACCGTTCTGATCCCTGACCAGGGTCTGCTCGTCGCTGACCCAGCAATAGACGCCGTCCGCCTTGCGGAACCGATACTCCGATGCGTGGCGACCTTTCTCGAAGAGATCGTTTTGGCTCGCCTCGACGGCGGCGAGATCCTCGGGGTGAACGTGAGAGCGCCAGAAGTCGGGCTGCGTCAGATAATCGTCCGGCTCGTAGCCGAGCACGCGCCTGATGTTGTCGCTGACGAAGGTCGGCGTGAAGTTCCCGGTCGCGGCGAAGCTGTAGACCACGGCCGGCGCGCTGTGGAGCATCAGATCGAAGCGTGCGCGCGCGGCACTCTCGGCCTGCTCAGCGGCTTTCCGCGCGGTGACGTTGCTCCATGAGCCGACGATCTCGATGGGCTCGCCCTTCTCGTCACGCAAGAGGTACTGGTCGTCGCTGACCCAGATATACGTGCCGTTCCGTTTGCGGAATCGGTACTCGGCGACGTGGCGCCCTTTCTCGAACAGCTTGCCCTGCTCGGCCTCGACGGCGGCGAGATCCTCGGGGTGGACGTGAGAGCGCCAGAAGTCGGCGTGCTCCAGATATTTCTCAGGGCAATAACCGAGCAGCCGCTTGATGTTCTCGCTGATGAAGGTCGGCGCGTAGTCGTCATGCGCCTTGAAGCTGTAGATCACCGAGGGCGCCGTCTCCAGCAAGACGGACAGGCGTGCTCGGGCTGCGTCTTCCGCTTCCTCGGCCGCTTTTCGCGCGCTGATGTCGCTCCATGAACCGACAACCTCGAGAGGAGCCCCCTTCTCGTCGCGGATGAGATGCTGCTCGTCATTCACCCAGCAATAGGAGCCGTCTTTGCGGCGGAAGCGGTATTCGAGCGTCTGCCGGTCGGTGTCGAAGAGGGTGTTCACTTCGGTTTCGACCCGCGCCAGGTCGTCCGGGTGCACGCGCTCCTGCCAGAAATTTGGATTGCTGAGATATTCGCTCGGGCGGTAGCCGAACAGGCTTTCGACATTGTCGCTAATGAAGGTAGGCGCGAAATCGTCCCGCGCCTTGAAGCTGTAGATCACGGCCGGCGATGCCGTGAGAAGCCGCGCGGTGCGTGCTTGCGCCGAGGCTTCCGCTTTCTTGCCGCGGGCTCGCGCCGCCTCGTCCAGAGCCTGCTCGATGATGGCGGCGACCTCGGCCGTGTCGGCATCCGGCCGCAATAGCTTCGTCAGCGACGCCGCGGCCTTTTCGGCATGGTCTTTCGAAATACCCATCGTCCCGTCTCAGTCCACGTCAACTCACACCGTGGAAGCGCTGGATTCGTTCGGCAAAATACACCGAAATTCCGCCGAGTCCGGAACATGTTTCATGAAATCGCGGCAAGGTTACTGGCGCCCAAGTGCCGTGACGTTGCCCGCGTGCCCCCGCCGACTTAGCGCAGAAAATCTGTTGCTGCCGTCACAAGTCTGGCAAGTCCGAGGGGGCGATTTTTTTCGCGGCGGAGCCTATTGCGGCGTCTCGGAGGCCGGTTCCTCCGTGGAAGGCGTCGACGCCGGCATTGTTGCCGGCGCCTCGCTTGCTGTCTTGCCAATGACGCAGTCGAACCATCCGGGCTCGCCCCACTCGCAGTTGTGCCGCTTGGTCTGGACCACGGCAAAAATGGCCACAATGATGATGAGAAGAAGAATAATTCGCATGCGGGCACCCTCCCTGTTGGCGCCGGCGTAACCTATACGAACGGAGTCAAAACAAAAAGAGCAGGCTTCGCGCCGCTGCAGGTCATTCCTCATCCCCGCGTTTCCGAACCGCAGTTCCTGTGCTGCCTGCGGTGTCATGATATGCGCAGCTTTGATCAGGCGACCTATGTTGTGGGTGGGTGCCCCACGCCTCTGACGATGTAACATCCTCCCTGTGGTGCAGTGCTTATAAGCTAGCGCAAACGCACTCTCATATCAGACCTGCGCTACCCGCGGCGGATTGAGGCTGCGTGGCCGCACCTGCCGTCTTCACCCACAGCAAACATTCCCTTGACCTCCCAACCTAGTAGTTGGTAGGTTACCCGGATGATTGCGGACACGAGAGAGCGCCTCCTGAGCGAGGCAGAAACGCTGATTCGGACGCGCGGATACGCCGCCTTTAGCTATGCCGACCTCTCCGAGCGAGTGGGGATTCGCAAGGCAAGCATCCACCACCACTTCCCGACGAAAGCGGAGCTTGGCGGGGCGCTTATTGATGGTTACCTCATCAAGTTCGAGAACGCTCTCCAGAGCGTCCTTGATGACGAAAAGTCGGCCAGCAAGAGACTACAAAGATATGCCGACTTTTTCATCGGGAGCATGAACGAAGGCATGTTGCCACTTTGCGGCGCCCTGTCGGCGGAGAAGTCAGTTCTTCCCAAGCCAATGCAAGAGCGCGTTCGCTATTTCTTCAAGCTCCATCTCAAGTGGCTCGAAGGTGTGGTGCGCGCAGGTATTGCTGCAAAAGAGCTCCGTGGAGACCTCGATGAGAAACGTGCCGCAACGCTCATCCTAAGCACACTGGAGGGAGCAAGCCTGGTCGCGTGGGCCATCGACGACGCTAGCGTGATTAAGCGCTCGACCCAGGAAGTTGTTGCCGGTCTCTTGCGCAGGCACAAGCGCGTTGAAGAGGTCTGAGTCCAGATCAAAGTGGGAAGTCACCGAAGGAATTACACTTAACCGCATGTGCACGCCCAACCTCATATCGCGAAAGACCTTTTTGAAGGCCGGTCTGGCGCTCGCGGCCATCCCGCTCCTCCCTCATGCCCCGGCCTACGCTGCGCCCGCGGACGTTTCCGAGATCGCGCCCGGCGTCTACGTGCATCAGGGGCGCTACGAGGTGCAGTCGCCGGAAAATCGCGGCGACATGTCTAATGCCAGCTTCGTAGTGGGCGACGAGGCCGTGGCCGTGATCGACACCTCCGGTAGCGAGGTGATGGGCGAGGAACTGCGCGAGGCCATCCGCGCCGTCACCAACAAGCCGATCAAATACGTGATCAACACGCATATGCATCCCGATCACGTCTTCGGCAACGCCGCCTTCAAGCAGGACAAACCGACCTATGTCGGCCACTACAAACTCGCGCGGGCGCTTGGGACCCGCGCCGAAAGCTACATCACCGCCAGCAAGGAGATGATGGGCGAGAAGGCGTTCGCAGGCAGCGAGATCATCCTGCCCACGATGGGTATCAAGGAGCCGACGACGCTCGATCTCGGCGACCGCAAGCTGCTGCTCGAGCCGATGCCAACCGCCCATACCGACAACGATTTGATCATCACCGACCTCGAGACCAACACGCTGTTCCTCGGCGACCTGCTCTTCTCGCAGCACATCCCGACCCTCGACGGGTCGATCAAGGGGTGGCTCGCAGTGCTCGACGAATTGAGCAAGCGGAAGGTGGACCGCGTCGTGCCCGGCCATGGTCCTGCAAGCATGGAATTTCCCCAAGCCCTCGGGCCCGAACGGCGCTATCTCACCACGGTCGAGAAGGATGTCCGCCAAGACATCGCCGAGGGTAAGACCCTCTCGGAAGCGACGAAAACCGCGGGATTCTCCGAAAAGAACAACTGGAAGCTGTTCGATCAGTATCACGTCCGCAACGTCACGGCGGCATTCGCCGAACTCGAGTGGGAGTGATATAGTCTTTGCCAAACCAGCCATGAGGAGCACGGCGTGATGCCACATCCTTTGAAGACCTTAGCCCGAAACTGCGGCTTGGCGGCGCTCGCTGCCGCAATGCTCGTTCTGGCCACGCCCGGCGCTTACGCCGAGGAAGATATGTGGCCAATTCTGAAAAAGCAGGCCTTCGGCGACCGCCCCATCAAGGAAGACGGCATGGTCGTGCTCGAGGCGCCGCAAAAGGTCGAGGACGCGGCTCTGGTGCCCTTGACCGTGCGGGTTCCGCCCGAGGTGAAGGGCAAGCTCAAATCGCTGACGCTGTTCATCGACAACAACCCCGACCCGAAGGTTGCCACCCTCACCTTCGGTCCTGCGCAGGGCACCGGCGGCGAGCGCAGCTTCGCAACGCGGGTCCGCGTCGACAACTTCTCGCATGCACGCGCTGTGCTCGAGACAGAGGACGGCAGTCTGCACATGGCGACGAAGTTCCTGGCCGCGGCCGGCGGCTGCGCCGCCATGCAGGCAAAGGATCCCGATGCCGACACGGCCGACATTGGCAAAACGATCGTCAGGGTGTTTCCGCCAGCGCTTGAGTCCAACCCGATCTGGTCCGGTCAGGTGATGGTCAAGCATCCCAACGAGAACGGCATGCAGCTCGATATCAACACGGCCAAGTTTATCCCGGCGCGCTACGTCAAGACAGTGACCGTGAAGCGCGACGGCGAGCTCGTGTTCAAGCTGGACGGCACATTTTCGATCTCCACCAACCCGAATTTCCGCTTCACCTTCGGCAAGGGCAAAGAGAACAATCTCGACGTGGTCATCGTCGACACCGACGGCGCGGTGTTCAAGGGCCAGACCCAGCCGAAGGGGTCTTAAGCTCGGTCAGCGCAGACAGGCCTACTCCTGTGACGACTTCTGGTCGCCTTCTACCTCTTGCTTGCTCGAATAGTAGATTTGCGCCTTGAGGAGAAAATCCTCGGGCCGCTTGAGAAACAGCTTTTTCGCCGTCTCGTTGCCGAAGCAATAGGTCTTGCCCTTGTAGACGGTGTTGACCGAGCAATCGGTGTGGACGTCCTTGCCGAGCGCAAGACCCATTACACACTCGCCGCCAAACTCCCCGTCCGCAGTGTCAGCCGCAAGGGCCGGGCTGGCGGCGATAGCCAGGATGGCTGTACCGGCCAAGACGCTCGCAAGAAAGGCTCGTTCCATCGTCGTATCCTCACACGTGAACAATTTACTTTCTAGGGAGGCGGCCTCCCTAGGCACCAGTCGATGACTCCGTTTTATCCCCGCGCCCGTTCTTGCTCAATCTCTTGATCGCTGCAACCTCGCGCGCCCAGTCATTGAACGGCCGAGCCGGCGTTCCGCCCATGCGGGCGCCGGCCGGAACGTGATCCTTGACATGAGCCATGCCAGCAATCAGGGCGCCATCTCCAATCTTGACATGCTCGGTGACGCCGGATTGGGCACCCATGACGACGAAGTCACCGAGCTCCGTCGAGCCCGCAATTCCCGACTGAGAAACGATGATGCAGTGGCGGCCAATCACGACGTTATGAGCGATCTGAACCAAGTTATCGATCTTGGTCCCTGCGCCGATTCTTGTGTCTGTGAGAAAGCCGCGGTCAACCGTCGAGTTTGCACCAATCTCCACATCATCATCGATGATCACCCGGCCAACTTGAGGAATTTTGAAGTGCCCGTCAGCACTCATGGCATAGCCGAAACCGTCCTGCCCAATCCGGGCTCCAGCATGCAGCGCCACGCGATCGCCGATTAAGGCGTGCGTCACAGAAGCACCGGGGCCGACATAACAGTCGCGCCCCAGGAACACGCGATAGCCGATCACGGCACCGGCGGCGATGGTGGTGCCCGGGCCGATCCTCGCTTCCCGATCGACGATTGCGCCAGCCCCAATGGTGACGCCTTCGGCGACTTGCGCGGTCCGGTGGACGAGGTCTCCTGCTGGTTTCGTCGAGGCCGACGCTCTTGGCTCAAGTGCGGTGGGATAAAGGAGACTTACGGCCATCGCGAAGGCGCGATGCGGAGAATCGGTGGTCAGCGCAGCCGCGCCAGCGGGCATTAGGTTCATGTCGCGTCGCCGAATGAGACAGGCGGCTGCGTTCGTCGCCGCCAGTTCTCCCGCATGCCTAGGCCCGGTGCAGAACGTGAGATGCGTTCGCGTTGCATCGGTTAGGGAACGCAGATCGTCGATCTCTGTGGCCCCGTCGCTCGCCAGCGCGAGCTCGGCACCGACTGCGTCTGCTATCACCTGCAGGGAAAGTGGGCTCCCGCGCTCGAAGAATCCGGGGTGCTTCATTTTTTCTCCAAGACGGGAAAACGGCCCGCGCGCTCGGCAAGCGGGTCACCGGTGTGGCGGAGGGGACCATAGACCCTCGTGCCGTCTTCCTATAGCGGCATTTTGTGGGCAGGGGTCCTTAGGGAACGTGCCGACTGCCCTTAGCGAGGCTGAGGCCCCGTATCTGTGTTGGAAACCACTGCTTGGGAAGATTGGTGGGCGCACAAGGACTCGAACCTTGGACCCGCTGATTAAGAGTCAGCTGCTCTACCACCTGAGCTATGCGCCCTAGAATGCCGCCTCTCTTGAGCGAGGCGCACCCGGCCCCGGGTTTGTCAAAAACACGAGGGTGCTCCCCTTAGCACTGCCCCGGTTGGCCTGTCCAGTTTGGCTTGCCCCCTAAATGGCTTGCCCGGCGGCCTACCACAAGGTCCTGGTCTCCTCGGGCCGGAAGACCACCTTGCGATTGACGTGGGCGTTGAGCACGAAGCCGAGGCCCACGATCATGGTGAGCATCGAGGTGCCGCCATAGGAGACGAGTGGTAACGGCACGCCCACCACCGGCACCAGCCCCGTCACCATGGCGACGTTGATAAACACATAGGTGAAAAGGGTCAGCCCCATGCCGGCCGCGACAAGCCTCGCGAAGATGCTGCGGCATCTCAGTGCCATATAGGTGATGAACACGAGCGCGAGAAGATAGAGTGCGAGCAGCCCCACGGCGCCGATAAAGCCCATCTCCTCGGCGAACATGGTGAAGATGAAGTCGGTGTGCTTTTCGGGCAGGAAGTTGAGCTGGGCTTGGGTGCCTTGCATGAAGCCCTTGCCGGTCAGCCCGCCGGAGCCGATGGCGATCTTCGACTGGAGGATGTGGTAGCCGGAGCCGAGCGGGTCGCGCTCGGGATCGATGAAGGTCAGGATCCGCTCGCGCTGATAATCGTGCAGCGCCTCCCACGCGTGCGGTAGTGCCACGACGACGGCGGCGATGCCGGCAGCGAAGTAGAAATAGCTCACGCCGGCGAGGAACATGAGTCCGCCGCCGATCACCGCAAACAGCATGGCGGTGCCGAGATCAGGCTGGACCAGGGCCAACAGGGTCGGCAGGCCGATCATCAAGGCGGGCGGTACAAGCGCGTCCGGACGCCAGATCTTCTCTGGCGGCAGCCACTGGTAGTAGCGGGCAAGGGCCAGGACGAGCGCCATCTTCATCATCTCGGACGGCTGGAAGCTGAACTCGCCATAGCCGAGCCAGCGCGTGGCGCCGCCGCTTTCGACGCCGATGACCGGGACGAGAATCATCAGGACGAGCGCCACGAGATAAAGCGGAAAGGCGGCGCGTAGCCACCAGCGAATATCAGAGAAGGCCACCGCGAATAGCAGGGCAAGCCCGAAGCAGAAGCGGACGATTTGCCGGCTGGCCCAAGGGTCGAGGGAACCCCCCGCCACCGAATAGAGTGCCGCGGCGCCGACCAGCGCGATGGCGATAATGAGCGCGATGAACGGCCAGTTGATCAGCAAGAGCTTCTTTCTCAGATCGAGCTTCGGCGCGGGGACTTCGGCGAACAGCATCTTCATCGCGCCGACCCGATCACCGCGAGCGCTCCCGGCGCCGCGTCCTCATTGTTAGCGATGAAGGCCGGCCTGCCTGCAGGGTCGCGCAGCAAGGCTTCGGTCATGACGTCGCGGACCACCGGTGCCGCCGCGTGCGAGCCGCCGCCGCCGTGCTCGACGACACACGCCGCGGCGTAGCGGGGGGCATGCGCCGGCGCGAAGGCAATGAACAGGGCGTGGGTCTCCGCCTCCCAGCCTTTGAGCTTGTGCGGGTTGCGCGAGCTGACGACCTGAGAGGTTCCGGTCTTGCCGCACATCTGCACGCCAGGGACCTTCAGAGCCGAGCGGCGGGCTGTGCCGTGCGGCTCGTTGACGACGCCGAACATACCGCTGCGGACGATCTGCAGATGCGTAGGGTCCAGGTCGAGCTGGGGCCAGGGCTCATTCGGATCGTCAGCGGACATGACGAGCTTCGGCAGCACCGCCCGTCCGGTCGCAACGCGCGAGACCATCACCGCGAGTTGCAAGGGGGTGGCAAGCACGAAGCCCTGCCCAATGCCAGCGATCACCGTCTCGCCGGGATACCAGGCCTCGAACAGCTTGGCGCGCTTCCAGGCCTTATCCGGAATGAGGCCAGGCTTCTCGCCCTGCAGACCGCAGTCATAGGTCCGCCCCATGCCGAGCTCGCGCGCCACCACCGCCAGATGGTCGATGCCTGTGCGCTTCGCCGTCTCGTAGAAATAGACGTCGCAAGACTGCTTGATCGCTTCGTGCGTGTTGATGCCCGGGCCGTGAGCCTTCCAACAGCGGAAGCGCTTGCGCCCGAGCGCATAGACACCGGGACAGCTCATCGTCTCCTCGGGGTCAATCACGCCGGCCGAGAGGCCGGCAAGCGCGGTGACCACCTTGAAAGTCGAGCCCGGCGGATATTGCCCGCGTATGGCGCGGTTATGGAGCGGGTGGTCCCGGGCCTTGGCCAGCTCCTTCCACTGCTCCGGATCTGGATTGAAGGCGATCAGATTGGGATCGAAGGCGGGCGTGGAGGCCATGGCCAGTATGCCGCCCGTGGCAACGTCCATCAGGACGATCGACGCCACGCGATGATCCTTGATGCGATCGAGCGCCACGGTTTGCAGATGGTGGTCGACGGTGAGTACGACGTCCCTGCCCCGCGTGCTCGGCTTCGAGCCGAGCTCTCGGACCACACGGCCATGCACATCCACCTCGTATTTGATGGTGCCCGGGCGTCCCCGGAGCTCGCGATCGAAGCTTTTCTCGACACCGGTTATCCCGGTGCGGAAGCCCGGAAGCCGCATGACCGGATCCTCGTCGACCTCGTCCTTGCCGGCCATGCCCACATAGCCGACGACGTGGGACATGGGGCGAGCATGATTATAATGGCGATAGCCCGACCGGTCCGTCCGCATGCCCGGGATTTGCGGTGCGAGAACGTTGAGCAGCGCGAACTGGCGCCAGGACAATCCCTCGGCGACAAGCACGGGGTAGTAGCCGCTCTGACGCCGCGCGGCGCGCATGACGCGATCGCGCGTCTTGGCCGAGATCGGAACAATCTTGGAGAGCGAATTCAACGTTCCCGGCAAGCTCTTGCAAAAGGCCGGGAGCACGAGGAGACGGAGATTCTCTTTGTTCTCGGCGATGACCGCGCCGAAACGGTCGAAAATGGAGCCACGGGCGGGCGCCACGAGCTGCACCGTCATGCGGTTCTCGTCAGACAGCAGGCGGTATTCGGACGAATCCAGAATTTGGAGCTGGTGCAAGCGCCAACCGAGCAGTCCGAACAGTCCCGCTTGGCCGGCCCCGACCAAGAGCGCACGCCGCGAGAAACGATAGCGCTGGCGGCGCGCGTAATCGGGCTTCTTCTTTCCCCCATAGTCTAACGGCAGCTTCTTCCTCATGAGCCGCCCCGGAAGATTACATTGCGCTCGGGCCCCAAGCGCCCGTGCTGCACCCAGAGCAGGCCGTACATCACCACGGGGAACAACGCGACCGAGGTGAGCGCGCCGAAAGCGATCGGCCACCAGTCGATCCAGCGGAAGTAATAGGCTGAGGCGAGCAGCCAGCCGAACCCGGCCAGCACGCTGACGAGCGCAGTCCAGATGAGCCAATGCATCGCAAAGTCGCTGCCTTCGCGGAGCGATCCGGCCCGGCCGCCGACGGTGGCGCCAATCAGGCACATGAGCGCCCAATAGCCAATCGGGCCTCCACTCATCAAATCGGCGAGAAGCCCAAGGCCCACAGCGGCGGCAGGCGGCAGCGCCGCGCCGGGAATGGCGCGCCAGCAAAACACCATCATCACCACTACAAGTGGCAGAATAAACGTCGCATCGGCTGGCAAACCCCACGGCACTGCGGTGGCAACCACCGCAAACAACACAGACAAGGCCGGGAGAAACTTGGTCATCGTTCTGCCTGCGCCTGCCCCCCAACGCTTGGGATGGCGCCCGTCGCGCCGACATGCTCGATCATCGCCGCAACGGGCAGAGAGGTGCTCGCCGTCGTCGCGCTATCTGCCTTGTCCGTGGGCGGCGCCGACAGGGCAACTGGGCCGGTCCCCACTTGCGGGTCGGCACGCTGCAAGGCTGGCGTATCGAAAAACAGCACACTCACCGCATCGAGCGAATTCAGCTCCGCATAAGGCCGCACCTTGAAGGCCCCCGGCGTGCCGGTCACCACACCAACCCGCAAGCCTCGCGGCAGCACACCGTCGCTGCCGGAGGTGTACACCTCATCGCCCGGGTAGACTGTGGCATCATCGGGAAGAAAATCGAGTTGGAGCTCGGCACTGTTGTCGCCGGAGGCGAGACCGCGCATACCCGCCGGCCCGACCAAGACCGGAATGCGGCTGTTCAGGTCGTTGAGGAGGAGCACGCGAGCAAAGGACTCACCGGCATCGACCGTGCGACCCACCAGCCCATCGCCGTTGATGACGGCGTAGCCGATGTGCACCCCCTCCTTCCGGCCAAGATTAATGAGGGCACTGCGCACAAACGGGCCCCTGGCATCGGCGATGACGCGGCCCGTGGCGTAGACGAGACCTGGCTCCTCCACCGCATTCAGCAGCGAGCGCAGATGGGCAACCTTCCGTTCGAGCAGCTTGGTCCGCCATTCCCACTGCTTGAGGTTCTCGTTCTCTTTCTTCAGGCGATCGACTTCGTCGAAGGCGGCCGCATAAAGCCGCATGCGGTCGGCGGCGCGGCGCGCTTCAATAGCCGGCACGGAAGCGACCTCGAGCAAGGGGGCGGTGAGATCGACTAATCCATCGCGGGCGTCGGCGATGGCACCATGGCCAATACGGCTCAAGACGAGGAGGACGGCACAGAGGAAATAGAGACCAAAACTGAGTAGCTCGACCGGTGCCCGCCATGAGGGCCGGTGCCTACGAAACAACGGTGAACCGCGCTCGCGCATTGCGTTCACTCTGGAACGCCGTGACGGCGTTCTGCCTCCCATCGTCGCAGGGCTGCCGCTGCCGACAGCCTGTCTTCTTACTTGCCCCTAGGGCTTGATCAACAGATCGGCGACTTCATCCAGCCGCTCCAGGGCCATCCCGGTCCCCCGGACCACGCAGCGCAGCGGATCTTCGGCGATCTTGAACTTCACCCCTGTCTCCTGTTGCAGCCTCACATCGAGCTTCTCGAGAAGCGCGCCACCACCGGTCAGATAGATGCCGGCGTCGCAGATATCGGCGGTGAGCTCGGGCGGCACATCGGCCAGCGCCTGCCGGATGCCGCCGAC
>Ga0307436_1001061_pt1 | contig 12548 bp, 9 predicted proteins | sample SalMarWE160440MG_FD_202513 | JGI IMG/M metagenome (GOLD analysis project Ga0307436, IMG submission 202513) | Salt marsh sediment microbial communities from the Plum Island Ecosystem LTER, Massachusetts, United States - WE1604-40 | ecosystem: Environmental > Aquatic > Marine > Intertidal zone >...
CAAGAAAAAGCCTTTCGACTCCATTCAATCGAATCTCATCAAGCATAATCTCTCCCTCAGAGTCAGCCTCAAGTAGGCAAATTTTTCTTGGGATTTTATGTTCTCATTGAGCTCCCTCATGCCCTTCATAACCAAGAAGTCATTATTGCTAAAACGAGCTCGAGTTTGAAAGTGGGTCCCTTCTTTTTTGCGATCTTATTCATGTTCCTCATAGAAGTGAATCCTTTGACAGTCTCGATTGTAAAAATGAAAAGCTGGTCTATCTATGAGGAATCGTACCTATTTTGGATAACTGCACCTTTGCGGAATATTCTGAAAAATTGCTTTTTTTTAAAAAATTTGCTATATATTTTCTCTAAAAAATGTAAGATTTTTTTAACGAATTATTTGAGTTTCAGCTTCTTATCTTTAAACTATCGTGCTTTACAAAAAAAGAATTGTCGAGTACAATAGAGTCTTAAAAAAAGAAAAGTGAGCAAATGATGGATTTTTATTCAGCTACTGCGTTAAAAAACCTAGTCGATTGTACAAATGTTCGAGGGGATGATCCCTATTCCGTTGCAACGACAAAAGTAACCTGTGGCTTTCTTCTCAAAGTCACAACGGCTGTTTTTGCTGCATTAGAAGCGGTTTCTTATTCAGCACTTCTCATCGTTTCAACTCCTCTTTATTTCATAAGAAAAAAGACCTTTGTCGATCTAACAGCGCGAACAGCTTCTGCAGCGAAAACCATCATTGATGCAACTACAGCAATATCGAAGATCCGAGCTCATGAAGAAAAAGCGGATTCGACTCCACCGGAACAAAAGTCCCTTCGCCAATCTCTTCAGGATGCGATAACCTATGCCCAAGGAACGGTCAAAGGAACTTTTGCAAGCATCCAGAAATTGCCTACTAAAGAGGCGGCTGCGATTGCTGCAGGCACTATCGTCATACTTGCCCTTTATTACCACTACCCCACCATTCTCAAACTCTTTCAAACGTCCGATGGCAATGGCAGTTCACTCTCAATTAAATTAATAGGAGATTCCTCAACAGATTCTCTTTCTGGCCCCCCCCCGAAGTCAGTGGCATTTGCTTAAATTGGCCCATCTTCGATAAAGCCCATACAAATTCATTCGATCCATCGATTTCACCAATACCACTGAGCAATTCCAGCATAGAAGTCCAAAGTTCTTCCCCTCCTGAAACCGTTGACACCTCCAATCATTCATTTCCCATTGGAACTCCCGATTCAGAGTACATCAATTCTAAAGCAGATGCATTGAAACGCCTTCTCAACATCTCTTCTCCTTCAAATTTATCAGTTTCAAATCTTTCGATTCATGAGACTCTTTCAAATGTGAAAGTTATCCAGAACGCCACTTCTCTGATTGTGTTAGATCAAGGGGTTGATTTGGTTAAGAGAGTGGGAAATTCTCTCCTATCTGCAGGAGTGTGGTTTGGGGAGCAAAGGGGCTTACGCTCTTTAATCAGCATAGGCATCTTGGTTTACTATCATCAAGACTTTGCCCGGTATCTGCGAGTAGTGCGCTAAATAGCACTGATCCTGTCATGTTCCCCTAGGTGAGAGATCCCCCACATCGAGATTGCTGGGGGACAGTGGAGCCGGAGGCAGATTTCGAGCGCGATCTGAATCCAGATTGACCCATTCAAACTTCATAAGCATGTCCGTCATGAGGAGGAGCTTTTGGTTCCTTAAAGGGTCAATGCTATGCTAAGCACTCACCTTGGGATGACCTCCACCAACTCACTCACAAGAAAAGACTTCACCACAAGCGATTTGAAGATCCTTCATAGCCGGCAGTTCAATTTCGGTCGATCCACGAGATAAAATACCCAGCACCCAATTTTCAGAGCAGTTAGGGGTAAAAATCCCCCAGATTTAAGAACGCTTCTAAAAGCCAGCTCCCAAAGATATTTCGCCAATCAGTTTGGGGGTTTCTCCGTTCTTTTGGACTGCAATTGCGGGTTGGCTCACTGTAACTTCGAAAAATCCTAGAACAGAACTCTTCCGCAAAAATTCATATCCAAGTGTTGCACTTGGAATGATCCCGATAAATTTTTGGTGATTCCTTTTGATTCCTCCCCAAGCAACCGCTCCCCCTAAGTAAAAGCTTTTATCACTGTCGGAGCTAAAATAGCGGATGAATGTCACCTTAGGAGCCGACCAAAAAAACTCTTTCCCCTTATCTTCGTGATGACCAAGCCCGCTGACCGAAAAATCCACAGCACCCTCTCCAGCCATGCGACGATAGCCTAAACCAAGTCCAGGATGAGGAGTGTTCAATTGAGAAAGATCTCCCTCTGCTGTCGAGAAGCGGACATAGAGAAATCCATTCTTTTCTAGAAAATTTTCCTCTGTATAGGGATCTGAAAGTGTTTGAAAATCCATGTTACGAGGTGGGTGATGAGGGGGCTGATAAGTATCTTGTGAGGCAAACAATCCAGTCGTAGCAAGTGCAGTCAAAATGATCTGTTTCATAGATCCTCCTTTGGTGTAAGAGAAAAAATGGTAACCCATTGATCTACAATATTGCAAACATTTTGTAAGAATTGGAAAGTGATAATTTGAAAGCGCTAGAATTTACTATTCTTTCTTAACAAAAATCTCAAAGAGGCATAGTTAAAGATTGGACATCATTCTCAGGTTCCCTGAGGCGAGGGATTCCCCATATCGATATTGCCGGTGGGCGGAGTATCGGTGATCGGAGTTGGTGGAGGTGGGGGCAGCTTCCGCGCGCGATCTGATTCCGATTTGACCCGCTCGCGTTTTTTCTCAATATCCCAAGTACCGTCCATGATTTCTTGAACATCCTGACGATCGAGCGTTTCAAACTCCATGAGCATATCCGTCATTAGGAGAAGCTTCTCTCGATTCTCTTCGATGATTTTTTTCGCATTCTCATGTGCCTCGTCGAGGAGTATGCGAACTTCTTCATCAATTTTCTTAGCCGTCTCAGGGGAATAGTTCTTTTCATGCATCCCCGGCATTCCGAGATACTGTCCCTGTTCACTTCTCTCATCATAGGCAACAGGACCTAAGGCATCCGTCATTCCCCATTCGCAGACCATGCTGCGCACGAGGCGAGTGGCCTGAGAAATATCCATCTGAGCCCCTGAAGAGATGTCTCCGACAAAGAGCTCTTCGGCAACACGCCCTCCCATCAGAACGGCGAGCTGGTCGACGACTTCTTTTTTCCAATAGCTGAGGCGATTTTTCTTGGGCATGAAGTGGGTTGCTCCCAGAGAGAGGCCTCTAGGGATGATGGTGACTTTATCCACAGGATCTCCATGCTCGACAACGAGGCCGACAATGGCATGACCCGACTCATGGACAGCTGTTGTGCGCTTTTCCTGTTTGTCAATTTCGAGTGAGCGGCGCTCTTTCCCATAGCGGACCTTATCACATGCTTCATCAGCTTCTTGCTGAGTCACAGCACTGCGTCCCTTGCGGGCAGCGAGAAGCGCTGCCTCATTGAGGATATTGGCAAGATCTGCTCCCGATGCACCTGGGGTGTTTCGGGCAATGTTCATGAGATCGACTTCTGAGTCGAGCTTGATCTTGCGAGCGTGAACTTTTAAGATCTCATAACGACCTTTGATGTCAGGTAGATCGACAACGATGCGGCGATCGAATCGCCCAGGACGAAGGAGAGCTTTATCGAGAACATCAGGGCGGTTGGTCGCTGCGATGAGAATGACCCCCTCGCTGGTATCAAATCCGTCCATCTCAACGAGGAGCTGGTTCAGAGTTTGCTCCCGCTCATCATGACCGCCTCCGATGCCCCCGCCACGATGGCGACCCACAGCGTCGATCTCATCGATGAAGATAATACAGGGCGCTTGCTTGCGAGCTTGTTCAAATAAATCGCGGATCCGGCTAGCTCCTACGCCGACAAACATCTCGACAAAATCTGATCCTGAAATCGAGAAGAAGGGGCGATCGGCTTCTCCGGCTACTGCTCTGGCAATAAGGGTTTTTCCCGTTCCAGGAGCTCCGATACAGAGAACTCCTTTGGGGATGCGCGCCCCAAGAGCGGTAAACTTGGCGGGATCTTTCAAGAAATCGACGATCTCTTGAAGCTCTTCTTTAGCCTCATCGCAGCCAGCGACGTCTTTGAATGTCACCTTGTTGGTGTCTTTGGAGAGCAAGCGTGCGGGAGATTTTCCAAAGTTCATGGCCCCAGATCCCATACCCTTCATCTGCTTGGAAAAGACGAAGTAGAGGAGGAAGACGACAAGCAAGACGGGTAAGATGGTGAAGAGGTAGCTGAAGTAGTTGGGAGCGGGCTGTTCGCTCTTAAAGGTCTTGTCTAGAGCTGTCGTCCTGGGTTGATCAGGAGCTTTGAAGCTTGTGCCGCGATTCGCCGCAAAGGATTGCCACTCTTGATTGGCACCGGCAAACCACTGATTGAAAGCCTCGGGGTCTTGCTTTTCGAGTTGACGAGTCGAGAGTTCTTGATTTTTGAAATACCAGATCACACCTGCAACTTGTTGTCGAGCTTTGTCAAGTTGGGCGCTGTTGGTGATCAGCTCTTCGGAAATTTGTTGATAGCGAATGAGATCTTGTTTATAGGTGCGGACGGCGCGGATTTGCCCTAATCTCACTCCATCTTCAGGCTGATTGAGCTGATCGACGATTCCCTGCAGTCCATTGATCGCCTCAGCATATACTTCTGTCCGGTCTTTAAAGCTAAAGTCCTTAGCAGCAGCTACAGATGTTTCCATGTCTTTCAATTGCTGTTTCATCGCCTCACTGCCAATTCCTAAATTAGGCGATCGGAAGGCCTGAATGAGTGCCGAGAGCTCATTTCCAAAGCGATCCTGCTGAGAAGGAGTAGCTGAGGCAACTCGGAAATTGTTTTTGATATCTTTTAAGCTTTGGACTTGTCTGTCTGTGTAATTGCGAATGACAATGCTATTGCTTACCCCAGGCATATCATAACCTGAGCCCACAACGACATAACCTCTAGAGGGAACCGAGATTCCACTGAGGTTTAAGAACCAATCAGCCGAACTCACAACCCCAGCTTTGAGGGAGTCGATGTTCTTTTCAATTTCAGCTTGCTCGATGGTGAGCTTATTGTTGACATTCAAAAGCTCGAGGAATCGATAGCGCGCTGTAGCATCATCAGAAGTGTGATCTTTGAAGGTGCCGCTAAAGGTGACCAAATTGTCATTCAGCGCGATCTTTTTTGTGCTATCTTTATGGACAAGATCGAGGTTGACGAGGTGTTCTACTTGATGGCTAAAGGAAACTTTGCCCGCTTTTTCTCGATTCATGCTCTGAATAGAGAAAAATGTCAGCAAAGCCGCAAGGATCAAGATGAGAAATCCTCCAGGGAATCCTCTTCTTGGATTCGGTTTGTTTTTATTATCTTCAGCCATAATTTCTTTTTATAACACACTTTACGAGTTTGTAAAAGAGTAAAAAGACAACCCCCTAACCAGGGCAAAGATAGAGAAAGGGGACCAAAATTTTCACTTTCAATTCCTTATGCCCAAAACCGAGTATAACATGTCCTTTTTTAATTGACGACCCCTTCATTGGATTTTATCCAAATGAGAAGGCCTTCATCAGCCAGCCAATCATCGGAAATCGATACTTGTCGACTCTTTTTTTGAATCGCATGGTGAATTTTTTTTAAAGAGTGGTGGCTTGGAGTGGGAAAAGGTGATCTGCTCAGAACAAAATCGATTTCCACAGGGTGAGCACCGCGAAAATCGTAATAGGGGCCTTGATGGCTTTTTTGTAGTGTCCGTTCTCGGGTTTTCTCCAAAAGATACTCGCTGAGCCTATTTCCATACTCGCTGAGCCGAGCAAGAGGGGGAGCAACATTTTTACCAAACTGCTCGGAGAGGTACGGGAGAATTTTTCTCCGCATTCGTGCCCGCAAATATTTCAGATCTTCATTGGTCGGATCCTCAATATAGGACTCCCCTCTCTCTCTGAGAAAAGAGAGGATTTCCGCCTTCGAAATGCCTAATAGAGGTCTCCAAATGGGCATAGAATCCCGCAGAGCTTTAGGTTGCATCGCTTGAAAGTTATGGAAATGAGCCCCTTCGAGCAATCTCTTGAGCACTGTCTCTGCCTGATCGTCAGCGTGATGCGCGAGGACCAGTGCCTGATAAGAAGTCGTTTCAAAAAGTCTTTTAAAAAATGCAAAGCGAGCATTTCGAGCTTTCATTTCTGAGAGCTCAGGTTTATGCCACCTCTCTGTGTGAAAGGAAAGCCCCTTTTCTCGAGACCATTGCCTGAGCTTCTCCGTCTCCTGCAGACTTTCCTCTCTCCATCCGTGATCAAAATGGGCGAGATGCAACGGGACACCAAGCTCATGCAAAACAAGGGCCAAAGCAAGTGAATCTCCTCCTCCGGAAAACCCGAGAATAAGAGGACAAGTACCGCGAAGGTTTTCATTCAAAAATGTTTCGATTTTTTCTTTCATTGTCATAATAATTTCAGCTGTCATACAATCTCCTGTCTTAACAGGAGTTTTGATGCCATTACTTTGGCGCTATTTATTGCGTAACTTTTTGCAAATCTTTATTTTAAGTATTTCGGGATTTATTGCAGTTCTCCTCGTCACCCGTTTTCAAAGTGTGGCACGCTTTGCAGCGAGTGGAGCCTCTCTTCTCCATGTTATGCAATTCATCCTCGCGCAAGTTCCTCACATTCTTCCCTTGGCTGTTCCCATTTCTTGTCTCATTGCCTCTCTTATTCTCTTTCAAAGAATGAGCCAGTCCCATGAAATCACAGCTCTTCGCGTGGCTGGTCTCGGGTTTATTCCTATCGCCTTTCCCCTGATTCTCTGCGGGCTCCTAATTTCTCTTGTCAATTTTACCATTGTTTCGGAAATATCTCCAAGATGTCGCAGCTACTCGAAGAGCTTGGCCTATCAGATGACCATCGTAAATCCCCTTTGCCTTCTGCAAAAGGGAACACTTGTCAAATTCAAAAACGCCTATGTCGATATGAATATCCTCAAGTCGGGAAAATATGCCGAAGATGTCTGCTTCATCATGCGCAACATCTCAAATCAACGTTTGGGCATGATGATGGCAAAAAAGCTCTCTCTAGAAGGAGATCAACTCATTGGGAATGGAGTCACATTCATTTCCAGTATTGATCCTAAAAATCCCGAATCTTTTGACCATCTTGTCATAGAAAACCAAGCTGAAATGCAGACGAAGGCAAGCCATTTATCACAATATCTCATCAGCAGCAATTGGAGCTTCAACTACGACTATTTGAATTTTCGAAAAATCCAAGCGAAACAAATAGTGGAAACCGGCAGCTCTGACAATGTACCCATACGAGCCATTCAAGAAATCACTCGACGCTTTTCTCTTGCACTTGCCTCCTTGGCATTCACTCTTGTCGGAATGGCTTGTGGTTTAGAAATTGGAAGAGATCGGAAAGTGCGCGGAGTCCTCTGGGGGGCAGCCCTCATGATGCTCTATCTCGTCACATTTGTCACAGCCAAAACTCTGAAACACAGTCTCCTGCCAAGCCTTGCATTCTTCGCCTTGCCCTTTCCCATTCTAGCTCTATTCTGCTACCACTCCTTGAAGAAAATTTCACGAGGAGTTACCAGATGATTCCAATTTGGGAGCGCTACATCTTCAAGCAGTTTATTAAGCTCTTTGCTTTTTTTCTCATCGGATTTTACTTGCTCTATATAGTCATCGATTACACAACTCACATGCAGGACTACCTTCAAGGCAGTACTATCTCTACAATTAAAGTGGCTTACTACTACCTTCTCCAATTCATCAAAAGAGCGGATATTCTCCTCCCTCTAGCCCTCTTGGTAGCCATCATTCAATCTCTGAGTTCGCTCAATAGACATCGAGAGATCTTGGCTTTTCAGTCTGCCGGTCTGCATTTGAAGAAACTACTTCGTCCGATCTGGATAATGAGCATTTTTTGCGGTCTTTGTGTCCTGTCCATAAACGAATATGTAGTTCCCTATTCTTTGAATTTCATCGATCAATTTTACGATGCCCACCTCCGCCACTCATACCGAGGGAAGCGAACCGAACCTATCCATGTTCTCCACCTCGATGATCACTCGCGACTTGTTTATCAGTATTACGACTCGGCTAAGGAGTCCTTTTTTGATGTTGTGTGGATGAGAAGCCCTGATGACCTCTATCGGATGAAATATCTCAAAGCAGACCCCGAACACCTCGAGGGAAAATGGGTCGACCATCTCCAACGGAATGAGGCTGGGAGCTTCGAAAAGGTCCAATCTCATCGCTCGATCGTTCTCTCTGATTTGAAATGGGATCAGGACCTTCCGGAGAAGGGGTACATTCCCTTTGAAAATCGCTCCATTTCAGAGCTCTGGAACTTGTGGCGTCACGATCCTCTCTTGGCAGAAACACAACGACAAGAAGTCATGACTCAACTCTTTTTTAAACTCTCCTCCCCTCTTCTCTCCATTGTAGTTCTACTCGGAGTAAGTCCTTACTGCCTTCGTTTCTCTCGAACATCCAATCCCTTTTTGTTCTACTCATTGGGCATTTTCGGCTTTGTTGCCCTGATCGCCTACCTCGATTCAGCAGTCATTTTAGGGGAAAATGCCACCGTATCTCCCTATCTTGGAATTCTTTCGCCTTTTATTGTCCTCATCAGTATGTTGGGATTGAAATTCTCCCGGAGTTAAATGACATCTCTACAACCCATCCACCCCGCTCGATGGGGCCTTCTTCTATGCTGGAATGGACTAGCTCTTTTGCTATTGCTCAGTCTATTTTCACCCCTGACAAAACCCATTTGGGCTTCAATCGACCTCTCTTTTTTCCTCTTTTGGAATAATTCCCTAGAAGGGCATCCAAAACTTCAGCACTTTTGGGCGATGGCGAACCATAGGTGGGCCGATTGGTTTGAAGATTTGTGTATCTTGGGATTTTACTCTGCTGCGGTATACAAGGCTGCACCTGAAAAGCGAAAAGAGCGGATTTTTCAGCTTCTTTTTTGCGTACTCATCACCGCTACGACGATTCTGGTCATTAATCGACTGCTTTGTCGCGATCTCCTCCGACTTCGAAGAAAAAGTCCCTCAATAATTGTGCCAGGTGCGATTCATTTGACAGAGCTCGTTCCTTGGCTTTCTTTTAAAGTCCTTACTTCCAAGAGTTTTCCAGGAGATCACGCGACTACAGCTTTGATGTTTGCCTTTAGCTATGCATACTTCGTCCGCGGGAAATTAGCAATTGCAGCTGTGATCTACGGAATTCTTCTTTGCTTACCACGTCTCGTGGTTGGAGCTCACTGGCTCTCCGACACTTTAGTGGGCAGTGGGGCCATCGTCATGCTGTCCTTGAGTTGGGCCCTATGTTCTCCATTATCTCAAAGACTGTGGTTGAAAACCTAAGCCAAATCCTTTACCTTTGAGGGTCCATGAAGACTAAACAAGCCCTCAAAGCAAGTTTTGGCACTTTTAAAGGAATCTTTGTGCCGAATGTCACTATGATGTTCGGAGTGATTTTATTTCTTCGTTTAGGACTGGTTTTAGGGAACGTTGGAATTCAGTCTTTTCTGTTGATCATCGCCCTTTCTCTCGGTGTCATGGTTCTCACAGCTCTCTCTATCGCCATGATTGTGACGAATATGCGCGTAGGCAGTGGAGGAGTTTACTATCTCATTTCTCGCTCTATTGGAATTGAAATGGGTGGAGCCCTTGGGATCGCCCTAGTTGGAGCTCAGCTCATCTCTATGTCTCTTTGCGTATCGGGATTTGCCTATTCCTTCCACACTCTCTTCCCCCAATTTCCCATTCACTGGATCGAACTGGCCACGATTCTCCTTTTGGCTCTTCTCTCCTTTACATCTACGGATTTAGCCCTCAAAACCCAAGTGGGCATTTTTGGAATTTTGATGGTCACTATTTTGGCCATCTTTTGGAGCCAAAGTCCATCGGAGACCCCTCCAACTCCCTACTTTTCCGAGCCTCTGAAGTTTTGGCAAGCCTTTGCCCTTTTTTACCCCGCACTTACGGGAATTGAGGCCGGAATGGCTCTCTCTGGAAATTTGAAAGATCCCTCCAAATCTCTTTCTAAGGGGAACTTGGTTTCACTGATCTTTGTCGCCCTCATTTATTCGATTGTAGGCCTCTATCTCTGGTTCCACTTCGACCCCAAGGCTCTTAGATCTGATCCAGGCATTTTGATCTCTTCCTCCCCTATTCCTGGTCTGATCTATCTCGGAATCTGGAGTGCCACCCTTTCCAGTGCTTTGGGAAATTTCCTAGGTGGACCGCGCATCTTGCAAAGGATTGCAGAAGATAATATCGCGCCTGAAATCTTTAGCCGAAGCTATGGGAAACACAGTGAGCCTCGGTTTGCCGTCGGATTTTTCTTAGTCGTTGCTACGATCTTGATTCTCACAACCACGATTGACCAGATTTTACCCATTTTGACAATGATCTGCCTTCTCACTTATGGAACGCTCAATCTCGTTGCCGGTTTGGCCTCTCTCATCCAAAGCCCGAGTTTTCGCCCCACGTTCCGCATTGGAGCCAAATACTCTCTAATGGCAGCGGGCATTTGCTTGATATTCATGCTCATGATTGATCCGGGATGGGCACTGGTATCCATAGCTCTCATTAGTGGGCTTTATTTTTTCCTCAAAAGGAGAAGTCTAGATGTCTCCTTTGAGGATATCCGTGAGAGCATCATTCTCTTTTTCTCGAGAATTTTTCTCTACCGTCTCTCCGGAAGAGAGCAATCGGCAAAGAATTGGCTGCCGCAGATCTTAACTGTATCGAAATCGACCATTCAACATGAACGAATGATCCGACTCGCCGATGACATGACGGGCCGCAGTGGAATTTTGACCATCTATACCCTTCTTCCCCAAGAGCAATGGGAAGATACAGAGCAACTCGAGAGAACGAAGCAAGTCATTCGAGACTGGCTCAATGACAAAGATATTTCTGGCTTTACAGAGGTCCTCACCTATTCGGACTACCAAGAGAGCCTTCTCCATTTGATCAAAATGATCGGCATTGGCCCCCTCCAACCCAATACGGTGATCCTGCCCATTACAGACCTGGATGAAGCTGCTGCTATCGCCCGGATTTTGGAAACTGGAGAATTGAGTCTCAAGAATATTCTCCTGTTTTTCGATGATTTTGATACAAAGCCCGAAACACCCAAGACTTCGGGAAAGCGAAAGCGACGCATTGATTTATGGTGGGACCCTCAATACAAAGAGAGCTTTGAGATCATTTTGAGCTTAATTATCGCTCTGAAAACGAGCCCTACTTGGAATTATCGCTATCTCATCTTGAGAACCATCACTGCAGATGAAGATGCAAGGCATCACCTCATCGACTATTTCAAAGGGTTTCTCAAAAAAATTCGCCTCAAATGCACTGTCAAGATTGAGATTGGAAAGGCTCCCCTTTTGAAATCTGTTCGAGAGGGATCACAAAACGCTGACCTGGTCTTTTTCCCTATGCAACCCCCCAAAGCATTCGAACAATCTGATGATTACGAGAGGTACATCAATGATCTCAAAAAAGAATTTTGCGAGACAAAAACACCTATCATCGCGGTCAATGGTTTTGATGGAATTGACCATAGAGAAATTTATTTTCCAGAATAATTTCTAATAGAACGCGAATTCGGGATCACGTTAAAAGACTATTTTTTGTCATATACAGAGATAGTTCTTTAATGACTAACGAATTGGGAGTGGAGAGATGCATTCAGAACTTTTGATTTGGAGTCATTTTTAGACGTTTTAAAAAAAATTGATATTTTTTCTTTTGTCCCTCCTTTTCAGACCAGTTTTTAATTTCCAGTAAATTAACTTTCTCTGGAATTTCCTGGCAAATATTTATTGCTTGTTCTAATCCCTGCTGGTCATCCCAATGATAATAACTAGCCAGCCGATCTTTGACACTATCAGTAGCGGTTAACATTTTGATCGTTCCAAATGGTGTTTTATGATATTCGTAATTTTGAATCGGTTCATCACCGATTGCAACTGGAGGAGACACAAATTCTACATAATATTGACAATCTTTATGCTCATAATGGCGTCTTTTTTTTCTAAACCCCAACTCTTTTAATGCTGCTGTTACCTTTTTCATATCTTCATATGTGACATAGTCCAAATCATAGGACTGATAGCGATTTTTAGAATAAATAGAGACACATCCACCGCCTACTAGAATGCAATCGATTCCGTGCTCATTTAATTTGGTTGAAATAATAGCCGCCAACTCTTCCAGTGTAACATTTTTAAGGTTCATAATGGCTTACCTTTTCTGCGGGGTCGTTTACGAATTTTTTGCTCGTAATAGCGATCTTTGAACTCTTGAGGAAGAAAAAGATAAGCTTTTTCTAAAAAAGCTTTTAGTTCTCGCAGAAAAGGATATCTGGGATTGAATCGGTAAATGATCGTTTTCCCTTCTCGAAAACTAACAAGGATTCCACCAGCCTCTAATCGATCTAACCCTTTTTGAAAAGAGGACAGGGATCCTTGAAAAATTTTACTTAATTGAGAACCATAAGATTGATCATTTTTCAAA
>Ga0307436_1001062_pt1 | contig 12538 bp, 13 predicted proteins | sample SalMarWE160440MG_FD_202513 | JGI IMG/M metagenome (GOLD analysis project Ga0307436, IMG submission 202513) | Salt marsh sediment microbial communities from the Plum Island Ecosystem LTER, Massachusetts, United States - WE1604-40 | ecosystem: Environmental > Aquatic > Marine > Intertidal zone >...
GCCCGCCGCGCACGCCTTCATCGGCGGTGATGACGAAATTGGATGCGCAGTCGTGAATGCGCCCGGCAAGCGAATCGGGCGAGAAGCCGCCGAACACCACCGAGTGGATGGCGCCGATGCGGGCACAGGCGAGCATGGCATAGGCCGCCTCGGGGATCATCGGCATGTAGATGGTGACGCGGTCGCCCTTCTTGACGCCGTTGGCCTTCAGCACGTTGGCCAGGCGGCAGACATGCTCGTAAAGCTCGCGATAGGTGATCTTCTTGTCGTAATAGGGATCATCGCCTTCCCAGATGATCGCCGTCTGGTCGCCGCGCTTCTTCAGATGGCGGTCGATGCAATTGACGCTGACATTGAGGACGCCGTCTTCGAACCATTTCACCGACACCTTGGGATAGGCGAAGCTGACGTTCTTGACCTTCTTGGGCGCCTTGAACCAGTCGAGGCGCTTGGCCTGCTTGCCCCAGAACTTGTCCGGATTCTTGACCGATTCGGCATACATCTTCTTGTAGCCGGCATCGTCAACATAGGCGCTCTTCTTCCACTGAGACGGAACTTTGTAGACATGAATTTCGGACATCGACCTGACGCCTCCCCTCTTACATCCGGATGGCACGTGTTCAAACCGCGCCGGATTATGGGCATAGCACTTCAGACCTGCAATGCGTCAAGAGTCCAACACCGGCGCCGCCGTTCTTGCCTCACAGCCCGAAGACGCCCAGCACCGCACCCTGCAGCAGCAGAACCCCGAGCCAGTGGCCGCCATCGATGAGGCTGAGCGCCCAGCGCGCACGCTGGAAACGATGATCGACCAGCATCACCGTGGCGACGAAGCCGACCCACAGGGAAATGGCCGAGATAAGCCCGGTCCTGATGTCGATGGTGCCCAGATGGCCAAGCAGCCCCGCCAGCATCCAGGCCATGACCAGTTCGGCGATGAAGGTGAGGACGAGCGTGCTCCAGGGATGCCTGCCGCCGGGCAGCAGTTCCTCGCGGCTCATGCCCAGCGCCGCCATCCAGCGCTTGCCCAGGGTTGCATACCAGGCAAAGCCGAGGCCGAAGCTGGCGATGGCGGCGACGATGACGGCGAGGTAGTTGATTCCGGCAAAGGACATGGGCGGCGCTCCCTTCGGGGCGGGACTCTGCCCCCGGGCGTGGTGAAGCGCAAGCAGGGCGCGGGCGATCATGCTCCAAGCCTCCACACGCAGCTGCGCTTGATCTCGGCATCCTCCAGATCACGGGTGACCGGCACCTGATAGACGGCCACCTCTTCGAGCCTTTGCCGCGGCAGATAGCTGCGGCCGGGATCGCCGATGAGGACGGACGAGCCGGCAGCGGCTGCTGCACCCAGCCAGGCGATCAGCTTTTCGGCCGTGCCACGTTCATAGAAGAGGTCGCCTACCAGGACGGTGCACGCGGACGGAGCCGGCTTTTCCAGCAGGTCTTCGCCCGTCATCGCGAGCGCCACACCGTTGAGCCCGGCATTGATGGCGATGGCGGCGGTGGCGAAGGGATCGATGTCGGCGGCAAGCACCCCGGCCGCGCCGGCGCGCGCCGCGGCGATCGCCACCAGTCCCGAGCCCGAGGCGAGGTCGATCACATCGCAGCCGCTGACCGTTTCTGGCGCATCAAGCACGTAACGGGCGAGCGCCTGGCCACCAGCCCAGGCGAAGGCCCAGAACGGCGGTGGCAGGCCGATGGCGCCAAGTTCGTCTTCCGTCTTCTGCCACAAGGGCACAGATTCAGATGCCAGATGGAGGCGCAGTTCGGGAACCAGCGGCGGCGACAGCACCTGGGTGTTGGCGCGGATGAAGTGCGCCAGATCAGATCGCAGGCTGCAACGGTCATTGCGGGCGCGGCGCATCGGCGATGTCGCCCATGTGGCAGACCTCGATCCATTCGTCTTCGGCCACCGGCTGCACCGACAGGCGCGAATTGTTGACCAAGACCATCCCGGCCAGCTTCGGGTTGGCCTTGATGTCCTCCATGCTGACCGGGCGCGGCACGTCGCGCACCGCCTTGATGTCGACGCACTCCCAGCGCGGATCGTCGGTGGAGGGATCGGGATGGGCGAGAGCTGCAACTTCGACGATGCCGACGATCTGCTTGCCGACGTTGGAATGATAGAAGAAGCCGAGATCGCCCGGCTTCATGGCGCGCATGTTGTTGCGCGCCTGGTAGTTGCGCACGCCGTCCCACGGCTCGCCGTTGGCCCCGCGCGCCTTCTGGTCATCCCACGACCAGGTGGAGGGCTCCGATTTGAACAGCCAGTAGGCCATGGGCTCAGCTCTCCGGATTGTTGATGACCCGGCTCCACGGGCGGATGTCCACCGATTCGAACAGCCCGGCGATGGCATAGGGATCGGCAGCGGCGATCTGCCCGGCTTCGGCGCGGTCGAAGGCATCGACGATGACCAGCGAGCCGTTCGGCGTCCCCGAGCCGTCGTTGAACGGCCCCGCCACCTTCACCTTGTTGCCCAGCGACTTGAGATAGGCAAGATGATCGGGCCGCGTCGCCAGTCGCTTGTCCGCGCTGCCGGGCTTGTCGGTGCAGATCAGGGCATAAAGCATAAATCCTCCTTGGAAATCATTGTGCTTCGAACTTGATGGGCCGGGCGAGCAGCCGGGCGATCTCGGCATCGGGGCTGGAGCCGCCGTCCACGACGGCATGCACGGCCTGGCAGATGGGCATATCGATACCCTCGCGGCGGGCGATGCCGGTGACCACGCCGGCGGTATAGACGCCCTCCGAGATGCCGCGTCGCTGGCCGAGGATGGTGGTGAGCGCTTCGCCCCGTCCCAGCGCCAGCCCGAGGGAGAAATTACGCGACTTCTCGCTGGAACAGGTGAGGATAAGATCGCCCAGCCCCGACAGCCCCGTGAGGGTCTCGCGCCGCGCCCCCAGCGCCTGGCCGAAGCGGGCAAGCTCTGCAAAGCCGCGCGTGGTCAGGGCGGCTCTGGCCGAATCGCCCAGGCGCTTGCCGTCGCAGATGCCGCAGGCAATCGCCAGCACGTTCTTGACCGCTCCGCCGAGCTCGACACCGCGCATGTCACCCGAGGCATAAATGCGGAAAGTGTCGAGACTGAGGGTCGCGGCCAGGTCGTGGGCCTTTGCAGCCTCGCGCCCGGCCAACGTCACCGCCGTGGGCAGACCCGCCACCACGTCGACTGCAAAGCTCGGGCCCGACAGTACATAGGGCTCAAGTGCCGGCGCGGCCTCCGCCAGGACATCGCTCATGAAGCTGTCACTGCCGCGCTCGATGCCCTTGGCGCAGATGATGCCGGGGGTACCGGGCGCAACATCCCTCAATTGAGAAAGAACATTGCGCATGACCTGCGCCGGGGTAGCGATGAGGAGGAGATCGGCCTCCGCCATACGCTGAAGCTCGCTGGTGACCGAGATCTCTTGCGGCAGACGCACCCCGGGCAGATAGACGCGGTTCTCGCCATCCCTGGCGATGGCCTCGGCGATAGCCGGCGAACGCGCCCACAAGATGGTGGCAAGCCCGGCGCGGGCGGTGACGGTTGCCAGCGCGGTGCCCCAGCTTCCGGCACCGATGACGCCGGCGGATCTGTAAGTGGCGCTCATGCCTTGACCCCGGCAAACGGGGCCGCCTCGGCTTCACCATCAAGCGGCCAGCGTGCCCGCGCCACGACATCGAGCGGATCGGTGAGGCCTGCCGCCAGCCGTTCAGCCCCGGCCCAGGCGACCATCGCGGCATTGTCGGTGCACAACGCGACAGGCGGCGCAATGAGGCGGAAACCGTGTGCCGCCCCTGTTTCCGCAAGGCGCGCGCGCAAGGCCCGGTTGGCCGCCACGCCGCCGGCGATCACCAGCACCCTGTCCTCCAGCCCCGGATGCTCGCCGGCAAAGCGGGCCATGGCGTGGCTCACCCGATCCGACACCGTATCGCAGACCGCGGCCTCGAAGGCGGCACAGATGTCGGCCACATCGCCGGCCTTTAGAGGCTGCAGGCGCTCTGCCGCCAGTCGCACGGCGGTCTTGAGGCCGGAAAAGGAAAAGTGGCAGCCCTCACGGCCCTTCATCGGGCGCGGGAAATCAAAACGCCCGGCATCGCCCAAGCGTGCCTCGGCCTCCACCGCCGGACCACCCGGGTAGCCAAGATCAAGAAGCTTTGCCGTCTTGTCGAAGGCCTCACCCAGGGCATCGTCGATGGTGGTGCCGTAGCGCCGGTAGTGCGCCAGCCCCTCCACCGCCACAAGCTGGGTATGGCCGCCCGAGACCAACAGCAGGAGGTACGGGGGCGCCAGACCCTCGGTGAGGCCGGGCGTGAGGGCGTGCGCCTCCAGATGGTTGACGGCCATCAGCGGCTTACCCGTCGCCAGCGCCAGCGCCTTGGCCGTGCTGAGGCCCACCAGTACCCCGCCGATGAGGCCCGGCCCGGCGGTGGCGGCGATACCGTCCATGTCTTTAAGGCCGAGGTCAGCTTCACTCAGGGCGGTCCTGATGATGTGGTCGAGGCAGGAGACATGGGCGCGCGCAGCGATTTCCGGTACGACGCCGCCGTAGGCGCGGTGCTCGGCCAATTGTGAGCGCACCACGTTGGAGAGGATACGACCGCGAGCTTCACTCAGACGTTCCACGACGGCGGCGGCGGTCTCGTCACAGGACGTCTCGATGCCGAGAACGACGAGCTTTGCATCGTTATGTGTGGCTTCGCCCAATCTCGATCTTCCTTCGCGGGCACGAGCCTCATATAGTGCCGCGCGCGCCTTGCGTGAGCGAGCCCTTACCACCCCCGTCCGGCCCCTTGCAAATGCTTCCCATCCGTATCGGCACACGAGGATCGAAACTGGCGCTCGCCCAGGCGCATGAGGTGCGAAATCGGTTGGCCGCGGCTCACGGGGGACCCCCTGAGCGTTTCGAGATCGTGGTCATCACCACCACCGGCGACAAGGTGCGCGACCGGCCGCTGGCCGAAATCGGCGGCAAGGGCCTGTTCACCAAGGAGATCGAGGAGGCCCTGCTGGACAAGCGCATCGACATGGCGGTGCATTCGATGAAGGACATGCCGGCCGAGCTGCCGGCGGGACTTCAGATGTCCGCACTGTTGCCGCGCGAGGACCCGCGCGATGCCTTCCTGTCGCCTGTGGCAGCCGATCTCAGCCGTTTGCCGCAGGGCGCCGTCATCGGCTCCTCATCGGTGCGGCGTGCGGCACAGGCGCTGAATGCGCGGCCCGACCTGCGTGTGGTGCAATTTCGCGGCAATGTGGATACCCGCCTCGCCAAGCTGGCGGCGGGCGAGGTCGCGGCCACCTTCCTGGCCTGTGCCGGCCTCAAGCGCCTGGGGCTGGCGGACCGCATCACCAGCGCGGTGCCTGTCGACATCATGCTGCCGGCGGTGGCGCAAGGCGCCGTGGGGATCGAGATCAGGGCAAATGATGAAGCGACTGCCAGACTCGTCGCGGCGGTGAATGATGAGGAAACGACCATTACCGTGGCTGTCGAACGCGCTTTTCTGGCCACCCTCGACGGCTCCTGCCGCACACCGCTCGCCGGCCATGCCACACTGGCGGACGGCCGTATCCGCTTTCGCGGACAGGCGCTCAGCCTCGACGGTGCCAAGGTGTTCGAGGCGGCGCGCGAGGGCGCTGCTGCGGATGCCGTGGCGCTGGGTCGCGATGCCGGCAAAGAAGTGCGGCAGGCGGCGGGCTCCGCCTTGTTCCGATAGGCGCCGGGGGTCATGGGCAGCATCATCGTCACGCGCCCGCCGCGCGATGCCGCCCCGCTCATGGCACGGTTGGCGGCCATGGGATGCGGCGCCTTGCAGGCACCCGTCATCGACATTCGTTTCATGGCCGATACGCCGATCCCGGCCATACCCTTTCAGGCGGTTCTGTTGACCAGCGCCAACGGTGCACGGGCGCTTGCGCATCACTCGGCACTGAGGCGGCTGAAGGACGCGGTGGCCGTGGCGGTCGGAGAGACGTCGGCCGCGGCAGCGCGAGAAGTGGGATTCGGGCGTGTCCTTGTTGCCGGCGGCGACGTCGATCACCTTATCGAGACGGTGAAACAGCGGTTACGGCCGGATGCCGGCCCTCTGCTCTATGCCTCGGGCCGCGAGACCACGGGCGACATTGTGGGCGAACTGGAAAAGGTCGGGTTCACGGTCGCCCGCCCGGTGCTGTATGAGGCGGTGGCGGCCGAAGTCCTGCCGCAAGCCGTCATCGACGCCATCGCCAAGGGTGAGGCCGACGGTGTCCTCATCTTTTCGCCCCGCAGTGCCCGCATCTGGTGCCGGCTGGGGCTCGCGGCCGGTTTGTCGGATGCTCTGAGCCGTCTGCCGCATTATTGCCTTTCGGAAAATGTGAAAAGGGCGCTCGATGAATCAGGCTGCGGCGCGGCCCCGGCCCTGGTCGCAGCAAGGCCCGAGGAGGCGGCGCTCCTCGCACTGCTTGCAAAAGACAAGGCGTGACTGGCGCCACTCGAATGCATGCATTAGACAGGGGGCGACGACCTCCGGACGGAAGAGCATGAGCAGAAAGCGCAAGACGAGATCGGCAGACAGTGCGGTAAAGCCGCCCACCATTGAGCTGGAGGCCACCGAGTTGCCGCAAGGCGAGGAAACGGTGGCCGAGCCATCGGCCAACGCCAGCGACGAGGTGGCATCCGAAGCACCATCCACAGGCGAGGCGGCAGAGAGCGCTGCTGCCGGCGAGGAGAGCGAAGACAAACAGGCCGAGGCGCCCGATGATGCCGTGAGCGAAGAGCCGGGCCCCACGCAAGAGCGCACGGCTGAGGAAGCAACCGAGGAGACCGCGCCTGTCGCGGTGCACTCAGGCGGACGTCGCTGGCTGGCGGCAGCGGTGATTGCCGTGATTGCCGCCGGGGCCGGGGCCTTCCTCTACCGCGAGTATGGTGCGCAGTTCTTCCCCTCGTCCGGAACCACGGCCGCCATTGAAAAGCTCGATGCCCGCATGGCTGCGCTGGAAAAGGCGCAAGGTGCTGCCGCCGGCAACGCCATGGCCGCCGGCGACAAGGCCAAAGCCGCCGCCGAAGGCCTGAGCAAGGCCAACGCCCGGCTCGACCAACTGGCCGCAGGCCTCGATGATCTCAAGGCCAGGGTAGGCGCGCGCGAGTCGTCCGCCGCCGACCTCAAGGCGCGCCTCGACAAGCTGGCCAAGACGGCGCAGCAATCGGCGAGCGAGATCGCGGGCCTGCAATCCACGCTCAAGACGGCTGTCGAGGCCGGCAAGACCAGCGGGGAGCCCGGTGCCGCCAGCGCCATGCAGGTCGCGGCACTCTCCGGCAGCGTCGATGCGCTGAAAAAACGAGTGAAGACACTGGAAGATGATCTCGCCAGCGCCCGTCAGGAGGTTTCGAGCCTTTCCGCGCGGCTGGAAAAGATCGCCAGCCGGCCGAGCGCGCCCGTGGCCGGCAGCAAGGCAGCACAGCTCGCCGCTGCCTATGCCGCGATGGAAAAGCGCATCAGCGAGGGCAAGCCGTTCGCCGCCGAGCTCGACAAGCTCAAGGCGCTCGATCCGAATCTGCCCGGTCTGGAAAAGCTTGCAAGCGTCGCCGGCAAGGGCGTTGTGGGCGAGAGCGATCTGGCAACCAGGCTCGACCAGGCGCTGAATGAGGTGACGGGGACCGCCTCCGCAAAATCGCCCTCGGGTGGGCAAGGCTGGCTGGCGGCGCTCAAGCGCCGGGTGTTCAGCGTGATCAAGGTCCGCAAGGTGGGCGAGCCGGACTGGCAGGCCGCCGGCGCCATGGCAAAGGCGGCCCTGGCACGCGGCGATCTCGACGGCGCCGTCGCCGCTTTGGGGCCGGCGAGCAGCAAGACACCCAAGCCCATCGCCCGATGGCTCGCCGCCGCCGATGCCCGCCGGCAGGTCCTCGACCGCCTGGCGGACCTGTCTGTGGCGGTGTTCCAAAGCGTCAAGCGCAACGCGTCGTAAGGACGGGAATCACCTGATGTTGCGGATGTTGTTGCGTTTTGTGCTGCTCACCGCTGTTGCTGTGGCGGCCACCTGGCTGGCCTACCGGCCGGGAAATCTGACACTCGAATGGCTCGGCTATCACATCGAACTGCCGCTGGCCGTGGCAGCGGTGCTGGCCGTCCTCACTCTCATCGTGCTGGCGATCCTGTGGTCGCTGTTGCGCCGGCTGCTGCACACGCCCGGCGCCGTTACCGACTACTTTCGTTTCCGCCGCACCCGGCGCGGTGAGGAGGCACTTTCGGCCGGCATGATCGCGGTGAGTGCCGGCGATATCGCCGCCGCCCGCCGCCAGGCCCAGATCGCCGTCCGCATTCTGCCCGAGGCGCCGCTCGCGCGACTGTTGCAAGCCGAGGCCGCCAGCCTCGACGGCGATACCCACCGGGTCAAGGACATCTATGAGGAGATGCTCGCCGATCCGGTCACCGAGCTGGTGGCGCTGAGAGGCCTGTTCGAGGCGGCAAGGCGCGGCGGCGATGCGGCGGCAGCGCGCCGCTATGCCGAGCAGGCCCTCAGGCGCAATGCCGGTATCGCCTGGGCCTCCAATGCCATGCTCGCCATCCAATCGGCGGAAAGCGACTGGCCGGCTGTCTCTGCCACCATCGAGGCGCAGAGAAAGGCACGGCTGCTCGACGACGAAACGGCACGAAAGAAACGTGCCGTCGTGCTGACGGCGCAGGCGCTCGCTGCCGAGGACACAGAACCCGACGCCGCCCTCGATCTTGCCACCCGCGCCCACAAGCTCGACCCGGCGCTGGTGCCGGCCGCCGTCGTGGCCGGGCGGATCAATGCCCAGGACGGCTCCCTCAGGCGTGCGGCAAGGATCCTGGAAAAGACCTGGTCGCTCAGTCCTCATCCCGATATAGCTGCCGTTTATGCCCACGCCCGCTCTGGCGATTCGCCGCTCGACCGGCTCAAGCGGGTGCGCGACCTGATCAGGGTGGCGCCGGGCGGCGAGGAAGGCGCTGTCGCCCTGGCGGAAGCGGCCATCGATGCGCGTGACTGGACACAGGCCCGACAGGTCCTTGCCGACTATGTGGCCGAGAGGCCGCGGGCACGGATTTGCGCGCTGATGGCCGAGATCGAGGACGGTGAGTTCGGCGACAAGGGGCGCGCGCGCGAGTGGCTGGCGCGCGCGGTGAGGGCGCCGCGCGATCCGGTGTGGTTTGCGCATGGCATGACCTCGCGTACCTGGCTGCCGGTATCGCGGGTGAACGGCGAGCTCGGTGCCTTTCAGTGGACATCGCCGCCAGAAGCGCTCACCGGGCCCGACGAGGCGGCGCAGGAAGAAGCCGTGCCGATAGAGCCCCCCACGCCGGCCGAGACGGAAGAAAAGGCCAAGGCGCCCGACTTAATCGAAGCCCGGCCCGTTGCATCCGACAACGATGCACCGCGAGCAGAAGCGCCTGCAACGCAGACTTCAGTGTCTGAACCCGAGGTCGAGGCCCCGCCCCCCGCCGAGCACAAAGTTCACGCGGGTGTAACGGAACCGGTACCACCTCCGACTGCTGCATCCGCTCCACCGGCCGCCGAGGAAGTGCCATCCAGAGAGGCGATCGTCCCCGACAAGGCGGTTGCTGGCGACGACGTCGGAGCACCCACGATCATAGGGCGTCAGCCCGACGATCCGGGCCCGGAGCCGCAGAGCGAGGCCCGCCCGAAGACAGGCTGGCTCGGGCGCGGTGGCGGTTGAGCGGGGATACTTGAAATGGCAGGAGCGAGCCTGTATCAGATCGACCACTCTCGGCGTGGCCGCCATAGCTCAGTTGGTAGAGCGGTGCATTCGTAATGCATAGGTCGGGTGTTCGAGTCACCCTGGCGGCACCACTACGGCGTCTTGCCCGGCTCAGTCGCCTGGAACCCGCAGCACCACATTTTCAATCGCTCGCCCGCACCGTACCCGCTGCCGGCGCATGAATGTAATTTGGCGCAGCAATTGCCATGGAGACGCGTAACGCAAGAGGTCGGACAACATGTCAATGTCAGCCAGGATGCCGCGCCGCAAACCATGCTTGCTGACCTTGATCGGACTATCGACGTCCTCCCAGGGCACGACCGCGATGCGGCAATTCTCATCGACGCAAATCCCGTTGAGCCAGACCTCGAATCCAAATCGCGGCAGGTCTCTCAATTCAGCCATGCGATCACTGATCAGCCCCAGGGGAAGAACCCGTTCGCCCGATATGTAGTCGATCCCGATCCTGTGCCACAGCCAGGGAGCGTTGCGACGCAGAGAGATGCTGATGTCGGCATCGCCCCTCAGCACCGGCTCGACAAGCGCCGTCAAATCCTTGCTCTTGAGACCCATCAGATCCGCATCAACGAGCAGGATGTACTCGCCTGTCGCCCGAGCCAGCCCGATTCGAACGGCATGGGTTTTCCCGCTGTTGCGGCCCAGCCGCAGCACCACAACATCGTTGATGCTCTGTGCGACACGCGCGGTTTCGTCCGTTGACCCGTCATCGACGACGATGACTTCCGCGATCGAGGGGTGAGCGGCCACGACGGATACGACGGCCCCAATGCGCTCTTGTTCGTTGTAAGCAGGAACGATGCACGTCACACGGGGCCGTTTGCGGGCGGCTGGCGCATCCTGTCTCATGCCCGTTCGCCCCTTGTTTTAAGCAACCACACGAAAGCTGCCGTGCAAGCAAGGACAAGTACGATAACCGAACCGCGCCAGATCCAGGTATCGATGGTCGTATAGGCCTGCCCGAGCCCATAGCCGATCAGAATGAAAAACAAAGTCTTCGGTATTGTGGCCAGAAGGTTGTACCAGAAGAAGGCCGGAACAGACATGCGCGCCGCGCCTGCGGCAATCAGCGCGGCGAAACCCAATGAATGGGTGAGCTTGGCCACAACAAGAATGCGCCCGCCTTGGGTGTGGAATTTCTCCAGCATCCGGGTCAGGTTTTTTGCGCGTGCGAAAAGTCGCGGGAACATGCGTCGCAAAAAAGTTCCGTTGCTGTATCTTCCCAGACAATAGAGAAGGCCGTCGCCGATCAAATCGGCCGCTATGCAAACGGCATAGACCCATCCAAACGGCAAATAGCCGAGCCGGATGAGCCAACCTGCTATGACCGAGACGATCGGACCCTCGAGAATGGCGAGCGGCAACAAGAGCAGCAATCCGTAATTGCGGATCAATTCCACAATGAGATGGGTGGGGAAATGCATGCCGGAACTTTACTCTGCCGCGACAATCGGTTCGTGGTCCGGTTCCACGCGCGTGCTGCGCCAGACGAAACCGCGTGAAGCGAAAGCCGCCAGCCAGATCACAGGAATCGAGGCATCACGCAATATCCAGACCGGAACCTCCTTGGCGGATGCCGACCAGCCGGCACTGGCTGCGACGACCCATTCGAGCCCATACCAGAGCGCGACCATTGCCGGGATGGCCAGAACGGGGACATGGTGGAGCGCAACAAGCGATACGGTTGCCAGGACGGGCACGAGGCTGCCGGTGAGAACCTCCAATGCGAAGAGCGAGGGAAACCCTGCGCGCCGCACGCGCGCCCAGCGCACATGGCGTAGCCAGACCTCACGGAAAGTCCGGTGGTAGATCGGTTGCGGAAACGGCGATGTGATGAGCCGAACCCTCAACCCCCCGCGACGCACGATCTTTGTTGCGGCGACATCTTCAGCCAGTTCACGTCCCAAGGCGGCTGGCCCGCCCGCATCGTCGAGTATGTCGCGCCGCCAAAAAAGCACTTTTCCTTGTGCGAAGCCATTGCAAAGCTGGTCGCCCGCCAGTTGCCAGCGTGCCTGATAGCCATTGAGCAATGCACATTCCAGCTTGGCCCACAAACCCTTCGGACGAATGCCCTCGGGCGGCGACGTGACAAGACCGGTGTCCTCCTGCCAGGCCGAAAACAGCTCTTGCACATAGTCTCTGGGCAGAAGCACGTTAGAGTCGATCATTGCGATCCAGTCATGCCTTGCCGCATTCCAGCCTTTGACCAGATTGTTCAGCTTGGGATTGGAACTGACGCGCTCGTCGCCGATCAGAAGCCGAGCCGGCGTTTCGGGATGTGCAGCAATGAGTCTGCGGATCAAAGGTATCGACGGATCGTCTGCATTTGCTACACAGAAGAGCACCTCATAGGTGACATCGTGCGCGCGATAAGAGGATGCCAAGGTCTCCTCGAGTCCGGGGTCTATCCCGCAGACGGGCCGCAATACGGTGAGTGCTGGCATCGGCGCTGGTGGACGGATTCGCTTGGCCCTCAAGAACCTCCACACGACCGCTGCGCAGCTGATCAGGTGGGCGAGGAACCCGATCCCTATGAGGGCCGAAAGGCCAGCAACAAGTGCAAGGTTCATGTCACACCGCGAGGGCACGCTCGGCTTCGGCCGGTGCATTGCTGTCGACCTGGCAACTGGGCACGCCTTCGCGCGTCGTCATCAGGTGGAGATGTCCGTCTTCGTCTTCGACGATCGCGGTACAATTTGACGACCAGTCGCCGCAATTTGCATAGACCGGACCAAAATGACTGTGCAACGCCGGCTGGTGAAAATGTCCGCAAATCACGCCGTCGGCGCCCGTTGCAATTGCCAGGTCGGACAGCCGCTCTTCAAA
>Ga0307436_1001063_pt1 | contig 12529 bp, 7 predicted proteins | sample SalMarWE160440MG_FD_202513 | JGI IMG/M metagenome (GOLD analysis project Ga0307436, IMG submission 202513) | Salt marsh sediment microbial communities from the Plum Island Ecosystem LTER, Massachusetts, United States - WE1604-40 | ecosystem: Environmental > Aquatic > Marine > Intertidal zone >...
ATCCAACCCCTACAAATAACCATAAAGTATCATTCATTGAAATGAATTCCAGTATACCAATGGTAATCGAGATTATTGCAAGTAATATAACAACAATTCTCAATAAACGAGTTAATGTATTCATAAAGCCCTCGCAAAACTAATTTATATTTTGGTTATCGATTTATACTACAGGGTATTCTGGAAATTTAAAGTTTGTACTGCGATGACACGCTTCGGACATTTTGAAATCTGATCTGGCACCTTCGATGTCGCCGATGCGTACTTTTAAAGTTGCTCTCATAAAGTATGCATTTGCGTTTAGTGGACTTGATTCGATTACATCGGAGAGGCTCTTAATAGCCTCTTCAAATTTGCCCTCAGATAATTCCTGCCGGACTTCTCTTGCTTCAATATTTTTATTTAATATTGAATGCCTCGGTAGTCTATGGGACGTTTTTGCTACCTTCATACTCAATACTCCTTCAACCAGAATTTTTTAACTAATTCTCTAATAACAATAAATTTGCCAATTGTATAAAAATGCAAATAAGACCATTTTTGTCGTGAATTTAATTATTTATATTTAATCCTTATAAAACAGGATGAAAAATTTTCCTATCAAAATTATTTAACCGGATTATTATGTATAACTTATTCAGAAAAGATTAGTTAAAGAATCTAAAGTTAACCTTTAGACATTACCAGTAACTAATTGAAACTTATGCAGTTAGAAATTCAAAAAATTGTTAATTGTATATAAATATTATTATTTATAATGTCAAGGAAAAATTACCGGAGCTGTCGGAAGGCGTGTTTTATAATGCCGGAATGAATATAATTCCAGCATTTAAAACGAAAAATTCTTACAAATTCCTAGTTTTCAAAAATACAATGAGCGAATAATATGTTTTATGAGATCCTTTAATTATTTAGAACTTATGTATAGCAATAAAGTAAAATCTATTAATGTCTTTTCCTACAGAATTATTTAATTCTATTTAGTATTAAATTGTATACTGTATTAAAGGATTTCATGCGAATTGAAGTTTGGGGCTATAGCTCAACTGGGAGAGCGTCTCGTTCGCAACGAGAAGGTTGGCGGTTCGAGCCCGCTTAGCTCCACATAAATAATTATCGCCGTTTTCTCGTTTAGCAATTTAAGCTACAAATTAGTAGAAATATTAAACTGTAGTTTTTACGACCTGATCATGCTTGAAGGGAAATTTGAAATAGAGGAAATCTTTGTCCTCTTTAAAAATTTTATCTTTAGTTAATTCGTATTTTTTTACAGAACTATCATCATCTTTTTTGTCGGTGTAAGGAAGGTATAATCCTTCCTCGTAATAATACTTTGGCAAACGTATTATTTTATGTTTGGCTAAATACGCCATATCGATCAGTACTTTTCTAGTGTGATTTTTATTCTCTACTCTTAAATAATAAGTGCTCATACGTGTTTTTTATCTTTATTTTTAGCTGAAAGTAAAATTAAATAATATCGTTTAAAATCGGAAAACTCTTTTATTAAAGAATTAATTATTTATTCATCTCTTTACTATATTTGAAGAATATAAAATAAAAAAATGTATTACAGAAATTTCTTCAACATATCGGCACTATTTATAGTGCTTTTTATTTCTCCGTTTAATTTTTCGCAAGTTGAAAACGTTCCGTTAACAAGTCCGGTTTACACATTTCTTAAGGAAATGAAAGTAAAAAATGTACTTGATTACATTAGTGAAGACATACCCAATCTTTCTCGCTTTGAAGTAAAATCATTGCTCGATACAATAAGAAAAAAAATCGATAAACTAAGCAGTACCGAAAAAGATTTGCTTATTCGCTATGAGATGGAATTTAATGACAGTTTAAATAGTGAAACAACAACAAGATTGTTTACACCCGGTATAAGTTTTAGTAAAACAGCCGGCGACATAATCAGTAAGAAAGTGAAATACCTTTACGCCTATAAAGAAGAGAATGCCAATTTCTTTGCTGAGGGAATAGGACATTTTTATCACGGACAGAAGCTAAAACATGGAGTAGCTAATTCGAATCTTTATGATATCGGTTTTAGATTGAGAGGAACGATATTTAATCATCTCGGTTACTATTTTTCTGTTTTGAAGGGCGGTGTAAGCGGGGATAGAAACCTGGCTGAAGTAATAGAACCAAGGCTGAAAACCAGTTTTAAGTGGGTAGAAGATATCGAGAATATTGGCAATTATGATTTTATGGAAGCTTATCTGAAATATCATACGGAAGTTGCCCCGGGCATGCATATTTCCTTACAGCTTGGACGCGAACCAATTACTGCCGGATTCGGATATGGAAGCAAATTAGTTCTTTCAGGTGACAATCCGATGATGGATTTTATCAAGTTTAAATTTGATTACGGTATAATTCACTATGTTTCAATTCACGCCTCTACAGTTGGAATTTTTTATCCTGATCGAAGTGATAGATATACAAAGTACTGGGCTTTCAACAGTTTACATTTTGTAATTCCCGATTTGTTCAATATCGGTATCGGTGAAACGATAGTCTATTCTGGCAGAGGAATAGAATTGGCTTATCTAAGTCCGGTTGGGTTTTATAAGTTCATAGAAATGTCCTTACAAGACCGTGATAATGGTAACATCTATTTTGATATTCAAACCAGTTTTATACATAATATTGAGCTGCAGGGAACTTTCCTTTTAGATGAAAATATCTTATCTAATCTTAGTGACCTTGAGCGATACACGAATAAAACAGCATATCAGCTTGGTGCATTCTGGTATGAACCCTTTTCGTTGAATGATTTCTCTTTAATTCTGGAGTATACCAGAATTCGTCCTTACGTTTATACTCATACCGATATTCATAATACATATACAGCCTGGGAAACAAATTTAGGGCATAGAATTGGGCCGAACGCAGATGAGATATTAACCAGGCTTGCCTATAATTATAATGAGTGGCTGAGATTTACAGCTGAATACAAGCATCAAAGAAGTGGTGAGAATGTTTATGATGAAAATGGAAATTTGATTAAGAATGTTGGTGGCGATATATTTCTAAGTCATCTTCCTAGTCCTGTTAATGAAGAAGCGAAGTTTTTAGACGGTATAAGGATTAACACCGATATAGTTCGGGTTGGTGTAAGATTTGAACTTATCCGGGATTTCATTTTTGATGTGTCGTATAATTACGGAATTGATAATAACCTGACCTATGGAACAAAGAAAGATTTCAGTTACGGTTTGTTCAAATTTACACTGGAATACTGATAAAAATCCGGTTTGGAACTTATCAGCACTTTTGGTTTAAAATATTATTTTTTATAATTAAAGTTATAAACAAACTACTTTCTAAATTCGAGAGGAAAATTTTTTACAAACCCCTAAAAAACAAACTTGTCATATTACATTACAAATCACAATAAAATTCATTTAGGTTGATATGAATGATCTGGGAACTTTCCCATTTGGAATACCTGTAGAAAAAGTAGAACAAAAAGACAGAACACCGAAAAAAATATTTGTACTGGGAGTTTATTCTAATCCGGTTAATGCACGGTGGCTGTTTCCCGATGGAAAAACATTTATTATGGCTGTAGCTATTGCTAACGAGCCTGACATTTATTGGAGAGGAAATCCACAATACGTAAATAAAATTTTGAGTGGAATTAAAGTTCCGCCGGAAATGGGAAGTCTTGTAGCAGCTCATAAAAATCTTAATGGTGCAGCAGGCAGGGCACTCGATTACAATTTACTAAACCCGTTAGGTTTAAAAAGATCTCAAACCTGGTTGTGCGATCTCATTCCTTATGCGTTGGCAAATAAAAGCCAGCGCAAAGCACTAAGAAAATACTTCAGTTATATGGAAAAGTTTGATCTTCCCGCACCACGTCTGAGACCGGATACAATAAAATCGAAGTTAATTACTAAACAGCGTATTGATGAGATTGTTCAGGAAGTGAAAGAATCTCAGGCTGATTTACTTATTACGCTGGGAGATTTACCTCTTCATCATTTTGTACGCGTCTTTAATGAAAATATCAAATCACTTTCTTCATTTGAAAAGTATGGGCAAATAGAAGATATTAATATCGATGGTAAAAAAATGATGCTGCTTCCGGTAGTTTATCCAAGGCAAGCAGGTAAAAAGGGAAAATATTCAAAACGATGGTATGGAATTCATAATTGGTGGGTTAATAACGAAGCTGAAGAGATATTAAAAGACGTTATTTAAATAAAATATTACTGTCCTTCAAAATATTGTTCCTTCCCTTTAAAAGGTCTAACAAAAATATTTAATATCATCGGTAAAGAAATTACAACCTTAAAGAACGAACAAAAGCAGGTAGGCAAATACAATATAGAATTCAATCCTTAATACCTACCAGGTGGGATTTACCCGTACAGGTTACATGCTGGTGATTTTATTCAAACTGAGAAGATAATCCTTCTAAAATAAATTCAGTGCAGGATAGTTGTTTATATAATAGTCTATTAAAAATATAGACTATAAACTCAAGCAATGCGAAATCTGCTGCAATTTTTTATTATTTAATAGTAAAATTTTAGGGAAAAAGATAGAACTAATCATATTTCACATTTTCAAAATTATTTCTGTTTATCTATTTTTGATTCAACTTAATTAACTGTTGATGAATATCATTTGAAAAAAAATTTACTCTTAATTTCATTCCTCATTTTATTCTGTTCCAGAGCGAACTTTTCTCAGGATTTTTCCATAAGTAAGATAGAACCACCTAATTGGTGGATCGGGATGAATTGGCATACTGTTCAGTTGATGGTTTACGGAAAGAATCTGAATGATGTAAATGTTTCTTCTTCGGATTTAATCATTACTGATATTCATTCAACAGGAAACAATGATTATTTATTTATAGATGTAGAGATTGATAAAAATTTATCCCCCGGAAGTTATAATCTTAATTTCAGTTCAGATGGTGATACAATTAAATATTCGTATCAACTGCTTTCAAGAGAATTTAAACCTGAAGATCATAAAGGCTTTTCGAATGAAGATGTAATCTATCTCATTTTTCCAGATCGTTTTTGTGATGGCAATCCGGGAAATAACACAATCGGTGATTCACTAGATGAATTTACTTCTGAGGATATCGATGGAAGAAAAGGCGGTGATATTGAAGGAATAATTTCGAAGCTAGATTATCTGAAAGATCTTGGCATAACTGCTATCTGGATAACTCCAATGCTTGAAAACAATATGTGGATGAGCTATCACGGTTATGCCGCTACAAATCTTTATAAAATCGATCCCCGTTTTGGGAATAACAATCTATATAAACAAATGGTTGCGGAAGCTCATCAAAGAGGAATAAAAATTATTCTTGATCATGTCAGCAATCATATTGGTATAAATCATCCCTGGATAAAAGATTTGCCTTCAGCAAACTGGATTAATGGAACAGTTGATCATCACCTTCCTGCAATGCATGATAAGATGGCTTTTCTGGATGTCCATGGAGACAGTACGATTGTTAAATATACTCAAAAAGGCTGGTTCACAGATTATATGCCGGATTTAAATCAGCAAAATCCTTTTTTAAAAAATTATCTTATTCAAAATACCTTGTGGTGGATTGAATTTAGCGGACTCGATGGCGTTCGTGAAGATACTTATCCGTATTCCGATCAGAAATTTTTATCTGAGTGGGCAAAAGCAGTTTTAAATGAATATCCCGAAGCCAACATAGTTGGTGAAATATTAAAGGGAGTTCCCGCGATAATATCAGGTTATCAAAAAAACTCTCCTGTTAGAAAGTTGAATTTCGATTCAAACCTTCCTGCGGTAACTGATTTTGCACTAGCAGATGCAATTAGAGAATATTTAAGTGATGATAAAAATATTTATCCTGTCTATGAAACTCTTGCGCGGGATATGGTTTATCCCAACCTGAATAACCTTTTGGTCTTTATGGATAATCATGATATTACGAGAGCGATGTATGTTGCAAACGGAAATGTAGATAAATTTAAAGTAGCATTGAATCTCGTTCTCTTTACAAGAGGGATTCCTTCCATATTTTATGGAACTGAAATTGGATTAAAAGGCGGTAAATCAGATGGAGAACTTCGGCAGCCTTTCCCGGGTGGTTTTTCAGGCGATGTCAGAAATGCATTTACACCTGCAGGAAGAACAACACAGGAAAATGATATTTATGATTATTTGAAAGAATTGTTAAAGTTAAGAAGTCAAAATCCTGTACTGGCAAAAGGTAAACTTACTCATATCTATCCCGGTGGCGATATTTATATGTTAATTAAAAATTTTAAAGATGAGAGTGCATTAATAATGTTAAATACTGGAGATAAAGAACAATCATTTCAGATATCGCAATTGAAGAAGTTTTTACCAGGAAAAAATATGATGGAGAATATTAGAAGTGATGAAGTAATAAATCTGAATAGCGAAGATTATTTAAATCTAAAGGAATTTGATTCTGAAATTTATTTATTAGAAAAATAGTTCACTGACTTGAACGGAATATTTTAGGTTCATGTAGTCAGTTTTACTTAAGTTCTATTGAAATTTTTATAAAGAGGTACTTTACATGCTTGAAATTCAAAAAAAGCTAACGAACACTTTTTATGCACTTCTCAGTCTTCCCGCTACAGCAATGGGATTTGCGTTATCAATTCAGATTTCTGCCTTAAGCTGGATACTTACCACAAAATATCATTTGGAAATTCATGATGTTGGTCTTGTTTGGGCTGCAGGACCAATAGCTGGAATTCTGGGGCAGGTGATTGTTGGTGTAGTAAGCGATAATGTTTGGTTCTGGAAGGGAAGACGAAGACCGTTCATTTTTATCGGTGGTCTTCTTGCATCCTTAATGTTGCTGGCTCTTCCAAACATAGATGTGATCTCATCAAGTCTTGGAATAGACGGAATACTTGGTGTTGCAATTGCAGTTGCTCTCACTCTCGATCTTTCAATTAATATAAGTTTTAATCCTACACGTTCTATCATTGCAGATGTAACTCCTGAAGGAGTTGAAAGAACGAAAGGCTATTCGTGGATGCAAACTATCTCAGGCACTTTTGGCGTACTTGCTTATGTAATTGGTGCAGTCTGGAATAATTATTTATTGATATATGTTGGTGTAATTCTGGTTGTAGCACTTTCCGTCGTTCCAACTTTTTTCATTGAAGAGCCAAGAGAGCTGAAGAAAAAAGATGAAGGCTTAAGCGATAATAATTCAAAAGCATCATTCAAAGAAATATTAAATGATATTCAACCACTCTGGGGATTTTTAATCTATGCTGTTTATGCCATCACTGCAAGACTACTTAGCTTTGAAATGGATAACTATTACGTTGAAATTGTATGCTTTGCAATAACTTTATTCTTTATTCTGAAAGTGATTTTAAAAAACACATCCGGTTTATCCAAGCTTGAATCTGGGTTAGTTGGATTTAAAAAAGTTCTCGCTGCTCATTCATTTACTTGGATCGGGATACAAACTATGTTCGTTTATATGTTTGCTTACGTTCAATATAAAGTATATGGATTTGCAGACGGAGTTACAATCCCGGAAGATACGCAAATACAAATGGGAAGAATTGTTTCTATAAGTTTTTTAATATTGAATGCAGTCGGTGCTATTCTTCCGGTTACAGTGCTTGAACCTTTAACAAGAAAAATTGGAAGAGTAAAAACACACGCCATTGCAATTACGAGTATGGCTATAGGTTATGCTTTAGTACTTTTTATCGGTTTTACTCCTACAGTAATTTATATTTTAATGGCATTGCTTGGAATTGGCTGGGCTTCGACCATCAGCTTACCGTTTGCAATTATGTCTCAGAAAATAGATCAGGCAAAGATGGGATTGTTCATGGGGTTATTCAATCTTGCCGTTGTTCTTCCACAGCTTGTTGCAAGCTTTGGAGTAGGAGAAGCTGTAAGCAAAGCCAGTGATAAAAGCCTGATATTTATTGTAAGCACATTCACACTTGCTGTATCAGCCGTTCTATGGTTTATGGTTAAGGATGAAACTGCAACAGAAGAATAATTTTGTGAATAAAATTTAATACTTTAATTGTAACTCTTGATCTGCATAGGGAATTTTCATTTCCTACTTGCTTACTTCTCTTTTTAACACACCTGACCTTTTAGATTTAAGGTGGTTTTAAGATTATTCTTGCCAATTAAAAACAATCGCTAATCGTTAAGTTTATTTTTTTGTATTAATAGAAAATTCTTAGCAAATTATTTTTTAAATAATAATATCTGCACCTCAGGGTGAGTTAAAGTGTGCGCTAAAGTCATTATGACTCTCTTTTTTTTATAACCCTTAAGGAGTAGAGATTAAGTAAAATTATTTTCGTGTGAGGGAATAATGAAAAATTTATACTTAACCTTAATCTTTTTCTTTTTATTTTATAAAATTATTTATTCACAAGGTGGTTGGTACTGGCAGAATCCATATCCACAGGGCAATGCTTTAAGGAGTGTTAGTTTTTTAGCTAGTGTAGCAAACAGAGGATGGGCTGTAGGTGAACTTGGTACCGCAATTTATACAGAAGATGCCGGTGTTACCTGGCAACTGGTAGACCTAGGTACGACAGAAAATCTGAATTGTGTTTTTATGCATAGTGATACACAGATTTTTATAGTTGGTGAAAATGGTTTAATTATATATATCTATGATGATGGTAGTACTTTTGAACTAACATTTCAAACAAGCAACACTACTGAAAATCTCAGATCTATTACATCTCACGTTAATGATTGTTTATGGATTGCCGGGGACAACGGGACGATTTTAAGATCAACAGATATGGGCGACACCTGGGTTGATCAAAGTGTAATTTATAATGAGAATCTTTATTCTTTAAATAATATTGAGTGCACAACTGCCTGGATTGCAGGATTGAATGGTTTTGTAATGAACACTACCGATTGGGGAATATCCTGGCAGGTTAAAGCCACTCCAACAACATCTCATTTGTTTTCAATAGATATAGGTACATTTGATCATGTGCGTGCAGTTGGGAATTCTGGTACAATAATACTTACAACAGATCAGGGGACAACCTGGGTAACTGAAAATCCCGGAACAACTTCCAACTTGTACGATGTGTTTAATATTGGTTATGCAAGAGCTTATGCAGTAGGGAGTGATGGAGTTATTATTGAGACTACAGATACCGGAGAACCTTGGGAGCAAAGAAATTCTGGGACAACAACTTCCTTATATGATATAGATGATATTTATGGATCAGATGATATGTATGTAGTTGGCAATTATGGAATCATCCTTAAAAACTCCGGAATAGGAACAGACTTCACATCTTTGAATCGTGGTACTCTAATGTGGATACTTTCACTAGAGTTTATAAATGAGAATAAAGGCTGGGGAGTTGGTGGTGATTTATATACTCCTAGTTCTTACAAAGGTATATTTTTAAGAACAACTGATGGCGGTACAACATGGATTGAAACAAGCACGCTTGTTCGCCTTAATGGTGTTGATTTTATTAGTGAAACGGAGGGTTGGGCTGTTGGTGAAGATGGTAAAATCAGACACACAATAAATGGGGGAGAAAGTTGGGGAACTCAATCCTGTCCTATTAACTCTGATTTAAATGCAGTTTGTTTTATAGATGAAAATTACGGCTGGGCAGTTGGTGATTTAGGGGAGATAATAAGTACGACCAATGGTGGAACTAGCTGGTCAAGACAATCAAGTACAACTGCCAACTGGTTGTATGGAGTATACTTTGTTAACTCAACCAATGGTTGGGCAGTTGGTTTAGACTCTACAATTGTTCACTCAACAGACGGTGGAGCGAACTGGGAGAGACAAATCATCGGTGCTTCTAATGGATTTAGATTTACAGACGTGTACTTTATTGATGAAATGTATGGTTGGGTTGTTGGAATTTACGGAAGCATATTTTTAACAACAGATGGAAGTGCAACCTGGCAGGAGATTCCCAGCGGTACATTTGAAAGCCTTGGCTCTGTTCATTTTGTTGATAGTAATAATGGATGGACAGTTGGTGATGCAGGAACAATCTTAAGAAGCAGGGATGGTGGATATACATGGGAACAACAGTTTAGTGGTGTATCCGCTAATACATTAACATCCGTTTGTTTCATTGATACGATGAATGGTTGGGTTTCTGGTGATGGTGGAACAATTTTACACACAATTGACGGTGGAGGAATCGTAAGTGTAGAAGAAATAAAATCCACCTCATTATCTCCTGAAGATTATTTACTCTTTCAAAACTATCCCAACCCTTTTAATCCAATAACAACTATAAAGTGGTATTCGCCGGTTAGTTGCACGCAGACTTTAAGAATTTTTGATGTTTTAGGGAACGAAGTTAAGACACTAGTTGATGAAGAAAGAGCTGAAGGAAATTATGAAATTGAATTTGATGCTTCATCGTTTTCGAGTGGAATTTATTTCTATCAGCTAAAAGCAGGTAGCTTTATTCAAACAAGGAAAATGATTCTGATTAAATAATACATTTTTAATTTTTAGGATGGGAGAAATAATGGAAAATCTTAAATTTTTATTTATCGCAATTATTATAGTGACTTGTTCATTATCAATGACAGCCCAATGGTCTGTTGATCCAACTATTAATACCGAAATTTGCACCGCAATCAATAAACAAACAGAAGTCGATATTTGCAGTAATGGGCAAGGTGGTGCATATATGGTTTGGAGAGATTATAGAGATAACTCAGGTATATTTGAAGGTGATATTTATGCACAACAAATTGATTTTAGTGGAAATATGTTATGGGCAATTGACGGTATTGTCATTAATAATGCAGCTAATGGGCAATTCAGACCAAAAATAGTTAGTGATGATAATGGTGGAGCAATAATAGTATGGGCTAAAAATGGTGGTGGATTTTATGGATATGATCTTTACGCACAACATATAGATGTTAATGGGGATCTATTGTGGAACTCAGACGGTGTAGAAGTTGCAGTTACTAATGCAACAGATTCCTTCCACGAAATCATTCCGGATGGTGAGGGAGGGGTGATTATTGTATGGCAGCGTTTACCAACAGTTCCTGGTCAAACAGATATTTATGCACAAAAGGTAAATGCCGATGGAGAAGTTCAATGGAATACCGACGGTGTAGCTGTTTGCACTACCGCAGAAAATCAGAGTAATCCTAAACTTGTAAGCGATGAAAACGGAGGAGCAATTATTGTATGGGAAGATAGTAGAGTTGGAACAGGTTATCTTGATATATATGCACAAAGAATTGATTTTGATGGAAATGCAGTCTGGACAACTAACGGAGTTTCAATCTGTTCTGATAGTTCTACTCAGACTCTTCCGGAAATCTGTACTGATGGAAGTAGTGGTGCTATAGTTGTATGGGAAGATTATAGAACCGGTTCAAGTGCAGTTTATGGACAAAGAATTAATCCTGACGGGCAGGTTCAATGGATTACTGATGGGAAGTTTCTTTCAACACTGTCAACTACTTGTACAAAACCTAATTTAATTTATGAGAATTCAGGAAGTGTGTATCTTGTTTGGGAAATTGAAGTTCAAACGATGGAGACGAATATTGGTTCACAGAAAATAGATTTGGATGGAAATCCATTATGGGGTACATCAGGCGTGGACATTTGTGTTTCTTCTGGATATCAAACGGAAGTATCAGTAATGAAAACTATTGCTGGCGGAATAATTGTTACCTGGCAGGACTTAAGAAACAATTCCGAAGGAGATATTTATGCACAGTGGATTGATCAGTATGGAAATTTAAAGTGGGCAATTAATGGCGTAGAAATATCGAGCGCTGTAGATGTTCAAAGTTATCCGGTATTAACAACAGATGGACTTGCAGGCGCAATCATTACCTGGTGGGATTTACGAAATGGCACAGATGAAAATATCTATGCACAAAATATTGATTACAGGGGTGAACTTGGAACCACAAATTTTTATTACCGGAAACAAAATTTAAATAAACCAATAAGTGATGGATCACCAACATCTGATACAATTACTGTCCCTGGAATTGCGAAAGTAACAAATCAAACAGTCTTTGATATTACAGTAATAATTGGAAATGTAATACACGATAATGTAAGCGATCTTGAATTCATATTAACTCATAGTGGGATTTCTGATACATTGATTGATCGAGTTAATGGAAATGGTGGTGTCAATTTTACCAATACTTTTTTAAATGATAATCTTGGTATTCCATTTAATGGTGCAGTAGCTCCGTTTACAGGATTTTTCATTCCTCATAATACGCTGGCAAATTTTGCCAGTACATCAATGTCTGGTGAATGGATCTTGACTATAATTGATCATAAATCTGGTGATGATGGTGTTCTTCAAGATTGGGGTTTATTAATTTCAGAAAGCACTATTGTCGGTATAGAAGAAAAAAATGATTTTATTCCTAATTCTATTTCACTATATCAGAATTATCCTAATCCTTTTAATCCAAGCACAAAGATTAGCTGGCAGTTACCAATTAGTGGTCAAGTTACATTAAAGATATT
>Ga0307436_1001065_pt1 | contig 12526 bp, 6 predicted proteins | sample SalMarWE160440MG_FD_202513 | JGI IMG/M metagenome (GOLD analysis project Ga0307436, IMG submission 202513) | Salt marsh sediment microbial communities from the Plum Island Ecosystem LTER, Massachusetts, United States - WE1604-40 | ecosystem: Environmental > Aquatic > Marine > Intertidal zone >...
GCCGTAACCGAGGGTGATCGAAAACGGCAAATACATTGACAGCCCGATCAACACGCCCAGCCCGGCCATGGGCGCCGCCCCCAAGATGGCCCCCATGGTGGCACCGCAAGCGTACTTGTCGATCGGCACGTTGCCGCTCTTGACCGCATCGATGATGCCCATCAGTGCGCCGGCCTGGGGGGCTGGTAAGGCAGTACCCTCGCCAAAGCCGCCTTGGCCGCCTTCACCGCTGGTCCACAACGCGTAAACGACGAACACCGCCAAGATGGCGCCTACCCAAGTGACCATGAACTGAGCGATTTGCTGTTTGACGGGTCGAGCTCCGATCATGAAGCCGGTCTTGAGGTCCTGCATCATGTCCGCGCCTTGGCCGATGGCAACGCTGACCGCCACGCCGACTACCATGGCGCCCAGGATGTTATTGTTGAGCAGGAACATCATCAGGGTGACCGAAATGAGGGCCATCCCGCTCATCGGCGAGATATCTGTCATGCCGGTGGCTTGGGCCACGATCAGTGCAGCGAGCCCAAGCCAGATGGCTCCCACGACGGCAGAGAGGATGGCTCCTCCAACCGTCACGCCAGAGGTCATGATGGCGGCGACGAAAAGCAGCAGCATCGCCCCGACGGTGCCCGCAATGAGGGTCTGGAGTCTCATTTCGTCGCTACCGACCTTGCTACCGCCGGCACCGGCCGTTTTTGCGGCGCTCGCCAGGCTTGCCAGCGTGCTCTTGATGGCGGGGAAGGAGACGACCACCCCCATGAGCGCGCCGCCCACGAGCATACCGATGCCCAAGGGCCTAAGCATTTTGCCGTAGATGAAGCCGTTGGGGTCGCCTTCGGTTGGCACCCAACCACTGTTCACCGCGACCGGTGAAATGACCCACCAGGCGATCATGCCGCCCACGGCGAAAGGGAGGCCCCCGCGGCCGGCGAGCAGGCCTGCAGCCACATTCATGAGCGACAGATAGATGGCGGGCGAAAGGTAGTCGGGGATCAGTCTGAAGCCGAAGCTCAGCTCTCCTTGTGAGATTCCGAACCCGTACTGCTCTACCATGCTCGGGCTATCGAGCCAGCCGGAGATCATGAGCAGCTTGCAGCCGGCCGAGATGACGAGCCCCAAGCCGAGGAGCTTGGCCTTGTCGATGCCGGCGGCACCTGAGCGGATGATGGTCGTGACAGCCACCCCCGAGGGGAAACGCAGGCGCTCGAGCTCGACCATCTGCTTGCGCAGAGGGATGATCACCACCACACCCAAGATGGCGCCCGCGATGCCCGCTACGAGAAGCGGACCAACGGAAAAATTCAGGCCCGGCAGGCCTTCGGCACGCCATGTGGCGTCGAGCATGAAAAGGGCGGGGACGGTGAAGACGATGCCGGTGCCGGCGGTGTTGATGCCTGAAGCGATGGTCTGGTTGATGTTGTTCTCAACGCTCGAGCCCTTTTTCATGATGCCGCGCAGAACGGCGTAGCCCATGATCGCGGCGACGGTGGAGCCGCCGATCGAAAGACCGAGCTTGAGCGCCGCATATACGAAAGCGGCGTTCAGGATTACACCCTGGACAATGCCCAGGACCACCGCGGCGACTGTCAGCTCCCGGTACGGCTCAGCCATCGCTTTGGCCAGCTGGGCGAGCTCGACTCGGGCCGACCAGGCCATTGTTTCGGCTTGGTTTGGCTGGGGTTGAGGGGGGCGCCATAACAAAAGACGCGGAGGTGAAGAAAGTGAGATTCCCTAGGTTGATTTGGCCTGGCTCTGGACGCGTTCCGCCTCGCCGACACGATGCCGGCAATCCGCAGACGTGCGGCATGAAACGAGCCATTTCCGTCCGCGATCGCTCGCCGGCTCGCATTTCTGGGGGGCAGCCGACCAACCCGAGGTACGGCGGCATCAGCGGTCTGCCCGGCTTCCGGCCGGTGTCACCCCAGAAGGACTCCCTGTCGGTGTGGAGAATGGAGGCTTTGGACATCCGCGAGGAAACAACCAGTCGACAAGAATGGCGCGTCAGTGGGCAAGCCCAGGCTCTGGTAGCACGCCAAGTGCATGAGACAAGGCGATCTGCGCCCCATGAAAGGTCCGAAACATGTCCGAGCAGATGGGCTCGAGCGCCCGACTGCGGGCATACGCTCGGGTGCCGCTCCCGCTTATGAAACAACCTTCGGATAGTCCGCCAAGCCGGGATTGCCGGCCAGGTTCTTCAGCCTCGGCGTGTTGATCTTCTTGAGGCGAATGGTTTTCTGAGTGCGCAGATAGTCCGCGACCTGGTCCCAGACCGGCGCCCCGGGGGGCGGGCGGTCGGCCACCGAGGCCCAGCCGGCGACCAGGTACTTCTTGGAGGCCTCCACCCGGGTGCCGTCATCGAGGGTCATGTCGCTGATGCGGTTGCCCATGGTCGCGGTGGGATCGCAGACGTAGTCCATGCCGCCCACGCGCACCATGTCCCCGCCCTGCTGGATGTAAGGGTCCACATTGAACAGGTTGTCGCAGACGTCCTCCAGGATGGCTTTGATTTCCTGCCCCGTCATCTCCCGGCGGTAGGTCTCCGGGTAAGTGATGCCGGTCTGGTCCATCAGGTTCTCCATGGTGATGGCCTGCCCCGGCAGTACGGTGGTGCCCCAACGGAAGCCCGGCGAGAGCGCGATCTGGGCGTTGTTGACATCGCGCAGGGCATCGCAGATCACCTGGTCGAAGGTGCCGTTGAAGTTGCCGCGGCGATAGAGCGTCTCCTCGGCCACGGCGAGCTTCTCTTCCAGGCGGTCCTCGTAGGGGGCCCGCACCTTGTCGATATAGGCCTGCATCTCGGCATCGGCGGGCAGCAGGTTGGAGAACACCGGCAGCAGCCGGTAGCGGAAATCGCGCACCTTGCCGCCTTTGATGTCCAGATCCATGACGCCCAGGAACTTGCCGTTGGAGCCGGCGTTAGTGACCAGGGTTTGGCCCCCGGCGTTCTTGACCACTGAGGGAGCCGGCATACCGTCGTGGGTATGGCCGCCGAAGATGACGTCGACGCCGCGCACGCGGGAGGCCATCTTGAGGTCCACGTCCATGCCGTTGTGCGAGACCACGACCACAGCGTCCGGCTTCTCGTGCTCGCGCAGGGCATCGACGATCTGCTGCATGCGCTGATCCTGGATGCCGAAGGTCCAGTCCGGGATGAACCGGCGCGGGTTGGCGATCGGGGTATAGGGGAAGGCCTGGCCGACCACGGCGATGCGCGCTCCGCCCACCTGCTTGATCGTGTAGGGCTTGAAGGCGAGCCCGCTGTCCTCGTGGAAGCCCGGGAAATCCGCGAACCGGTAGTCGAACTGTGCCTCCTCGGTCACCTTGACGTTCTGGGCGACGAACTCGCCCTTGAAAGCCCCGACGTTCTTGATGACCTCCGCCTCGAGATAGGTGAACTCCCAGTGGCCGGTCATCACGTCGACCGCGAGCAGGTTGCAGGCCTCCACCATGTCGGTGCCCCGACTCCAAAAGGCGGTGCCCGAGCCCTGCCAGGTGTCGCCGCCGTCGAGCAGCAGGCTGTTCCCGGGACCGCGATCGTCGCGCAGGCGCTTGATCAGCGTATGCAAGTGGGCGAAGCCGCCGACCCGCCCGAACTTCTCGGCGGCCTGATCGTAGTCGAGATAGGTGAAGGCATGCGCCTCGATGCCGCCGGGCTCTATCCCGAAGTGCGCCAGCAGATCGGTGCCGACCAGATGCGGCGCCCGCCCGCGCGCGGAGCCGACGCCGATGTTGACGTTCGGCTCCCGGAAATAAATAGGATTGAGCTGGGCGTGGGTGTCAGTGATATGCAAGATGGACAGGTTGCCGAGCTTGGGGACCTCATAGAGGTCTCCCGGCTTGCGGGCCGCCGCGAGCACCGAGCCCGGCAGCAGCCCGGCCGCGCCGGCCAGGCCCATCAGCTTGATGAATTCTCTTCTTGAAATAGTCACGGTCTGCCATCCTCCGAGTGGGCTTTGAGGAGGGCCGCGGCGTGGTGAGCTCTCGCTTTCTCGCAAATAGACGCCCCGGCCCCCAGCAGCCCGTCGGACTCTGGTGTCCGGAATGAGGGGAAGCGGGATCGAGACGGATGCTGCGCTCGACAAAGGAGAATAGCCATCTCAATTTGACGACAAATCCGCCTGGAGCGGATTTGCGCGACAGCCCCGGAGGGGCACCGAGCACGGATACTCCGTGCAAATCGAGCGCGAAATCTGGCCCATCTCCGCGTCTGCGCAGCGCGGCGTCCAGAGGCCGACAGGCTGCTACCTTGTGAGACGGCAGTATAGGACCTGCGGCTGGGCTTGAAAAACGCGGCCGCGCGGAGGGGAATGGCTCAGATGCCGTTGCGGCTCATGGAGTTACGCGCGGGCGCTGGACCGCCCGGGCAGCCGCCGACGGGCGGGTGAGGAACCAGGGCCGACGCAGGCGGGCAGCGAGCAGCACCCCCAGCGCCAGGCCATAGAGGGCGGGCTCGAGATAATCGGCCTTGACCAGCCACAGGTAGTGCACGACCCCGGCCCCGGCGATCACGTAGATCAGGCGGTGCAGCCGCTTCCAATTGACCCCGAGCCGACGCATCCAGCCCCGCGTGGAGGTCACCGCCAGGGGGACCAGCATCAGCAGAGCGCTGAAGCCAAGGGTGATATAGGGCCTCTTGACCACATCGGCCACGGCGGCGCTCCACTGGAAGCCCTGATCGAGCCAGATCCAGGTGAGAAAGTGCAGCACCGCGTAGAAGAACGCGAACAGTCCCAGCATGCGCCTGAGCCGCAGAGGGAGATACCAACCGCTGAGCCTGCGCAAGGGCGTGACGGCCAGGGTGACCAGTAGTAGCCGCAGCGTCCAATCGCCGGTGCGATGCGTGATGGCCTCCACAGGATTGGGACCGAGCCCGTCATAGAAGACCCCCCAGACGAGCCAGAGGAAGGGCGCAAGGCACAGGCCGAACACCAACGGCTTGATTGCGAACCGCAGCCAGGCGTCGCGCCGACGGATCATGATCAGAAAAACTTTCGCAGGTCCATCCCACGATACAGGTCGGCAACCTGGTCTGCGTAGCCGTTGAACATCAGCGTGGGCCGCCTGGAGGCAAAGATGCTCGCACCGATCATGCGTTGGTACTTCTGGCTCCAGCGTGGATGATCGACCTTCGGATTGACGTTGGCATAGAACCCGTACTCCCGCGGTGCGAGGTCCGACCAGGTGGTGACGGGCTGGGTTTCGGTGAAGCGGATGGAAACGATCGACTTGATGCTCTTGAAACCGTATTTCCAGGGCACCACGAGCCGGATCGGCGCCCCATCCTGGCCGGGGAGCAGCTCGTCGTACAGCCCCGTAGCGAGGATCGTCAGCGGATGCATGGCCTCGTCCATGCGCAGGCCTTCCCGGTACGGCCAATCCAGCACGCGCCGCTCTTGGCCCGGCAGCTGCTTGGGATCCTGAAGGGTTTCGAACGCGACGTACTTGGCCTTGGAGGTGGGTTTAAAGCGCTTGAGCAAATCCCCCAGGGGAAAGCCCACCCAGGGGATCACCATGGCCCAGGCCTCCACGCAGCGCAGGCGGTAGACGCGCTCTTCCTGGGTGAATGCGCGGAGGATCTCCTCGATTCCTATGGTCCCGGGGCGCTCGCACTCGCCCTCGACCCGGATCTCCCAGGGCCGCGTCTTCAGAGAGCCCGCATTGGCGGCCGGATCGCTCTTGCCGGTCCCGAGCTCGTAGAAATTGTTGTAGGTGGTGATGTCGTCGTACTCGGTAGGCGTCTCGCCGGTGCTCAGCGGACTCTCCACCACGTTCGGGATTCTCGGGTTGCGACCCGGTCCGGTCAGCAGGGCGCTCGCCGGCGGCGCAAGGGCAGCAAGACCGGCGCCGATGCCCAGGACGGCGGCCTCCCGCATAAAGCGCCGGCGGCTCTCCCAGACCTTTCGGTCGGTGATCTCCGAGGACGGGATGGAATCGGGCTTCTTGATCAGCACAGGCATGGCCTCGAGGGGTGAGCGGGGCGCCCCGACCCACACCGGTCACCGCGGCACCCTTCATGACCAGAAGACCTGCCAGGGGGCGCAATTGTTTCGGCGGCCCCCGGCGCTGGCGGGCCGCTGCGTAATGATTAGAATAGAAGTATAGTCGCGAGCACTTCAGGACCCATTCCATGCGAACCATGCGCCTCAAGGCTTTGTGGCATACCGCGGTGCTGATGCTGGCCGCCCTTCAGGCAATGGGCGGTCAGCCATGGGAGAGAACGCTCCAGAACGGCAGCCAGGTGTCCGTGGACCCCACCACCGGAAAGGCCACCGTGGTCACCCCGAAGGGGGCCCAGACCATGCTCTGGGACGGCGTGCACAAGCTGGAGAACGGCCGCACGATCATCGTGCGTGACGGTGTGGTCGTGCCCGACGTACCCATGGCAGGCGCCCGACGCGAGGCGCCGCCAACCGTGGCCCGGGAGACCGCCTCCCCCTGTGCAGTGCTCGAGCGCACCACCTGCGGTCTGGGGGGGGAATGCTCCCATGGCGAGGCCTGCCGGCTATCGCGCGAGCTGCGGCAGTTCGAGTCCGAGGCGGCCCCCGGGTCCTTGTCCGAGACCACCGCCCAGTGTCGCGAGGCCCTGGGCCAGACGGACACCTTCCAGCCGTGCCAGGTGCAGGCGGCCGCGGGGCCCACCTCGGTCTGCGGGGAGCTCCAGGACAAGGTCTGCGGGCCCGCAGGACAGTGCGCGGGCACGGACGCCTGTCGGGCGGCCCGGCAGCTGGTCAAGATGGAGCACGAAGAACGCCTGAAAGCGACCGACCCGGACGTCCCGACCCACTCGTCTCGCCAGTGCAGCACAGCCGCCACGGATGACTTCTTCGCCGCCTGCCCCGCCTCGGCACCTACCGCGCGCAGCCACGGCCCGAGCACGCCGTAGCGGACCCGCTCGGTCGGCATCGGCCAGACTCAGTCCGCCAGCCCGTTCATGCAGTAGGTAGGTCGCACCGTCTCCGCGAGTGCAAGACCGGAGGTGGCGAGCCCGGTGCGCACCAACACCGAATCGATCCCGAAGAGCCTGGCACCGAGTATGTCGGTGCCGGGTTGATCCCCGATCATCACCAGCGCCCGGGTCCCCAGCCGCCGGGCGGCCTCCTCGAACATCGCCCGGTGGGGCTTACCCAGACGCGCGAACCGGGGCGGCGCAGCCGGATAGCGCTCGGCGAGCACCGCCTCGAGCATGGCCGCCAGGGCACCCGAGGTCAGGCCGTAGCGACCCGGGGAGACCGGATAGAAGAGATCAGGGTTGCACAGCACCAGGTGCAGGGGCAGACCCGCATCCAGCCGGCGCAACGCCAGGGTGAGCACCCGGTCCATCCCCTGCAGGCAGTCGAAGCCCGCTTGATCGGCGATCACGAGGATCTCGGCGTCGGCGCCCCGCTCGGGGCCGAGAGGCTGGGCACCAGCCCGCGCCACATAGGCCGAGGCGTCCGCCGGCCCGAGCACCAGGCAGCGGCTACCCGCCAAGGCGGAGTCCTCGAAATGCGGCGCCAGCAGCATTCCCGAGGTGAGCAGGCGATCCGGCGAAATCGACAGCCCCAGCCGCGCAAAGTCTGCGGCCATGGCCTCGGGCAGCCGGCTAGCCGAATTGGTCAACACGAGATAGGGCTTGTCCAGGCGATTGAGCTGCTCTACCAGCTCCACCGCTCCCGGCAGGGCCCCGGCCTTATCCAGCAACACGCCATAGGCATCGAGGAGCAGCGCACCGTACGCCTCGATGAGGTGGGACAGGCTGACGGGCGGGATCTCGTACATCGGGAATCAGGACAGGGGCCTGAAAAGACCGGAGGACCAATCCGCGAGGGGCACCAGGGGCCGGGCATAGCGCTGTCCAGGCGCCTGGTTTCGGAGCTTCCAAGGAAATCGGCATCCTGCTGAATCCTCCAGATGCCGGGGAGGCCGGCAAATTTCCCACAGATGTCGGGGAGGTATAGACAGCTCGGCCCCCGGAAGCAATGTTTCGTGGCCTTCAGGCTCTCAGCCGACCCAGGCACGCCCATTGCGGAACAGGCGCAGCCAGGGACCGTCCTCGCCCCACTCGTCCGGGTGCCAGGAATTCTGCACGCTGCGGAACACCCGCTCGGGGTGGGGCATCAGGATGGTCACACGACCGTCCGCGCTTGTAAGTCCGGTGATCCCCTCCGGTGAACCGTTGGGATTGGCCGGATAGCGCTCGGCCACCTCTCCCGAGCCGTCCACGAACCGTACCGCGACCTGGGTGCGACACGCCGCTAGGTGGGCCGCATCACGGAACTCGGCCCGCCCTTCCCCGTGGGCGACCACGACGGGAACACGCGAGCCCGCCATCCCGGCGAGCAGAACCGAAGACGAGCTCAGCACCTCTACCAGCGAGAAACGGGCCTCGAACTGCTCGGAGCGGTTGCGCACGAAGCGCGGCCAGAGCTCGGCGCCCGGGATCAGCTCGCGCAGGTTGGAGAGCATCTGACAGCCGTTGCACACACCCAGGGTGAAACTGTCCGGACGCTCGAAGAAGGTCTGGAACAGCTCGCGGGCCCTGGGGTTGAACAGGATCGACTTGGCCCAGCCCTCCCCGGCGCCCAGCACATCGCCGAACGAAAAGCCGCCGCAGGCGGCCAACCCCTTGAAACCGTCCAGCGTCAGTCGCCCCGAGATCAGGTCTGACATGTGCACGTCGAGGCACTCGAAGCCGGCCTCATGGAAGGCGGCGGCCATCTCGACTTGGCCGTTGACCCCCTGCTCTCGCAGGATAGCCACAGTGGGCCTGGAGCCGGCGGCCACATAGGGGGCCGCGATGTTCTCGGCGGGGTCGAACGAGAGCCGCGGGACCACGCCGGGATCTCTCGCGTCTCCGATGCGAGCGTATGCCTCCTCGGCGCAGTCCGGATTGTCCCGCAGAGCCTGCATACGATAGCCGGTCTCGCTCCAGGCCCGCTGCAGCTCGCTCCGCGGGGCCGCGAGAACAGCTCGCCCGCCGCGCAGGAAGTGCAGGCGGTCGTCCTCGGCGAGCGTGCCGATCACCCGGGTGTGGTGCCCAAGCTCGGCATCGGCGAAAGCCTTGAGCGCAGCGTCTGACTCGCTGTGGCGCACCTGTAGCACCGCACCCAGCTCCTCGCAGAAGAGCACCGCCAGGTCGTCCTCACCCAGCCCGTCGAGATCGACCCGCAGGCCGCAGCGCCCGGCAAAGGCCATCTCGCAGAGGGTGGCGAAGAGCCCACCGTCGGCGCGGTCGTGGTAAGCCAGCAGCATGCCTTCGCCGGCGAGTCCCTGGATGGTCTGGAAGAACCGGCTCAGCGCCGCCGGGTCATCCAGATCCGGCCCGCGCCGACCGAGCTGCTTGTAGACCTGAGCCAGCGCCGAGCCGCCGAGCCGGTTGGCGCCCTTGCCCAGATCGACCAGAATCAGGTCGGTGTCCCCGCAGTCGGTGCGAAGCTGCGGGGTCAGAGTGCGGCGCACGTCGAAGACCGGCGCGAAGGCGGAGACGATCAGAGAGAGCGGGGCGATCATGGCCCGGGGCTCGCCGTCCTGGCTCCACACCGTCTGCATGGACATGGAGTCCTTGCCCACCGGAATGGCAACCCCCAGGGCGGGACAGAGCTCCATCCCCAAGGCCCGCACAGTCTCATAGAGGCTCGCGTCCTCGCCGGGGTGTCCGGCTGCAGCCATCCAATTCGCCGACAGCCTGAGATCCGCGAGCCGTTCGATGGCGGCGGCGGCAATGTTGGTGACCACCTCGCCGACCGCCATGCGCCCGGCAGCCGGTCCGTCGAGCAGGGCCAGCGGCGTACGCTCGCCAATCGCCATGGCCTCCCCGGCACGGCCGCAAAAATCAGCCGCGGTTACCGCGCAGTCGGCCACCGGCACCTGCCAGGGGCCGACCATCTGGTCGCGCGCGACCAGCCCCCCCACGGAGCGGTCGCCGATGGTGATGAGAAAGCTCTTGTCCGCTACGGCCGGCAGGTGCAGCACCCGCAGCGCCGCCTCCTTCAGATCCACCATGTCCAGGTTCAGTCCCGGCTTGTGGAACGACCGACGGCGCACGTCACGCAGCATGCGTGGGGGCTTGCCGAACAGCAGCGCCATGGGAATGTCGATGGGGCAGTTGTCGAAGTATCCGTCGCCCAGCAGCAGGTGCTGTTCGTCACTCCCCTCACCGACCACCGCATAGGGGCAGCGCTCGCGCTCGCAGATCGCCCGGAAGTCATCGATCCGGCCGGCGCGCACTGCGAGCACGTAACGCTCTTGGGACTCGTTGCACCAGATCTCCATGGGCGACATGCCGGGATCGTCGCTGGGCACCGCCCGCAGCTCGAAACGCCCGCCCCGGGCCGAATCGTGCACCAGCTCCGGCAAGGCATTGGACAGGCCCCCCGCCCCGACGTCGTGGATGAACAGGATCGGGTTGTCCTCGCCCTGGGCCCAGCAGTTGTCGATCACCTCCTGGCAGCGCCGCTGCATCTCTGGGTTGGCCCGCTGAACCGAGGCGTAGTCCAGATCCTCGGCCGAGGTGCCGGAGGCCATGGATGAGGCGGCCCCGCCGCCCAGGCCGATCAACATCGCCGGCCCCCCGAGCACCAGCAAAGGTGTGCCTGGGGGAAAGCGCAGCTTCTTCACGTGCTGCTCGCGGATGTTGCCGATCCCTCCGGCCAACATGATCGGCTTGTGATAGCCCCGCAGCTCCGGACCGTCGGGCCCCGGCACCCACTCTTCATAGGTACGGAAGTACCCGCAGAGGCTGGGCCGCCCGAACTCGTTGTTGAAGGAGGCGGCCCCGATGGGGCCTTCGAGCATGATCTGTAAGGCCGAAACGATGCGCCCGGGCCTGCCGTGATCGGTCTCCCAGGGCTGCTCGGCCCCGGGAATGCGCAGATTGGACACGGAGAAGCCCACCAGCCCAGCCTTGGGCTTGGCCCCGCGGCCGGTGGCGCCCTCGTCGCGGATCTCTCCGCCGGAGCCCGTGGCCGCCCCCGGGTCCGGAGAGATGGCCGTGGGATGGTTGTGGGTCTCCACCTTCATCAGGATGTGGATGGGCTCCTGGTGCTCGGCGTAGCGGCCGCTCACCGGATCCGGGAAGAACCGCCGCCCGGGCCGACCTGCCACCACTGCGGCGTTGTCGCGATAGGCCGATAGCAGATTGTCCGGACTGTTCTCGGCAGTGTTGCGGACCATGGCGAACAGCGAGCGCGACTGGGGCACCCCATCGATGATCCAGTCGGCATTGAAGATCTTGTGCCGGCAGTGCTCGGAGTTGGCCTGGGCGAACATCATCAGCTCGACGTCCGTGGGATTGCGGCGCAGCCCACCGAAGCTCTCCACCAGGTAATCGATCTCGTCTTCGGACAACGCAAGCCCCAGCTCCCTGTTGGCGGCCACCAGGGCATCCCGCCCGCCTGCCAGCACGTCCACCGAGCGTAGCTCCCGCGGCTCGGCGGAGACGAACAAGGCCGCAGCATCGGCGAGCTCGTAGAGCGCCACCTGGGTCATGCGATCGTGCAGCACCGCCGCCGCGACGACCAGCTCGGCGTCCTCGAGCTCCGCACCCTCGACCCTGAGGTAATGGGCAACGCCCCGCTCGAGGCGCACGATCTTGGTCAGTCCACAGACATGCGCAATGTCGGTCGCCTTGGACGACCAGGGCGAGATGGTGCCGGGGCGCGGCGCCACCAGCACCAGCTGCCCCTCGAGGGCGTGTCCCGGCAGACGGGGACCATAGCGCAGCAAGCGCTCCAAGGTGAGCTGCTCACCCTCATCAAGGGTTTGGTCGAGCTCGGCGAAATGCATGAATTCGGCATATGGCTCCATGGCCCGACCCGTCGCGTCGGCCAGGCGGGTCCGGAGCTTCTGGAGGCGGAAGTCCGACAATGCGGGGGCACCGCGGAGCGTCAGCATGAGAAGACCCTGAGCTTGCGAGACGGCGACGCGCGCATGATAACCCAGCGCTAGCCCGGTTTCTCACCAAGCGCCTGCTGCGGCGCCCGATCGGCCCGCGTCCACCGCGTTGCGCTCGGCCCGGGTGCTCGACGTACCGGTCAAGTGCGCCTGCGCGCCTGGCCCGTCGCGCGCCTTGTATCCACGCGCATCTCGGACGCCTCGCGACGAGCCCTGATGAGAAGCGCGGGCTGAGATTTCCGGAAAGACAGCGGGCGAGCGCCGGCCGGGCCACCGACGTCAAACGCTACAGGTCCAGCCAGGGGCTCACCCGGTCCTGTTCCAGCACCGACAAGCGCTCCTCCATGCACGGGGCCGCATCGAGCAGCGCCCGCCGCGCCGGTCAGCGCAGCTGTTCGTGGATCAGGTTGAGGATGCGCGTGGCCGTTTCGGAGTTGGTACGCTGGCCATTCTTGTCGAGCACCACCACGACGGTCGTCGAGCCTTGGGGCCGCAGGCTGACCTGGTACTGGCTCTCCTTGTCGATCTTGCGCGACGCTCGCCAGAAAGCGAGCTTGGAGAGCAGCCCTTGGTTCTCTTGATCGGCAAACGGATCGCTGTAACGCACCAAGTAGACTCCCTTGGCGCGATCGCGATCCTCCACGGCGAACCC
>Ga0307436_1001066_pt1 | contig 12509 bp, 9 predicted proteins | sample SalMarWE160440MG_FD_202513 | JGI IMG/M metagenome (GOLD analysis project Ga0307436, IMG submission 202513) | Salt marsh sediment microbial communities from the Plum Island Ecosystem LTER, Massachusetts, United States - WE1604-40 | ecosystem: Environmental > Aquatic > Marine > Intertidal zone >...
CACCCTCTTAAGGTTCGGTATTCAATCAGAAGGAAACAGTCGATTCAGTGATGGCTTTTATTTGGGGGTAAAAAAAAGTGAAAAATATTTTAGTAAGTCAAAGAAAAATGTAAATCGATAGTTTTATTTTTTTATTGAAAAAAGCTCCTTCATAGGAAAACAGAGTAAATCTATTCAGAATTATGGGCAACTACTATTAGATTGGCGTAATAATCGAGATCTCGATTTGCCTCGAAGGGGCTTTTACTGGAGGAATATTTTTTGCAAAACTACACAAAACGCTCAATGGTTCTTTGAACGAGAATGAACTGCTCAGATTTTTGCACCATCCAGCATCTTTCATGGCGAAGAGAGTCTACAAGAGCAAAGGCTCTCTTTGCCCCCGTGAGATATGCTTCATAAGCTGCAAGAAACGCGCCTGTCCTTCCAACTCCTGCGCTGCAATGTGCCAGAAGAGGGCCTTTCCCCTTTTTTTCACTATGGACCAGTTCGACCATTTTCTTGAGTGTTTCAGGTGAAACAACGCCATGATCGGGCCAATTGACTAAATGGAGCTGAGTAAAAGTCTTCGTCTCTTCCCCCCTCTTCACTTGAAATGTGCGCTTGACAATTTTGACTCCTGAATCTTCTTCGTAAAGAGTCTTTTTCTCTGTTCTTGAAATGGAGAAGTTTTTGGATTTGTGAGGCCAATAGTTTGCGCATTTGCTGCAGCCCTTTTCTTTGAAATTGGTCAACATGACAATGAGAGAGCAGTCCTTTTCCCAAATCATCTGCCAAAACTGATCGATTTCATTGGGTTTGGGCCCTTGAGAAGCAATGGCCTTTCCGCCTAGAACACAACTGGCATTGAAATAAAAATCTTTGTCCTGGAGTCGAACTCGATTGTGATCGTAAGGCTTGATATCACTGTAACGATTGCGTGAAAAGTTCTCATCAGCTGCATTGGTGTTGCATTGGGCAGGTCTCTTTGTCAAATGCAAGAACTGACTCTTGAGGACTGCGTCGTTAAAAACGGATTTGCTATTCAATCGATTGCGAAGAGCCACAAGTGTTCCAGATGCAATTGATCCCAAAGCCATGATGGGATACGAAACGACCCCGGCAATTCGGGAAAAGAGGCTTTGGTCAGGTTGACAGAGATGCCAATTATGCCAAAACCAGTTGTGCCAAAGGTCGAGACTCACACCACTCATGGGTATCCAGAATAACAAATCAAGAGATTGAGAACCACGGTTTTGAGCTTGACGTGATGGGAAAGGGCTCGTTTTGCCTCAGAAATGCGCTCAGAGAGAGCGAGAAAGAGACTTGGATCCCTTTTTTCTGTACAATCATCCAAAAAAGATTGAAAGAGCGCATCGGGATCCTCCTCCTCAAGAGCGTCGAGAGACTCGAGCAGAACATCCCATTCTCCCCTCTGGGCAAGGGCAATGTATGGAGCCATGTCAAAAGAAGTGGTTTTTTTTTGAGGAAATCGAATGGGACTGAGGCGTGAGAGCACTGTGGGAAGTAACTTATCGGGATCATCAGAAAGGATAATGAAAAAGGTGTCGGGATTGGGTTCTTCAAGTGTTTTGAGAAGGGCATTTGCCGCTGCTGGGAGCATCTTTTCCGCATGGACAATCACAAAGATCTTTGCCTTTGCTTCAAAGGGAGGAAGACCCATTTCTCTAATGAGTTTGTGAATAGAGGCAACGGGATGAAGATCGCTCTTTTCCTCAGGCTCGTGGAGATGAAAATCGGGATGATTTCCCGATTCGATTTTGGCAGCGTGCTCTTCCCCTAATAAACGCTTTGATAGCTCGATCGCATGCTCGAGCTGCGCACCGATGAGGAGAACGGGGTTGGGAAGCTGCCCCCGATCAAGCGCTTTGGGCAAGGACGTTGACATCGATCAACCTCAACGCTTCTTCGAACACTTCTTCTCTCAACTTCGAGGCATCGATGATCTGAAAGCGATGGGGATTTTTCTTCGCGATCGTGTGAAATGCCTCTCTGATTCTCTTATGGAATTCAATCGTTTCCTGTTCGATTTGATCTTTGCGACCCGTCGCTGCCTTGATTCTCTCGAGACCGATTTCGGGATCGATATCGAGGTAAATGGTGAGACTTGGCTGAAGGCCGCCGCTTGCAAAATCACAGAGCTTTTGCACTTTCTCAAGACCAAATCCCCGAGCAGCTCCCTGGTAAGCAATGGTCGAGTCGTTGTAACGATCGCAAAGGACCACTTTTCCCTCTTCAAGACAGGGTTTGATTACTTTCTCGACGTGTTGTGCCCTGTCAGCGAGATAGAGGAAGAGTTCGGCTTTAGACACAACTGGTTCTTGGGGATGCAATAAGAGCTCGCGAATCACCTTGCCTGGTTCTGTTCCTCCGGGCGCTCTAGTCTGAATGACATTGAGTCCTTTGTCGATGAGAGCTGCGTGGAGACTGATGATGAGTGAGGATTTCCCCGCTCCTTCTCCTCCTTCAAAGGTGATGAAATGACCTTTCACTTGTCCTCTACGTGTTCGAGTTTTTGAATGGCAACGAGAATGTCCTCTTTCTTGTTCAAATGAACGAGGCGGACACCTTGCGTCGACCTGCCCATCACACGAACATCTTTCATCGGAATGCGGAGTGTTTGTCCACATTTCGACATCATCAAGACGCTGTCGAGATCTGTTACATAGACAGCTCCGACAACCATTCCATTGCGCTGGCTCGTGATGATGGAGCGCACTCCTACACCACCTCGCTTCGTCTTGCGGAAATCACCCACTTTTGAGCGCTTGCCATAGCCTTTTTCACAGACGATGAGAAGACTGCTTTTTTCATCGCTCACTACTTCACAAGAGACGACACAGTCGTCTTTTCCCTTGAGTGTAGCTCCTTTGACTCCGCGAGCCGTACGTCCCATAGCGCGGACGTCAGCTTCATTAAAGCGAACAGCCATCCCAGCGCGCGTGAAGAGCATAATCTGCTGCTCGGCTCTTGTTATACGAGCGGCGATCACTTCATCATCGTCATCGATGCTAATCGCATAGACTCCTTTTCGTCTCGGAGAACTGAAAGCGCTGAGAAGGGTCTTTTTAACCACTCCTTTGCGTGTGGCGAGCAAAATGCTCTCGTTTTCTGTGAATTCTTTGACGCATTGGATGGCGGCAACGCGCTCTCCTGAGCCCAGGTCCTCGAGCATATTGATGAGTGGTTTTCCCTTAGAGCGTCTTCCCGCTTCGGGAACCTGCCAAGCCTTGAGCCAGTAGCAACGGCCAAAATTGGTGAAGAAGAGAAGGTAATCATGTGTCGAGGCGACATAGACATCCTTGAGAATATCTCCTTCTTTTTTCATGTCCATGCCAAGGACGCCGTGTCCGCCTCTTCGCTGCTCGCGGAACGTCGAGGCTGGCATTCGCTTGATATAATCGTCTTCTGAGATGGTGATGATCACTTGCTCGTCGGCAATGAGATCTTCGATATTGAACTCCCCTTCAGCGGCAGTGATTTGCGTCCGGCGCCCTTGCGTGTGTCTTTTGACCACCTCACCGAGTTCGGTTTTGATGATCTGGCGAACCATGAGCTCCGATGCCAAAATCGCGCGGTAATGAGCAATCTTTTCGAGAAGGTCTTTGTACTCGTTTTCGATCTTCTCTCTTTCGAGTCCCGTCAACTGGTAGAGGCGGAGATCGAGGACGGCATTAGCTTGCTTTTCGGTGAGTTCATACCGGGCCATCAATTCATTTCTCGCATGGTCGCGGCTCTCGCTTTTCCGGATGAGCTTGACCACTTCATCGAGATGATCAAGAGCTTTGAGATACCCCTCCAAAATGTGCGCACGTGCTTCGGCTTTGGCGAGTTCAAAGCGAGTTCTTCTGCGTACCACTTCGATCCGATGATCAACCCACGCCGAAATCATCTGCTTGATGTTCATCGTGCGAGGCAAGCCCTTGTCGAGTGCGAGCATATTGCACCCAAAGGTAACCTGCATTTCGGTGTACTTGTAGAGCTGATTGATGATCACATCAGGGATCTCGCCTCGTTTGAGGTCGAGCGAAATGCGCATCCCGTCTTTATCTGATTCATCGCGGATGTCGGCAATTCCCGTGATGTTCTTGTCGTTGACCAGGGTTGCAATTTTTTGGATCAGAGAAGACTTATTGACGTTATAAGGGATCTCATCGACGACGATGCGCTTGCGATCACCCGACTTGTCCTGGTCTTCGACGTGAACGACGGCGCGAAGCGTGACCTTGCCTCGCCCTGTGTGATAGGCCTCTCTAATTCCGCGGAATCCACAGATGATTCCCCCTGTAGGAAAATCGGGTCCTGGCATCACTTCGATGATGTCTTCGATTGAACACTTGGGATCATCGATGACAAGCTCGGTGGCTTTGATCAACTCGAGGAGGTTATGAGGAGGAATGTTGGTCGCCATCCCGACTGCGATCCCCGAAGAGCCATTGCAGAGGAGGTTGGGAAACTTAGAGGGAAAGACAGTGGGTTCCGTTCGCGTCTCGTCGTAGTTGGGAACAACATCAACTGTTTCTTTCTCGAGATCTTCCATGAGAGCGATCGAAGCATGAGTCAATCTCGCTTCTGTGTATCGCATCGCAGCTGGTGGGTCACCGTCAACGGAACCGAAGTTTCCCTGGCCATTGATCAGCGGGTATCCCATCGCCCAAGGCTGCGCCATCCTGACGAGTGTCGGATAGATCACCGTCTCTCCGTGGGGGTGAAAATCCCCTGAGGTATCTCCGGAAATCTTCGCACACTTTCGATGTTTTGCCCCGGGAGTGAGATTGAGTAGGCGCATCGCATAGAGGATTCTTCTCTGCGAAGGTTTGAGACCGTCGCGCACATCGGGAAGAGCTCGCGAAATGATGACCGACATCGAATAGCGAAGGTAGCTCTCCTTGACCTCGTCCTCGACGTTTCTCGGTAAAATAGTTTCGTCTTGCGTATACGACATACTGGTTCCTTTAAATATCTAAATTTTTCACGGATAGAGCATGCTGCTCAATAAATGCCCGTCTTGGAGGAACTTCCTCGCCCATGAGCATCGTGAACATGTGATCGGCAGCAATCGCGTCGGGAATTGTCACGCGGATCAGCGTTCTCTTCTCGGGATCCATAGTGGTTTCCCAAAGCTGATCGGCATTCATCTCACCGAGACCTTTGTAGCGCTGGATCTCAATCCCTTTGCGGCCATTGGCTCTGAGGTGCTCGATTCCCTCTTTGAGGGTGAAAATTTCATACTCCTCTCCTCCCTCTTCGACCAAATCGAAGAGCTTGCCATCTGCGACGAGGTAGCAATCGAGTGAGAAGTCAAACTGAGATAATCGCTCTTTGAGATCGTGGAGTTTCGCCTCTTCGAAGAGCTCCATAAATGGAAGCGACTTGGGTGTGAATTTCTGCATCTCTTCAGTTCGCTCTTCCTCGGGGATCGCGGCGAGAGTTCGCTCGTGGTCTCCCCGCTGCATCTCTTCGTATTCGCGCTTAAGTTCTGAAAATTCTTCTTTCGAGAAGACAAATTTATCCTCATCGCCGAGTTTGACCTTGTACTGAGGCAATCTCCCCGACTCATCCTTCATTGAGAGAAACTCTCGATATGGGATTCCCTTGCGCTCAATGGAGTTGATGAAGATCTCGACTTCGCGAACGATTTTGAGAAGGACAGAGATCTCTTCAGCTGAAAGCTTCTCTGCATGACCTGCGAGACGCACTTCAATATCGCTTGTTCCGAGCTTCAAGAGGTAGTCATCCATCTCTTTTTCGCTGTGGATGTATCGCTTCACTTTCTTCCGAGAGACGCGATACAGAGGTGGCTGAGCTATGTAGACATAGTTATTTTCGATAAGCGCCGGCATATGGCGGTAAAAGAAGGTGAGCAGAAGTGTGCGAATGTGAGATCCATCGACGTCGGCATCCGTCATGATGATGATTTTGTGGTACCTAAGTTTCGCGATGTCAAAGTTGTCTTTCCCAATTCCACAGCCAAATGCTGAGATCATCGCCCCAACTTCTGTGTTTTGCAAAATCTTCTGAAGACGCGCCTTTTCCACATTGAGAATTTTTCCGCGGATGGGCAAGATTGCCTGGAAACGGCGATCGCGGCCCGATTTTGCCGAGCCTCCCGCCGAATCTCCCTCAACAATATAGATCTCACAAACCTCGGGATTTCTCTCCTGACAGTCGGTCAGCTTTCCTGGAAGGCGGGCACTGTCGAGTGCCGTTTTGCGGAGTGTGAGCTCCCGCGCTTTGCGAGCAGCTTCTCGCGCTTGCGCAGCGAGGAGAGCCTTTTCGACAATCGTTTTGGCGATCGACGGATTTTCTCCGAGAAAAATGGAGAGCTCTTCTCCGGTGACTTGTTGAGCAATGGAGCCGGCATCTTTGTTTCCGAGCCTTTGTTTTGTCTGTCCTTCGAACTGAGGGTTGGGAACCTTCAGAGAAATCACAGCGGTCAATCCCTCGCGCAAATCATCTCCGGAGACGGAGACTTTTTCCGCTTTAGGAAAGACTCCACTCTTGATGTACTGATTGAGGACGCGCGTCAAAGCCGTTGAAAATCCGCTGACGTGCGATCCTCCTTGGCGAGTGGAGATATTGTTGACATAGGAAAAGACATTTTCTGTATAGGAGTCATTCCACTGCATCGAAACTTCGAATTCGATCGGTCCATCATCCCCTTCTTTCGTACCTTGGATCAAAATCGGAGGGGTAAACAGCGGATTTTTGTTCTCATTCAAGTATTCGACAAAGGAGACAATTCCCCCTTCGTAATTAAACGTCACTTCGGGATTGTCGGTCGTTCGCTCATCGATATAGCGAATGGTGATTCCCTTGTTCAAAAAGGCGAGCTCGCGCAATCGCTTGAGGAGAATTTCGTATTCGAACTCCACCGTTGAAAAAATCGTATCATCGGGCCAGAAGGTGATCTTTGTACCCGTTAGTTCGGTCTCGCCGATGACTTTGAGGGGCTCTTTGACCTTTCCCTTGGAGAATTGAATTTGGTAAATGTTTCCGTCTTGAAAAACTTCTGCGATGAGGAGTTTCGATACCGCGTTGACGCAGGAGACTCCCACTCCGTGAAGACCCCCAGAGACTTTGTATAGCCCTTTGTCAAATTTTCCTCCTGCATGGAGAATCGTCATGACAACTTCAACTGCAGAAACATCCCGCTTTTGCTTTTTCGATTCCGCTTCGTGACGACCTACAGGAATTCCACGTCCGTTGTCCATTACGCTACAACTTCCATCTTTGTGAAGGGCGACTGTGATCTCGTTGCAGAAACCAGCCATGGCTTCATCAATACTGTTGTCGACTACCTCGTAAACGAGTTGATGCAAACCATTCGAATGTGTATCCCCGATGTACATTCCGGGACGCTCGCGAACCGCCTGCAGACCCTCGAGGACGGTAATCGCACTCGCGTCGTAATCTTTTTCTTTCTTTGCCATCGTCGTCATACCTTAAACCTTATCGTACTTGTGCTATCCAATGAAGAATTGGATATTGCGAATAGTTGCATGTGGGAATTTTTGACGCAACTCTTTCAGCAATCTTTTCCGCTCATGTTGGGCCAGAAGACTCAATAAAGAGGAGTTGCGCACCTTCACATTGAGAAAGCCGTCTACAAAGGAAACTGCTTGGGTCATAGGGGCCAAACGGGGTCCAATGAGGAAAGGCCAAGCGGCGATAATCAAATCGGGACGTTCCTGATGCCGCTTGCCAATCGTCTTCAAAAAAGTGGGGAGGAGATGCTTGATTTGGCGGGTCGTAAGTCTCGTTTGATTTTTTGAGGACATAGCCCGATCATACACGTTTTTGGGGCTAAACATCAACCGTTTTTTCGCCCGGTTCTAGGTAGGCTTTTTTATAATAATGAGACAAAATCGAAACGAGGAGAAATATTGTTGAAATACTCAAGAGAATGAGCCGATTGATCACACCACCGGTTACAAATGTGAACATCCCGAAAATACTCATGCTAAGCAGCAAGATCTTCCCAACGGAGCTCATCATGGCAAATTTGAATTCCGGGGATCCAATCTCTTCAAATAGGAAGTTCTGCCCATGTTCAACTAAGCCTTTCAATGAGGAAAGGAACAAGGCCAGACTCCCCATGAACCCAACAAAATCGAGAACCAAGATCTGCTTAGCTGATAAAGAAAATATCCCAGCGTCTTTCGCAAGCTGAATCGAGTCTGCGACTAAGCTGACCGTACCCGCCGTTTCAATGTAAACATCGGTCGTTTTTGCACCGAGTTTCCATGAAATTCCCTCAAAGAATGCATCCTTCCATTCTTGAACCAACTTCACGACTTTTTTGTGCTTCTCGGGAAGATTCTGAATATCTCTAATTTTTCCCACTTTTCCAATCAATTGTTTACATTCGGCCATAGGGGAAAAGAGGCCATCGAAGAAAAACTCTACCCAGCTCAAGACTTTGGAAAAAGGCATGACCCCAAGGCGCCAGAATCCTCCTGGAGTCTCGAGATCCTTTTGCATTACCTCTATAAGAGAAGGCGGTTCTTCTGGTTGTTTAAAATAATTTGCAAAAACACTACTAACCATAACTACCGTTAGTATTATAGCAATAATATGCGATTCAAATCTATAATATTAAAATGTTTTTTTGACTAGAAAATGAGCGAGCTGATGCCGATTGAAATCAGGAAGTAGATCGTCATCGACAGGAAATCATTGAGAGCCGTTACAATAGGCCCCGCGGCTACTGCGGGATCGACTCCCAATCGCGCGAAAAACAGAGGTGAAAAAACTCCTAAAAGAGTGCCTGTCAAGCAGGCGCCAAAGAGACCAACACTGACAATCAAGCTGATTGTCCAAGCGCTTTCTGAAAGGCCGGCAAAGCCGACAAAATCCAGCATATAAATCAGCAAACCGCAGAGAACCCCAAAAAAGGTAGCGGCCAAAAGCCCCATCCGAAGTTCTTTGAAAATGGCATAGCGCCGATTTCCCGGGCGGATGTAACCCAAAGCCATACTTCGAACGAGAACAGTTGAGCACTGGATTCCGATATTTCCCGACATGCCCGTGATTAACGGGACAAAGAAGAGAACAAATGTGAGCATTCCCATCTCAAAATTCTCAAAGGTCGACATGACTCCGACGTTGAGAAGCCCTGCGCAAAGAGTCACGATCAGCCAGGGACTTCTCGAGAGGAAGCGCTTGAACGAAGATTCATTGTCACTTACCTTTTCGCTGGTACCTGCGACACTTCCGATTGTCTCATCGAGAATATCCTCTAAAGCATCTAACACATCTTCATAGGTGATCACCCCGAGAAGCCGATCTTGTTCATCGACAACGGGCAAAGCGCTGATCTTGTAGCGATCGACAATGTCGACGATTTCCTGGCGGGTATCCTCCACTTTTGCTTTGTGAAGGACGGGTTTCATGACTTGTTTGAGGGGCACTTCTGGTGGATTGACGATCAAAATACGCGCCGGAACGTATCCCTGAAGCTCTCCATTTTGATTCAAAACAAAAATGCGACGCGTTAGATCGACTCCGGGATTGTTTCGGATAGTAGTCGCGACTTGACCAACCGTCGCCTCCATCGAAAAGGCAAAAAATTCATTGGTCATGAGCCTTCCCGCGGTATTGCGAGCATTCTTCTCGATCTCCTGAATCCGGATTGCTTTTTGAGTCTCTAATCCTTCGAGCACCTTCTTGTATCGGCGTTCAGTCAAATCTTCTAACACCTCGACAGCTTCGTCGGGAGGCATTTGTGCAATCACAGCGATAATTTCTGCATCGGACACTTCCCGGAAAACAGCGATTCGCGTCACCGTATTGGTATTGATTAAAAATTTGATTTGCTCATCGATGGTAGTGAAATTTTGAAAGAGAACAGCGCGAGCATGAGGTGGCAATCGGCTAGCTGCGAAGGCCAAATCGACTGCAGAGTGCTCGGCGGCGATTTTGGCAATATCGTGAAGGATAACCCCCTGCGTGGGTTTGTGCAGGGCCTTTTCGAGCTTTTCGATGAGCAGATCATCGATCGACTCCAATTCGCTTTCCACAACCATGACAGACCCCTCTAGACGGACAGGAGCGATTATAAGCAAATGAAGCCTTTTTTTCAATGCCTTCTTGTGGTATGATGACTCCCTATGTACCACCCAGAGAAAATACGCAACGTTGCGATCATCGCCCATATCGATCATGGCAAAACGACCCTGCTCGACTCCCTCCTCAAACAATCCAATATTTTCCGCGACAACGAGCTCGTTCCCGAGCGGATCATGGACAGTTATGATCAGGAAAAGGAACGGGGAATCACGATCTTTGCCAAACACACAAGCATTTTCTTTGAGGACTTCAAAATCAACCTCATCGATACACCTGGACACTCCGATTTTTCAGGAGAAGTCGAGCGTGTTCTCGGGCTTGTCAACTCGGTCCTTCTCCTTGTCGACGCCAAAGAAGGGCCAATGCCGCAGACGCGATTCGTTCTCTCCCAGGCTCTTAAAATTGGCCTAAAACCCATCGTCGTCCTCAACAAGATTGACAGATCCAGTGCCGACCCCGATCGGGCCCTCAACCTCACCTTCGATCTCTTTGTCGAACTCGGAGCTAGCGACGAGCAGCTCGATTTTAAAGTGTGCTATGCGTCAGGACTTGCGGGCTTTGCAATGCATGAATTGGGCGACGAGCAAAAGGACATGCGTCCTCTGTTCGAAATGATCATTGACGCCGTTCCCCCACCTCCAGGAAACCTGGATCTCCCCTTTCTCATGCAGGCGACAACTCTCTCTTACGACGACTTTGTCGGTAGACAAGCCTGCGGCCGCATCCTCGAAGGAATAGTCAAAAAAGGCGACATCATCACTTGTATCAACCTCGAAGGACATCCCTCCAATCACAAAGTCACTCGCATCGAGGGATATCATGGACTCAAAAAAGTCGAGATGGAAGAGGCGGGTGTTGGCGACATCATCAGCATCGCCGGAATCCCTGAAGTGATGATCGGAGAGACCCTATGCACACCCGATCACATCATCCAATTGCCTCCGATCAACCTCGCCGAACCCACCCTCTCAATCGAATTTTCGGTGAATAATGGCCCTTTTGCCGGAAAAGATGGCAAGCACATCACCATGAACAAAATTCGCGATCGCCTCTTTCAAGAGCGCAAAGCCAACATCTCTCTCAAAATCGAACAGGTAGAAGGGCGCGAAGATGCCATGAGCGTCTCCGGAAGAGGAGAACTTCACCTCGCAGTCCTCATCGAGGCGATGCGCAGAGAGGGGTATGAATTTTGCATCTCAAAGCCCAAAGTGATCATCAAAGAGGAAAATGGAGAGAAGCTCGAGCCTTTCGAAATTGCGCATATTGAAGTTCCCGAAGAGTTTTCAGGAAAAGTGATTGAAGAACTCTCTCGCCGCAAAGGGGAAATGCGCGCTCTGAGCACGAGTGAACACAACATCACAACCATTGAGTTTCTCATTCCCACTCGCGGTCTCATGGGCTACCGCAATGAGTTCATGACGGCAACTAAAGGCCTAGGCATCCTCACCTCTATCTTCGACCATTTTGGTTCTTGGAAAGGAGAAATTACCGGAAGGATCGCAGGAGCGCTCATTTCCAACGGACAAGGCAAAGCAACTCCCTACGCAATTTTCAATCTTCAAGGTCGAGGCACGCTCTTCATCGCTCCTGGAGATGAAGTTTACGAAGGGATGATTGTCGGTGAAAACAGTCGCGACAACGATCTCGTTATCAACGTCACAAAGGAAAAGCAGCTCACCAACGTCCGCGCTTCGGGAACCGATGAAAACGTGATTCTCACTCCTCCGCGAATCTTCAATCTCGAACAGGCAATTGACTTCATTGAAAAAGACGAGCTCATCGAAGTGACTCCCCACTTCATTCGTCTGCGCAAGCGTCTTCTCAAAGAAAACGAGCGAAAGCGCGCCAGGTAAAATCGAATAGTCTTTCAATCTTGCTACAATTTCCTCCACACCTTGAGGAAAGTTAAACTTTTGATTTGCCTCTATTTAAATCAAAGTGTAGAATCCCATCATCCAAAACATAAGCTTATTTTTTACTATCAACTATGCGCTGTCCCTCATATTCTGAATCGTTCTACTCAACTCTTGCAGCCAAAACGGCGATCCAAGAAAGTGATTGGCTTCCCACACGATCGGCAAAGCACCTTGCGATGCTTTCAAACAGGATTATGTGTTTATTCCTGTCGTTTTTGGAAGTGGCTCTGGTGGCAACCCCTCGCGTAGTTATAGCTCCACTTGCCAAACTCGTAGGCAATAGGGACTTTTCCATCATCAATGATCAGGTTCAATCCGCCAAAGAAGCCTACACTCACTCACTCCACGGCTCTATACCTAAAGAAGAAGCTCCGGTAACTCCCCCGCAAGAAAAGGAAGATCTTTTCCAATCTCTGACAAAAAAAGCAATTCAATTTGTAGAGGCTCATCCAAGAGAAGTGATGGTTGCAGCTGGAATCTGTCTCATTGCTTTTAGCGTGTTTGTGTGGGCTACTTCTGAGA
>Ga0307436_1001067_pt1 | contig 12507 bp, 8 predicted proteins | sample SalMarWE160440MG_FD_202513 | JGI IMG/M metagenome (GOLD analysis project Ga0307436, IMG submission 202513) | Salt marsh sediment microbial communities from the Plum Island Ecosystem LTER, Massachusetts, United States - WE1604-40 | ecosystem: Environmental > Aquatic > Marine > Intertidal zone >...
GTAGGCGCTCCAGTCGAGTTTCAAGGCATTGCCGCGCGCGGCAACGAGCGGCAGCCGCGCCTTGTCCTCCTGCGCGCGCGCGTGCGCGGCGGCGATCTTGGCGTATTCGCCGCGCAGATCGGCGACGTAGCCGGCTTTGGCCTCAGCGGAGAGCAGCGACTGCGCCACGCCGACCGCGCGGCTGGCGTCGTTGACATGCACCGCCTGGCCGCGCCGGTAATTGGGGTGAATTTTCACCGCCGTGTGCACGCGGCTGGTGGTGGCGCCGCCGATCATGAGCGGCAGGTCGAGCCCCTGGCGCTCCATCTCGGCCGCCACATGGCACATCTCGTCGAGCGAAGGCGTGATCAGGCCGGACAGGCCGATGATGTCGGCGCCCTCGACCTTGGCGGTCTCCAGGATTTTGGCCGCCGGCACCATGACGCCGAGATCGATCACCTCGTAATTGTTGCACTGGAGCACAACGCCGACGATGTTCTTGCCGATGTCATGCACGTCGCCCTTGACCGTCGCCATCACGATCTTGCCGTTGGCGCCGCCATGCGAACGGCCGTCCTTGTCCTGTTCCATGTAGGGCATGAGGTACGCGACCGCCTGCTTCATGACGCGGGCCGACTTGACCACCTGCGGCAGGAACATCTTGCCGGAGCCAAACAGGTCGCCGACGATATTCATGCCGTCCATCAGCGGGCCTTCGATCACATCGAGCGGGCGGGCGGCGCGCAAGCGCGCCTCCTCCACGTCGGCTTCGACGAAGTCGGTGATGCCGTGCACCAGCGCATGCGCCAGGCGCTTCTCCACCGGCCGCTCGCGCCAGGCCAAATCGACTTGCCTGGCCTCCTGCCCCTTGCCGCGGAATTTCTCCGCCAGCGCCAGCAGCCGCTCGGCGGCGTCGGGGCGGCGGTTGAGTACGACGTCCTCGCAAGCCTCGCGCAATTCCGGATCGAGATCGTCATAGACCGCCATTTGCCCGGCATTGACGATGCCCATATCCATGCCGGCCTTAATGGCGTGATAGAGGAACACCGAATGCATGGCCTCGCGCACGCGCTCATTGCCGCGGAAGGAGAACGACAGGTTGGAGACGCCGCCCGACACGTGCACGTGCGGCAGGTTCTTTCTGATCCAGCGCGCCGCCTCGATGAAATCGACGCCGTAATTGTTGTGCTCCTCCATGCCGGTGGCGATGGCGAAGATGTTGGGATCGAAGATGATGTCTTCGGGCGGAAAGCCGACCTTGTCGACCAGGATGTCGTAGGCGCGCTTGCAGATCGCCGTCTTGCGCTCGAAGGTGTCGGCCTGACCCTTCTCGTCGAAGGCCATCACCACCACCGCGGCGCCGTGCCGCCGCACGATGCGGGCATGTTCGAGGAACGCCGCCTCGCCCTCCTTGAGCGAGATCGAGTTCACCACCGGCTTGCCTTGCAGGCATTTCAAGCCCGCCTCGATCACCGAGAATTTCGATGAATCGACCATCACCGGCACGCGCGCGATGTCGGGCTCGGCGGCGATCAGATTGAGGAAGGTCTTCATCGCCGCTTCCGAGTCGAGCAGGCCCTCGTCCATGTTGACGTCGATCACCTGGGCGCCGTTATTCACCTGCTCGCGCGCCACCACCAGCGCGCCGGCATAGTCGCCGGCGGTGATCAGCTTACGGAACTTGGCCGAGCCGGTGACGTTGGTGCGCTCGCCAACATTGACGAAGGGAATTTCCGGCGTGAGCGCAAAAGCTTCCAGGCCGGACAAGCGCAACTGCCGCGGCACTTCGGGAATGGCGCGCGGCGGTTTGCCTTCGACGGCCTTGGCAATAGCCGCGATGTGCTCCGGCGTGGTGCCGCAGCAGCCGCCGACTACATTGACCAGGCCGGCGTCGGCGAATTCGCCCAGCAGCTCGGCCATGTATTCCGGGCTCTCGTCGTAATAGCCGAACTCGTTGGGCAGCCCGGCATTGGGATAGGCGCAGACGTACGTATCGGCGATGCGCGCCAGCTCCGCGATATGGGCGCGCAGATCGCGCGCGCCCAGCGCGCAATTTAGTCCGATGGTGACCGGGTCGGCGTGGCGCACCGAATTCCAGAAGGCGCCCGGCGTCTGGCCGGACAAAAGGCGGCCGGAGCGGTCGGTGATGGTGCCGGAGATCATGATCGGAACATCCAGCCCGCGCTCGTCGCAGATTTCGCGGATGGCGTAGATCGCCGCCTTGGCGTTGAGCGTGTCGAAGATGGTCTCGATCAGCAGCAAATCTGCGCCGCCATCGATCAGCCCGCGCACCTGCTCGCCATAGGCGGTGCGCAACTGATCGAAACTGATGGCGCGGAAGCCGGGATTGCTCACATCCGGCGAGATCGAAGCGGTGCGATTGGTGGGCCCGAGCGCGCCGGCCACGAAGCGGCGGCGGCCGTCGTCCTTCTCCGCCGCGCTTGCTGCCTCGCGCGCCAGCCTAGCGCCCGCCTGGTTGAGCTCGTAGGCAATGCCCTCCATGCCGTAATCGGCCTGCGCGACGGCGGTGGAGGAGAAGGTGTTGGTGGAAACGATGTCGGCGCCGGCGCGAAAGTAGGCGAGATGGATGTCGCGCACGGCGTCCGGCCGGCTCAGGTTCAAGAGGTCGTTGTTGCCACGCACTTCGCGGTTCCAGGCGTCGAAGCGGGCGCCGCGGAAACCTTCCTCGTCCAGCTTGAGCGCCTGGATCATGGTGCCCATGGCGCCGTCGAGCACCAGGATGCGTGCTTTAAGCGCCTCGGCGAATGTCTTGCGGGCGCTGCTCATCACCCCACCTCCTGCCTCGCGGGGCGAAGGCCCAGCAGGTGGCAGATCGCGTAGACGAGGTCGGCGCGGTTCATGGTGTAGAAGTGGAAATTGGTGACGCCGCGGTCGAACAGGTCGATCACCTGCTCGGCGGCGACCGCGGCGGCGATCAGCTTGCGCGTGGTCGCATCCTGGTCGAGGCCGTGGAAACGTTCCGCCAGCCATACCGGCACCGACGCACCGGCGCGCGTGGCGAAGTTTTTTGCCGCCTTGAAGTTCTGCACCGGCAAAATGCCCGGCACGATCGGGATATCGATGTCGCGCGCACGCACGCGGTCGAGATAGCGGAAATAGAGATCGTTCTCGAAGAAGAACTGGGTGATGGCGCGCGAAGCGCCGGCATCGACCTTGGCCTTGAGCATGTCGATGTCGGCGTCCACCGTCGCGCTATCGGGGTGCTTCTCCGGATAGGCCGACACCGAGATCTCGAAATCGCCTGCGCGCTTGATGCCCGCGACCAGATCGGCGGCGTTCTGGTAGCCGCCGGGATGCGGCGCGTATTTCATCCCCGCCCCGTCCACCGGATCGCCGCGCAGCGCCACGATATGGCGTACGCCGGCATCGTGGTAATTGCGCACGATCGCGTCGACCTCGCCGCGGGTGGCGGCGACGCAAGTCAGATGCGCGGCCGGCGTCAGCGCGGTCTCGGAGAGAATCCGCTTGACGGTGGCGTGGGTGCGCTCGCGCGTCGAGCCGCCGGCACCATAGGTGACTGAGACGAAATCGGGCGCCAGCGGTTTCAGCCGCTCGATCGACTCCCACAGGATCTTCTCCATCCCCTCGTCCTTGGGCGGGAAGAACTCGAACGACACGCCGATGCGGCCATGGCCGGCCGGCATGAAGCGGCTGAGGCGGGGACCCGCGTCCATCACGCCACCTCCCGCTGGGCGGGCTGCGCCAGCAGCGCGCGAGCGTCGCGCGCCAGCCACAGTGACACCGCGATCTTGCCGCCGGAGCCCGGCTCCGGCGTCAGCCGCTTGTGCATCACCGGCTCAAGCCCGCTCGCTGTCATCCATTGCGTCACCGTCTCGGGCGCAAAGCCGAGCCGGCGATGGGCATATTTCTCGCGCAGGAATTCCTCTTCGTGCGGCGCGAAGTCCACGACCAAGAGCCGCCCGCCCGGCCGCAGCACGCGCGCCGCCTCGTGGATGGCACGGGCGCCGTCGTCGAGGAAGTGCAGCACCTGATGCAGGATCACCACGTCGAAGGAATCGTTCGGCAGCGGCAGGTCGTAGATGTCGCCTTGCCGCACGCTGCAATTTTTCAGCCCCGCGCGCTCCAGGCGGTCGCGCGCCAGGTGCAGCATGTCGAGCGACAAATCGAGACCGAGGCCGCGTTCGATCTCGGGCCCGAACAGTTCCAGCATGCGGCCGGTGCCGGTGCCGAGATCGAGCAGCGAGCGGAACGGCTTGTCGGCCAGCGCCGCGCGGATCGCGGCCTCCACCGCCTCGTCGGCGACGTGCAGCTTGCGGATGCGGTCCCATTCGGCGGCATGCGCGCGGAAGTAGGCTTGCGCGGCGGCGGTGCGCGCCTGGCGCACCGAGGCGAGCCGAGCGCGGTCGCGGGCGATGGTTTGATCGGCGGGATCGAGGCGTTCGAGCAGCGCGCGCGCCACCGCCGCCCCGCCGCCGCTCTCGGCCAGACGGAAGAAGGCCCAGGTGCCCTCGCGAAAGCGTTCGACCAGCCCCGCCTCGGCCAGCAGCCGCAGATGGCGCGAGATGCGCGGCTGCGACTGGCGCAAAATATCGGTCAAGTCGGAGACGGTGAGCTCGGCTTCGCCCAGCAGTGCCAGCACGCGCAGGCGCGTTTCCTCACCCGCCGCCTTCAGCGCCGCGTTGAGGGCATCGAAACCGAGCCGGCCTCTGGGGCTCGCGCTAGAACTCATGGGCACTCGAACCGTCTGACTGGCGCCCCACGGTAGTTACTTGGGCACCTTCCCATCATATAAAGATATCTTTATACGTTTAAAAGGCGGCCCGCAAGGCCACCACGCGGTTTTCGGCCGCAGTGGTTTACGAATTGCTCGACAAGGCTCCTGTCCTCCGTCATTCCGGGGCGGCCGCCGGAGCCCGAAGGGCGCAGGCGGCCGAGCCCGGAATCCATAACCCCGGCCTGTGATTATGGATTCCGGGCCCGCTCGCTTCACTCGCGTCCCGGAAAGACGAGGAGAAAATGTCCAGCAAAGACTTCGGTGTCCGCCCCGGCGAGAAGACGGTCGAGCTGCCGGCCAAAACCGACGCCGGTGTCTATTTCATCGGCCGTATCCATACGCCCTGGAAGGAGCGCAAGGACTGCCCGAAGAACGCGCGGGAGTCCGACGCGGTCTGCACCGTCGAGCTCGACCCACGATTTGCCGTTGGCCTTAAGGACGTCGAGAGCTGCAGCCATCTGGTGCTGCTTTATTGGATGGACAAATCGCCGCGCAATCTGGTGGTGCAGGTGCCCGACCATCTCGGCACCCAGCACGGCACCTTTGCCCTGCGCTCGCCGGCCCGCCCCAACCCGATCGCCATGAGCGTGGTGAAGCTGCTTGCCATCGAGGATGGTAAACTGTCCGTTGTCGGGCTCGACTGCCTGGACGGCACGCCGCTCATCGACATCAAGCCCTATTTCGCCTCCACCGACAGCGTGCCGGAGGCGGTGGTGGGGTGGCGCAAGCGCAAAGACTAGCCAAACGCGGCTGCCCCTGCGCCGGTTCCTGGCGCTAGGAAATTTTTGACCATGCCCGCTAGGGAACCTTTGAACCTTTTGGGGCTTTGCTTCGACGAATACGGGTGAGGGGGGCTGAGCGAGGGTGCCATGCCCCTGTCCCGTACGTATCCGTCTTACGCTTCGTTCGCCGCGCTGATCGCCGCCGCCTTGGCGTGCGGGCCGGCGCGCGCCGAACCGCTATCCATCTTTTTCCAGCCGCCAGTGCCGAGCCAGTTCGCGCCGCAGTTCCAGGCCGAGCCACCACAGGCCGCGCCGGATGTCGGCGAGGAAAATACCGAACTGGCCCCGCGTCTGCGCCGCCAAATCGTCAGCTATGCGAGCAAGGAAGCGCCCGGCACCATCATCATCGATACGCCGCACACTTTTCTCTATTACGTGCTCGGCGGCGGCAAGGCGATCCGCTATGGCATCGGCGTCGGGCGCAAGGGCTTCACCTGGTCGGGCGTGAAGTCGGTGGTGCGCAAGACCGAATGGCCGGACTGGTACCCGCCGCCGGAAATGCTCAAGCGCCAGCCTTACCTGCCGCGCATGATGGCCGGCGGGCCGGGCAATCCGCTGGGCGCGCGCGCCATGTATATCGGCGGTACCGAATACCGCATCCACGGCACCAACAACCCGGCCACCATCGGCAAGCACGTTTCGTCGGGCTGCATCCGCATGACCAATGACAACGCCATCGATCTCTACAACCGCGTCAAGATCGGCGCCAAGGTGATCGTGCTGCCGCAGAACGGTGCGCCGACCCGGGAAGCGAAAGCGCCGAAGCAAAATTGGCAGGCCCAAGACTGGCGGGCCAAGGCGCAGGCCGCGATCGAGCGGGCACGCCAGAACACGCCGCAGCCGTTGTCTTATGCGCCCGAGCGCGGCGCCGATATGAGCTGGAACGTCATCCGTCCGGCTGGCCTCTACTGATTGTCAGCGCGAACCTCCCGAGACTTGCCCGGCCATTGCGCCGGGCATTTTTTTGCGCACACGGCCGGTGGCGGCACATTGTCTCAATGTTTCCGCAGCCTATGGCAGGAAGCTGTTCTGATCGGCGAGCTTGCGCGGCAGATATTCGTCGATCACGTAATTGAGCCCCCATTTGGCCAGCGCCTGCTGCTCGGCGCGCACGCCCATCTCGAGCAATTGCCGGATGGCGGCGCCCCATTGCGGATGCGCCGCGATGAACGGGTCGTTCCGCAGGGCGTCCTCGGCGCGCTTGATGTCGCCTTTGCTGAGCGGATGGGTGGCGTCCTCGAGCCCGAAGTCGATGATGTCCTGCGGCGTGACGCCGAGGAAGCGGGCGCGCGGCACGCAGAAGAAGCGGTTGAGGTGCGCGGCATTTCCCGAGCCCACTTTCAGCGTGCGGTGGATATTGGCGAAGCCGTAAGGGTCGCAGTCGACAAAGGTATAGACCGGCAGGTCGCGCTTGTCCGACAGCAGCCGCACGAAGCGCCGGGTCGCCCGCGTCGGCACGCCGCCCATCTCGACGATGATGCAGTTGGCGGTGTCCCAGAAGCGGTGATTGTTCAACCGCTGGAACATGCCGCCGGTCTCGATCGCCAGCACGAAATGGGCCTCGCTGCGGAAGCTCAAATGCTCGACCGAGCGCGGAATGCTGTAGGCGCCGCTGCCGAGGTTGGCGCAGTCGACCTCGATTGATTCGCCGGTTGCCGGGTTCTTGTCGATCACGGTCAGCCGGCCGGCGACCGCGCCGCCATGAGTCTCGGGATAAAACCGCAACTGCTCGCGCGACAGACCGTGCAAGGACGCCATCGCCTCGATATCGTCCATGATGGCGTCAGACTCGGCCTGTTCGTCGAAACGGCAGTCGCCCCAGTTCTTGCTGATGTAATAGGCTTCACGCTTGGTGGCGAAATCGTCGTGCTCGACCATGCTGCGCGAGGTCGCCATCAGGCGCAGCGTCTGCGCGAAAGAGCGGGCGGTGTTCACCGTCAAACTGCGCACCTTACGCTCGCCGCCGAGCTCGAAATAGCCTTTGGCTGCATCATAGGTGACGTTGGCGAGGCTGCGTACCGGCAGCTCGATGGCCGGCAGCTTGCCCTGCTCGATGCTGGCGCGGACTTCCCCGGCGACCTCGTCTATCAGCGCGATGGTCTTGCGGTCGAGATCGTCGTGTGTAGCATCGCCGGCGCGCTTGCTCATGGTCTGTGTCCTTCGGCCCGGCTCAAGTGCAGCGTGTCATCGAGCTTCTTCATGGCGGCGTCGCGCTCCTGGTCGGTCAGTGCCAGCATTTCCTGCAGCGCGACGCCGATATGGGGCAGAAAAGTCTCGATATAGCTGCGCCGGTCATATTCCTCGTGCAGATGCGCCTCGCGGCGCAGGTAGTGCGCCAGCTCCCGCCCGCATTGTTGCAAGCCCAGTTTGATCTCCTTGAGGATCTCCGGATACGGCTCGATCGCCTCTTTCGATTCCGACGTGTAGGGCACCCACACTGAGGCGACATGGACCATGATCGCCATCGGCGCGACCGGCAGCGCGCCCTTCCCCTGTTGCAGGCCATAGCCGCGCCAATTGATCTGGACGACCGCCTTGGTAATGGCGCAACTGGCCTGCTGGTAAAGCAGCGGCACCCGGTTGGCGAAACGCAGCAGGCGGACCGGCTCGTTCTTCTGCGCCAGCAGCTCCTCGCCGCCGTCCGGCGCCTTCTTGCACATATGGCCACGCGCGTCGATTTCGATGTCGGCGTCTTCCTTGCTGCCATAGGCGATGCCCACCTCCACCTGGAAGGGGTTGCCGCGGTAGGCGGCGGCCGGCCGCGTCGTGACCGTGAAGAAATCCGCCGCCAACTCCTTGCGCAGGCCTTTCAGCAGGCTCTGCTCGCCGATCGGAACGATGCAGTCGGTGCGCGGCGCCTGTACGCGGGTCTTCTGGATCGCCCGGTGCAGTGCGGTCGCCTGCGCGCGCGCGATGTGCTTGGGGTAGGAGCGCGCACTCAAGCGTCCGCCCGCCTGCGCGATCATCTCGAGCGCGGTCTTGCGGCCGACGCGGGAGAACTCGCCGATCAGGAACTGCAGCAAGGTGTGCTTCGTCGTGCTGCTCAGCATCTGGATCAGGCGGCCGAGCTCGATGCCGTAAGGGTGCGGCTTGATCTCCTTCGGCCGCGGCGGCAGCTTGCGCACCGTACGTTCGAAGCGGAGCTCGGCGCCCTGCGGGTCCATGTAGACTAGCGTCACGTGCGGATTGGCGATGGCGGTCTGCTTCAGATAGGTCTCGATCGAATGCGGCCCCATCTGATAGTGCCCCTCCATTTCCATCTCGACGCGCGTGCCGTGCGGGCGGTCCCATTCCAGCCGCTTCTTGCGGTGAATGTCCGGCCGGTTCCTGGCCACGTCGATTGATACATAGAGTTCCGAAGCGAGCGGGTCGCGCTTGATGCGACTGATAATGTGCAAAGGCTTGCCGACCGTGAGCTGCGCATACATGCCGGCAGCCGAAATTCCCATGCCCTGCTGACCGCGCGACTGGCTGAGCTTATGAAACTTCGAGCCGTAGAGCAGCTTGCCGAAAATGCGGGCGATCTGGTTCTCGACGATGCCCGGCCCGTTGTCCTCCACCACGACCCGATACTTGCCGTAGCGGTCGATCACCTGCACGCTGATTTCGGGAAGGATGCCGGCTTCCTCGCAGGCATCGAGCGCGTTGTCGACCGCCTCTCGGACGGCGGTAGCCAGCGCCTTGGCCGGGGTGTCGAAGCCGAGCAGATGGCGGTTCTTGAGGAAGAATTCCGAAACGGAAATGTCGCGCTGGCGCCCCGCCATATCGAGCGCGGTGGCTGGTGCTGGTTGCCTGTCAGACACAAGTCGTATGGCGCACCTTATAAGGCGCATCCCATCCCTGGTTGCCGATGCCGTTCCGTGAGCCGTTATTGATATCCGCTCCCTCCCAATGGGTCTTGACCAGGATCAATATTGACCTGCCCTAAGCAGCCTGACCGAGGGCAGTTGGCCTGTACCGCCATGCCGGCTATACCTCGCGCCGGACAGAGAAGGGCGAGATCATGCGCATAGCGGCAATGGCAGCGGGCGCGGTCGGCGGCTATTTCGGCGCCCGCCTCGCGGCGGCCGGCCACGACGTGTTCTTCATCGCGCGCGGCGCCCATCGCGACGCAATGCTGAAGAACGGCCTCACCATCGAGAGCGTGCACGGCGACGTGCATCTGGAAAAGCCTAATGTCAGCGACAACCCCGCTAAGGTCGGGCCGGTCGATGTCGTGTTATTTGCGGTCAAGCTGTGGGACACCGAGAAGGCCGCCGAGCAGGCGCGGCCCCTGCTCGGGCCCAATACCCGCGTCGTCACCTTGCAGAACGGCGTCGACAGCTACGAGCGCATCGCGCCCATCGTCGGGGCCGAGCGCGCCATCGCCGGCGTCACTTACGTGGTCACCGTGATCGACCGCCCCGGCATCATCAAGCAGACCAGCACATTCCAGTCGATCATCTGCGGCACCAGCGACGGCCGCCCCGACGCGCCGCTCGAAGCCTTCGTGGCGGCGGCCAAGGCCGCCGGCATCCCCATCACGCTCTCCGACAACATCGCGCGCGACCGCTGGCACAAATTCATCTTCCTGTCGGCCACCTCGGGCGCCACCGCCGTCACGCGCAACCCGATGGGCCCGATCCTCGCCGACCCTGACACCCGCGCTTTGTTCCGCAACATCATGCGCGAGACGCTGGCCGTCGGTCAGGCCAAGGGCGTCGCACTTGACGACGGCTTCGTCGACGAGCGCATGGAATTCGCCGACAAGAACGTGCCGGCGACCATGAAAGCCTCGATGGCCAACGACCTCGACCGCGGCAACCGGCTGGAACTCGACTGGCTCGCAGGTGAAGTCTGCCGGCTCGGCAAGGAGCTCAAGGTGCCAACGCCAGTCAACGACACCATCTACGCCGCGCTCAAGCTGCACCGCATGGGCACGCAGAAAAACTGAGCTGCGCCGAGCAGCGGTTTAGACGTAACGCGCGATCGGTGCCATAACGCCCGCGCCTCATGTTGGTCGGCTTGATGCAAGACGGCTTTGCGTAACACGTGCTTGTACGGCGCGACAATGTGGCGAGGCTTCCAAGCTGGCGCTGCGGCGTCCGGGCGTTTAAGATGATGCTCGATCGACGAATAGGCTGAGCCTGCCATGCCCGACGTGCTCGCTACCGTCATTCGCGTTGCGACGGCGCCTGTTCGCCTGTTCGCGCGCTCGCGTCGTCTTCGCCTACTTGTCGGAGCCGTCATTGTACTCGTCGGCTCCTTTTACGCGGCCCTGTGGACGCTCGACCGTATAATGCCGGCCAGTATTCCGCCGGCCCTCGCCAATCTGCCGCCGCTGCCCGCGTTGCAACCGGTGACCCGCTCGTCCTACGTGATCGCACCGGTGGCGGTTTCGATCGCCGCCATCCGCGATAGCATGGACGCCGCCGCGCCGCGCGAGCTGTTCGACAAGAACAACAACCCTCTGAGCGCCCTGCTCTCGGCGGCCGATATCGGCACCACCGTCGCGCGCGGGCCGCTTGTCGTGGTCGGCCAGCCCGGCGACCTCGCCATCTCCACGGCGCTCAACGGGTCGCTGAAGATCACCGGCCAGATCGCGACCCAGGCCGGCAACCTTGTCGGGTCGCTTGCCGCCCTGATCGGCGGCGCCGCCGGCGAGGGCGGCAATACGTCGGCACAAAGCGATGACCCGATCAACGGCTTTCTCTCCGGCGTACTCGGCAATAAAGACTCTTCCGCCGTCAACTCCGGCGGCGGCAGCGGCGTCGGCAAAACCATCGGAAACCTCACCACGAAAGTGCTCGACCAGCGCGTCGACCTGCACGGCCAGGTGACCGTGCATGCGCGGCCCGCCATCACCGCCGACTGGCGGCTGCAGCCCAATCTCACCGCCAAGCTCCAGCTCGGCGACAGCGCGCTGCAACTCGCCGGCCTCAACATCAACATGACCAAAGAAGCGCGGCCGCTGATCGACCGCATGGTGAACGACCAAGTCGCCAGCTTGGAAAAGTGGCTGCGCAACTCCCGGATCATCGAGCAGGCCGCGCGCGAGCAATGGGCCAAGATGTGCCGCGCCATTTCGCTCGGCGGCGGCAATACTGGCCTGCCGCAGCTCTGGCTGGAACTGCGCCCGGTGCGCGCCGCCGCCGCGCAGCCGCGCATCGATCCGCAAAACGTCACGCTCACCATCGGGGTGCTGGCGGAAACCCGCATCACATCCGCCGAGACCAAGCCGAATTGCCCGTTCCCGGCCAAGCTAGAGCTGGTCGCGCCGATGGACGACGGCCGGCTCCAGGTCGGCTTGCCGATCGATGTGCCGTTCACCGAGCTCGACAAGCTCCTGGAAGCGCAGCTCAAGGGCCATCGCTATCCGGAGGACAACAGCACGCCGGTCGACGTCGAGGTGCAACACGTGCATATCGGCGCATCCGGCGACCGGCTGCTGATCGCGCTCAACGTGAAGGCGCACGAGAAGAAGAGTTGGTTCGGCTTTGGCGCGAGCGCCATCGTGCAGATCTGGAGCAAGCCGGTGCTCGATGCGCAGAATCAAATTCTCCGCCTCACCGACCTGTCCGTGGATGTGGATTCGGCAGCTGCCTTCGGGTTGCTCAGCGCCGCCGCGCGCGCCGCCATTCCCTATGTGCAGCAGGCGCTCGCCGAGCATGCGGTGATCGACCTCAAGCCGTTTGCCGCCGACGCCCGCAAGAAGATCGGCGCCGCGCTCGCCGAATTCCAGCAGAACAGCGGCGGCGTGCGCGTTGACGCCGCCATCGCCGATGTACGCCTGGCCGGCATCGCCTTCGATTCGCACACGCTGCGCGTGATCGCGGAAGCCGACGGCAATGCCAAGGTGGCGGTGAGCCAGCTGCCGGCAATGTGAGGCAGTAGCGACGGAGCTGCGGATGGCTCGACATTCTCACTTCCCCTCTCCCCTTGTGGGAGAGGGTGGCGAGCGCGGAGCGATAGCGAGCGCGAGCCGGGTGAGGGGGTCGGAACCCCACGCAG
>Ga0307436_1001068_pt1 | contig 12500 bp, 3 predicted proteins | sample SalMarWE160440MG_FD_202513 | JGI IMG/M metagenome (GOLD analysis project Ga0307436, IMG submission 202513) | Salt marsh sediment microbial communities from the Plum Island Ecosystem LTER, Massachusetts, United States - WE1604-40 | ecosystem: Environmental > Aquatic > Marine > Intertidal zone >...
ACCAAGTACCTGTTGAGTTGTAGCAGCACGGTCAAAAAAATTAAAAATAGATCCTTCGGTACCAAGTCCTAAAAAAAGACCCGCAGCTCCCAGAATGTGAAGGAAAAGAACAACTAAGTAAAAATGCATTAACCTACCTTTGAATCAGTTTTTAATATTATTTCTATCAAATATATATGACAAGAAATCATTTATCAATAATCAAAAGTTGATTGTAAGCAAACAAGTTTATTCAAATGACCTAAACCCTATGTTTATTTGTTAATGATTTTTTCCACAAGAAATGATCCGAATCAAGTTGCTGGTATGAATAGAGATAAGGGAGCTAACTAGTAAAAGAAGGATAGCTCTTTTAAAAAATTCGATGAATTTGTTTACAATAAACTAATGATTAAAGGTTATATACTTAACTAACAACTAATTGCGCCACTATTTTTCACAACATCTCCCTGCTATTACTAATTTTAATTTCTTACTTCCGTAATTTATTTTGTTTCAATTTCTGATGATGCGCTTTCCAAACCATCCGAACTTGCTTCAAGAGTAATTTTTCCAGCTTTATCTTCCGATTGAATAACTACCAAACACATACCATTAAAAGCTTTTCTGAAATTAGCTTTAAAAGATTCATGACTTGTTTCAGAACCGTTGTCAACTCCAACAATTCTTCCTTCACCAGATACTTTGAAGTTAATTAAATTATCTGCGTAAGGAACCAATATATTGTTTTTATCTACTACTTTAACTGTAACAAAAGAAAGGTCTTTTCTGTTGGCAGAAATTTGATTTCTGTCTGCGTAGAGAATAATCTTTTCCGGTTTTCCCGCCGTCTTAATTTCTGTAGTTAAAGTTTTTTTGTCTTTAGTGCCTACAGCTTTTAAAGTTCCCGGCGTAAAAGGAACTCTCCACATTAAGTGCAATTCATCACCACCTTTTCTTTTTATTCCAAGAGATTTACCATTTAAGAATAATTCTACTTCTTCACAATTTGTATATGCCCACACATCAACTATATCACCATTCTTCCAACCTGCCTGACTTGTAGGCAGATTCCAATTCGGAAAAACATGCAAGACTGGTTTTTCTGTCCATTCGCTCTGATACAGGTAATATGCATCTTTTGGAAAACCGGCAAGATCAATAATCCCAAAATATGAACTTCGCGATGGCCATTCATAAGGTGTTGGTTCACCGAGATAATCAAATCCCGTCCAGACATACATACCGGAATTATAATCATATTTGTTTACCTGGTTTAATGCTTCTTCGTGTGTTGCACCCCAGGGTGCACTGCAATTATCATAAGCCGAACAGGTGTTGTCAGGATTCCCATCATGAAAAGGTAAATCCCATCTTATAGGCCACCTGCGAATACTGTCTGAAGGCATATCATAATGCCCGCGTGTTTCCAATGCAGAAGTTGTTTCAGACCCAATCAGTTTTTCACCGGGAAATTTCTCGGGAAATGTTGCATAATCTTCACCATGATAACTAAATCCTATTAAATCAAGTGCGCCGGATTTTAGAACCGGGTTTAAAGGATCTGTACTGTTACAATTAGAAGTAATCGGTCGCGTTTTATCGAGCTTCTTAATTATTTCTACTAATTCTCTCGCTATGACAGAACCACTGCTGTCTTTCTGATCCCACTGTTCCACAACCTCATTTCCTATACTCCAGATAAATATGCTGGGATGGTTGCGGTCTCTTAAAACCATATCTTCAAGATCACGTTTATGCCAGGTATCCCAATCATGTGCGTAGTCGTATTTTGTCTTTTCCTTTTTCCACATATCAAATGCTTCATCCATTACAATAAATCCCATCTTATCGCATAGATCCAAAAGTTCAGGGGCAGGAGGATTATGTGAAGTTCTGATTCCGTTACATCCCATTTCTTTAAGGATTTCAAGTTGGCGTTCAATAGCACGTTTATTTATCGCAGCACCAAGACTGCCGAGATCGTGATGATCGCATACTCCATAAATTTTTAATGGCTTACCATTTAAGAAAAATCCTTTTGCTGCATCAAACTCAAACGTACGAACACCAAACGTTGTATTATAATTGTCAAATATTTGATTATCATATTTCACTGTAGTAACTGCTTCATACAAATCAGGATTTTCAACAAACCATAATTCCGGATTATTAATATTTAATTCCTGGCTTACTTCAGTAACAGAATCTTTCAATATCAAATTTGATGATTCTGTTTCTGCAATATTGTTTCCTTCTTTATTAAAGATTGTTGTTCTTACTGTAACTTGTTGATCCTTTTTGCGTGTATTTCGTACTTTAATTTGAATCGCAACTTTTGCGGATTTTTCCGTTACTTCAGGTGTGGTAATAAAGGTTCCCCAATGATCAATGTAAATTTTATTTGTTGTAACCAGCCAAACATTTCTATAAATCCCTGAACCTGAATACCAGCGTGAATTCGGCTGCTTTGAATTATCAACTTTTACTGCTAATACATTTTCTTTATTTCCATAATTTAAATACTGAGTTAACTCATATCTGAAAGAACTGTAACCGTAAGGACGCATACCGAGATAATGATTATTAATCCATACTTCGCTGTTCCTGTAAATTCCATCAAAATCAATAAAGATTAATTTGCTGGAATCAGCTTCGGGTAAAGTGAAAGTTTTTCTGTACCAGCCGATACCACCCGGAAGTGCTCCTCCTCCTACACCGGCAGGATTATCTTTACTGAATTCTCCTTCAATACTCCAGTCGTGAGGAAGATTAAGTGATCTCCATGAAGAATCCTTCAAATCAATTTCATTACCGTTTTCAATATCCCCTAAATGAAATTTCCAGTTGTTACAAAAATTTTCAGTATTTCTTATTTGAGTTGTATTTGGCGAACAACCAAGTAATGCTGTAACAAAAAAATAAAACAGTACAGTCTTAATAATTTTTCTAAGTATAGATTTATTCATTTTTTTTGCTCCTGAAATATTAGAAAATCTATCCTTATTAAGGCAAGGCTCTCCTGATTATAGCTTGGTTACCTGTTTTGTCCCGTCATATTTAATAGTTTTATCCGGCTTCGATTTAAAATTTAAACCGGAAGGTTTTTCTTTACCGATCTTAATAATTTCAAAAACTCTTGTTTGCAGCATGCCGGGAAACTTCCCTTCCCTTTTTCCAATAGTGAGATTATGATCCGATTCCGAATAACTTATCGGAATAACAGAGAATTTTCCTTTTTCATAATTATAATTAATATTTTCATCTTCATATATATTAAACGATCCATTAGTCCCGGTGTAAACAAATAACCTGATTGTATCTACAGGATTTTCTGTGGTATATTGAATATCAGGACCACAAGGAATAATAGATCCTTCCTTTACAAAAATAGGAATTTCCGTATATGGTGCATCAGCTTCAATAGTTTGTCCTCCATTGAAATATTTTCCTGAATGAAGATCATACCAACCTGTTCCTTCAGGTAAATAAACTTTCCGCTCCGTCGCCTTATATTCTGTAACAGGGTTAATTAGTAAAGAAGGACCAAACATAAACTGGTCACCAATAGCAAAAACATTTTTATCAGTTCCAAAATCCATAACTAATGCACGCATAATTGTATAATCATTTTGAGTAACCATACCGGTTAAAGAGTAAATGTACGGCATCAAACGGTAGCGCAATTTATCATAAGCAAGCATAGTTTGATATGCCGGATGATTTTCGGGCGCAACATTAAACATTTCACGATAAGGATACTGCCCGTGCACACGGAACAGAGGACAAAAAGTGCCAAACTGAAACCAGCGTGTCATTAGCTCTCTCCATTCAGCAAGGTTCGCACTGTCCGGGTGTTCATATCTTTGTTCAACTGCAAAACCACCGATATCGGTAGTCCAATACGGAAGACCTGATAAAGAAAAATTTAAACCTGCGGAAATTTGATTACTTAAATCTTCCCATCGTGATGCAATATCACCACTCCAGGTTGCCGCGGCATATCGCTGTTGTCCGGCAAAACCAGAACGGGTAAGAATAAAAACACGTTGATTTGGATTGGCTTCCCTCTGCCCTTCATAGACTGCTTTTGAATTCATCAAAGAATAAGTGTTTAAATATCTTGATGCTGATCCTAACGCTGTTGGTTCTTCCCGTAATATTGTTTCTTTCCTTGAAAGATTGGAACATATATCAGGCTCAGTTGCATCCAGCCACCATGCATCAAATCCTTTTGAAAAAAGATTTTTATTTATTTGATTCCAATAAAGTTTCCCGGCATCTGAGTTATAAGCATCATAAAAAGTTGAAACGTAACCCGGTCCTACCCAATCTCTTTGTCCTTTTTCAACATTACGCATGTAAAGCCAGCCACGTTTTTTAAATTCATTATAATGTTTTGTACCTACATAAAACTTTGGCCAAACAGAAATCATAGTGTGCGTATGAAGATTATTGTGAAGCTCTTTAATCATTCCCTCAGGATCGGGATAACGCGACTTATCAAATTCATGGCTCCCCCATTGATCTTCTTTCCAGTAAAACCAATCCTGAACAATATTATCAATCGGAATTTGCCGCTGTCGAAATTCTTTAACTACAGAAAGTAATTCATCCTGAGATTTATAACGTTCACGGCATTGCCAAAAGCCCATTGCCCATTTCGGCATCATTGCAGCTTTCCCGGTAATTTCTCTATAACCATGAATTACCTGGTCCAGGTTATCACCATGAATAAAATAATAATCAATCTGATCGGCAACCTCAGAATACAGAGAAGTGTAATTTTTAATTTCTTCTTTTTCCGGTGTAAGATAATTTAACCCAATATAACCGCCGGTATGTATCCATTCAATCTTAACTTGATAACGTTTACCGGCTTCCATATTCAGTTTTAAAATGTGTGTCCAAGGCAGCCAATTCTGTCTCCACGAATCAACAACTAATTCACCGTTCAGCAACATTTTGGTATAGCCGCAAGAGTATAATCTGAATTTATGAATGCCGGGCTCGTTACATTCAATTTCTCCACTCCAACGAACAGCAGCTACATTTTGTCTGAATCCTTCCGGATAATCATCATTAACATCAATAAATTCATGTTCAATTCTTGATTCTGAACGTGAAGTATATAGAGATGTAAGTTCAGTGTCTTTAAAATATTCTGCAGTAAGGCCTCCTTCTGTTCCATCTTTTTCATAAAGCTTGAGTGTATTTATTGGTTGATAATCACGAATATCTCCTAATTTTGTACGGGAATTGTTGTCCCACAGGATTCCATAATTTTTATTAGAAACAAGAAAAGGATTGACAGCAATTATATTGTATTGCCATAGATCAACATCGTGTCCCTTATAATTCATAACACCATTTTGATGTTGACCGAGACCGTAAAAAGCTTCTCCTTCAGAAGGCTCTAAAAGTTGTTGAATATGATAAGTCTTTTCGCCCATCACTTCAGCAGGAGTAATAATTTTTCCACCACCATTTTTTTCATTCAAGAGTGAATTATTATTACTATCATAAAATTCTATTTTACCGGTTATTGAATCGACACATACAGTAATTTTAGAAGTCGAAATTTTTACAATACTACCTTCTTCTTTAACGGACCAGTCAGCAGGTTGCCAATTGGTTTTATTTACCATAAGACTGGCACGTGTTGAAAAAGAATCAACTGGCGATGCAATAACACGAATTATTTCATCAGAGCATATTTGAATTTTTAATAGGCGTGGATCGGTTACTTTAACCTGCTTAAGTTTAAAGACAATTCCGTCCGATTGCTTTTGATAGGCAATAGCATAATTAAGTCCCGCCGAAATAATCAATAATACTAAAAGAGTAGCCAGTAATTTATTATTCAAAAAATATTTCCCTGCTAAATGAAATGAATTGCTCAAGTTTTAGAATCAAAAATTAAAAAATTCATCTTAATGAAGAATTATTCGGTATTGGGATAGTACCCAAATAAAATTATTATACAAATTTAATCTACAGGTGTATTAAATGATACACGTACTAAAAGATAATTACTTTTTTTAGTTTGATTGAATAAAGGAAAGATGCTTAATAGGTTACAAACAAATTAACTGCTGCTAGTTTATCCTTAATATGCCCCTTTGTCTTTTCACTAATAGGTTTTGATTAAACTAGGATTGTGATCCGAAAAGGTTTAAAATAAAAAAAGGCGACTACCTACTCTCCCACACACCTGCGCATGCAGTACCATCGGCGTTCAGGGTCTTAACTTCTCTGTTCGGAATGGGAAGAGGTGTAACACCCCGGCTATAGTCGCCAAATTCAAATAAAAAACAATAAAATGAAAGAAGAAAGAGTAGAGTCTGATAAATATAAGAGAAAACAAACCTGTGAATAAAAATTTATGGTTAAGTCTCACGACTTATTAGTACTACTCGGCTAAATACATTACTGCACTTACACCTGTAGCCTATCAACCTCGTCATCTACAAGGAGTCTTAAGTCCATAAAGGAGGGATACCTAATCTTGAAGTATACTTCGCACTTAGATGCTTTCAGCGCTTATTACAACCGAACATAGCTACCCAACAATGCCACTGGCGTGACAATTGGTGCACTAGAGGTTCGTTCACTCCGGTCCTCTCGTACTAGGAGTAACTCTTCTCAAGTATCCTGCGCCCGCATAGGATAGGGACCGAACTGTCTCACGACGTTCTGAACCCAGCTCACGTACCGCTTTAATTGGCGAACAGCCAAACCCTTGGGACCTTCTTCAGCCCCAGGATGCGATGAGCCGACATCGAGGTGCCAAACCTTACCGTCGATATGAACTCTTGGGTAAGATCAGCCTGTTATCCCCGGAGTACCTTTTATCCTTTGAGCGACGGCACTTCCATTCGCAGCCGTCGGATCACTAAGTCCTGCTTTCGCACCTGCTCGACCTGTATGTCTCGCAGTCAAGCTCCCTTTTGCCTTTACACTCGTCGCATGATTACCAACCATGCTGAGGGAACCATTGAGAGCCTCCGTTACAATTTGGGAGGCGACCGCCCCAGTCAAACTACCCGCCTAACAATGTTCCGGATCCTGATTCAAGGATCGCGGTTAGAATCCAAATAAAACAAGGGTGGTATTTCACAGTTGGCTCCACCGAATCTAGCGACCCGGCTTCAAAGCCTCCCACCTATTCTACACATGCTTTACCCGAACCCAATGTTAGGGTGCAGTAAAGGTTCACGGGGTCTTTCCGTCCATATGCGGGTAACCGGCGTCTTCACCGGTACCACAATTTCACCGAGCCCGTGGTTGAGACAGTGCCCAAATCGTTACACCATTCGTGCAGGTCGGAACTTACCCGACAAGGAATTTCGCTACCTTAGGACCGTTATAGTTACGGCCGCCGTTTACTGGGGCTTCGATTCAAAGCTTCCTCCGACAAGTCGGAGTGACCTCTCCTCTTAACCTTCCAGCACCGGGCAGGTGTCAGTCCCTATACATCGTCTTGATTGACTTCGCAGAGACATGTGTTTTTGTTAAACAGTCGCTTGGGCCTTTTCACTGCGGCTCCGTTCTGCTTTGCCCGCGAAGGACATCACATACTTGAAGCACCCCTTCTCCCGAAGTTACGGGGTTAATTTGCCGAGTTCCTTAACCACGGCTCACTCGAGCACCTTAGAATACTCATCCTGTCTACCTGTGTCGGTTTGCGGTACGGACCGATAAATTTTTCCCGTACGAAGATTTTCTCGGCAGTATGCTTACGATCAGTTTGTGTCCAAAGGACTCCCGTTCGCATCTCGACTTTAAGAAAGTGCGGATTTGCCTACACTTTCGGTCTACCTGCTTAGACCACCTAATCCAACAGGTGGCTGATCTTCACTCCTGCGTCCCTCCTTACGGTCGAACAAAATTTACCAGGTACAGGAATATTAACCTGTTTCCCATCGCCTACGCTTTTCAGCCTCGGCTTAGGAACCGACTAACCCTGAGATGATTAACATTGCTCAGGAAACCTTAGACTTTCGGTGACCCGATTTCTCATCGGGTTTATCGTTACTTATGCCAACATTTGCACTTCTATACGCTCCAACAAACCTCGCGGTTCACCTTCGCAGCTTATAGAATGTTCCTCTACCACTCCTGAAATAAATCAGAAATCCACAACTTCGGTAGATAGTTTAAGTCCCGAGTATTGTCGACGCCGAGTCGCTTGACTAGTGAGCTATTACGCACTCTTTAAATGAATGGCTGCTTCTAAGCCAACATCCTAGTTGTCTAAGCAACTCAACATCCTTTCTCTGTTAACTATCATTTAGGGACCTTAGATGGTGGTCTGGGTTGTTTCCCTTTTGGCGATGAAGCTTATCCCCCACCGCCTGACTCCCGAGGAACATGTACACGGAATTCGGAGTTTGTCTGGGTTTGGTACCGTTGTGACAGCCCTAGCCCAATCAGTGCTCTACCTCCGTTACATTTTTACTCGAGGCTAGCCCTAAAGCTATTTCGAGGAATACGAGCTATTTCCGGGTTTGATTGGCCTTTCACCCCTACCCTCACCTCATCCAAGCGGTTTTCAACCCACAATGGTTCGGACCTCCATGAGGTTTTACCCTCACTTCATCCTGGACAAGGGTAGCTCACCCGGTTTCGCGTCTACCGCATGTTACTTCAACTGCCCGATTAGGACTTGCTTTCGCTGTGGCTCCTTCCCTTAAGGAATTAACCTTGCAACATACGAGTAACTCGTTGGCTCATTATCCAAAAGGCACGCTGTCATCCCGATAATTTGCAAGCAAATTATAAGGACTCCAACTGCTTGTAAGCACACGGTTTCAGGTACTATTTCACCCTCCTATTAGGAGTACTTTTCACCTTTCCCTCACGGTACTGATTCGCTATCGGTTACGGGAGAGTATTTAGCCTTACCAGATGGTTCTGGCAGATTCCCACAAAATTCCACTTACTTCGTGGTACTTGGAAACATATTCGAAAGAGTTATATTGTTTTCGCTTACAGGACTATCACCTTCTATGGTTAAACTTTCCAGAGTATTCAGCTAACAATATAGTTTTTTACTCTTCGGCTTATCAGTAATTCAGCCAGATTATGCTCCGCAACACCGCTAACGCAACGGTTACTTCCTTTAACACGTTAGCTGGTTTAGGCTGTTTCCCTTTCGCTCGCCACTACTCAGGAAATCACTATTGTTTTATTTTCCTCCAGGTACTTAGATGTTTCAGTTCCCTGGGTTGACTTCACACAACCTATGGATTCAGTTGTGGATAATCCCGCATTACCGGGATTGGGTTGCCCCATTCGGAGATCCACGGATCTTAGGTTATTTCCACCTTTCCGTGGCATATCGCAGGTAGTCACGTCCTTCATCGTCTTCCCGTACCAAGGCATCCACCGTGTGCCCTTAGTAACTTAACCAAAATTTTTATACACAGATTTTTAAACACAGATAATTATTATTTGTGCTCTTATATTATTATTACAGACTCAGTAAAACATTCATCCTGAAAAAAATCAGGATTTTGCTTTTACTCTTTCAATCTTTCAAAGAACATTTCCCACGATAAATCGAGGTACTAAGTGGAGCTAATCGGGCTCGAACCGATAACCTCCGCCTTGCAAGGGCGGCGCTCTCCCAGTTGAGCTATAGCCCCAAAAACTATCAAAGTTTTTTGGGGTTTCTGGTTAATCTGAATTAACACACACCCGGATTGTGGGCCTGAGTAGAATTGAACTACTGACCTCACGCTTATCAGGCGTGCGCTCTAACCATCTGAGCTACAGGCCCAGGTTTCTTAGACAACAAAAAATCATTTTAAAAAATTTTTAAGATGAATTTTATGCCTGAGCTCCAACACTAAAAAGAACAATAAAATAAAGAGTGAGTGCCGGTCAGCTAAAGTTTCAATTGATTACTCTAGAAAGGAGGTGATCCAGCCGCACCTTCCGGTACGGCTACCTTGTTACGACTTAGCCCCAGTCACCGGTTTTACCTTAAACAGCTCCCTCCTTGCGGTTAGGACACTGGCTTTGGGTACCCCCGGCTTCCATGGCTTGACGGGCGGTGTGTACAAGGCCCGGGAACGTATTCACCGCGGCGTGCTGATCCGCGATTACTAGCAATTCCAACTTCATGGAGTCGAGTTGCAGACTCCAATCCGAACTGGGGATGCCTTTGTAGGATTGGCTTCACCTCGCGGCTTCGCTACCCATTGTTGCATCCATTGTAGCACGTGTGTAGCCCTAGGCGTAAGGGCCATGCGGACTTGACGTCATCCCCACCTTCCTCACTACTTGCGTAGGCAGTCCCATTAGAGTGCTCAGCATTACCTGATGGCAACTAATGGTAGGGGTTGCGCTCGTTGCGGGACTTAACCCAACACCTCACGGCACGAGCTGACGACAGCCATGCAGCACCTGTACAGCAGCCCCGAAGGGAGAGGTACTTTCATACCCGGTCCACTGCATTTCAAGCCTAGGTAAGGTTCTTCGCGTTGCATCGAATTAAACCACATGCTCCACTGCTTGTGCGGGCCCCCGTCAATTCCTTTGAGTTTCAACCTTGCGATCGTACTCCCCAGGTGGAATACTTAATGCGTTAGCTGCGGCACTGAATCTAAAGATCCAGCACCTAGTATTCATCGTTTACAGCGTGGACTACCAGGGTATCTAATCCTGTTTGCTACCCACGCTTTCGTGCCTGAGCGTCAGTATTGGACCAAGAGACCGCCTGCGCAACTGGTGTTCTTCCAGATATCTACGTATTTCACCACTACACCTGGAATTCCGTCTCTCTCTTCCATACTCAAGATCAGCAGTATCAAAGGCAGTTTCACAGTTAAGCCGTGAGATTTCACCTCTGACTTGCCAACCCGCCTGCGCACCCTTTACACCCAGTAAATCCGGACAACGCTCGCTCCCTACGTATTACCGCGGCTGCTGGCACGTAGTTAGCCGGAGCTTTCTCTGAGGGTACAGTCAAGTCCCGAGTCGATCGGGATTATTCTTCCCCTCTAACAGGAGTTTACAACCTTACGGCATTCATCCTCCACGCGGCGTTGCTGGGTCAGACTTCCGTCCATTGCCCAATATTCCTCACTGCTGCCTCCCGTAGGAGTCTGGACCGTGTCTCAGTTCCAGTGTGGCTGATCATCCTCTCAGACCAGCTACTGATCGTAGCCTTGGTAAGCCGTTACCTTACCAACAAACTAATCAGACGCAAGCTCATCTATAGGCACCATATAGACTTTAACAACATATCCATGCGGATCCGCTGCATCATCTGGTATTAGCCCCGATTTCTCGGGGTTATTCCGGACCTAAAGGTAGATTACTTACGTGTTACTCACCCGTGCGCCACTTTACTTGAAATATTGCTACCTCTTTCTCGTAGACTTGCATGTGTTAAGCACGCCGCCAGCGTTCGTCCTGAGCCAGGATCAAACTCTCCGTTGTAAATTTTTAAAACGAATGTAATCCCAGCGTTTGCACGCTTTGTTGAAATCATTCAACTGACTGGCTTTTTTCTCACTCTTTCAAAGAACAAACCCTTCTAAAAGAAGGGCTTCAAATTTAAATTCAATTAGTTCTAAAGTCAAGGAAACAGATTGGAATCTTTTATATTCCTTCTGTATTCCAATTAAATAAAATTCGAGAACAGCTTTGTAAATATATGATTTTGAAATTAAAAATCAAGTATAAATATATTATTTTGTTGCAGTAATAAACAGAAGAATTACAGTTGCAATTCCCGACAGTATTTGTACATAAGTAGCATATTCCCTTGCATAAGTTCTAAAACTTCTAAGTGGTTCTTTGGGTACATATATATAATCTCCTTCCTCTATTTCAATATCATTATCAATAGGTGAAATCCAATGTCTTGAACCACCTTTAATAACCATAATATCTCCGTCTTCAGCAAACTGTCCCATACCACCTGCTTCATTTATATAGTATTTAAAATCTCTACCTGTTTCAAGAGGAACATAACCAGGCTTAGCAACTTGTCCAAAAACATATACTGATTTTTGTACAGCTGGGATAATAATTACATCACCACTATTCAATATATAATTGGATATATCTGAATTAGGATCATTAATCTCTGAAAAATCAAGGGAACTTCCTTCCGTTAGAATTCTTAGCTGATTCTCAAGGTAGAAATATGTGGAATCCTCAGGATATACATTAGACATTCTATACATTAATGCTGTTTCCAAATTCACTATTATATTTCTTATCCTTGCATCTTCTAATTTCGGTTGATCCTTTAGGGTAATGCCATACTGCTGCTCTAGAAACATAGAAAGGCTGTTTCTTGAATATATTTTTGATCTCCTAAGTGATGCATCTTTTGATAATCCACCCGCAGTTTTTATTATGTCATAAAGATTTGTACTGTTTTTTGTAATCGGATAAGAGCCGGGCTCATTTACTTCTCCAAGAACAGTCACAAAGTAATTTTTTCTAAGATTATCAGGCGCAATGACTCTTATCTGATCCCCCCTATTAATCTTAACATT
>Ga0307436_1001069_pt1 | contig 12495 bp, 18 predicted proteins | sample SalMarWE160440MG_FD_202513 | JGI IMG/M metagenome (GOLD analysis project Ga0307436, IMG submission 202513) | Salt marsh sediment microbial communities from the Plum Island Ecosystem LTER, Massachusetts, United States - WE1604-40 | ecosystem: Environmental > Aquatic > Marine > Intertidal zone >...
CACACCGACGACGAGGCGCGCGCCTTGTTGAAGGGTTTGAACTTTCCGTTCCGCGGCGAAGGCAAATGATTGCCCGAGCGGCGACAGGAGGACTGAATGGCTAAGACGAGCATGATTGAGCGGAATAAGAAGCGGCAACGCCTCGCCAAGAAGTTTAACTTCCGGCGGACGCGGCTGAAGGAGATCGCCGCCGATCAGTCAGTGCCGGCCGAGGAGCGCTTTGCGGCGAGGCTGAAGCTCGCCGAGCTGCCGCGCAACTCTTCGCCGACGCGTATTCGCAACCGTTGCGATCTCACCGGGCGTCCGCGCGGTTACTACCGCAAGCTCCGCATGTCGCGCATTGCATTGCGCGATCTCGGAAGCAACGGGCTGATCCCCGGCATGGTCAAGTCGAGCTGGTAAGGACGATCGATGAGCATCAACGATCCTTTAGGCGATATGCTGACCCGCATCCGCAACGCGCAGATGCGGCACAAGGTCAAGGTCACAACGCCGGCTTCCAAGCTGCGCGAGCGCGTTCTCGACGTGCTGGCGGAGGAGGGCTATATCCGCGGTTACGCGCTCGTCGAGTACACCGGAGGCAAGTCCGAGTTCGAGATCGAGCTGAAATATTTCGACGGCGAGCCGGTCATCAAGGATATCAAGCGGGTGTCGACGCCTGGCCGGCGCGTGTACTCCTCGGTGAAGGACCTGCCGACGGTCGCCAACGGCCTCGGCGTAGCCATTCTGTCGACGCCGAAGGGCGTCATGTCGGATTCCCGCGCACGTAACGAGAATGTCGGTGGCGAGATTCTCTGTAACGTGTTCTAGCGGAGCGTATTGAAGCGAAGGTTGATCCATGTCGCGCATCGGCAAGAAACCAGTGGCAATTCCCGGCGGTGTCACCGCCGCGGTTGACGGCCAAGAGGTCAAGGTGAAGGGGCCTAAGGGCGAGCTCAAGCACGTGCTCGTCGATCAGGTCATCGCCAAGACCGACAAGGATGGCATTGAGATCGCCATGCGCGAGGACACGAAGGAGGCGCGTGCCATGTGGGGCATGTCGCGGACCCTCGTTGCTAACCTCGTCACTGGCGTGACGGATGGCTTCACGAAGAAGCTCGAGATCACCGGCGTCGGCTATCGCGCGGCGGTGCAGGGCCAGGCCCTGCAGCTCCAGCTCGGGTACAGCCATGATGTCACCTATCCTCTGCCGGACGGCATCCAGGCGCAGTGCCCGAAGCCGACGGAGATCGTGATCAGCGGCATCGACAAGCAGCTGGTGGGGCAGGTCGCGGCGGAGATCAGACGGTTCAGGCCGCCGGAGCCTTACAAGGGTAAGGGCGTGCGCTATGCGGGCGAGTACATCCTCCGCAAGGAAGGCAAGAAGAAGTAGCGGGATCAGACCATGAGCGCATTGAACGATACATTTGTGCGGCGCTCGCGCCGGGTTCGCCATTCGCTGAAGCGGGCGGCCAACGGACGTGCGCGTCTGTCGGTGTTCCGCTCCTCTAAGCACATCTATGCGCAGGTGATCGACGATCGCGACGGCAAGACCGTGGCGGCGGCTTCGACCCTGGACAAGGATCTCAAGCTGCCCAAGGGCAGCGACACGGCGGCGGCGCATGCCGTGGGCAAGCTCATTGCCGAGCGGGCGGTCAAGGCCGGCGTCAAGGACGTCGTGTTTGACCGCGGCGGCTATCTCTATCATGGGCGCGTTAAGGCGCTCGCAGACGCGGCCCGTGAGGCCGGTCTGAACTTCTAAGGTTTGAAGGAAAGGGTCTGACACGTGGCACGAGGTCCCCAATCACGCGGTCCGCAGGGTAGAGACCGCGACGATCGCGACAGCGAGTTTGTCGACAAGCTCGTGCACATCAATCGCGTGGCCAAGGTGGTCAAGGGCGGACGGCGCTTCGGCTTCGCCGCGCTGGTCGTCGTCGGCGATCAGAAGGGCCGGGTTGGTTTCGGCCACGGCAAGGCGCGTGAGGTGCCTGAGGCCATTCGCAAGGCGACGGAATCGGCTAAGCGCAACCTGGTCAAGGTGCCGTTGCGCGAAGGCCGCACGCTGCATCACGACGTGCGCGGCCAGCATGGCGCGGGCAAGGTGGTCTTGCGCGCGGCCCCTCCGGGCACCGGCATCATCGCCGGCGGTCCGATGCGCGCCGTGTTCGAGACGCTCGGCATCCAGGACGTGGTGGCCAAGTCGCTCGGCAGCTCCAATCCCTACAACATGGTGCGGGCCACGTTCGATGCGTTGCGCCATGAGGACAGCCCGCGCGGCGTTGCAGCGCGGCGCGGCAAGAAGGTCAGTGAGATCGTGTCCCGCCGCCGCGATCAGGCAGGCGAGGGCGTCGAGGCCCAGGCCTAAGCCTGAGTCCTAAGAGCAAGGTTGAAGAGAGATGGCCGACAAGCAGAAGACGATCGTCGTGGAGCAGATTGGAAGCCCGATCCGCCGCCCCGGCAAGCAACGCGCGACCCTGATTGGGCTCGGCCTGAACAAGATGCACAAGCGGCGGACGCTGGTCGACAGCCCCCAGGTGCGCGGTATGGTCGCCAAGGTCAGCCACCTGGTGCGCATTGTCGAGGACGAGGCTAAAGCCTAAGGAACGAGTATCATGCGACTGAATGAGATCAGCGACCGGCCGGGCGCGACCAGGGCCAAGAAGCGGCTCGGCCGCGGCCCCGGCTCAGGCCTCGGCAAGACCTCGGGGCGCGGTCAGAAGGGCCAGAAGGCGCGCTCGGGCGTTGCCATCAAGGGCTTCGAGGGCGGTCAGATGCCGCTCGACCGGCGTCTGCCGAAGCGTGGCTTCAACAACATCTTCGCCAAGGATTTCAACGAGGTGAATGTGGGCCGCGTGCAGAGCGCGATCGATGCCGGCAAGCTCGATGCCAAGGCGCCGATTACCGTCAATGCGCTGCTCGCGGCTGGGTTGATCCGGCGCGTGCGCGATGGTGTGCGGCTCCTTGGAAACGGCGAGATCAAGACGAAGCTCGCTTTCGAGGTGACCGGGGCATCGAGCGGTGCAGTCAAAGCCGTCGAGGCGGCTGGGGGCAGTGTGACGGTGACGCCGCTGGCGCGTCCGGAGGCCAAGGCTGACGGCAAGGGCAAGCCCAAAAAAGACCGCACGGCCGAGGCAAAGTCGGCCAAACCGAAGAAGGCCGAGGGGGCGCCGGCGAAAAAGGCTGCGGCCAAGACGCCCCGCGCTAAGAAGGACAAGTCCGAGTGAGGTGATGGCGGCCCGCTCCTGAGGCCGTCTTACCGCATCGGAGAAGGGAAGAGCGCCGATGGTTTCCGCCGCAGAACAGCTCGTCTCCAATCTGAACTTCGCGGCCTTTGCCAAGGCCGACGAGCTCAAGAAGCGCATCTGGTTCACGCTCGTCGCGCTCATTATCTACCGGCTGGGCACGTATATTCCGATCCCGGGCATCAACCCGCAGGCGCTGGCCGACGTGTTTCGTCACCAGCAGTCGGGCCTGCTGGGTATGTTCGACATGTTCTCCGGCGGCGCCGTTGGCCGCATGGCGATCTTTGCCCTCGGCATCATGCCGTACATCTCGGCATCGATTATCATCCAGCTGCTCACCACCGTGTCGCCGACGCTCGAGAACCTCAAGAAGGAAGGCGAGCAGGGGCGGCGCACGATTAACCAGTACACGCGCTACGGCACGGTCTTTCTCGCCGCGCTCCAAGGCTATGGCATCGCCGTCGGGCTCGAGGGCGCCGGCAACGTGGTGATGGATCCCGGCTGGTTCTTCCGCCTCACCACCGTGTTCACGCTGGTGGGCGGCACCGTATTCCTGATGTGGCTTGGTGAGCAGATCACGGCGCGCGGCGTCGGCAACGGCATCTCGCTGATCATCTTCACCGGCATCATCGCGCGTCTGCCCCATGCCTTGGTCGGCACGCTGGAGCTTGGCAAAGAGGGCGCGCTGTCCACCGGTCTCATCGCCGCGCTCTTCGTCGGGGCGATCGGCGTCATCGCTGTCATCGTGTATATGGAGCGGGCCCAGCGGCGGCTTCTTGTGCAGTATCCGAAGCGACAAGTGGGCAACCGCATGATGCAGGGCGATGCCTCGCATTTGCCACTCAAGCTCAATAGCGCCGGCGTCATCCCGCCGATCTTCGCCTCCTCGCTGCTGCTCTTGCCGATCACGGCGGCGAATTTCTCGGCCGGCCAGGGGCCTGATTGGCTGAATATGATCACTGCCATGCTGGGGCGCGGTCAGCCGCTGCACATCCTGATCTACGTGTCGCTGATCATCTTCTTCGCCTTCTTCTATACGGCGGTGGTGTTCAACCCGAAGGAGACCGCCGACAATCTGAAGAAGTATGGCGGCTTCCTGCCCGGCATCAGGCCCGGTGAGCGCACTGCCGAATATATCGATTACGTGCTCACGCGGATCACCGTGCTCGGCGCGCTCTACCTGGCCGCGGTGTGCGTGCTGCCGGAGATTCTCATCTCTTATGCCGGCGTGCCGTTCTACTTTGGCGGCACTTCGCTCCTCATCGTGGTGAGCGTCACCATGGACACGGTGGCGCAGATCCAGAGCCATCTGCTCGCGCACCAATATGAGGGGCTGATCAAGCGTGCCAAGCTCAGGGGAGCGCGGCGGCGATGAACCTGGTCCTGCTCGGCCCTCCAGGCGCCGGAAAGGGAACCCAGGCGAAGCGGCTGCAGGATCAGCGCGGACTCGTCCAGCTTTCCACCGGAGACATGCTACGCGCCGCCGTTGCCGCGGCCACGGAGCTTGGGCGCAAGGCCGGCGACATCATGGAGCGCGGCGAGCTCGTGCCTGATGACATCGTTATTGGCCTGATCGCCGAGCGTATGGATGCGGACAAGGGGGGCAAGGGCTTTATCCTCGACGGCTTCCCGCGCACGATCGGCCAGGCGGAAGCGCTGGACCGCTTGCTGGAAGAGCGCGGCAAGAAGGTCGACCGGGTGGTCGTCCTCGACGTGGACGACGATAAGCTCGTCCAGCGCATCACCGGGCGATTCACCTGCGCCACGTGCGGGGAGGGCTACCACGACCTCTATAAGCGGCCGAAGGTCGAGGGCGTGTGCGACGTCTGTGGCGGCACTAAGTTCGCTCGCCGGAAAGACGACACCGAAGAGGTGGTTCGGGCCCGACTCAAGGCCTATCACGCGCAGACTGAGCCTCTGATTGGCTATTACAAGGGGCAGGGGAAGGTCAGATCGGTCGACGGCATGGCCGATATTGAGACAGTGCAGAAGGAGATCGACCAGGCGCTGGACGGGGCTTGAGGCTTGACTCGGCGGCGGAGGCCATTTCGGCCAGTTGACCTTGTCAAGCGGAATCGCTACATAACGGCGTCACATTGCTTGAAGGACTGACCGGTCCCGGGGGTAGAGCCTGTCCGCGGTCGGTCTTGTTGTGTTCCAATAGAGTAATCCGGCTTTAATTTCAGCACGTTAGCACGTGCGCTCGAGGAGGCGACTACGTGGCCCGAATTGCAGGCGTCAATATCCCGACCAATAAGCGGGTCGAGATCGCGCTGACCTATATCCATGGCATCGGCGACGCCTATGCCAAGGAAATCTGCGCCAAGGTATCAATCCCGTCGGAGCGGCGGGTGAGCCAGCTGACCGAATCGGAGGTCATCCAGATCCGCGAGGTCATCGACCGCGATTATATGGTCGAAGGCGATCTCAGGCGCGATGTTGCAATGAATATCAAGAGGTTGATGGACCTCGGTTGCTATCGCGGTTTACGTCATCGCCGCGGGCTTCCGGTCCACGGTCAGCGCACGCACACCAATGCGCGCACGCGCAAGGGCCCGGCGAAGCCCATCGCCGGCAAGAAGAAGTAGCAAGCTCAACGCGCGGCCAAGCTCCTCACTAGAGGCTTTCGCTGGCGCTAATTGGAATAGCGGGAAAAGAGCATGGCCAAGGACAAGACGCGGGTTCGTCGCCGCGAAAAGAAGAACATCACTTCGGGCGTCGCCCATGTGCATGCGAGCTTCAACAACACGATGATCACAATCACCGACGCGCAAGGGAATGCGATCTCTTGGTCGTCGGCCGGTGCCATGGGCTTCAAGGGCTCGCGCAAGTCGACGCCTTACGCGGCGCAGGTGGCTGCCGAGGACGCCGGCAAAAAGGCGGCGGAGCATGGCATGAAGAACCTCGAGATCGAGGTGCGGGGGCCTGGATCGGGCCGGGAGTCTGCGCTGCGGGCGTTGCAGGCCTCGGGCTTCAACATCATCTCGATCCGCGATGTGACGCCGATCCCGCATAACGGCTGCCGGCCGCGCAAGCGCCGCCGGGTCTAAAGAAAGGCAAGGCTATCCGCACAATGTTGCACGAGGACACTCGGAAGTTGGGGCCGGCGGCCCCGCTCAACGATCAAGAAAGGGCTAACCCGGTGCTGCAGAAGAACTGGCAAGATCTCATCAAGCCCACCAAGCTCAATGTCATTCCGGGCCGCGATCCGGCTCGCTTCGCCATGGTCGTCGCCGAGCCGCTCGAGCGCGGCTTTGGCTTGACGCTTGGCAACGCGCTTCGCCGCGTGCTCCTGTCCTCGCTGCAGGGCGCTGCGATCACTTCGGTGCATATCGACGGCGTGCTGCACGAGTTCTCGTCGATCCCCGGCGTGCGTGAGGATGTGACCAACATCGTCCTCAACATCAAAGAGATCGCGATCAGCCAGCATTCCGAAGGCATCAAGCGCATGGTGCTGCAGAAGGAGGGGCCGGGTGTGGCCACCGCCGGCGACATCCAGGGCGGTGCCGAGGTCGAGATCCTCAATCCCGAGCACGTGATCTGCACCCTTGATGAGGGCGCTGCGATCCACATGGAGTTCACCTCGTCCTCGGGCAAGGGCTACGTGCCGGCGGAGCGCAATCGTCCCGACGATGCGCCGATCGGCTTCATTCCGGTCGACTCTCTGTTCAGCCCGGTGCGCAAGGTCTCCTATCGCGTGGAGAATACCCGCGAGGGCCAGATCCTCGACTATGACAAGCTCACCATGGACATCGAGACGGATGGCTCCGTGCGCCCAGAGGATACCGTGGCGCTTGCCGCCCGCATCGTCCAGGATCAGCTGTCGGTATTCGTCAACTTCGAGGAGCCGAAGAAGGAGCAGACCTTCGAGCGGCAGCCTGAGCTCGTGTTCAATGCCGCACTGCTCAAGAAGGTCGACGAGCTCGAGCTTTCGGTGCGCTCGGCCAACTGCCTGAAGAACGACAACATCGTCTATATCGGCGATCTCATTCAGAAGACCGAAGCCGAGATGCTGCGGACCCCGAACTTCGGCCGCAAGTCCTTGAACGAGATCAAGGAAGTACTCGCCTCCATGGGTCTGCATCTCGGCATGGAAGTGCCGGATTGGCCGCCGGAGAACATCGAAGAGCTGGCCAAGCGCTTCGAGGATCACTACTAAGCTAGGCAATTGTCAGGCGCCGTTGGCGCAGGAGTGGCACCCTGGGAGGGGCGGTAAATGAGACATCGTAAAGCCGGGCGGAAGCTGAACCGCACCGCAACCCATCGCCGGGCGCTGTTCGCGGCGCTTGCCAACGCGCTCATCAAGCATGAGCAGATCGCGACGACGCTGCCCAAGGCGAAGGAGCTTCGTCGCGTCGCCGACCGCCTGATCTCGCTAGCCAAACGTGGCGATTTGCATGCCCGCCGTCTCGCGTTCTCGCGCATTCGGGACGATGCGATGGTGGCGAAGCTGTTCGAGACGCTGGGCCCGCGCTATGCGGACCGGCCCGGCGGCTATACGCGGGTGTTGAAGGCGGGCTTCCGCTATGGCGATTCCGCGCCGATGGCCGTGATCGAGCTGGTTGATCGCGACGAGGATGCCAAGGGGCTGGATTCTGGTCCGCCCCAAGATCAGGGCGAGGCCGGTCAGGCCGCCGCTTAAAGCAGCGCGCTTATCGTTTCCAGCGATTTGAGAAAAGTGTGGGCGCGCCGCGTCAAGCGGCGCGCCGGGAACGACGGCTAATCGTCGTCGTCATCATTCATGTCGTCGGACCGCTCTCTACCCTTCGAGACCTTGTTGCCGGCGGCGGCTTCACGCTCGTCATAAGCCTTGAGGGCCGCCTTCTTGATGCCGCCTACGCCGGCATTGAAGATGCCGGTGATGACCTTCTCGGCCTCGGCATCCTCCACGCCGTCGGCGTCGAACTTAGCTTCCCACACGATCTCGACGCGATCCGGTTCGTCATCTTTGTCGACGTAAATGGTCGCTTCGTAATTCTTGACCGGGAGTGGGCTCTCGACGATCTCGTAGCTGTAGCTGGTGTCACCGGTCTTGGTGAGCTTCTCCTTGATCTTGCCGCCGTCCTTGAGCGTGAGGAGCCGATAGGTGTCGCCACCTTCTTCGACCTTCTCGCACTCGGTGACCGCCGGGTGCCAGTCCTTGATGGCGCAGAAATCGCCGACCACAGCCCAGACGTCGGCGGGCTTGCCTGGTGCCTCTCTCCTTTTCTTGACCTCGAGAGCGTGGGCTGCGGCGCTCCAGGCGAAGATCGCAGCGACAGCAATCAGGGTCAGTTTGAAAATACGCATGCGTTTCTCTCCACTTTTTCAGCGTTATGGATGGGCAAAGATGCCGTCGGCCCGGCATCTTAGTTGATAGCGCTTAGACGGCAACCCAACTGCCTTTGGAATCTGCCGCAAGAAGGCCCGTTTTCTTTGGGAGACCGGCGCGGACACTTGCTATACCGGGTGCACCCTCCAACCTTCTTGTCGATCCCTAACAGGGCGAGCGATGACACTTTTGGCAAATCTGACTAGGAAGAATGGCATCGTCTGGCTGCTCGGCCTCGCCGTGCTGCTGGCCGTGCCTGCGGCCGGGACCCGCGCCCAGGAGCGGGTGGTTCCGAAGGGCCCCATGGCGATGAAGCAGTCCTTCGCGCCGGTGGTGAAGCAGGCGGCACCAGCTGTGGTGAACGTCTATGTGCGCCACAAGGTGCGGCAGATGGCTTCGCCGTTTGTCAACGATCCGTTCTTCCGCCAATTCTTCGGCAATCAATTTGGTGTGCCGCGGGAGCGTATCCAAAACTCGCTTGGGTCCGGCGTGCTGGTCAGCAGCGAAGGCGTGGTTGTCACCAACTACCACGTCATCCGGGGAAGCGGCGATTCGGAGGTCACGGTCGCGCTGAACGACGGGCGGGAGTTTCCGGCCAAGCTCATCCTCAAAGATGAGCAGACTGACCTTGCGGTGCTGCGTCTCAAGGCGGATGGCGCCAAGTTTCCGTCGATCCAATTCGCCAATTCCGATGGGCTCGAAGTGGGCGACATCGTGCTTGCCATCGGCGATCCGTTCGGCGTTGGTCAAACGGTGACAAGCGGCATCGTCTCGGCGCTCGCCCGCACCAAGGTCGGCATCTCCGACTATCAGTTCTTCATTCAGACCGACGCGGCCATCAATCCCGGTAATTCGGGCGGCGCGCTCGTCGATATGGACGGACGCCTGGTCGGCATCAACACGGCGATCTTCTCGCAGAGCGGCGGCTCGCACGGCATCGGTTTTGCGATTCCTTCCAACATGGTGCGGCTCGTCGTTCAGTCGGCGCTCAAAGGCGGCAAGATTCAGCGCCCGTGGTTTGGCGCCTCGTTACAGCCGTTAACCTCGGACATTGCCGAGTCGCTGGGCCTCGACCGGCCGAAAGGCGCTCTGGTCACCAGCTTGAACGCGAAAGGGCCGGCGCGGCGCGGCGGCCTCAAAGTGGGCGACGTGGTCGTTAGCGTCGACGGCCAGCCCGTGCAGGACCCCGAAGCTTTTCGGTACCGCTTCGTCACTAAGGGCGTCGGCGGCACCGCGGAGCTCGGCGTGTACCGCAAGGGCAAGATGTTGCGAGCGAAGGTGGTTCTGATGGCGCCGATCGAGGATCCGCCGCGGGATACCCGGGATCTCAAGGGCCGGCATCCTCTGTCCGGCAGCACGGTTGCGAACTTGTCGCCCGCCGTGGCGCAGGAACTCGGCATGGAAGACGAGGATAGCCAGCGGGGCGTTGTGGTTCTCAAGGTCGAGCGGAGCTCGAATGCCGGGCGGCTCGGGCTGCGACGCGGAGACATTATCGCCGGCCTCAACAATGAGAAGGTCGAATCGGTCAAGCAGCTTGCCGTCTTACTCGAGAGGAGCGGCGGTGGGTGGCAGCTCGCTATCGAACGCGGCGGGAAAGTCTTCAATCTCGCGATCCAGGGCTGATCAATGACGAAGGGCGCGGCCACGCTGTTTGAGGCTGCAGGGCTCGCCGACAGCGCGCCGCGGCCGCTCGCTGATCGCCTGCGGCCGAAGTCCCTCGACGAGGTGATCGGCCAAGACCACCTTCTCGGCGAGGGCATGCTCGGCCGCATGGTGCGGGTCGGTCGTCTCAATTCGGTGATCTTTTGGGGGCCGCCGGGCACTGGCAAGACAACCGTGGCGCGGCTTCTTGCGGATGTCAGCAAGCTCCACTTCGAGCAGCTTTCGGCCATCCATTCCGGCGTGTCCGATTTACGCAAAGTGTTCGACGCGGCGCGGGCGCGGCGGGAAGAGGGGCGGGGCACGCTCCTCTTCGTCGACGAGATCCACCGTTTCAACCGCTCCCAGCAGGACGCCTTCCTGCCCCATATGGAGGACGGCACCATCGTGCTGGTGGGCGCGACCACGGAGAACCCGTCCTTCGAGCTCAATTCGGCACTCCTGTCACGGGCGAGCGTGCTCACCTTCAAGCGGCTCGACGACGCGGCGCTCGAAACGTTGCTTCAGCGGGCCGAGAAGCACGAGGGGCGCAAGCTGCCGTTGACCGACGATGCGCGTGCCGCCCTGATCGGCATGGCTGACGGCGACGGCCGCGGGCTCATCAACCTCGCCGAGGACGTGTTCCTCGCCGAGAGCGGAGAGGGAGAGCCGCTCGACCGCGACGCGCTGGCCGCGCTCGTCCAGCGGCGCGCGCCGATCTACGACAAGGGCCAAGACGGCCACTACAATCTCATCAGTGCCTTGCACAAATCCGTGCGCGGCTCTGATCCAGATGCCGCGCTCTATTGGCTGGCGCGCATGCTGGCAGGCGGCGAGGACCCGCTCTATATCGCGCGGCGGCTGGTGCGTATGGCGGTGGAGGATATCGGTCTTGCCGACCCTGCGGCGCTGCTACAGGCCAACGCCGCCAAGGACGCTTACGACTTTCTCGGGAGTCCGGAAGGCGAGCTCGCATTGGCGCAAGCCACGGTCTATCTGGCGACCGCACCGAAATCGAACGCCGCCTACGTGGCCTTCAACGCAGCGTCGCGCGTGGCGAAGGAGGGGGGATCGCTGCTTCCGCCGAAGCATATCCTCAACGCGCCGACGACGCTGATGAAGCAAGAGGGCTACGGCCGCGACTACGCCTACGACCACAACGAGGCCGAAGCGTTTTCGGGGCAGAACTATTTCCCGGACGGGGTGGAGCGGCAGCAGTTCTATACGCCGACGGGTCGCGGCTTCGAGCGCGAGATCAAGGAGCGTCTCGACCGGTGGGCGGAGATCAGAGCCAAGCGGGCACGCTAAGCCGCACTTCCAGGGTTGCCGTTACCGTAACGAACGACTTGCACCTTCTCGGTCGTGACCAGGGCGCTCCCCATCATGGGTTCGATCGCGGCGACGAAATCGCGAATCTTAGCGTCAGTGTCGACGATCTCGATGACGAGTGGCAGGTCCTGGGACAGGCGCAGGATCTTTGTCGTGTGCAGCGTGCTCGAATGGCCGAAGCCCAGGGGGCCGCGCAGCACGGTGGCGCCTGCAAGTTCCATCTCTCGCGCCTTGAGCACGATGGCCTCGTAGAGCGGCTGGTGATTGAATTTGTCGTCCTCGCCGATGAAGATGCGGAGCAGGACGGCGTCGCGCGAGAGCGGCATGGTCAAATCCACTTCATGGTGTTGATCGACAGGGCCAGAATGTGCCCGAGCCAGACGGCGATCAGGCACAGTATGACGGAGCCGATGATATTGCTGCCCGCCTGAAGCAACTCGCCGTCTTGCACGAGGCTAAGGGTCTGAAGGCTGAACGAGGAGAACGTCGTGAAGCCGCCGAAGACGCCGAGCATGAAGAACTGGCGCGTGGTCGTGCCGGCGAAGATGCGTCCGTCCGGCCCGGTCAGGGTGGCGAAAAAGCCGATGAGGAACGAGCCGGTCACATTGACGAACAGCGTGCCCCAGGGAAAGGTCTCGCCGATGAGCCTGGCCGCGACGCCGGAGCACCAATATCGTCCCATGCCGCCAAGCGCGCTGCCGAGCCCGACCCAGAGATAGATTGCGAGGGAATTGGCAAGAGACATCAGGCACCGTCCGTCCGTGAGCTGTTTAACGTGAGTCGGTAAGGCGATGGCCGGAAAATGCCAGGGTCTCGGTGAAGCATGTGTGCTCCTTCACATCGGTCCGCGAGTGACAGTGGCGGGCGCAAAACAAAACCCGCCTCACGGCGGGTTGTGGACCGAACCTCCCACCGCGCGTTTCGCGTGCGGCAGGAGTCATTAGCCGATGGCGATTTTTGGGGGGACTCCATCCCCTTTGAATTTTCGCAAGTTAT
>Ga0307436_1001071_pt1 | contig 12478 bp, 8 predicted proteins | sample SalMarWE160440MG_FD_202513 | JGI IMG/M metagenome (GOLD analysis project Ga0307436, IMG submission 202513) | Salt marsh sediment microbial communities from the Plum Island Ecosystem LTER, Massachusetts, United States - WE1604-40 | ecosystem: Environmental > Aquatic > Marine > Intertidal zone >...
GATCGGGCAGGTCTCGCTTTTGTCCCAGTATTTCCGGGCGATGATTGCGCCGTGCCGACCCTGGTGGTCGAATTGGATGGTGACCCTGTTCTTGCTGTGAACCTGGATGCGGTAGATCGAGGCGTTGATCCAGCCGGTATCGGGATCGCGCATGATGACCAGCGAGCCCGAACCGATGAAGGGCCCACCATCCTTGCGGTGCCAATAGGGCGCCGGCAGCGTACGCAGATCAACACGCCTTCCGTTCGTCGAATTTTCCAGGAACGGCGCATCCTTCACCGTGATGGGCTGCTGCGCCTTCATTGTTTTCCGCTTCTCCATCCAAACCTTGAGCGCGTCGAGCGGCGCGAGCCTCGGATCGATGCCGAGCGCAAGGGCCGCGCGTTGCGGCGTAGTTGTGGCGTTGGTGAAGACACGGAATCCCTTCGGGTAGCCCTTGATGCGGTCGAACAGCAACGCCGGGCATTCCGGGCTTCCTGCCGCAACCTCTGTTATGCCGCCGATCTCGAAACGGGGGTCGGCGCCGTCGATGCGTCGGAGCGCGTTGAGCCCCTCGACCTGCTTGATAAATCCACGCAAATCTTTGTACACCACTGTCGACTCCAATAGATGCAACAATGAACTGAACGTACAACCTCCTGTCCCTGCCGCAAACCTAATACGGCCGACGGGCTATGGCGAATAGGGTGAGACTTTTAGGGGCCGTGCTTCTCGAATATCTGCCTTTGTCCTTGGCGACCAGGCCGGCTGCCCTTTCAGCTCATGCATGTTAGGATTGTATATGAGATCGTGAGTGCAGAACCCCGCGTCGGAAGCTGACCCGCAGGAGATCACGCGTTCGGCGAACGAAGTAAGATAGTTGGCTCGGTATATGTGGCGGTGAAGCGATGACCGACAAAATTTGGAGTTGGAGCGCTACTCGAATTGCTCAAGCCGTTAGAAGCCGTGACATTTCATGCCGCGCGGCCGTCGAGAGCTGCCTGAAGAGAATCGAAGAGGTTAACCCTTACCTCAACGCCATCGTAGATTATTTCCCCGAGGATGCTCTCGCTGCCGCCGATCGCGCCGACGAAGCCGTCGCCCGTGGTGATGCCCTCGGCCCCCTCCACGGCGTTCCGGTAACCATCAAGATCAACATCGATTATGCCGGGAGACCGACGACTAACGGCGTTGTCGCATTCAAGGACGTGATCGCTTCCCACGACGCCCCACCGGTAACTAATTGGAAGAAGGCTGGCGCAGTCGTTGTCGGCCGCACAAACGTTCCGGCATTCTCCACCCGCTATTTCACCGACAATGAACTGTATGGCCGCACCCTTAACCCTTGGAACAGGGGTATCACACCGGGCGGCTCCAGTGGCGGCGCGGCCAGCGCCATCGCCACCGGCATGGGAGCACTTGCTCATGGCAACGACCGGGCAGGTTCCATTCGGTGTCCTGCCTATGCCTGCGGGGTTTATGGCATCCGCCCCTCGTTTGGCCGCGTTGCAGCGTTCAATGCGTCGGCGAAAGAGGACCGGCCGCTGTCGAGTCAACTTGCCGACGTGCAAGGGCTGCTTGGCCGATCCATTGCCGATCTGCGGCTGGGCCTGCGCGCCATGGCCGCACGTGATCCGCGCGATCCGTGGTGGGTGCCCGCTCCCCTGCTCGATCGGGACGCCGAAAAAAGCGAACCGCGTCGGGTCGCACTGGTGACGGAGTTGCAAGGCGCCGTTGTCGCGCCGCAAGTCTCCGATGCGGTGCGCCAGGCGGGCCGCTGGCTCGAAGATGCCGGCTATCAAGTCGATTGTGTCACGCCACCAAAACTGGCCGAGGCCGCGCAGCTATTCTTCGGCCTGGTGATGACCGAGGAGCGGGCCGGCCCGCAATCCCTCATCGACAAATTCGGCGAAGTCGCAGTACGCCGTGCGCGGGGAGCAACCCTCACCTACGCCAAGCATTTCGACGCCGGCGGCTACATTGCCGCCCTCACCAGCCGCGCGTCGCTGGTACGCGCGGTTTCGTTGTTCCTCGAGCAGTATCCGCTGATCGTGCTGCCGGTCTCATGGCAGTTGCCGATGGTGATCGATGCCGATCAGAAAGGTGAAAAGGCGGTGCACGCAATGCTCGACGGTTTTCAGCCGTTGGTTGCTATATCAATTCTCGGCTTACCGAGCGTTGCGGCGCCGATCGCGCTATGCAATGGAATCCCGGTCGGCGTTCAACTTGTCGCCAGCCGATTCCGCGAGGACATCTGTTTCGCTGCCGGCGAGGTTCTCGAAAGCCAGACGCCGGTGCAAACGCCGATCGATCCCGTCTTGGACGTCGCACCAAACGATTGAATGATCGGCGCGACATAATCGCGTACGCAGGTGACCGCTCCCGCACCGTGTGTTTGGGAGCGACCTCGACCGCCGGTTCGGCATGGTAGCCGCCCCCTATCCCGAGTTTATATCGACTCTGCAGCGCAGTCAGCGCTTGGCAAGAAGGGGGCAACACGGCAAGGTGCCCTCGCGGGGGCGTATCGTCACGGTCGGGATCGGGGGGATCTCGTGCAGGTCCTGACGGGCTTCATCTTCAAGTTTATTCGGCTGCTGCTCGGCACTGGTCTGCTGCTCAGCGTGCTGCTGATCTGCGCCAATGCGTTCGGCCGCTACGTGCTGCATGCACCGATCATCTGGGCCGAGGAAGTGCTGGGTTATGTCCTGGTGTGGGTCGTCTATCTGGGGGCGGTGGAAGTCACCAGAGACGACGGCCATTTGAGCATGGACCTAATCACCCATGCGTTGAGTCCGCGGTGGCGCCGTCCGGTCGAGCTTCTCAGGAATCTGGTGTTTCTCGCCGTCTGCGCCCTGATCACTTATCAGGCCATCGGCGCGATTTCCGAATTCAACCACTACAGTCAGATCGCCGGGTTGCCGATGAATGTGTTGCACACGGTCATCCCGGTGTCCTTCGTCTTGATGTTCCTGCTGGTGGCGGCGCGCTGCATCCGGATCGTGTTCATGGCCGATGAGGATGCCGAACAGAAGCAGGCAACCGAGGCGCCGCCATTATGATTTTCGCCGTGGTCATTCTGCCCATCGTCTTGTTGATGATGGGGCTGCCGATCTTCACGGTGCTGATGGCCTCGGGAGCGGTGACTCTGATATGGGTCATGGGTTTGCCAATCGGGCTCATTCAGACGACGTTGTTCGGCAGCATCGACAACTACAACCTGATCGCCGTACCGTTCTTTATTTTGGCCGGTGCGGTTATGACCCAAGGTGGCATTTCCGGACGGCTGGTCGACTGGGTGCTGTCGATTGTCGGCGGCGTGCGTGGCAGCCTCGGACTCACGACGGTCGGCGCCTGCACGGCGTTCGGTGCGATTTCCGGATCGAGCCCCGCCACGGTCGCCGCCATCGGCGGCATGCTCTACCCGTCACTCCGTGAGAAGGGTTATCCCGAGTCTTTGGCGAGCGGCCTGCTGACTGCGTCAGGCGCCATCGCCACTATTATCCCGCCTTCGATCGCAATGATCCTTTACGGCGTCGCCGCCGAGGAGTCGGTGCGCTTTCTGTTCATTGGCGGAATTCTGCCCGGCCTGCTCACCGCGCTGCTGATGGGATTGTACATCTACTTCACCGCGCGCCATTTCGACATTCGCGAGGGCGGCAGTTGGTCGCTGGCGCGGTTTCGCACGGCGACGGCGCGCAGCGGTTGGGCCCTGGGAACGCCGCTGATCATATTGGGCGGCATCTACCTAGGCGTCTTTTCACCGACCGAAGCGGCCGGCGTCGCCTGCCTTTACGCGATTGTGGTGACGGTGCTGATTTATCGCGACCTTTCGCTCGCGGAACTTTGGAAGGTAACGACGCAATCGGTTTATCTGACGGCGCAGGTGTTGATCATTGTCGGTGCGGCCACTTTGATGGCCCGGTTGTTGACCATCGCTGAAGTGCCGCAAACCGTTGTCAGCTGGATCGAGACGCTGAAACTCGCGCCCTGGATGGTGATGCTGATCATCAACCTGCTCCTGCTACTTGTGGGCTGCGTTCTCGATCCGGCATCCGCTATCCTTGTGCTGGCGCCGATCCTGAAACCGGTGGTCGTGGCCGCGGGCTTCAGTCCGGTGCATTTCGGCGTCGTCATGACGGTCAACCTCAGCATCGGCATGTTCACCCCGCCCTTTGGGCTCAACATTTTCGTCGCCCAGGCGATATTCAAGGTGCCGCTGAAGGTGCTTTACCGTGGGCTCGCGCCGTTGATCGCCGTCAACCTGGTGGCGCTGGCGATCATTAGCTACTGGCCCTGGCTGACCCTCGCGCTGGTCCGCGCGTTGGGCTAAATTGGCCGTGTCCAATTGATCACGGAGAGACGATCAACCGCGTTCGAAAAGGGAGGAGACGAGATGAAACACATTCCAAAAAGATTGATCGGGGTTGCTGCGGCAACGCTCATGGCCTGCTTGCTGTCGGCAACCACGCAGGCAGCGGACTTCACCATGCGGATCGGCATGGTGACGATTAACGATACGCAGCATGCCTTCGCGAAGAAGTATGCCGAGGAACTGATGAAGAGGACCAAAGGAAAGATCAAGGTCGAGGTATTTCCGGCGGCTCAACTCGGCAAGATACCGACCCAGATCGAGAATTTGAAGATCGGTGCGCAAGCTGCGTTTGTCGTGCCGGTCGACTTCTTCTCCGGCATCAACAAGGCGTTCCAGGTAACGGATGCACCGGGCATTTACAAGAGCTTCTGGCATGCCCAGAACGCGGTCACCGATCCTGCCTTCCGTGACAAGTTCTTGAAGATTGCCGAAAAGAACGGCGTGATCGGCGCCGCGATCTGGAACTACGGTCCAACCTCGATCGCTTCGCGGACACCGATCAAAAAGATCGACGATATGAAGGGCCTCAAGATTCGCGTGCTGGCGACCAAGATGGAGAGCAAGGTCGCCAGCGTGCTCGGCATGACCGGCGTTCCGATGCCCCTTACCGCGGTCTTGCCGGCGATGCAGCAGCGAACTATTGACGGCTGCCGCAGCGCGATTTCGGTGATGGCCGCATTGAAATTCTACACTGCCAACAAGTACGTTACCGTTGTCGAGTCGGGAATGATCATCAGCGTCCTATGGATCAGCAAGGCGTGGCTCGACAAGCTGCCCAAGCCGTTGCAGGACCAAGTGATGAATACCGGACGGGATCTTCAGACCTGGGCCGGCCACAACGCCAAGGGCTACATCGACCGGGCCGAGAAGTTGTGGAAGGACAACGGCGGCACGGTGCTGCGGCTTTCAGCCGCCGATGAGGCCGAAGTCATGCGTCGTATGGCGCCGCTGGGCGATGAATTCCTCGGGACCGACCCGGCCACCAAGGGCATGTACGAACTGCTGAAGAAGAGCTTGGCCAAGGCTTCGACCGTGGCGCCGAAGTCCTGATGGCGTTTGGCGTGGCTGGAACGCGCTTACCGGAGGGGTAAAGAATGCAAGCGCCAATCCGGAAAGCGCGCCAGCCGGAAGTCCCGCCACACCAACGCTTCCCGCATCGGTCCTGTCGCCATGCCACAACCGAACAACGAGTTCGACTACGTGATCGTTGGCGCGGGGTCGGCCGGCTGCACGCTGGCCAACCGCCTGACCGAGGACCGCGACGTCCGCGTGTTGGTGATCGAGGCCGGCGGCTCCGATCGCTGTCCATTGATCAGCGTGCCGTTGGGCTGGGGCCGTATCCTGTTTCGGCGGCTGTTTGACTGGGGCTATTTCACCGAGCCCGAGCCGCAGCTCGATGGCCGTGAAATCGAATGCGCGCGCGGACGGGTCCTGGGCGGCTCATCCTCGATCAATGCGATGGCTTATGTGCGCGGCCATCGCGCCGACTACGACCGGTGGGCCGCCTCAGGACTGACGGGCTGGTCCTATGCCGACGTGCTGGCGTATTTCCGCAAGCAGGAAGACTGGGCGGGCGGGGCAAACAGCTATCGCGGCAGCGGCGGGCCGCTGACCACATTCCGCTCGCGCTACGCGGATCCGCTGGTCGATGCCTTCATGATGGCGGGAGAATCCGCCGGCCTCGGCGTGACCGAAGACTATAACGGCGCGCGCAATGAGGGCATCTGCCGTTTGCAATGGACGATCCGCAACGGCAAACGATGCAGCGCGACAGTGGCCTATCTGCGGCCAGCGCTGGCTCGGGACAATCTAACGCTACGCGCCAATGCGCTGGCGCTGCGCGTCGTCATCGACGGCGGGCACGCCGTCGGGGTTGAATACGAGTCCGGTGGCAGAGTCCAAGTCGCACGCGCAGCGCGCGAGGTGATTCTCGCCGGCGGCGTTATCAACTCGCCGCAACTTCTGATGCTATCGGGCATCGGCAATCCGGATCATCTTGCGAGCCACGGTATTACTTGTGTGCACCCGTTGCCGGGTGTCGGTCAGAATCTGCAGGATCATATTTCCGTCGGCGTCGAATACCAGCGCATCGGCGACGGACCGTTTGTCAGCCGGCTGCGCTACGATATGATCGCGCTGGCGATGGCGCAGGCCTATTTCCTCGGCACGGGATTTGCGACCGAGATGCCGGGGCCGGTTACCGGATTCTTCAAGACCGATCCATCGCTGGCGCAGCCCGACATCCAATTGCTGTCACGCCTTGTGCCGCCAGAATCGCAGCCCTGGTTCCCGGGGGTTCGGCCGCGCCCGCGCGATGCGTTCATGGTGCGGCCGGTAGTGCTGCATCCGGAGAGCCGCGGCGAGCTAAAGCTGCATTCGGCCGACCCCCGCGCCGCGCCGGCGATCCATCAGAACTTCCTGAGCGAGCCGAACGACTGGGAGACGTTGCGGCGAGGCATTGCCACGATGCGCGATCTGGTCGCGCAAAAGGTGCTCGATCCCTACCGCGGAAGTGAAATCCAGCCGGGTCCGGGCGTCACTTCCAAGGCCAATATTGATGCCTTCATCCGGCGCACCGCCTGGACCGCGCATCATCCGCTCGGCACTTGCCGGATGGGCAAGGACGATGACGACCTGGCGGTGCTAGACACGCAGCTGCGGGTGCGCGGAATGCAAGGTCTGCGCGTGGTCGATGCTTCGGCCATGCCCGACATGGTGGGTGGAAACATAAATGCACCGATCGTCATGATCGCCGAGAAAACCGCAGACATTATCCGCGGTCGTGAGGTATTGGCACCCGCGACGATGTAAAAGCGGTTTCTGCATTCTTGTCCGATGGTGGCCAAAGCGTTGTGTGTACCGAAAACCTAAACCCGAATGTAGTGGTGACGAAGCCCGCCAAAGATCGCATGTGATTCGATATTCCCGATCCGCCGAACGGGGCGCAAGGCCGGCGCATCTTTGTCCAGTGACCAGTGAGTTCTGATGCCATTGTAGTAATAGCGAGCGTAAGTTTACAGAATCCTGCGCAGGTGCCGGCGCAAGCCGAGCCGGCCTGCAAAACGCGGCGCGCTTCAGGCGGCTGCCGCCAGTTCGCAGGTCAGGGTTACCGGCTCCGGCAGTTCCTGGCCTTCGGCCTGTTCGTAGCCGATCGCCCGGAGCACGCCGGTCGCAGGACACATCTCGACCGCGAGGCGCGTCTGGGAATTGAGTACCGGCGGCGATACCCACCCAAATTCTCCCACAAAGGGACCGGCCCAGGTCTCAAGGTGCTCGCGTCTCGTGCGACTATTCTCGGCCGCTTCGCCGAAGCTGCGTGTGAAAAACGCCTCAGGACCCACTCGTGCTTCCCAAGATGGCCGGCTTCGCAACCAGTCGTTTGCGGCTCCGGTATCGTGGTCGCGGCTGGCAAAGCCGTCTTGCGTGCGCTCAATCACGCTCCGCTCACCACGATGGCAACCGACCAATGTGTAGATGACAGGGCGGGCAATCGGTGTCGTCTCCAGCCGATGCTTCGCTTCGCCGAAGGTCTTGCAGGTCTCGAACACCTCGCGCAGCAGATGATCGGGCGGAATGGAGCGGATCCCCCACGTCTGCCGCGCATTTAAGGCGATGTCATAGGGTCGCAGCCAGGGCCGCCGCGTGCGCCGCCGCATCGGAGCCTGGTTGATGCAGGCGGCAAAACGACCTGGCGCCGACGCCGTCAGGATTCCGACATAGCCCGGCCACGTCACGTTGGCGAAATCGCCGGCGGCGCCACGCATCCGCGCCACTTCCAGGTGACGGCCGAGCCCCGGAAACGGCCAATCGAGCGTGCGCACGAGCCACGGCGCGCCGCCTTGTTCGCAGGCGAGCGCGGTGCAGCCCCACTGATAGCAGCCGTTGAGAAACCAGATGCCGGGAAAGCCGAGCTCAGCCGCAATGGTGCGGACCTCCGCCGCATAGGGCGAACGCGATCGCAGGAGCCAGTGGCGAGTCACCGAGTCAATGGCCGGCAGCAGGCCCGCTACGACGCGCGGCAACCAGTCAACACACTCGTCGCGCAGCGCCCGTGCACGCGCGCGGCCTTCCCTGGCGTGGCGAACGGGCCCGTCGTCCCGAACATCGATGATCGGGATGGAAGCAAGCCTGGCGGCCGATGGCGTCGTCATATGACTTCTCTCTGAAGAACGGCCTCGGTGTACAAAGCATAAAAGCGCAACCAGTGCGTCAATTTAGGCGATTCCCTCACCTCAGCAACGCGGATGAAGTTCTCGTACACACAGGATAAAGTTTCGGTACACACAGGGGAAGAACGGACATCACGCGGATGTGCCGCCGTGTCGCCTAATGCCCCAATGTGTACGTTAGCGATGGCGTCACAATCCCCGGAACCGTGCCCCCGGCGGCGCGATCTCGGTGACCAGGTCGCGCACCAGCTTTTTGTTGGACAGCGGGGCGATCTTCATTTCACGCGGCGCCAAGCGTTCGGTGCAGGCATAGACGGTCTTGCCGTCGCGCTCGACCATGCATTACTTGCAGGCGTTGGCGTTGATGCAGGAGAAGCGGATGGCCAGTGTCGGATCGCGGCTGATTCTGATCGCGCAGTCCGTCCAACCGGGCGCGAAATGCTGCGGAAACCGTCTATGGTTTCCAAATCGTAGCCGGCGACGGCGCGATCTCGACGCATCATTTAATCGCGCATTAACAGCAAAACCGCAGTCTTCGGCGGCGTCAATGTAAGGCTAATGTCTTTTCGCAAGACTGTACTGTCTATTGTGCAGAGGTGATTTTTCAACTTGGGCAATGCGCGCTTCAATCGCGGGAGGCGGTCAAAAACGGGAGTTGATCGCGGTTCGAACATGAAATCCTTGCGCAAATCACGGCGCGCTTTCGAGCGGCACGATATCGCGCCCGAAATCTATATTCCCCTGGTCGACTCTCTTTATCAGGAGGGGCGCACGCTCCTGTTTGGCTATCTCATAGCCACGGGCTCCATCCTCCTCACCTATTTGAAAACCGACGACGTCCTGCTGCTGGCTTGCGCGCTTGCGTTTTCCCTGGTGGCGGCGGCGCGCGCGCTTGACATGCGCGCCTATGCCCGGGTGCGCGATACCGTGAAATCGAGCGAGTGCGCGCGTTATTGGGAAATTCGTTACGGCGTCGGCGCGGCCCTGTCCTTGGCGATCCTGGGGGCGTGGTGCTATTTCGCCCTCAACACCACGAACGACTCCTACGCGCACCTCGTCAGCTTCTCGACCACCACCGCCTATGTCATCGGCATCACCGGCCGCAACTTCGGCAGCGGCCGTCTTGTCATCGCCCAGATCCTGAGCGTCGCGATCCCGCTGATCGCGGGGGTCCTGGTCTATGGCGACCCTTATTACCTGGCGTTCCTGCCGCAGCTCGTCTTGTTCTTTGTCGTGGTTGCGATCGTGTGCGAACGCTTGCGCCGCAATCTTCTCGACGCCGTCATTTCGGAGCGCAACGTGTCGTTGCTCGCCGAACGATTCAATACGGCACTCAGCAACATGCCGCACGGCTTGTGCATGTTCGACAGCGCGCGCCGCGTCGTCGTCGCCAACCGCAAGCTCAACGAGCAATTCGGCCTGCCGACGACCGCCGAGCTGAAGCACTGGAGCCTGTCCGATCTGGTCGCGCAGTGCGTCGACATGCAGAAATTGTCGAAACGGAACGCGGAGCAGTTCAGTCAAAGCCTGGAAGAGCGGCTGTCGGGACATACGAAAGAGAAATTCTCCATCGAATTGCTGGACCAGCGGACGCTCGAATTCACGGTCGAGCCGATGGAAAATCGCGGCATGGTGATGCTGGTCGAAGACATTACCGAGCGCAAGCTCGCCGAGGCCAAGATCAATCAAATGGCGCATTTCGATTCGCTGACCGAATTGCCGAATCGCGCCATTCTGCAGCTCCGCCTGGAAGAAGCCTTCAGCCACAGCAAGCGTGGCCGCGCCTGCGCTATCCATTTCATCGACCTCGATCAGTTCAAGCAGGTCAACGACACGCTCGGACATTCGCGCGGCGACCTGCTGCTGCAGGCGGTCGCCACCCGGCTACGCGACGCCGTCCGGACCACGGATTTCGTCGCTCGCTTCGGCGGCGATGAATTCATCGTGCTGCAGTCGCCGGTCGCGGACGAAAAAGAGGCGTCGGCGCTCGCCGAGCGCATTCTGCGTTCGGTCGGCACTACCTACGACATCGACGACAACGAGGTAGCGATCAGCGCCAGCATCGGCGTCGCGATCGCCCCGCACGACGGCACCAATGCCGACGAGATCCTGCGCAATGCCGACATGGCCCTCTACCGCGCCAAATCCGAGAGTCGCAACACCTGGTGCTTCTTTGAGGCCGAGATGGAGGCGACCGCACGCGCGCGGCGCAGTCTCGAGCTCGATCTGCGCAACGCGCTGGCAAACGAGGCCTTTGAAATCTACTACCAGCCGATCGTCGAGTTGAAGACCGGCCGTATCTCGACCTGCGAGGCGCTGCTGCGCTGGCCGCACGCGGAGCGCGGCATGGTTTTTTCGCCCGCCGAGTTCATCCCGGTCGCGGAAGAGATGGGCATCATTGCCGAAATCGATCAGTGGGTGCTTAACAAGGCTTGCATCGAATGCCGGCGCTGGTCCGGCAATGTCAATGTTGCAGTGAATCTGTCGTCAATCCAGTTCACTCGCTGCAATGTCCCGCAGCTCGTACGCGAAGCGCTCGTGGAGTCCGGACTCCCCGCCCATCGGCTCGAGATCGAGATCACCGAGACGACGCTGTTGCATGATACCGCAAAAAGCCGTGCGGCGTTGCGCGAGTTGGGGCGCCTGGGGGTTCGCGTATCGTTGGACGATTTCGGCACGAAATATTCGAGCCTGAGCTACCTGCACAGCTTTCCGCTGCACAAGGTCAAGATCGATCAGTCGTTCGTCAAGAACCTCGCCAACGACGCCCGCATGCTAACCTTGCTGCGCGGCATCGTGCGGCTGAGCGCCGAACTCGGCTTGCGTGTCGCCGTTGAAGGTATCGAAACTGAAGAACAACTTGCGCTGGTTGCCGCCGAAGACAGGGTTGACCAAGTTCAAGGCTATCTCTTCGGCATGCCCATGCCGGCCTCCGCGCTCCGCACCCTTCTTAAGGCATCGATGCCGGCACGCGTCGGCAGCAAGGTTGCCTGACGCCGGGCAACCGTCGATGCGCTAAATTCACTTCATTTCACCCAATTTTTGGTAGAACTCGGCCGTTATACACGCATGGCATGAGTGAAATGCAGATTTCGTTAACCCTAACGGATATTTAACGATTTGGATGGGCTCTTAATAAAGTGTTAACCTCGCTCTCGCTGGCGCATTCCGTTGCCGGCGGGGACGAGGAAAATTATGAGTGCGGTGGCATTAGCCTATACGTCCGAACCTGCGTCGCAGAGCAGGTTCTGGGACGGCGCTTCACAGCTTCTCGACAAAATCGATTGTCGCCACATTCATTCCGATGAGGATCGTGCGGCGATTGGACGTCTGCGCTATGACGCCTACCTGCGGGAAGGTGCGATCGATCCCAATCCATTGCATTCGTTAACCGACGATTATGACAACTCGAGCAACGCCTGGGTTTTCGGATTCTATGTCGGCGACGAGCTTGCGAGCTCGATCCGCATTCACGTTGCGACAAAGGATGTTCCAATTTCCCCCAGCCTCTCGGTATTTCCCGATCTGCTCGCTCCCGAACTCGAAGCCGGAAAGACAATCGTCGATCCGACGCGTTTCGTGACGGATCACCGGCTGTCCCACCTCTATCCGTTCCTTCCGCACGTCACGCTTCGTCTCAGCTGGCTGGCGGCCGAGCATTTTGAGGCCGAGCACCTTCTTGCTGCCGTGCGGCCCGAACATCAAGCGCTCTACAAGCGCCTATTCAATCACGGCCCGATCTGCGAACCGCGGTGCTACCCTCCACTTCGCAAGCCGATCACTCTGATGACGGTGGACTATCGGCAGGCCGCGGATTATATCTACCGGCGCCTGCCGTTCGTGCGCTCGAGCTATTTCGAGCGCCGAATGCTTTTCGAGCGCTACCCTCCGCTTATGCCGGCTTCAATTGCGCCGAGCCACACTTCCGGCGAGCAACCGCTGCTGTTCACCAGGAAAG
>Ga0307436_1001072_pt1 | contig 12476 bp, 13 predicted proteins | sample SalMarWE160440MG_FD_202513 | JGI IMG/M metagenome (GOLD analysis project Ga0307436, IMG submission 202513) | Salt marsh sediment microbial communities from the Plum Island Ecosystem LTER, Massachusetts, United States - WE1604-40 | ecosystem: Environmental > Aquatic > Marine > Intertidal zone >...
CATCTTGAAGCCTCCCCCGAATGCACCCCATTAGCGCTGATCGTAGGCGTAGACGCTTTCGCCGGCAACGACCGTTTCGACGATGCGGCCTTCCAGGGCATGGCGCTCGAAGGGGGTGTTCTTGGAGCGCGAGCGTAAGAGCGAGGTCTCCACCGTCCAGCTCCGGTCGGGATCGGCGATGGTGAAATCGGCCGGTGCCCCGGCCGCGAGAGTCCCGGTCTCAAGCCCGAGGAGCTGTGCCGGACGCGCCGTCATTGCCTCAATGATGCGCTTGATTGGCACGCCCGAGGTGCGGGTGAGGCCGAAGGCGGCGGCAAACAGGGTTTCCAGCCCGATGGCGCCGAACTCGGCTTCCGAGAACGGCAGCCGCTTGGTGTCGGCATTCTGCGGGTTATGGCTGGAAACGATGACGTCAATGCTGCCGTCGGCGAGACCCGCGACCAGCGCCTTGCGGTCGTCCTCGCTGCGCAAGGGCGGTGACAGCTTGAAGAAGGTGCGATAGGCGCCGATGTCGTTCTCGTTCAGCACCAGATGGTTGACCGACACCCCGCAGGAGACTGGAAGGCCGTGCGCCTTGGCGGCGCGGATGACATCGAGTGAGGCGGCCGAAGAAATCTGCGCGGCGTGATAGGCGGCGCCGGTGAGCTCGACCAGGCGGATGTCGCGTTCCAGCATGATGACCTCGGCGGCGGCCGGGATGCCGGGAAGCCCGAGGCGGGTTGCCTGTTCGCCCTCGTTCATGACGCCGTTGGCGAGGGTGGGCTCCTCCACGTGCTGCACCACCAACATGCCGAAATCGCGGGCATAAGCAAGCGCGCGGCGGAAGGTGCGGGCATTGGCGAGCGCCTGCCTGCCGTCCGTGACAGCAACGGCGCCCGCCTCCTGCAACATGCCGATCTCGGTCATCCGCTCGCCGGCAAGCCCTTGCGTCAGCGCGGCCATGGGCGCCACCCGCACGATGGCGGTGTCGCGGGCGCGTCTCAGGATGAAGTCGACGATGGCCGGATCGTCGATCACCGGGTCGGTGTCGGGCATGACGATTATCGTCGTCACTCCGCCGGCGGCGGCGGCTTCCGAAGCCGAGGCCAGCGTCTCGCGGTGCTCGTTGCCTGGCTCGCCGGTAAAGACGCGCATGTCGATGAGGCCGGGAATGAGCAGTTTTCCGCCGCAGTCGGTGATGGGCGTACCGGTGCCGGCATTGACTGCCGTCACCTTTGGGCCGATGGCGACGATACGCCCGTCGGCGATGACGATGCCGCCGGCCGCATCGAGCCCTTGCGAGGGATCGACGATATGGGCGTTCACGAAGGCGCGGCGTTCTGGCCGGCCGCGCAGGGCTGTATCGGGCGACATCAGGCGTTGCCTCCGCCTGGGAGATTGCGGGCGAGCGCGTCGAGCACGGCCATGCGCACCGCCACGCCCATTTCCACCTGCTCGCGGATCACCGACTGGATGCCGTCGGCGACGCCGGAATCGATTTCCACCCCGCGGTTCATGGGGCCCGGATGCATCACCAGCGCATCCTGTTTGGCACGCGCAAGCTTGTCCTGATCGAGGCCGAAGAAGCGGTAATACTCCCGCGTCGACGGCACGAAGGCGCCTTGCATGCGCTCAAGCTGCAGGCGCAGCATCATCACCACGTCGACGCCTGAAAGCCCTTCGGCCATGGAGGTGAAAACCTCCGCGCCAAGTCGGCCGACGGCGGCCGGCAGCAGCGAGGAAGGGGCGACCAGCCGCACCCGGGCGCCCATGCGGTTGAGCAGGATGATGTTGGAGCGGGCAACGCGCGAATGGGCGATGTCGCCGCAGATGGCGACGGTGAGGCCGTCTAGGCGCCCAAGGCGGCGGCGGATGGTGAGGGCATCGAGCAGGGCCTGCGTGGGGTGCTCGTGCTGGCCGTCGCCGGCATTGACCACGGCGCAGCCCACCTTCTGGGCGAGGAGGTCGGGAGCGCCGGAGGCGTGATGGCGCACTACCAGAATGTCGGGGTGCATGGCGTTGAGCGTCATCGCCGTGTCGAGCACCGTCTCGCCCTTCGACAGCGAGGATGATGACATCGACATGTTCATGACATCGGCGCCGAGCCGCTTTCCCGCCAGCTCGAAGGAGGACTGGGTGCGGGTGGAAGCTTCGAAGAACAGGTTGATCTGGGTGCGGCCGCGCAGCGTTGCCTGCTTCTTGTCGATCTGCCGGTTGAGATCGACATATCGGTCGGCAAGGCCGAGGAGCGCTTCGATTTCGCCGACTTTCAGCGCCTCGACTCCCAAAAGGTGCTGGCCTTCGAGGATGCGGGGTGGTCGGTCGGTTGCGGGTGTCATTAAAGCGCCGTCTATAGTGGCGAAAGGCTGTCGCTGCAAGCGCCGCGCGGACGATTCCTGTGGTAAAGTTTCCACCGCCTGAAAAGGATGAGCCCATGGACCAGCGCCCCGATGCAACGACCCACGAGGTGTTCAACCAGCCCCCGCCCTTCGCCGGCGCCAACCTTTTTGAGATCGATGCGGCATTGCAGGCGGCGGTGGCGCGCACGGCGGCTGCGACGCCAGCCTCGACTTTTGAGGATTTCGGCGCCATTGCCGGCAGCGTCGAGATGGCCGAGGCGGCGCGTCTGGCCAACGAGAACCCGCCCAGACTGCGCGTGTTTGACACGGTCGGTAACCGGGTCGACCGGGTGGAGTTCCATCCCGCTTATCACCAGTTGATGGCCACAAGCTGCAAGGCGGGACTGCATTCATTGGTGTGGGCGCACCTGAAGGGCGGTTCTGTCCCGGCGCCCGATCGGCACGCGGCGCGCGCGGGGCTCTTTTACATGTCGGCCCAGATGGAGTCCGGCCATTGCTGCCCCATCACCATGACCAACGCGGTGGTGCCGGCCCTCCTGCACCAGGAGGATGTGGCAAAGGGCTGGCTCCCCGGCGTCCTTGTGCGCGACTACGACCCGTCTTTCCGCCCGGCGCCGCAAAAGCGCGCACTCACCTTCGGCATGGGCATGACGGAAAAGCAGGGCGGCACCGACGTGCGCCAGAACACCACGAGAGCCGAGCCGGCCGGCAGCGGCGGGCCGGGGACCGAGCATTACCTCACCGGGCACAAATGGTTCATGTCGGCGCCCATGTGCGATGCGTTCCTGGTCCTAGCGCAGGCACCGGGCGGGCTGTCGTGCTTCCTCATGCCGCGCTTTTTGCCCGACGGCAGCCAAAACCCCATCGCCATCCAGCGCCTCAAGGACAAGCTTGGCAACCGCTCCAACGCGTCTTCGGAAGTGGAGTTCCGCGACACCAGCGGCTGGATGGTGGGCCACGAGGGCAGGGGCGTCCGGACCATCATCGAGATGGTCACCTACACCCGGCTCGACTGCGCCGTCTCCTCGGCCGGGCTGATGCGCCAGGCCCTGTCGAATGCCATCCACCATACCCGCTACCGCACCGTTTTCCAGAAAAAGCTCATCGACCAGCCGCTCATGCGCCGGGTTCTCGCGGACATGACGCTCGATCACGAGGCGGCGGTGGCGCTCGTTTTCCGCCTGGCGCAAGCGTTCGATGAGATGGCGGGCAACGAGGCGGAAGCCGCCTATGCACGCATCATGACTCCGGCGACGAAATACTGGGTGTGCAAGGCCTTGCCGGCATTTGCTTATGAAGCGATGGAATGCCTCGGCGGCAACGGCTATGTGGAGGAGGTGCCCATGGCGCGTCTCTACCGCGAGGCACCCATCAATGCCATCTGGGAAGGCTCCGGCAATGTCATGTGCCTCGATGTGGCGCGCGCAGCCGCCAAGGAGCCCGAAGCGCTGGCGCGCCTCATTGCCGACATGGACGCCGCCGCGGCCGGCGAGCCCCGCCTGAGACGGGCGGTGGAGGGCCTGAAAGCCGACCTCATCGACAAGCGCTTCGCCGAAGGCGACCTGCGCGCCTTGGTCGAGCGGCTGGTGATGGCGATGGCAGGGGCGCTGCTGCTGCGCGCTGCACCGGCGGCGGTGAGCGATGCTTTTCTCGCCAGCCGCCTGGAAGGGGACTTTGCGCGCACCTTCGGGCACCTTCAGGGAGCCGACGAAGCGGCTATTTTGACACGAGCGATGCCAGGGTGATGACCACCGGCATGGTGAAGGCGGCGATGATCACCTGCGCGGTGAGGATCGAGGCCATCAGCGGGGCATCGCCGCCCATCTTGCGCGCCAGGATATAGGCGCCCGAGGCCGTCGGCACGCTGCCGGCGACGATGGCCACCGTCTGTGGCAGGCCGGTGACGCCGAAAATCGTGGTCCAGCCCCACATCAGCGCAGGCAGCAGCATCAGCTTGAGGGCCGCGGTGGCGATGATCGGTCGAAACGCCCCCAGCGCGTGGCGCAGCATGAGGCCGGCGCCGGCGCTCATCAGCGCGCAGCCGAGTGCTGCCCGTCCCACCAGATCGAGGGTGTCTATGACCGCTTGCGGCAGGTGAACGCCCGATGCCTTGATGGCGAGCCCGGCCGCGCAACTGAGGATGAAAGGGTTGCGCGCCAGTTCGTCCGCGACGCTGGCGAGCGACGGGCGGCTACCCGATCCCGCCCACGTACTCAGCGCCCACACGCAAAGGACGTTGAGCACCGGGATGATGGCCGCTGCCACCACGGCGATGAGGGCAAGGCCTGGCGCGCCGTAAAGGGTTGGCACGATGGTGAGCCCCATGAAGGTGTGCCAGCGCATGGAGCCTTGGAACACGCTGGTGAAGCTCGCAGGCGTGATGGCGAGCGCGCTTTGAACAACCGCGCGCGAAATGGTGAGCAACGCCGCCATGGTGACGATGGCAAGGATCATTGCCAGCGCCATGCGCACGAACGGCACGCCGGAATAATCCGCCACGATGATGGCCCGGGAAATGATTGCCGGGAAGAGGACGTAATAGGCGATGTGGTCGAGCGCCCGCCATTGATCGTCCTTGATGAGCCCGCTTTGCTTCAGCCCGAAGCCCAGCGCGATGGTGAGAAAGACCGGCAGCAGCGCGGCAACTGCGAAGGACAATGCGTTTCACCCCTGCGGCCCAGGGGCGGACGGCGATGCATCCCTGCCCATGACATCGAGCCGGTCGAGCGCGCCTTGCAGGATGTAGGCGGCGGCCAGCTTGTCCACCAGTTCGGCCCGCCGCGCCCGGCTGCGGTCGGCGGCAATCAGGGTGCGCTCGACCGCGGCAGTGGAGAGCCGTTCATCCCACAGGGCGATGGGCAGGTCGGTGAGCCGGGCGAGATTGACGGCAAAAGCGCGGGTCGACTGGGCGCGCGGGCCCTCGCGGCCGTCCATGTTGACCGGATAGCCGAGAATGAACCCGGCCGCCTTTTCCTTTTCGGCCAGCGCCAGAAGTCTCTCGGCATCGGCGGTGAACTTGCCACGCTTCAGGGTTTCGCGGGCGCTCGCCACCCGCCGTGTCAGGTCGGAGACGGCAATGCCGATGGTCTTGCTGCCGAGATCGAGCCCGATCAGCGGCCGGCCTGGCGCCAACAGGCTGGCCAGGTGTTCGAGGCTGAACTGGGCGGGAACGGGCATGGGCGCGCGCTTAGCAGAAGGCGCCGCATGGCGAAAGCCCCCCTGAATGCGGCGCGGTTGTGGCGGTACTGCCCTTGCGCGGCGCAAGTGTGAGGCTAGACTCGCTGCGGCACTGATCCGATGCAGCAGCCCGCACGGCGATGTTGTCATGCCCTCACTTGTTGCGGGCATCCATGAACACCTATGGTGCCGTTTGGCCCGGGCGGTGGTCATGGATTGCCGGAACACCTCCGGCAATGACACCGAGACCACAATCCCGACTTTCGGCAAGGAGAGAAAAGCCCATGAAAATCACCTGGTTCGGCCATTCGGCCTTTCGCGTGGAGACCGGCAAGTCGGTCCTCATCATCGACCCGTTCCTGTCCGGCAACCCTGTGTTCGAGGGAGACGCGATGGCGGTGACCAGGGGCGCCACCCATGTGGCGCTGACGCACGGCCATGACGACCACATCGGCGATACGGTGGATATCTGCAAGGCCAACGGCGCGACCCTGATCGCCGTCTTCGAGATCGCCGTGCATCTGGCAGGCCAGGGGGTGGAGAAATACGAGCCGACCAATACCGGCGGCACCATCTATACCGACGACTTCGACATCTCGTTCGTGCGCGCCGACCATTCCTCCTCGTCGGGCAATGTTTATCTCGGCAATCCGTGCGGTCTCGTCGTCACCGCCAAGGAAGGTAAGACGCTCTATCACATGGGCGACACCGGCATCTTCTGCGACATGGAACTCATCAACGACATCTACAAGCCCGACATCGGCATCGTGCCCTGCGGCGACCGCTTCACCATGGGCCCGAAACTGGCGGCCATCGCCTGCCAGCGCTATTTCAACTTTTCCACAATCATTCCATGCCATTACAAGACCTTCCCGCTGCTGCTGCAGACGGCCGATGGCTTTGTCGAAGCCATGGGCGCCGACAGTTCCAAGGTGAAGGTGCTCGACGTCGGCGGCAGCATCACGGTGTGAGATAACGGCCCCAGGGCCTGTTGACAGCTATGGTTGTGGCACCGGTTTGACAGGATTGACCCAGATTCGCGGGGCTGAGGAGGAAGGACATGCTGGCATATTCGACGACGAAGCCGCGTGAAGATGGGCCAATCCTGTCAAATCCCTCCGGGACGTGGCTCATTTCGCTTCTGGACGTCACTTTGAGCGGCTTGAAGGGGTGGGCCCTACGGGCGCCACTCAAAGCTAGCCAGAAACGAAATGGGCCACGCCCGCGCCGTAACCATAGCTGTCAACAGGCCCTAGGGAGGGCGCCATGAAAAAGCCGGAGCGGCCGCTGGGGGCGATCATCGAGGACTGGGAGCCGCGTTTGAGACCCGACGACCGCCTGCTGTTCGGCGCCGACGTGGTCGCCGAGCCGCTCGATGTGGCGCGCCACGCACCGACGCTGTGGCAGGCGTTTTCCGCCGACGCTGACGGCCGGCTGTGGGACTATATGGGCTACGGCCCCTTCGGCAGCGAGATCGACATGGCCTCCACCTACGAGCGGGTGGCCTCAGGGGACGATCCGAAATTCTATGCCTTCATCCCCAAGACGAGCCGCAAGGCCGAAGGCGTGGCGAGCTTCTTGCGCATTACCCCCGAGCACGGCGTCATCGAGATCGGCCACATCTGTCTCGCCCCCTCTTTGCAGCGCACCCGGGCAGCGACCGAGGCGCTGTTCCTGATGATGCGCCATGCCCTCGATGAGCTGGGCTACCGGCGACTGGAATGGAAGTGCGATGCCCTCAATGCGCCTTCCAGGCGCGCCGCCGAGCGCCTGGGTTTTTGCTTCGAGGGCATCTTCCGCCATCACATGGTAGTCAAGGGCCGCAACCGCGACACCGCCTGGTTCGCCATCATCGCCGAAGACTGGCCGCCCTTGCGCAAGGCCTTTCTTGGCTGGCTGGCGGATGACAATTTCGATGCCGAGGGAAGGCAGAAAAAGCCCGTGAGCGCCTTTCGCGGGAAGGCGTAGCCCGGCTGGAGCGCAGAGTAAGCTGGGACATCCCCAGCCGCTCCCGGGTTTCGCTGCGCTCCAGCCGGGCTACGGCAATGCCTGTTTCGTCTCGCCGCGGTGCAAGAGGAAGACGTTCTCGGCGTCGCTGCGTCGGGTTTCCTTCACCTTCTTGGGGATCGGGATGACGCCGCATTCCTCCAGCGTACGGCAGGGCGAAAACACATTGATTTGGTGCTGCACCCCGCGCAGGGATTCGCTGCCCATCTCCTCCCACATGCCGTCGCAGCGGCTGCGGAAGTCCTCGCTGGCAATGATCGGCACCTTGTGCACCTTGGTGAGCGATTCGAGCCGTGAGGCCTCGTTGACCGCCGCGCCGAACACGGAAAAGGCTAAGCGGTCCTCCAGCCCGACATTGCCGAATTTCACATTGCCGATGTGCAGGCCCATGCCGTAGCCGAGTTCGGTGAGGCCGTCCTTTGCCCGCTGGGCGTTCGCCGTCGCCATGCGCTGGACGGCGGTGACGGCTGCGGCGTGAGTGGTCTTGCAGGCCTCCTTGCGGCTTGCCGGCGTATCGCCCGAGGGAAGGATGGCAAGAAACCCGTCGCCCATGAAACTCAGGATCTCGCCACCGGCATCCGCGAAGGCGCCGGCGACATTGTCGAAAAAAGCGTTCAGGCTTTCGATATAGGCCTCGCGTCCCAGCTCCTCGGCAAGCCTGGTCGAGTTGCGCATGTCGCCGACGACGATGGCGGCCTTGATGGTCTCGCCGTCGCCGCGGCGGATCTGGCCGGAAAGCACGCGCTCACCCGCGCTCTTACCCAGATAGGTGGTGAGCGTATTGAGCGAAAGCGTCTCCTGCACCGCCATCTTGCACGCGACCGCCAGGCGGTCCTGGATGCGCAAGAGCGCGGCGATTTCCTCCTCGGTGAAGCCGTCGGCCTGGTCTGTCGACCATGAACCGACCATGCCGCGCCCGGTGCCCACGACGAAATGGGAGCGAAAGGCAATGTAGTCGGTGATCCCTTTGTTGCTGAGCTCTTCGAGGATCGGGAACTCGAACTTCGCACCGCCATCGAGTCGCCGGCGCAGGTAATCCAGATTGTTGTGCAGAAGGTGGAAGTAGGGGCTTTTGGAAAAGCGATCCACGGATTCCCCCGGGGCCATATGCCGGTGCCCTTCCACCTCAAGCCCCTTGCCGCGCAGCCAGGTGAAGCTCAAGGCGCGATAGAGCGGATGCAGGACTGAAAACGAAAACTGCACCCTGGCAATCGGCATGCCGGCTGCATGTAAGCGCTCGCAGCAGCCCGAGGCAATCTCCTGCAGGCTGCTCTCCTTCAGGTTCTGCTTGCGCAGCCAGTCGGCCACCAGCTCGATCAGGACTTTTGAGGTTCTGTTTTCCATGACGTTCGTCCTTTTGCCGCAAGCCCGCACAAGCGACTTTTGCAGCAGTTTACGCCTTGCCCGCGGCTGTCTAATACTACGCTGAGAACCGGGGAAAAGTCGTGGCGGGGCAGGCGCATCGCAATGCCCAGCAACAAATGGGGCTATGGTCAATGTTTGACAAGATCCTGATCGCCAATCGCGGGGAGATCGCCTGCCGCATCATCAAGACAGCACGGCGCATGGGATTGATGACCGTGGCTGTCTTTTCCGATGCCGATACCCGCGCGCTGCATGTGGAGATGGCCGACGAGAAGGTGCATATCGGCCCGGCGCCGGCGGCCCAGTCCTATCTGGTAATCGATCGCATCATCGAGGCCTGCAAGGCGACCGGTGCTGAGGCGGTGCATCCGGGCTACGGGTTCTTGTCTGAGAATGCAAAATTCTGCGCCGCCCTCGATGCCGCCGGCATCGTCTTCATCGGCCCCAATGCCAGGGCCATCGAGGCGATGGGCGACAAGATCGAATCGAAAAAATTCGCAAACGCCGCCAAGGTCTCGACCGTTCCCGGCCATCTCGGCGAGATCGCCGATGCCACCGAGGCCCAGCGCATTGCCGACGAGATCGGCTATCCTGTGATGATCAAGGCTTCAGCCGGCGGCGGCGGCAAGGGCATGCGCATCGCCAGGACCCGGGCCGAGGTGGAAGAAGGTTTTAGCCTTGCCCGTTCAGAAGCCAGGTCCTCCTTCGGCGACGACCGCGTGTTCGTGGAAAAGTTCATCGTCAACCCGCGCCATGTGGAAATCCAGGTCCTTGGCGACAAGCATGGGCAAGTCATCTATCTGGGCGAGCGCGAATGCTCCATCCAGCGCCGCAACCAGAAGGTGATCGAGGAGGCGCCGTCGCCGCTGCTCGATGAAAAGACCAGGAAGGCAATGGGCGAGCAGGCGGTGGCTCTCGCCAGGGCGGTGGGCTACGATTCGGCCGGCACGGTGGAGTTCGTCGCCGCCCAGGACCGCTCGTTCTATTTCCTCGAGATGAACACTCGCCTGCAGGTCGAGCATCCGGTGACCGAGCTCGTCACCGGCATCGACCTGGTGGAACAGATGATCCGCGTGGCGGCGGGCGAGAAGCTGAAGCTCGCCCAGAAGGATGTGAAGCTCAACGGCTGGGCGGTGGAATCGCGCGTCTACGCCGAGGACCCGTACCGCAATTTCATGCCCTCGACCGGCCGCCTGGTGCGCTATCGCCCGCCGGTCGAGGGCGGCGAGGAGGCCATCGTCCGTAATGACACCGGCGTCTTCGAGGGCGGCGAGATCTCGGTCTATTACGACCCGATGATCGCCAAGCTGTGCACCCACGCCGCCACGCGCGAGGCGGCCATCAGGCGCATGTCGGAGGCGCTGGACGAGTTCTATATCGACGGTATCCAGCACAACATCCCGTTTCTCACCGCCATCATGGAAAACCCGCGCTGGCTCAAGGGTGTGCTGTCGAAGGCTTTACCGGCGCGGGCGGCATCGCGGCGGTGCGCGATACGCTTGCCGCTGTTGCCTGCGCCATCGACCATGTGGCGAATTCCAGGAAGCGCGGCATCTCCGGCCAGATGGGCGGCAAGGCGGTCAAATTCTCCGCCCGGCGCGTGGTGAAGCTGGCCGGTGAATGGCTCAACCTCACAATCGCGGAGGATGACGGCAAGCTTCTCAAGCTGTCGCGGGCCGATGCGCCGGATCACATCATCGAGAGCGGATGGCATCCGGGCGATCTGGTCTGGCGCGGCCTGATCGACGGCGAGCGGGTCTCAGTGCAGGTGCGGCCCGTTCTCAACGGCTACCGGCTCACCCATCGCGGGGTCGAGCTGGAGGCGCATGTCTATACGCCGCGCGAGGCCGAGATGGCGCGGCTGATGCCCGAGCGCCTGCCACCCGATACCTCGCGCCAGCTTCTGTGCCCGATGCCGGGCCTGGTGAAGGTGATCGCGGTCGAGCCGGGCCAGGTGGTCAAGGCGGGCGAGACGCTTGCCGTGGTCGAGGCGATGAAGATGGAAAACGTGCTCAAGGCCGAGCGCGACGTGACCGTCAAGACCGTCAATGCCAGGCCCGGCGACAGCCTTGCAGTCGATGCCGTGATCATGGAGTTTGAGTGAGTTCCCATGGAGGTGAGCGGCTTCAAGGTCAGGGCGCTGGGTGAAATCGCAATCCGCTGCCGCGACCTCGACGCGATGGCGGCCTTTTACCGCGACATCATCGGGCTTGAGGTGCTGGAAGGCGGCCACCGCAAGGGCATCGTGTTCTTTCGCATTGCCGAGGGTTTTGGCGGGCACACGGCCGTTCTGGCGCTGTTCCGCGACGAAGCCGGCGAGGGGAGCGCGCCGTTGGGTGGCGGCGCATCGAGCCTTCATCACCTGGCACTGACGGTCGGACGCAAGGAACAGGACAAGGCCGTCGAGTGGTACAAGAGCAACGGAATTGACTATAATATTCAGGAGTTTGCCTGGATCGGCTGGCGTGGTGTCTTTACCACTGATCCTGAAGGCAACACGGTCGAACTGGTTGCTTATGACGAGACGGTGAGGGCCGGCACATGACTGGTTCAGTGAAGACATTGCGTCTTGTCATCACCGGACGGGTTCAGGGCGTCAGTTTTCGCTACTGGACGCAGGATGTCGCAATGGGCCTGGGGCTTTGCGGCTGGGTGCGCAATTGCAGCGACGGCAGCGTCGAAGCACTGATCTCGGGGCCGCCGCCGCTGGTCAATGCGATGCTTTCGCGCTTCTGGGAGGGCCCGAGGGCTGCGCGGGTAGAAGGGGTGTCCGCCGAGGAGGCCGACGAAACAGCCCCCGCGACTTTCGAGATCCGCCCTACCGTCTAGACGGCTTTCCCGAAAATCTCTTCAAAACTGGCCCTCAGTGCCATGTCGACCTCGGCCATGGAGACAGGATGGCCCAGGTCATGAAGGCTGGTGACGCCGTGGCCGGCGATGCCGCAGGGCACGATACCGGAAAAGTGTTCGAGATCCGGGTCCACGTTGAGGCTGATGCCATGGAACGACACCCACTTGCGCACCCTGACCCCGATGGCGGCGATCTTGTCCTCAACGCCTGCGCCCTTGTCCGGCCGCCTGACCCACACGCCCACCCGGTCGGCACGGCGCTCAGCCTTGACATTGAAGCAGGCGAGCGTGGCGATGATCCAGTCCTCCAGCCCCGCCACGAAGGCACGCACATCGCCGCCGCGGGCCTTGAGGTCGAGCATCACATAGGCAACGCGCTGGCCCGGCCCGTGATAGGTGTAACGCCCGCCGCGCCCGGTGCGGTAGACGGGAAAGCGGTCCGGCTGCAGAAGCTCGGACGGGTCAGCGCTGGTGCCGGCGGTGTAGAGGGCAGGGTGCTCCAGAAGCCACACCCGCTCCGGCGCGCTGCCGGCGGCGATGGCGGCCGCCTCTTCCTCCATGCGCGCGACGGCTGCCAGGTAGTCGACCGGATGATCGGCGATCTCCCAGGCAACCGGCCGGGCAAGGCGCGCGAGTGCGGCTGATGCACGCTGAATGTTCATGGGAGATGGTTTGACGCCACAATGACATGGGCGTCAAGGAGAGGGCGTGCTGCTCCCCTCCCCCTTGAGGGGAGGG
>Ga0307436_1001073_pt1 | contig 12473 bp, 12 predicted proteins | sample SalMarWE160440MG_FD_202513 | JGI IMG/M metagenome (GOLD analysis project Ga0307436, IMG submission 202513) | Salt marsh sediment microbial communities from the Plum Island Ecosystem LTER, Massachusetts, United States - WE1604-40 | ecosystem: Environmental > Aquatic > Marine > Intertidal zone >...
TTACGGTCGAGTGCCTCGGCCACCGCATCGCAGCCTTCTCTAGTCGAGAGGTCGGAAGCGACATAATGGACCGCAACGTTGTACTTGGAAGCCACCTCGTTTGCGGCCTTGGCGAGCATCGTCTCGGTCCGCGCCACGAGAAGAAGCGTGTGCCCGCCTTTGGCGAACTGGTCAGCCAGGGCGCGGCCAATGCCTTGTGTCGCTCCGGTGATGACGGCTGCGGGAGCAAGAGGCTCTGGGATCTTGTCGCGCGCGTTCATGTTCATTCGACGCCACTCTCTGGGGCTTCAATGGCCGAGCCAGCCGCACCGGCAAGCAATCATCTAACGCCGGACCATGCAAGCGGGTGTTGCGCTTCGCGCCGGGCCATCACCGCGCTGCCCTATTCAGTTGGGGACGCCCCGGTCGCAGCGCTAGAGTGTGTCAGGGCCATGTCAGGCAAATGTTGGTACGGGAAGAAAAAGCGCTGCCTAATGTCGCTAATTCGTTACCCAGGCAGTCCCAGAACGCGTTCGAACGCATGCTTAACGAAAATCGTTATATGGTGGGGCTGAGCCCAAGCGCCCCGATCCGCCTGGAACGGCGGGGGAGCCGGGCCCGGATTTCCCTGCCAGGCTCTCGATTCTAGGGGGGCCGGGGCAGATTTCGTGTGTTTCCAAGGAGTAAGGCGCATGGCACCCCGCGCTTTCTGGACAGGCCATCTGCGGCTGTCCCTCGTCAACATTCCCGTCCGGCTCTACCCCGCGACCTCGACCGAGAAGACGATCGCCTTCCACCAGATCCATGAGCCCAGCGGAAAGCGCATCCGCTATCAGAAGATCGCGCCGGGCGTCGGCCCCGTGGAGAACGAGGAGATCACCAAGGGCTACGAGTACGAGAAGGGCAAATATGTCCTGATTGACCCCAAGGAGATCGACGAGCTCAAGCTCGAATCGAAGCAAACCATCGATCTCGCCCGCTTCGTCGACGAGGATGCGATCGATCCGCGCTATTTGCAGACGCCCTACTACCTGATGCCCGACGGCGATATGGCCGACGAAGGCTATGTCCTGCTCCAGCGGGCGCTCAAAGAGACGAAGAAGATCGGTGTCGGCCAGTTCATCCTGCGCGGCCACGGCAACATCATCGCCATCAAGCCGTTCGAGAAGGGCTTGCTTCTCGAAGTGCTGCGCCACGCCAACGAGATCCGTTCGGCAGATGCGCTGTTCAAGGAGATTGGCGACGTCAAGGTAGACAAGGAAGCACTCGACCTCGCCAAGGAGCTCATCACACGTAAGTCAGGAAAGTTCGAGCCCCGGCAGTTCAAGGACGAATACGCCGAAGCGGTGTGGGAGCTGATTCACGCCAAGCTCGAAAACCGTGCACCTGAGATCGTCACCGAAGAGCCTGGCGGCGCCACGATCATCAACATCATGGACGCGCTGAAGAAGAGCGTGCAGCAAGGCACGGGCTCAAGCGCCAAGACGAGCGGCAAGAAGACCTCGTCGCGCAGCACCGCCAAGAAGTCGACGCGCGCGCCGAAGCGGAAATCGGCTTAAGGCATGGCGCGGGCGCAAGACTCGGACCTGCTCGCCGAGTACAAGGCGAAGCGGGACTTCGGCAAGACGCCCGAGCCTGGTCCGAAGCGCGCGCGAAAAAAAGGCAACAGCTTCGTCATCCAGAAGCACGCGGCGCGGCGCACTCATTTCGACTTCCGGCTCGAGCATGACGGCGTGCTGAAGAGCTGGGCCGTGACGCGAGGTCCGAGCCTCGACCCCTCGCAGAAGCGCCTCGCGGTGCGCACCGAGGACCATCCCCTCGAATATGGCGGCTTCGAAGGGGTCATCCCCAAAGGCGAGTATGGCGGCGGCCCGGTGATGATCTGGGACACAGGCACGTGGGAGCCGATCGGCGACCCTGATGAGGGGCTCAAGAAAGGTGATCTCAAGTTCCGGCTGCACGGCAAGCGCCTCAAAGGCGATTGGGTGCTCGTACGTATGAAGAAGGATCGCACGGGCGGTAAGCGGGAGAATTGGCTGCTCATCAAGAAGCGCGACGCCTATGCGGGCGACGGGGAGGAACCCACCGAAGAGTACGAGACAAGCGTCAAGACCGGCCGCACCATGGATCAGATCGAGACTGGCGCCGACTCGGCGGTGTGGTCCTCGAAGGCTCAAAAAAAAACTCCGGCACGCAAGGTGCCAAAGGCAAAGCCAAAGGCCAAAGCAAAAGCCAAGGCAAAGACCAAGCCAAAGGCAAAGCGCGCCGCGAAATCGTAGCACCGCCCTTCGTCGAGCCCGAGCTTGCCACACTCGACACGGAGGTACCGCACGGCGACGCCTGGCTGCACGAACTTAAATATGACGGCTACCGCATCGAGGCGCGTAAAGCCGGCGACGAGATCACGCTATTCAGCCGAAGCGGCCTCGATTGGACGGTGCGCTTTCCGGCGATCGCCAAGGCGATCACGACGCTGCCATGCGAGAGTGCGCTGATCGACGGCGAGGCCGCTTACGTGCTGCCTTCGGGCATTACCGACTTCAAGTCGCTGCAAGAGCATATCGATACGCCCGATCCGGCGATCCGCTATTTCGCGTTCGATCTGTTGTTCCTCGACGGCAAGGACCTGCGCAAGCAGACGCTGATCAAGCGCAAAGAGCGCTTGCGCGAGCTCATGGCGGCGAAGGGCGTCTCCGATTTCCTGATCTACTCCGATCACGTGCTCGGATCGGGTCCGGCCTTCTACGAGAAGGCATCCGCCGCGCATCTCGAAGGCGTCATGTCGAAGCGCCTAGACGCGCCCTATCGCTCGGGCCGCGGCAAGGACTGGCGCAAGATCAAATGCCTCGAGGCGCAAGAGTTCGTCATCGGCGGCTACTCGAAATCAGAGGTACGGGGCAAGCCCTTCTCCTCGCTCCTGCTCGGCATCTATGACGGCGGCACGCTTGTCTATGCCGGCAAGGTCGGCACGGGCTTCAACGCCGCCGACTTCCGGAATCTCGCCAAGCGTTTCAAGCCGCTTCAACGCAAGACCTCGCCCCTCGCGGCGGTGCCGGCGGCGGAGCGTAAGGACGCGGTGTGGCTCGAGCCTGAGCTCGTCTGCGCGGTCCACTACACGGAGTGGACGCGAGACGGACGCTTGCGGCATCCGAGCTTCCAGGGTTTGCGCGAGGACAAGCCGGCGCGCGCGGTCGGCCGCGAGGGGAACGCCAATCAGGAGGCCGACATGGCCATGACGACAAAGACTACCAAGACGAGTGACGTTTCTTTCGGCGACGTCACGCTGACGAGCCCAGACAAGGTGCTCTATCCGGATATCGAATTCACCAAGCGCGACCTCGCCCGCTACTACGAGGCGGTGGCCGACACCATGCTGCCTTACCTGGTCAAGCGGCCAATCAGCCTAGTGCGTTGCCCCGAGGGAATTGACGGCGAGCGCTTCTTTCAGCGTCACGCCATGAAAGGCATGAGCGATGCGATCAAGGAGATCCCCATTCCAGGTGGCGAGACCAAGAAGCCGTATCTCTATGTCGCCGGCGAGGATGGGCTGTTCGGGCTCGTGCAAATCGCCGCACTCGAAATTCATGACTGGTCGGTGTCGCTGAAGCATCTCGACAAGCCTGACCGGCTCGTGTTCGACCTCGATCCCGACGAGGAGCTTCCCTTCGCCGTGCTGCGTGCGGCGGCGCAAGAGGTGCGCAACTTCCTCGCCGATCTCGGCCTTGAGAGCTTCCTGAAAGCGACCGGCGGCAAGGGCGTGCACGTCGTGGCGCCGCTCACGCCGAGAGCCGGTTGGGACGAGGTCAAGGCATTCGCTAAGGCGGTGGCGGACGCGCTCGTCACCGCGCGGCCCGACCGTTACACCGCGAACCCGTTGAAGCGCACCCGCGTGGGCAAAGTCTTCGTCGACTACCTGCGCAATCAGCGTGGCAGCTCGGCAATCTGCAACTACTCAACACGCGCCAAGCCGGGCGCCCCGGTGGCGACGCCGCTCCGCTGGGGCGAGCTCAAGAAGATCGACAGCGGGGGTGCCTACACGGTGAAGACCATGCCGGCGCGGCTTGCGCGGCTGAAGGGCGACCCGTGGGAAGGCTTCTCCTCCACGCGGCAGTCGATCACAGCGAAAGCACGCAAGGCGCTCGGCCTCGGCTGACGTCCGGCGCCGATGACGTCGTTCCCTTTTTGTGCCAGGTGCCCTATATCGGAGGCCTCCCGTCAACAATCGAAAGATCCAGTGTCTCATTGTTTTCGGCCCGAAACACGGCTTGAGGGTTGATCATCTTACGGTACAAGGACTTAGCATCAGCGTACCAAAGCCATCCCCCTTCGTAGGTTACCCCTCAGGTAACAATAAAACAGGAGGAGCCATGGCCGCCAATGTTGAGCGGTGGCGTGGCCTGACGGCCCCCACCGCTTTTTTGCGAGGGGCGCCCAATATGGCCCGGTTATCGTTGCCGCCGAAACCGTTCAAATCCGCTGGATACAAAAGCGGCAACTGACGTCCATACAGTCAGGCCAGGGGGGTGCCCCGGGGCCGTCGACGTCACAACTCAAGTAGCATTGAGGTGGATGTCCACTTCCAGGCCTCTTGCGCACGACCGGCGGAGCGGTATCCGGCTTTGACCCATGGCGGACCTTCCCAAATTCGCTCTGCTCAAAAAAAAGTCACAAACAGGCTCGAAGGAAGGCCTTTAAGACACGCAGATCCAGGGTCTCGCAATCGAGCCACGGGAGCTGAATTTCCACGTCTTGCAAGTTCGCAATAGACGGTGCCATAACTCGAAATTGCCCTAAATTACTTTCGTAACAAGATCGTGGAGGTGTGCTGTGGCAGGGAACTCATCGAAACCTAAAGCCGAGTTGATCGACCCTGTAGCCGCCGCGCAACTGGGCGACGGTTCGCTTCCCGGCGGCGAAGTCGTGGGCGTGGACAAAATCCGCGAACTCCTGTTCGGCAACCAGATGCAAGACTACGATCGCCGCTTCTCCAAATTGGAGGAACGGTTTCTCCAGCGCTTCAAGGACGTCGAGTCCGAGACGGCGCGCAATCTCAGCGCCTTCGAATCGAACGCGAAGAAGCAGGTGGACTCGCTCGTGGGCCAGCTCCGCGAGGAGAAGGACGTGCGCGCCGATGCCGACAAGGAGCTCGAACGCACGCTGCGTGAGCATAGTCAGGGCATGGAAAAGCGGCTTCGCGCGATGTCGGACCAATTGAGCCAGCTCGAGCGCGACATGGCCGACCGCCTGACCCAGGAAGCGCAGTCAATGCGCGAAGAGATCAAGCGCAAGAACGAGGATCTTCAGCAAGCCATCGAGAAAATGTTCTCCGAGCTAAGCAACGTCAAAACCGATCGCAACCTGTTGGCAGGGCTGTTCGTCGAGGTCGCCAAGTGCCTGAACCAGGACGCAGGAAACGTCGTCAAGGGCGGCATCGATCCACCGCATGGCCGCGCGGCCAGTTAGCGCCGCGGGTGACCGCCTCCCCCGATATTCTTGAGGAGCTGCTTCGCCCGCCCTCAGGCGACAGCGCCATCGATCGGAAAGCGCTGGCGGGTCTACTCATCGAAATCGCGCAGAGCCTGAAGCCGGAGCTGCGTGGGCAGCAAAATGGCGTGCACCCCGGCGATCTGCAGCTTGAGCAGCTGCGGACGTTGCTTGTCGGCCGCGAGATCGAGACGTTGTCGCGGCTCACCGGCGTGGTGGACGATCCCGAGCGTTTGGCTGCGGCGATCGGGCGTGTCTTGCCGACTGCGATCGCCCAGGCGACGAGCGATGCGCGCATGGGGCATGTCTTGGCGCCCGTCATGGAAAAGGCGGCGGAGAGCTCGATCCGGAATGATCCCTCAACGCTGGTCAACATTCTTTACCCGACGATCGTGCCGGCGATCCGCAAATCGATCGGGGAGACAATCGACGAGACGTTCCAGCGGCTCAATCAGGCCTTGAAATACAGCCTCACCTGGCGAGGGCTCAAATGGCGCTGGGAGGCCTGGCGTACGGGACAGCCTTTCGCGGAGGTGGTGCTCAAGCACACGCTGATCTACCAGGTCGAACACGCGTTCCTAGTCCACCGTCATACCGGATTGTTGATCGCCCATGTGGCTGCCGAGAATGCGGTGAGCCAAGACCCACAGCTCGTCTCTTCGATGCTGGTCGCAATCCAGGATTTTGTCCGCGATTCGTTCAGTGGCGCCGACCACCAGGGAGTCGACTCGGTGCAGCTGGGGGAACTGCGGCTATGGTCCGAGCCAGGACCGTTTGCCCTGCTGGTCGCAGTCATCCGCGGCGATCCGCCGGAGGGGCTGCACGATACGATGCGCAACACCCTGTCGCGCATTCACGCTGAGCGGCATCATGCGCTTGAAAGCTTCGACGGCAGCAGCGAGGGCCTCGGCGATGTCGAGGCGAGGCTGCGCGAATTGGTGGCGCTTGGCGAGCACGCGCCGCCGCGCGCCAAGCTGGGGCGTGTAATTCTTCTCGGCTTTTTGCTGCTCCTGTCGATCAGCGCCGTAGCATGGGCGGCGTGGTGGTGGCACAACCAGCAGCTTTGGGAGGCTTATCTCGAGCGACTACGGGCGCAGCCCGGCATTGTGATCGGCGAAGCAGGTAAGCGTGGCGGAAAGTTTTTCTTGTCTGGCTTGCGCGATCCGCTTGCCGTCGACCCGCTCAAGCTCCTCGGCGACGCAGGGATCGATCCGGCACGGGTCGAGACGCATTTCGAGCCCTATCAGGCGCTAGACCCGCAATCCGTACTGAGACGGCTCAAAGTGACGCTTGCTCCGCCGCCGAGCGTGACGCTCGCAATCGAGGGCGACCGCATCGTGGCGAAAGGATCGGCGCCGCGGGCATGGCTCGACCGCGCCAACGCTGTTGCGCAGATGTTGCCAGCAGGCGCGCCCGCTTTCGACTTCGCTGGCGTAATCAACAAAGATGAAGCGGACGAACAGCAATGGCGAGCCTATGTGGAGCGGCTGCGGGCCGAGCCCGGCATCGTGATCACCCGCTCGGAGGCAGGCGACGGCAAGTTTTTCTTGTCTGGCTTGCGCGATCCGCTCGCCGTCGACCCGCTCAAGCTCCTCGGCGACGCAGGGATCGATCCGGCACGGGTCGAGACGCATTTCGAACCCTATCAGGCGCTAGACCCGCAATTCGTGCTCAAGCGGCTGCAGGCTTCCCTCAATCCGCCGCCAGGCGTGACGTTCGCGATCGAGGGCGACCGCATCGTGGCGAAAGGATCGGCCTCGTCACCATGGATCGCGCGCGCGCGCAGGGCAGGTAGCTTGCTGCCGGCAGGGGCGCCCGTTTTCGACCTATCGGCCGTGCGTAATCTCAACGAGGGCGTGCTCGGCAAATTGAGCGATGCTATCGAAGCGCGCAGCATCCATTTTGACAGCGGAGCGTCGCTGCCCGCAGCCGGGCAGGAGAAGACTCTCGATGAGCTGGCAGTCGACCTCAACGAACTCGCGGCTTTGTCTTCGAAGCTGCACGTTGTGACCAGGGTGACGCTGACCGGGCATTCCGACAGCCAGGGCCAGGGTACGTCCAACCTGTACCTGAGCGTGGCACGCGCCGAGGCGGTACGCGCGCTCTTGAAGAAACGCGGCGTCGATCCTGATCTGCTTCAAGTACGGGGGGCGGGCCCGCTCGAGCCGCTTGAGGCCGAGACCTCCCCCGCCGCCCGCTTGGCAAACCGCCGGGTTTCATTTTCGATCGGCTTCGAGGAAGCGCCATGACGGCAGTGCTGCAGAAGAAGATCTGCATGCTCGGAGGCTTCTCGGTGGGGAAGACCAGCTTGGTCCAGCGCTACGTCCACAGCGTATTCTCCGAAACCTATCTCACCACCGTCGGGGTCAAGATCGACAAGAAGACCGTGACCCTCCCCGATCGAACAGTGAACCTCATCCTTTGGGACCTCGCGGGCGAGGATGATATCAATTCTCTTCGTATGACCAATCTGCGTGGCGCTGCCGGATGCGTGCTGGTCGCCGACGGGACGCGCCCCTCGACCCTCGATGTCGCGCTTTCGCTGCGCCAACGCGTCGAAGCCGAATACGGTCCGCTGCCATTCGTGCTGCTGCTGAACAAGAGCGACCTCAAGGAGCAGTGGGCGATCAGCGACGCCGACGTGGCAGGGGTGCGAGAGAACGGCTGGTGGGTGCAGACAAGCAGCGCGCGAACCGGCGAAGGCGTGGAGGACGCCTTCATGGACCTCGCCGTCCGCACCGCGGGCTGATCATGGAGGACCTGCCCGCGAGCCTGGCCGAGCGGCTGCGAGAGCTGACCTATAACGAGCGGGCGCTCGCCTATCTGCAGATCGATGCCGCGCTCGTTCTGGCCGGCGCCGGCGGACATCTCGAGAATTATGGGCTAGCGGCCATGCGGCTCGGCGAGCCCGCGGTCGAACAGGCCTTCTTCCTTGAAGGACTTCTACCGCTGGAGGAAACGCCCTATTTCGTTCCCTCGGTTGAGATTGACTGCGGACGCGCCGCCGATCTGCATTTCCATCTCGAGGGCGACACTACGTGGGTGGTGCTGTTCGACGTTACAGCCTACCGAGACGCGACCCGCCGGCTGCAGCAGAAGGCCTATGAAATGACGCTGCTGCAGGAGAAGGAGGCGCAGCTCAATCGGCGCCTGGAAGAGATGAACCGAGAGCTCGAGGCCTCCAATGACTTTCTTGTTAGAATCTCGACCAAGATCTCGCACTATCTCGCGCCGCAGATCTTCAAGAGCATTTTCAGCGGTCAAAAGGACGTCACTATTCACACCGAGCGCAAAGAGCTCACCATCTTCTTCTCTGATATCAAGGATTTCACCGCCACTACCGAAGGCCTGCAGCCGGAGGAGATCACGCATCTTCTCAACGAGTATTTCACCGAGATGTCGGCGATCGCCCTCGAGCACGGCGGCACCGTCGACAAATTCATCGGCGACGCCCTGGTGATTTTCTTTGGCGACCCGGAGACCATGGGCACAATGGAGGACGCCAGGGCCTGCCTCAACATGGCGACGCATATGCAACGCCGACTGGCTGAGCTCAATGTCAAATGGCGCAGCGCAGGGACGGAACAGCCGTTCCGCGTGCGCATGGGGATCAACACCGGCTTCTGCAACGTCGGCAATTTCGGCAGCGCCGACCGCATGGACTATACGGCCATCGGTGCTGAGGTTAATCTCGCGGCCCGTCTCCAAGCGATCGCCGAGCCTGGACATGTCGTCATCAGCTATGAGACCTATGCTCTTGTGCGCGACATCGTGGCGGCGCGGGCATTGCCGCCGATCTCGGTAAAGGGCATCAACCGCACGGTCGTTCCCTATGTCGTGGAGGGCGTGCTGGACAAAGCGGGGCGGAAGATCGAGATCTTCAGCGAACACATGACCGGCCTCGATTTCTACCTCGATCCCAGGGCCGTCGACGCCGCCGCCATTGAGCGCATTCGGACGACGCTCAGAAATGCAATTGCTGCCCTGGATGGGCGCGGCGGCGAAGACACACCGGGTGGGGTCGCGCGACCGGATCAAGAGTCCTCGCCGCCTAAGGCCAACGACAAAGCTATGTGAAGATTGGCGTAGTGCGACCGATCGGCTCTCTTTGATCCTCTCTGGAGCGAGGACCTACGGCACGGGCTTCGATCCCGCCAAAACTGCACCTTTGGGCGCCAAAGAATTCGAGGCGTAGTGCCCCGCACACCCCGCGGTGATTTGTTAGTGTCTGAGAGACTATGACCTTTAACCTCATTGTCATACCCCGCGGTCTGAGGGTGATGCGGCCTGGATGCTCGCCTCTGGTAAGGTCTAAGCGCCGCGACGCTTTCCAAGCGGTCCTATTACGACCGCGGCCGACAATGGAAGGGCCGCCCCAAGCGGGGCGGCCCTTCGTTTTTGTCCAAAATCTGGGCTCTGGAGCCCGATCCTCATTGAAGGATTGTTCAGACCCTTGGCCGCAATCTACCGGCCATGGTGGGGGCACGTTTTGCGTATCTGGCCGCATTGCTCGCGGCCGCATTTCTTATCAATGGCTGCGCCGGCGGCGGCGTGCCGTCCGAGGAGCGCGCCGCATGGCGCGACAAGGCCGAGTCTGCCTGCATGGCCTCTGGCCGCGTCCGCGCCACCCCCTATATCCAGTCGGCGGGCACCGTGGACGGTCCCAGCGCCTGCGGCATCTTGGCGCCCCTCAAGGTTTCCGCTGTTGGCCGGGTGAGGATCACCCCGGCCGCCACGATCGACTGCCCGCTTACGGCAGCCCTCACCCAATGGCTCAATGGACCGGTGCAGAAAGCGGCCTACCGGCAATTCGGCAAGCCTGTGGTCGAGATCAAGCAAATCGCGTCTTATGGCTGCCGCGGCCGAAATGGCCGCCACCGCGGCCCGCTGTCAGAGCATGCCTACGGCAACGCGCTGGATGTCGCCGCGTTCCGCCTGTCGGACGGGACGCTAATCACTGTGGTCAAGGGCTGGTGGCACGGCACCCCTCGCGAGAGGGCCTTCCTGAAAGAAGCCTTCGCGGCTGCGTGTAATGAGTTCTACACGGTGCTCGGACCGGGCGCAGACCGCTTCCACTACAACCATTTCCACGTGGATCTTCTGGTCACCAACGCTTTGCAGGGGCGCCATTTCTGCCAGCCGCGCCCACGCCGCGGTTTCTTTGCTCAGACCGACGACACGGCCGATCCCGTCACCACGGCCTCTATCAAACCCATTCCGCTTACGGGCCCGCCAGGCGACTAAAGGAGAAAAGACGCGACTGTGACCCGTTGGCAACTTCGCATCAGCGAAAGAAACAGTATGATCGCAGATAGGGAATCGCACCAGGAGAACGACAACGACGTGACCGCGGCCATGAAGCCTTTAGGCTTGGCTGGAATTGGAGGGGCACGATGGCAGCAGAATCGTTGGTGCAAATGCTGGAAGAGATCGCGGTCGGGCTCAAGGCCGGTGACGAAGAGGTCTATGGCTGGCTGCGCGAGCAGCTCAAAGAGTGCGGCGCGAGCGAGATCTCCGTCGAACTTGCCATGGGCGTGATCGCCAGGCTGTTGCCGGAAGAAGCGCAAGGCAATCTCGAGCTCGCCGAGCACTATAATCGCCGCTGGGCCCATTAGCGGCGCAGCGCGGCGGCAAGACGCAGCCAATCTGCCTCGGCGCCGGGAAGGCCGAAGCGGAGCCAGTGTGGCTCATGGGCGAAGCGGCGTACGAACATCCCCGCATGACCGAGCCTGTCGAACACCTGTTGGGCGCCGCCCTTGCGGACCAGGCTGAACAGGGACGTGCCGCCGATCTTCTCCGAGCCTGCCTTTCGTCAAGGCGACGCGCGGCTTCAGCAAGCGCGCAAAAACTTCAGGCGGTCGTTTCGGGATAGGGTTAGGGATGGGGGGTGATCCCCGTCGACAGATCGAGGAACGGTTCGGGCGCCCCAGGGGCACCGGTTTCCGCCGCGTCGAGATCACCGCCATGCATCGGTGGCTCGAGCGCGTTTGGAGGGACCATGTCTACACCGCTAGCGCTTCTGGCTTTGCTGACCGAGCTCATCACGGGCTATCCGGAGTGGCTCAGCAAGAGAATAGGCCATCCCGTGACATGGATGGGCCGTCTCATCAGCTACTTTGATGCCCGCTTTAACCGTGAGAGCGCAGAGCCCGAGACGCGGCGCCGGGCCGGCGCCATCGCGCTGCTTCTCTTGCTCGTGATCGTTGGCGCCATCGCCTTTGCGCTCGAGACTGCCCTCCTCCTGATTCCCTTCGGCCTGATTGCGGTCGGCATCTTGTGCAGCGTGTTCATCGCGCAGCGCAGTCTCTATCTGCATGTATCCGATGTCGCCGACGCCCTGGACTCGGGCAACCTCGCCAAGGCCCGTCAAGAAGTCGCGCATATCGTCGGCCGCGACACCGCCGAACTCGACGAGGCCGGCGTAGCGCGCGCTGCCATCGAGAGTCTCGCCGAGAATTTCTCCGATGCGGTGGTGTCGCCAGTGTTCTGGATCGGCCTTGCTGGCATGACCGGCGGCGTGCTCTACAAGGCGATCAACACCGCCGACAGCATGATCGGGCACCACACGGAGCGGTACGAACAATTCGGCAAGACGGCGGCGCAGCTCGATGATCTCGTCAACTTGCCAGGCTCGCGGCTCTCGGCGCTTCTGATCATCGCATCTGCCGCGCTGACACCGGGCGCATCCGCCGGCGACGCCTGGCACGCGATGGTGCGCGATGCGGGCAAGCACGCCTCGCCCAATGCAGGCTATCCGGAGGCGGCCATGGCCGGCGCGCTCGGTCTTTCGCTCGGCGGACCGCGCCGCTATCAGGGCAAGGAGACCGAGGGTGCCAGGCTCGGCGACGGAAGGCGTGAGGCCAAGGCGGCCGACGTGCAGGCGGCGCTCGACGTCTATGGCAAGGCCGACGGGCTGCTCATCGCCGTCGTGTTTCTACTCGTGGCGCTTACCGCGATAATGTGAGCAGGCGATCGACATCGACATGGGCTTCCAGATGCGTGGCGAGGCG
>Ga0307436_1001074_pt1 | contig 12472 bp, 10 predicted proteins | sample SalMarWE160440MG_FD_202513 | JGI IMG/M metagenome (GOLD analysis project Ga0307436, IMG submission 202513) | Salt marsh sediment microbial communities from the Plum Island Ecosystem LTER, Massachusetts, United States - WE1604-40 | ecosystem: Environmental > Aquatic > Marine > Intertidal zone >...
CGGGGGCGATGGCGTTGACGCAGATGTTATACTGCCCCAGCTCTCCGGCCAGGACGCGGGTGATGCCGACAACAGCCGCCTTGGAGGTAATATAGTTAATCATTCCCTTGGTCGGGGCGAAGACGGTATCTGAAGAGAGATTGATAATCTTGCCCTTTTTCTGCTCTTTCATGTAGGGGAATACGGCCTTGGCGCAGAGCCAGGCACCCTTAGCCCCCACCGCCAGCGCCTTATCCCAGTCCTCCGGAGAAACCTCGTGGAAAGCCTTTCGGCCCACCCCGTAATAGAAAGCGGCGTTGTTGACCAGAATATCGATTTTGCCGAATTTCTTAGCCGCCTTCTCGGCCATGGCTTTGGTGCTGGCCTCGTCGGTGACGTCGACCTCTACCGTCATGCCGCCCTTAGCTTCTATCTCCTTAGCCGCCTGCTTGGCTTCGTCAGTATCGAGGCGGTGCGCCGCCATCACTACCTTGGCGCCTTCTTTAGCCAGGGCGAAGCAAAAAGCCTTGCCCAGACCCTTGGCGCCGCCGGTGACGATAGCTACCTTTCCGTCTAACCTGCCCATATTTACCTCCTTATTTCTTGATAACTACGCCCACCCCCCCGCCGATTTAGTCACTCACGCTGAGAGCGGGCAAATAGCTATAAATCGCACCTTATGATAGCATAGATAACTCGGTTTTTGCCAGCCTGTCCGGCCCTATTTCTAGGCTTGCTCTTGCTGGCGCTGGCGGAAGTTTTCCACGTAGCGCCGCGCGTATTTATCGTGAGCCATAACCAGGTCGGCGGCGAGGACGGCGGGGCGTATCTTCTTGGCGTCGACGATAACGCAGGTTATGCCCGCGGCGACGCATGCCGCCACGAAGGCGTTATTGAGCAGCTCGCGGTCGGGCAGCCCGAAGGACATGTTGCTCACCGCCAGCGTCATGTTAACCCCCAGCTCCTTCTTAATAAGCTTAATCGTCCCCAGCGCTACGATGCCCGAGTTGGCCTCGGCGCCCACCGCCAGGCTCAAACAATCAATGACGATATCCTCGCGGGGGATGCCCAGCTTTTCGGCGCGCTCCACTATCTTTTTAGCCACGGCCAGCCGTTTCTCGGGGGTTTTGGGGATGCCTTCGTCGTCCTGAACCAGCCCGACGACGGCAGTGCCGTGCTTCTTGACGACGGGCAGTATCTTGGCCATGGAGTGTTCCTCACCGGTGACCGAGTTAATCAGCGGTTTGCCCTTATAGACCTTGATAGCCGCCTCCAGTGCTTCGGGGACGGCGCTATCGATGCAGAGGGGCAGGTCCGAGGTCTCCATCACCGCCTTAACTGCCTTGGGCAGCAGGTCGGGCTCGTCGACACCGAATATGTTCACGTTAACGTCGAGGATATCGGCGCCAGCCTCGGTTTGAGCTTTAGCTTCCTTACGCACAATGTCCAGGTTGCCCTCTTTTAGAGCTTCGCCCAGTTTCTTCTTGCCCGAAGGGTTGATACGCTCTCCGATAAGCACCACCGGCCGGTCGCCGCCGATTATTACCTCTTTGCTGGCGCTGGTTATTTTCGTTTCCATCACCTAAACCTCCGTTCTCTTACCTTCTTTCAGTCGGAACCGCCCCAGATAGCTCGCCTGCATAAAGGTCTTATTAAAGCCGGGAACACTGGCCAGTTCTATATAGTTTATTCCGGAGACTATCTTCTGGGCGGCGGCCCGCCTGGTGCGGGAGATTAGAGCCAGCCTGGCTCCGGTACCAGCGGCGTTGCCCACCTGCTGGAAGCGCTTCAGGGGGAGTGCGGGCAGCATGCCGATGGCGGTGGCGTTGGCGACGTCGATATAGGTGCCGAAAGCGCCGGCAATTATCACCTTCTGGATTTTCTCTTCCCCATAACCGTTGGCTTCCAGCAATGCCTGGATGCCGGTGCGGATAGCCGCCTTAGCCAGCTGTATTTCGCGCACGTCCTGCTGGGTGATGACGATGTCTTTATTAACGCCCTTTTTCTCCTTATTACCGACGAGCACGAACTCCAGGTGCTTATCGCCGCGGCGCACCCGTTTATGTTTCTCGTCCATCTTGCCCCCCTCCCCCAGCACCCCGGCCAGGTAGAGCTGGGCTATGGCGTCCAGGATGCCCGAGCCGCAGATGCCGATGGCGGGCTTATCGTCGATGGTCTGGTACTCCACCTTATTATTCACAATTCGCAGCCGTTCTATAGCCCCGCTGGCGGCGCGCATGCCGTCCTTGATGTGCCAGCCCTCGAAAGCGGGCCCCGAGGCGCAGGAGGTGGTCGTTATCTTATCCTTATCAATCAGCGAGACCTCGGTGTTGGTGCCGATGTCGATGGCTATTGTCGTCTCTTTAGTCTCACCGTCCAGCGTCGCCACCAGGACAGCGGTGTGGTCGGCGCCGACGAAGGCGGCTATGTTGGGCAGCAAGTGCAAATAAGCCCCGGGGGCGAATTTAAGCCCCAGTCGGCTGGCTTTGATATCTATCGCCCGGCTTACGGTGGGGACGAAGGGAGCCAGCGCCAGTTGCTTTACGGCCAGCCCGGCCAGCAGGTGGTGCATGGCGGTGTTGCCCACCAGCACCGAGTCAACGATATCCCCGGCCTTAGCCTTGACCTCGGCGCAGAGGTCGACAGCCATCTTGTTTAAAGCCCTTACCACCAGCCTTTGCAGCTGCGTCGCTTTAGCCGCCGATTGCGTGGCGTAAGAAATGCGGCTGATAATGTCTTCGCCGTAGCTTATCTGGGGGTTGCTTACCCCTTTAGACGCCAGCGTCTGGCCGCTGTCGAGGTCGACCAGGTAGCCCGATACCTTGGAGGTGCCCAGGTCTACCGCCAACCCCAGCTGGCGGCTGGGCCAGGGGCCGAAGGCGATTAGCTCGTTTTCGCGGACGGAAGCCCGACACTGCCAGTCCCAGGAGCGCAGTTGCGGCGATAGCTGGCTCAAGGCCCCGATATCGATATTGTCGCAGCGGAGGTGGTGCCGGCGGTTCAGGGCTTTGAGCAGGCGGTCGGCGTCGGCCTGCGCGTCGGTCAGCGAGGGCGCCGAAAGCTTGACCTGGTAGGGGACAACCACGGGCTCAGGGCTAACGGTTACTGCTTGTCCCTCGGTCTGCACCCGCTGGGTGGTGGTCAGTGAGGTGGGGGGCAAACCGACCTTAACGTCGCTGGTGGGGTAGGTCTGGCAGGCGAGACGCCAGCCTTCCTTAATCTCCTGGCGGGAGTATGCCTTGAGCTCGCTGGCGGTGGGCTTGGAGGCGGTGCCTTCCACCAGCTGCACGCGGCAGGACTGGCAGTTACCCTTGCCTCCGCAGAGGCTGATAATGCCTATACCGGTGCTCTGGGCGCAGGCGAGGAGAGACTCGTCGGCGCGGCAGCGCCCGCTCAGGCCCAGGGGCTCAAATTTTATTTTATAAGTTTCCATCTCCCGAATCTATAGCCAGGCTGAGTTAGCTCTTTTTCTCTTTCTGGGTTCCCCCGTACTTGTCCCTCAGCTCGCGCTTCAAAATCTTGCCCGCCGCGTTCTTGGGCAGGGCGTCGACGAAATCAATCGATTTCGGCGTCTTGTAGCCGGCGACGTGCTTCTTGCAGAAGGCTTTAATCTCATCGGCGGTGGCTTCTTTGCCCTTCTTGAGGGCGACGACGGCGTGCACCTTTTCCACCCAGTATTCGTCGGGGATACCGATGACAGCCGCCTCCAGCACGGCGGGGTGGCGGTAGAGGACCTCCTCCACCTCTCTGGGGTAGATGTTCTCCCCGCCGCTGATAATCATATCCTTCTTGCGGTCGGCGATATAGATATAGCCCTCCTCGTCGTAGTAGCCCATATCGCCGGTGTGTAGCCAGCCGTTAACCAGCGTGGCCTTGGTTTCCTTGGGCTTCTTCCAGTATTCGACCATAGTCTGCTTGCTGCGTACCACTATCTCGCCCACTTCGCCGGGGCCAAGGTCTTTGCCCTTTTCGTCGACAATCCTGGCCTGCACCCCGATATCGGGCCGGCCCGCCGAAGCCAGCTTCTTCTGTTCCTTGGCCGGCTTGTCGAGCACGTTGTGGTCGTTCTTGGAGAGGTGGGAGATGGCGGGGCCGCTCTCGCTCTGCCCGAAGCCCTGGGCGAAGATAGGCCCGAAGACCTCCATCCCCTTCTTTAGGACCTCCTGGGGCATGGGCGAGCCGCCGTACCAGAAGTACTGCAGCGAGCTGAAATCGTATTTTTTCAGGTCGGGCAGGTTGAGCATAGCCGCCAGGTGGGTGGGCACGGAGTCCATGTGGGTGGCCTTCTCCCGCTGGATAATCTCCAGCGTTTCGGCGGCGTCGAAGAACTTGACGATAACATTACAACCCACGGTATAGAGGGAAGAGCGAAAGTGGGTGTTGCCGGCAATGTGAAACAGCGGCGTTATCTGGATGCGCTTGTGTCCTTCCTGCAGGCTCATATCGATGACCAGCGTCTTGGAGTCCTCGATAAAGCGGCGCTGGTTGTAAAGAGCGCCGCGGGGGACGCCGGTGGTGCCGCTGGTATAGATGATGCAGCAGGGGTCGTCCTCGCCCAGGTCGATATCGGGCTCTTCGCCGGAGTTGGCCTTGATTATGTCGTCGTAGGCGGTCATGCCCGGGGCGGCCGTCTCCAGCGAGATGTAGTTCTTGACCTTGGGCAGGCGGTCTTTCAGGGAGTTGGCCATATCCACCAGTTCCTTGCCGACGAAGACGGTATCGGCCTCGGAGTAGTTGATGAGGTATTCCAGCTCGTCCTTGCCCAGCCGCGGGTTGAAGGGCGAAGCGATGTAGCCCCCTTTCATGGTCAGCCCGTATATCTCGGCGAACTCCAGGCAGCTCCAGGACAGGATACCGAGCACGCCCCCCTTCTTCACCCCCATCTTGCGCAGGCCGTGAATCACCTTGTTTATTCGGGTATTGTAGTCGGCGAAGGTTATCCTGGTGTCTCCGTAAACGAAGGCTTCGTTGTCGGGGTGGAGGAGCGCGTTCCTATAGATTATGTCGGCCCAGGTGCCGACGTTGTAACGTGAAAGCTCCTTGAGTAAAAGGCGTTTCGCCATTAGTTGTTTCCTCCTAAATCAAACTTCAGCTCAAGGCTGTAACCGGCGATAGTTATATAATTTGCCAGTGTAGAATGGACAAATCAAACATTCGGGGTCATGCCTGGAAAACATCCCTGCCCTTGCCCGAAAACTAGCAACATACTAAACCCTACGGCGTTTAACTGTCAATGCCCGACGACGCCTGAAAAGGCGACGGAGAGCCCAAGCCTTGAAATGTGGCTTAAATTTAAGTATAATCCTGCTCGAGTAAAGCCCGCTTTATTTTCAGTGTTTTATAGCGAAATATGATTATTCAAAGTGATTTCGACGGCACCCTTACCGAAGAAGATGTCAGCTTTGCCATGCTCGACGCCTTCTCTGAAGGCGACTGGCGTAAGCTTTACCAGCAATACCGGCAGAATAAGATGACGGTGGGCGACTTCAACACCAAGGCCTTCGCCATGGTTAAAGCCAGCCGCGACGAGTTGCTGCGAGTCGCCCGCGAAGACGTTAAGCTGCGCGAGGGGCTGCGCAACCTGGTGAACTACTGCCAGGAGAGGGGCTTTCGCTTCCTGGTGGTCAGCAACGGGCTGGACTTCTATATCAAGGCAATCCTGGAGGATGTGGGGCTGGGCAACATCGAGGTCTATGCCGCCCGCACCAAGTTCGGCCCCGACGGGCTCGAGGTGCAGTATATCGGCCCCGAAGGCGCGGTTCTAAAAAAGGGTTTCAAGGAGGCTTACACCAAGCTATTCCTCAATCAGGGCTACCAGGTGGTGTGCCTGGGCAACGGTCCTTCCGATTACTTTCCCGCGGCGCTGTCCCAGCACGTCTTCGCCCGTGACGGGCTGATGGATATCTGCAAGGAAAAGAAACTGAAGTATCAGCCCTTCGACGACCTCAACGACATCGTCCGGGGCCTGGAAAAGCTCTAGGCCGGCTTTTTATTCCCACAGCTTCTCGATGTCTTTTCCTGTCCCCGCTTTGCCCTCGTCGGTAAAATCGCGGTAGGACTCCGCCGAGCCGTATTCACGCGGCTGGAAAGCCACCGGCATGGGCACGGCGTGCCCGAAGACGAGCGCCTGCCGTTTGGCGGCGAGCTTGGCCAGCACCGATTTAAGCTCGTTTCTCCCCGATACGCCGGCGAGCACGCTGTCGATATCGCGCTCGTTATCCAGCAGGCAGGTTATCTTGGTGCCCATCTGCGACATAACCTCGCTATCGATGCCGCTGGGCCTCTGGTCGATAACCAGCAGGGTGACGTTGTACTTCCTCATCTCGCGGGCGATGGTGCCGAAGATGGTCTGGCCGGCAACCTCGGGGTTGAGGAACTTGTGGGCTTCTTCGATGGTGATGACCAGGGGGTGGGGTTTAAGGTTGTCCTTGGCGGCGGCGGTCGCCTTCTCCATTCGCGATTGGTACTGGGCGTAGATGCGCCGAGAAAGCATGTTCGCCACCAGTATATAGGCGGTTATATCGCGGTAGCGCCCGAATTCCAGGACAACGTTGGTGCCGCGGTCGAGGTGTTCCAGGATGGCTTTCACGGCGTTGGTGGGGGGGTTGGGTTCGATAAAGGGCAGGCGCTGGATGGTAGCCAGCCCCCGCCGCAGGTTGTGGAAGGTGCTTTCGTGGATATTTAGCTCTTTGAGTAGCTCCTTGCTGGTCTCAGCGTCCATCTCTAAGGTGCTCTGCAGCCAGTTCTTGCCGTATCTCCGCTGCACCTGATAGACCGCCTCGACAGCCTGCTCGGTAAGGTTCAATGTCTGGCGCAGCAATACGATATCCTCGGGCTCGATTTCGTCGTGCCCGATTCTGACCACGCCGTCCGTGCTCACCCCCCGCTGCCGCGAATTCTCTTCATCTAAAGTAAAGACGGCGACGCGTGATTGGAAAAGCTGTTTCAGCCCCTTGACCGGAGAGCCGCCCTCGCGGGTGCCCTTCCAGCCGTACTCGTTGTGCATATCGAAGACCAGGTTGACCGCCTGGCTCTTTTGCAGCATGCCGATTAATAATATGCGGGTGAGAAAGGTCTTGCCCGTGCCGCTCTTGCCGAAGATGCCGTTGGAGCGCTTGACGAATTCTTCAAGGTCGAGGCAGAGCTTGGTCTCCATATCCAGCGGGTTGCCGATGAAGAACCTCTTTTCGTCCTCGGAGCCGAAGACCAGTTCCACGTCCCGCTCCGAAGCCAGGTTGACCACGGAGAAGTGGCTGGGCACGGTCTTTACGGGCTGGGGTCCCTCGAGCAGGCTATCGGCATCGCCGCCGATGACCAGGGTGGGAGTAACGTGCAGCGTGCCGAAGGTGCTGGTGCCGGCCAGTACCTCGGCGATAAAGGGGTCGGCGACGTCGGGCGGGGTGAGGGAAAGCCTCTGGTCGGTCATTCCCAGGCTGACCTCGCTTATCATGCCGAAGAAGCGCCGCTTTGCCCCCTCGATGGTAACAAAGCGCCCCACCACCACATCCTCGATGGAAACCGAGCTGTCCAGCTTGACCTCGACCCCCTTGCCCAGCGAGCCGGAGACGACGATGCCCAGGCGCTGATTTTCGGTCATGTCTTAATCCTCCCCAGTATGGCGTTGAGCTGGTTGAGGTTGCCGCTGAGCAGGATAGCCAGCTCCTTGCCCGCTGCCACCAGAAAGGCGCGCGGGTCTTTGTGCGCCCGGCTCATCTGGCGCAGAGAAGCGCCTATAAGCTCCTCGGCGGGTACGGGCAGGCTGGCGTTGAGCAATATACCAAGAAAGTCGAAGGACTTGCCGAAATCTATAACCTCGGCGGGGGTGCACTGATAGACGAAGCTGTGGATGCGGGCGGGCCGGGGGGGCAAACGACGATAGAGCTTGTCGCCCTCTTTATGCCCCACCACCACCGCCCCGAACTCGCTACGAAGCAGCTTGGCCAGCTGCGGAGAAGAGCGGTAGATTGCTTCCTCGCTGGTTTCGTCCTTGCCGCGGGCGATAGGGCGGCGCCCCGGTTCCAGGCTGGTGGTGGCGGCGTTATAAACAATGCCGTAAAGCTCGGCGGAGGCATTGCCGGTCTTAACCAGGCTGCCCAGCGGCGGTATTTCGTATAGCTCGTAGCACTGGGCGGTAAAGGCGGTGGTGCCGGCTTCGATTACCTCGCCGACTCTTTCTGTTTCAGCCATTTTTAGTTCCTCTCATCTCACTTGGGCAGTGCCTTCTTGCCCACCAGCTTGTGCTTGGTGTACCAGCTCTGGACGACATCGACCACCTCTTCGGGCTTATCGCAGACAATGAGCAGGTCGAGGTCTTTTTCGGCGATACAGCCTTTGTTCAGCACCGAGCTTTCCAGCCAGTCCAGAAAGCCTTTCCAGTATTTACCGTCGAATAGTATCACCGGGAAGGGCTTTATCTTGAGGGTCTGCATCAGCGTCAGCACCTCGGTCAGCTCGTCAAGCGTGCCTAATCCGCCGGGTATGCCCACGAAGGCGGTGGCGTACTTGACCAGCATCACCTTGCGGGCGAAGAAGTGGTGAAAGACTATGGACTTGGTGGTGTAGGCGTTGCCGGCCTGCTCCTGGGGCAGGTCGATATTAAGCCCCACCGATTCCACCCCCGCCCGCAGCGCGCCCTTGTTGGCGGCTTCCATCGCCCCGGGCCCCCCGCCCGTTATCATGGAAAAGCCCAGCTGCCCCAGCCGGTAGCCTATTTCCTCGGTCTGGGCGTAGAGCTTGTCGCCCTCTTTGAGGCGTGCCGAGCCGTAGAGGGTTACCGCCGGCTCGATGCCGGTGAGGGTGTCGAAGCCCTCCACCAGCTCGCCGATGATGCGGAACATCCGCCACGATTCTTCCTTGGCTAGCTCATTGATTTCATACTCGTTAGCCATAGCGTCCTCCACCAAGGTTTCACTATTTGCTTATAATGATTCTATTTCTTCTGGGCGGCTTGACTTGCTCCTTTTTTCTCCTTCGCCTTCTTGGGCTTCTTTACGTTCTTTCTGCCTTTACTTCCCATCGTTTTCCTCCTTTAGGCTTTCTTCTTATGAGACTGGCCAGAATTCACCACCACATTCACATTGATAGGTTTTTCTCATTCCACTATTTGTGATCTCAAACGAGTGCAGTACTCCAACCATTGCTCCGCAACGATCACATTGCCATGGTCCTGGGTGACTATCACGGTCCCTTCTTCCTGTAAGACGTTGTTTTTCATCAAGGCTAAGCTTAAGATTCTCAGAGCCTTGCCTAACCCAAGCTCGACCATCATATTCGTGGTAGGGTATAGAGCGATACCTTTCCGCACTAAGTATGAGCACTGTCTTGCCGCTCAGTTCTTCAATCCTAATTTGTGCCGTTAGCTGTGGCTCAAATCTACTTCTCAAAGTTTGAGACAGCGAACGCTGCGCTGTATCCAAATTTCCCTGTTCAATACCACAGACAGTTCCATTCGGCTCGATTCCAAAAACTACTGTTCCTTTCGCTATGTCAGAATTAATCATTGCACATAGCGCTTGTAGCCCTTCGCGTTGGAGACTGAGTGATTTCTTGAACTCTAGCGTTTGACTTTCGCCTCTCCGTACTAGTTCTTCAAGAGATAATTCTTGCGTCATATGCAGACCCTTCCCCCGATTCAGAGTTCAAAAGGTCATTATCCCTTTCATTCTATCACACCCACCTTGTCCGCTTGCTGAAACTCTTGGCGGAGGTGGGGGTGGGCAAATGCTCGCCAATCAATAGCGACTCCACCAGTTGCCAGAAGCTCTCCCGGTCAGCGCCGGTGACCACCGCCTGCTCGTGGGCTTCGGCTAGCGCCACCGGGTAGCCCTGCCCCCGACGGCACTGGTCTAAAACCAGCCCGTGCGTCAGGTTGAGCAAGTCCTCGCTTTGTGCCACCCACTGCGGAATCTCCACCCGCGCTATCTCGCCGTCCACCCTCAGATAAAAGAAATAGACCCAGTGCCCGCCGTAGTGGTCTTTGACTATCTTCGAGCGGCTGCTGAAGAGCGCCGACCTTTCGCCTTCCTCCAGAGTACTGCTAAAAAGCTCCCTGTCCTGGACGCCCGCCACCGCCTCGCACTCCCTCGTAGTGCACTCCCCGCAATCTTTGTCGGTGTCGATAGTCTCGTGGGGGCAGAGCGCCACCCGCAGCGCGTTGACCACGTCGGCGGAACGGGGGAAGCTGATATAGCTGGCCAGCGCCAACCGCCTTTCGGCGTTGAGCCTTTTCATCTCCTCAAGGTGGCGGAGAAAGCCCTTGACTAAAAGCGCCTCGGTGACGAAATCGGGGTAGGTCTTTCCGGCTAAGCCCCAGAGGATTAACGAGCCGTCCACCAGCGCCAGCGCCGAGCTGTCCTTGGGCAGCTCTTTAGCCAGCTCCGCCAGACGGTGGCATTCATCGACGGCGCGCTTGATGCCCAGCAGGGCGCCCTCGATGGGCTGCGCCCGCCCCTTGTCGTCGGCGGCGATGACCAACTCCTCATCCCCGAAATAGAGCGACGGAGAGCTGTCGAGAAGAGCCTGGGGACTAGCGCCGTATTCCAGCGCCACGGCGCCGATATTTATTAAATAGCAGCGGGTCGATTGGTGGCGGTCGACGTCGATGTGAGAGCCGTCGGTGGCGATAACGGAAAATTCCGGGGGGAGGGGTGGGGCTTTGTAGCGGGGGCTAAGTCCGTCAACTAAACCCGGCACCAGCCAGGTGGTCTGGCTGGAATCTATCTTCTTCTTTAAGCCTTCGATATCGATGGACTTGTCATTGAGGGTATCGAGGGCTTTTTGCAGGCGCCCTTGCTTCTGCTCGCCGCTGGCTTTCAGCCGGGCGACCATGCTGCCCACCTGCGCCGCCACCTTGGTTAAATCCAAGGACATTTTTGGCTCTAACTACCTCAATATACCCTTAACGATAACGTCCACCGCCTTGTCCTCGTCCAGCCCCCGCGCCATCAGCGTCTCCACCTGTTTGCGGTCGATGCTGCCGATAGCTGCCTCGTGGGTCACCTTGGCCGTGCCGTTGGTTACCGAGACGATGGGTATGGCCGTGGCCACGGCTTCGGTGCCGTTGACCAACTCCATGCAGTCAACATGCCCGCGGGCGTAGGGAGCGTTGCCGTAGGTCTCGCCCCTGACCTCGGCCCGGGCTTTATCGCCCAGCACCACGCGGCTCTTGGCCATGCCCCTGGCGCCGGTGCCGTTGAGATATATTTTCTCCCATATCTTGATGTCGTCGGTGCCCTTGCCGTAGACTTTAACCGTCAGCTCGGCGACGGCCTTCTCCAGGCAGACGACCTCGGAATCGTAGTCCAGCCTGCCCACCACCCCCTGGCTCAGGGCAAAGGTGCTCTGCCAGACGCCGCCCTTGCCCACCCTGACCTTCGCCTTGGGGATGACCTCGATGCCTCCCGACTCGCCGTGATAGTGCGTCTCCTTGTATTCAAAGCGGGCGTTATTGCCGATTTCGATGTCGGCGTCCATCTTGTGGATGACCTTGACCGCGTTGGGGAAGATGCAGTGGGCGATGACGCTGACCTCGCTGTTAGGCTTGGCATCCACCTTCATAATGATTTCCTGTTTGCCCTCCTTGGGCAGGAGGCCGAAACAGAGGTGGACGGGGCGGGCTATCTTAGCGCCCTCTTCCACGGTGAGCTTGACGCTGACGCCACTCTTGGTTTCTTTAGTCTCTATCTTTAAGCCCTTGATGTCGTCGCTGGCCAGCACTTTATTTTCGTGCACGACCAGCTTGGCGACATCCTTAGTCTCAAGTACGCGCTTATCGCCGCCAGCCTTCTCGTAGGCGTCAATCATCCCCTGGTATTCTTTTTCCACTGAATAGCCAATCATCTTAGTTAATGTGTCGGCTCGTTAATGTGGGGGCAGGTCAGGCAGTTGTTCTGGAACCACTGGCTGCTTTCCGCCGCCGGTCCGGTCCTGATTATGGTGCCCGCGCATAATATCGACACCCGGTGGGCTATTCCGGTTACCCTTTCGCTGTGGGTGATGAGCAGTACCGAAGAGCCCTGCTTGTTCATCTCGATGATGCCGTTGAGCAGCAGGGGCATGGCGACGATGTCTATGCCCGAGTCGGGCTCGTCGAGTATGGCTAATTTGGGGCGCATCGCCAGCACCGAAGCCATCTCGATTCTTTTCCGCTCGCCGCCGCTCAAAGTGGCGTCGATGTCTCTATCCATGTATTGCGCCGGCTCCAGCCCCACCGTCAACAGAAAGCGTTCGAGCTGGTCGGCCTGGCCGTTATGGCTGCTTAAACTCAGGTAATCCCTGACCGTCAGCCCCTCCACCCGCGCCGGCTCCTGCCAGGCGAGGGTGATGCCTTTTTGCGCGCGCTGGGAGACAGAGAGCTTGGTGATATCCTGCCCCTCGAAGGTCATCCTGCCCGCCGTGGGCTGGTAGTTGTTCGTCCCCATGATGAGGTTGGCGATGGTGGTCTTGCCCGTGCCGTTTTCGCCCAGGATGCCGTGGATTTCGCCACGGTCAACGT
>Ga0307436_1001075_pt1 | contig 12457 bp, 8 predicted proteins | sample SalMarWE160440MG_FD_202513 | JGI IMG/M metagenome (GOLD analysis project Ga0307436, IMG submission 202513) | Salt marsh sediment microbial communities from the Plum Island Ecosystem LTER, Massachusetts, United States - WE1604-40 | ecosystem: Environmental > Aquatic > Marine > Intertidal zone >...
CGTAGAACGGGGCGCCGGACGCGGTCACAACGGGGGTGGCCGTGGCTTGTTCGAGCGCCAGGGGCTGATCGGCGGCCGGCGGCGGCGGCGTGGAAACGACGCCGGTGCTGGCGGTGGCGGTCGGAGCGGTCGGAGTGGTCGCGGCCCCGCCGGGGGTTTCCTCCGGCCGCGGAATGGGAATCGGAGCCGGGTCCACATTGGCGACGTTGATCGGCTGCTCGGCGGCGGGCGACGGGGTCGGGCTTGCCGTTGCCGGGCTCGCCGCCGGCTCGCCGACCGATGCGGTGGCGACCGGAGTCTCCCCGAGCAGGCCGGGTTCTTCCTCGGCGAGCTGGTTGAGGACGTCGCCGATCGTATCGGCGTCGCCATCCTCAATGGCGGGGGCGCCGGGCACGTCGGGGACGTTGGGCCGCAGCGCCGGGAGCGGCTCGATGCCGGCGGTGGCTTCGTCGCCGCTGACAATCGTGCCGTCGGCGCGCACCGTCACGGTGCGGACCTTGCGGTTGGCGAGCCCGCCGGTATCGCTTTCCGGGGTGATGACCCTGGCGAGCCCCTCCCCGCTCTCGCCGCCCGTCTCGTCGCGCGAGACAAGCTGCTCGTTCTCGGGGCTGGTGGTCTCGGCGCCTTCGAGCTGGCTGAAGACGATGGAATCGCTGTCGTCCGGCGTCGCGGTCTCCGGGGCCGGCTGTTTGACCGCCTGGTCGGGGGCGGTGACGACGGGGACCTCGCCGAACAGCGCGCCGTCCTGGGTGAAATACCACCAGGCCGCGCCGCCGATCAGGGCGACGACGACAATCCCGGCGGTGGCCGGAATGATGGAACGTCCCAGCCCGCCGCCGAACGTCGAGGCGAAGGCGCGGGCGCCGGGGCGCCTGTCGGCTTCATCGGGGGTCCGGCTGACCGCCACCGAGGCTTCGATGGCTGCGTCGGCGGTTTCGGCGGCGGCATCCAGGGTGCGAGCGGCGGGTGTCGATTTCGCTTCCGGCGCGGGTGCGGCGGCGCCTTTGCCCGTGGCCTCCCAGGCCGGCGGTTCGGCGTCGGCCATGCCGGGCAGATCGAAAGCGGTGGTCTCCGCGATCAGGCGCTCGATTTCGTCGAGAGGATCGACGGCGGCGGCACGCGGGGTCTCGCGCGCGGTTGGCGTGGCGCGCATCGCCGGCGGCGTCTCGAACCGGTCGGCGGGTTCCGCGGCCGGTGGCTCGGGCTCGGGCGCCGGTTGTTCCGGTTCCGGCTCGGCGGCGGGGGCCGCCATCGCGGGTGGTGCCTGCGGCGGCGCCTCGGGCTCTTCGGCCTCGGCGGCGGCGATCAGATCGGCGATAGGATCGGCAATCGGATCGTATGGGGCGGCGGGTTCGGCGCTTGCAGGCGCCGCGGCCGTTTTCGGCTCTGCCGCCGTGGGGGTGACGGGCGGCGCGGGCTGTTCGGGCGCCGCGGGCGGCGGGCTCGCGGGTTCGCTGATCGCGCCTTGTTCCTGAAGTCCGGCCTCGGGCTTCGTGTCTTCGGCTCTCGGCGCCGGCTCGGCGCCGGCGAGGCCGAGATCGGCGGGGCGGAGCGGCGGCAGGCTGAGGCCGGCGGGCGAGGGCTCCACCTCGGGGGTGGCGGCGTGATCGGGGGTCGCCAGCGGCGGCTCGGCGAGGGCGCGGAACCCCTCGGAGAGGATTTCCTCGGGATCCTTGGCCGGCGCATCGGGGTCGGGCCCAGGCGCCGCGGGCCGGGCCGGCGCACTCGGCATCGGCGGCGGCTGGCGCGGTTCGGGCTGCAGGTCCTGACGTCCGGCATGGGCGTCCCTGGCCACGATTCGGGCCAGTTCAGCGATCAGGTCGTCGGATTCGTCGGAAATGGCTTCGGACGCGCTGTCCGGATTCGCTGCATTCATCTGTCAGCGTCCTCGTCGCCGTCCCGCCGCGCACGGGCTTTGCGGTATTCCTGGAGCGTATCATTCACATCAGACATAGCAATGTGCCTGAATTATGAAAGCTCTGCGGGCGCGGTTACACCCAAAATCCCAAGCCCGTTGCGCAGCACCTGACGGACAGTTTTGACCATAGCGAGTCGGGCCAAGGTAAGTTTCCGTTCGTTAGGGTTAACAAACCGTAAGCGCTCGGATTCATTGCCCTTCGTCCAGAAGGCGTGAAACTCCGCCGCCAGATCGTGCAGATAGAAGGCGACACGGTGCGGCTCGTGGGCGTGGGCGGCGCTTTCGACGGTCCTTGGAAAGGCGGCGACCAAACGCAGCAACGCCAAATCCTCCGGGCTGTCGAGCAGCGTCAGATCGGCGGCGCCAAGAGCCCCGGGGCCGTGATCGAGGTCCGGCAGATCGCGGTCGGCGGTGCGGAACACCGAACAGCACCTGGCGTGGGCGTACTGCACGTAGAAAACCGGATTGTCGCGGGATTTCTGGGTGACGAGGTCGAAATCGAAGTCCAGCGGCGCGTCGTTCTTGCGATAGAGCATGATGAAGCGCACGGCGTCCGGGCCGACCTCGTCGACGACGTCGGCGACGGTGACGATGGCGCCGGTCCGCTTGGACATCTTGACGGGGCTGCCGGCGCGCATCAGGTGCACCAGCTGGCACAGCTTGACGTCGATCTCGGCGGCGCCGCCGGAGACGGCCTTGAGAGCCGCCTGCAGCCGCTTGACGTAGCCGACATGGTCGGCGCCGAGCACCACCAGCTGATTGTGGTAGCCGCGCAGATATTTGTCGCGGTGATAGGCGATATCGGCGGCGAAATAGGTGAAGGTGCCGTCCGACTTCAGCAGCGCCCGGTCGGTGTCGTCCCCGAATTCGGTGGCGCGGAAGAGGGTCTGCTCGCGATCCTCCCAGTCCTCGGCGGCCCCGGACTTCGGCCGCGGCAGACGGCCCTCATAGACAAGGCCCTGGGCGCGCAGCCAGTCCATTGTCTCGGCGATGCCGCCCTTGGGCCCGTGCAGCGTGGATTCGGAGAAAAAATGCTCGTGGCGGATGCCGAGCTTGCCCAGATCGGCACGAATGAGCGCCATCATCGCCTCGACGACGAAGGGGCGCACCACGGGGAGCCATTCCGGCTCGGGCTGGCCCGAAAGGGCGTCGCCGAACTTCGCCTTCAGCCCCTCTCCCACCGCGATCAGATAATCGCCCGGATAGAGCCCCTCGGGAATCTCGCCGATTTCCTCGCCGAGCGCCTGGCGGTATCTGAGGAACGCCGAGCGCGCCAGGGTATCGATCTGGGCGCCGGCGTCGTTGATGTAGTATTCGCGGGTGACCGCAAAGCCGACGAATTCCATCAGGGCGGCCAGCGCGTCGCCATAGACGGCGCCGCGCATGTGCCCCACATGCATCGGGCCGGTGGGATTGGCGGAAACGTATTCGACGTTGAGTTTGGCGCCATGGCCGAGATCGGCGCGGCCGAAATCGGCGCCGAGCGCGTCGACTTTCCCGATCAGCGACTGCCAGAGGGCCGGCCGGAGCCGGAGATTGACGAAGCCGGGGCCGGCGATCTCGACTTCCGCGACATCCGGGTCCGCCTGTAGCCGGCCGGCCAGCGCCTCGGCGACCTGGCGCGGCGGCACACCGAGGGGCTTGGCGACGACCATGGCGGCGTTTGTCGACAGCTCGCCATGGCTCGGATCGCGAGGCGGCTCGACGACGAACCGGTCGAGGAGCGAAACCTCCAGATCCGCGAATTGGGCCTTCAGCGCCTCGGCCACGCGGCGGTGAAAGACGGCGAAGACGTCCATTTCGGTGGTCTGCCAGCTCGGGAGGTCCGCGGCTGCGGTTAGCCGAATTCCGGCGCCTCGTCAAACAGGCGCTGGTATTCGCCGAGGGCGAACTGGTCGGTCATGCCGGCCACGAAATCGCAGGCCAGGCGCCGGCGGCCGGCCTCGTCGGCCGCCTCCCAGGCGGCACCCCACGGGCCGGGCAGACCGCCCGCTTCCGCGTAGCGGTCGAACAGGGACGAGACGACGCGCTCCCCCTGCCCGACCAGGCGCATCACCTCCGGATGCCGGTAGACGCGGGCGAACAGCCATTGTTTGAGGCCGCGCTCGGCCTCGGTCATGGGACCCGAAAACCCGATCAGCGCCCGGCCCGAACGGCGCGCCTGGTCGGCGGAGGTCGGCGCGGCCCTCACGAGCGCCGACGCCGAGTGGGAGATGACGTCCTCGACGCTGCGGGTGATCAGCGAGCGCACGGTCTCATGGGCCTGGCGATCAGGCTCGATCCGGGGCCAGGTTTGCCGCACTTCGGTGACAATGGCGCCGGCGAGCGGGGCGTCGGCAATCTCGTCGAGATCGACGAGGCGGGCGCGGATGGCGTCGTCGAGATCGTGGGCGTGGTAGGCGATGTCGTCGGCGACCGAGGCGGCCTGCGCTTCCAGGGACGGCCAGGTGTCGAGCATCAGATCGGCGGCGGCGATCGGCTCGTCGAGCCCGAAGGGCAGCCCGCTCTCCGCGTAGCGGCCGACGGGCGCGCCGGCGGCGTCGGTGAGCGGGCCGTTGTGCTTGACGATCCCCTCGAGGGTCTCCCAGGTCAGATTGAGCCCGTCATGGGTGGCGTAGCGGTTCTCGAGGCGCGTCAGGACGCGGACCGCCTGCATGTTGTGGTCGAAGCCGCCCGCCTCCTCCATCCTGGCGGCGAGCACCCGTTCGCCGGCATGGCCAAAGGGGGTGTGGCCGAGATCGTGGGCCAGCGCCAATGCCTCGGCCAGATCCTCGTCGAGGCCCAGCGAGCGGGCGATCGAGCGGGCGATCTGGCTGACCTCGAGGGAGTGGGTGAGCCGGGTGCGGAAGTGGCTGCCCTCGTGCTTGAGAAACACCTGGGTCTTGTATTGCAGGCGCCGGAAGGCCGTCGAGTGGATGATGCGGTCGCGGTCGCGCTGGAATTCGGAGCGCGTGGAGCTGACGTCGACGGGATGCAGGCGCCCCCGCGAGTCGGCCGGATCGGAGGCGTAGGGCGCCGGCGCGGGCCGAGAGGCATAGGTGCCGGCCATGGAAGAGCCCCTTTTCAATCTCGCCGCCGGTCCCTACCTTTGTCGGGCGGCGCGGAGCGATCGCGCCAATGGCCAGGCAAAGGCGATGACCGAGACAGCCACTTTAGAGCAACCCGTCAAGCTGAGCGACCGGGCGGCCCGGCGGATCGGCGAGATCCTGGCCGGGGAGCCGGAGGGCACGGTGCTGCGCATCGCGGTGGCCGGCGGGGGATGCTCGGGGTTCCAGTACGAATATCACCTGGTGCAGGAAAAGCCCGCCGCGGACGACCTCGTGCTGCATCGCGGCGAGGCGACGGTGCTGATCGATGCGATGAGCCTCGAATTCATGGGCGGGGCCGAGATCGATTTCGTCGACGATTTAATCGGGCAGTCCTTCCAGATCAACAACCCGAACGCGGTGGCGAGCTGCGGCTGCGGCACGAGTTTTTCCGTCTAGGGCGCATTGCCGGCAAGCCGGTTCGGCGCTAACCCTTCCATTCGACGGTTGCGGAGAGAATGATGGGTTGGTCCAGCCGACTGGATGCGGTGATCGACGAGGCAATCGCCGAGGAGCGGATCGTCGGTGCGGTGGTGCTCGTGTCCGAAGGCGGGGAGACCGTCTACACGCACGCGGCGGGCCACGCGGATCGCGAAGCCGGCAAACCGGTCGCACCCGACACGATCTTCCGGATGGCCTCGGTCACCAAACCGATCGTCGCGGCCACGGCGCTGGCGCTGATCGACGCCGAAAAACTGGCGCTCGACGCCCCGGTGACCGCCTGGCTGCCCTACTTCGCGCCGTCCCTGCCCGACGGGCGGCCCGCTACCATCAGCATCCGGCATCTGCTCACCCACACCGCGGGCCTCTCCTACCGGACCAAGGCGACCGATGCGGCCGGCGTGGCCGGCGGGCTGGACAACGATTCCATCCCGCTCGAGGAGAACATCCGCCGGCTGGCCGCGGTGCCGCTCATCTACGAGCCGGGGACGCGATGGAGCTATTCGCTGGCGATCGACGTGCTCGGCGCGGTGATCGCGGCGGCCGAGGGGGCGACGCTCGGGGTGGCGGTCGAGCGCCATGTCACCGGACCGCTCGGCATGGTCGACACCGGCTTCGGCGTCAGCGATCCGGACCGGCTGTCGGTGCCCTACGCGGACAGCACGCCGCGCCCCGAGCCGATGCAGGAGCCGCACACGCTGATCAATGATGCCGGCGACCCGCTCACCTTCTCCCCGGCGCGCATCTTCAACCCCGAGGCGGTGCAGTCGGGCGGTGCCGGGATGGCGGGCACGGCGACGGATTTCATGGCCTTTCTCAACGCCATTGCCGGCGGCGGCGGGCCGATCCTCATTCGGGCCACCACGAAGGCGGCGCTCGACAACCAGATCGGCGACCTCGAACGGGAGGACGCGCCGGGCGAGAAATTCGGCTTTCTTGGCGCCGTGGTCACCGATCCGGGGGCGTCCGGGTCGCCGCTTTCGGCCGGTTCGGTGCGCTGGGGCGGCGTTTACGGTCTGAACTGGTTCATCGACCCGGTCAGCGACATCGCCGCGGCCGTCTTCACCAACACGGCCTTCGCGGGGGTCAACGGCCGCTTTCCCGAAGACGTCAGGCGCGCCATTTGCGTCCGCGAGCCGGACTAGCGGCGGGGACACGCGGGCATGCAGATCGCCACCTGGAACATCAACGGCATCAAGGCGCGGCTCGAGGTGGTCAAGGTGTGGCTCGAAACGAACAGCCCCGACATGGTGTGCCTGCAGGAGATCAAGTCGCTGGACGAGAACTTCCCCGGCGAGGCGTTCGAAGCGCTCGGCTACAACGTCGCGACCCACGGCCAGAAGGCGTTCAACGGCGTGGCGATCCTGTCGAAGCTGCCCTTCGACGAGGTTACTCGCGGGTTGCCGGGCGACAAGTCGGACGAGCAGGCACGGTTCATCGAGGCGGTGGTGTCGGTGCCCACGGGCGCGGTGCGGGTGGCGGGGATTTACCTGCCGAACGGCAATCCGGTGGACTCGGAGAAGTTCCCCTACAAGCTCGGCTGGATGGATCGGCTGACGGCCTGGGCAACGAAGGCGCTGGCGCTCGAAGAGCCGCTGATCATCGCCGGCGACTACAATGTCATCCCGTCCGATCGCGACGCCCACGACCCGACGGCGTGGTGGGGCGACGCGCTCTACCGGCCCGAAAGCCTCGAGCGGTTCCGGGCCTTCGCGGCGCTCGGGTTGACCGACGCGGTGCGCGCGGTTTCGGCGGAGCCCGACTTCACTTTCTGGGATTTTCAGTCGGGCGCCTGGCGGAAGAACGCCGGCATCCGGATCGACCATCTGATGGTCTCGCCGCAGGCCGCCGATGCGCTGCAGGCGGTCTCGATCCACCGCGACACGCGCGGCTGGGACAAGCCCTCCGATCACGTGCCGGTGGTGGCGAGGTTCGACCTCTAGGCGCCGGTCGCTAGCCGCCGAGTTGCGGGGCGAGCATGTCGGCGTGCTGGTCGGCGCGCTCAACGACGTCCGCCGAAGCGCTGGCCAGCGCGCTCTCGGAGAGCTCGGTGATCCAGCTTTCGTCGGGCGTGCCGATGGCGCCCCGGCGGGCCAGTGTCAGCCACATCAGCCCTTCGATCGGGGCCGGTTCGATCCCCTCGCCGTGAAACAGCAGATCGCCGAGGCGGGCCTGGGCGCCGTGATGGTCCTTCTGGGCGGCCAGCCGGAACCACCGGATGGCCTGGATGGTGCCGTAGTTGGTGCCGCCCTCCAGGTACAGCAGGGCGAGCTGATACTGGGCCTCGGCATTGCGGAACTGGGTGGCGGCGTGCAGCAGCTTGTCCTGGGCAAGCCGCTTGTCGACCTCGATGCCGGCGTCGGGCATGCCGACGCTGTAGTAGTGGGCGACCTTGATGAAACTGCTGGCGACGATATCGGCGTCGACCGAATGCGGCGGGGCGTATTCAAACTGGTCGGTGATGAGGCGGAAATAGTTGAGCGCCTTGGCCGAGTCCGGTTCGACGCCGCGTCCGCTCTCATACATCAGGCCGAGCTGCCACAGCGCCAGCGGCATGCCGGCATCGGCGGCGCTTTGCAGCGCCATGAGCAAGGTGTCGGCGGGGACGCCGCCCTGGTAGTTCAGGACATAGGTGAAGCTGTCGGCCTCGCCGAGATTGCGCTCGCCGCCGCGATCCTGGTCGGAGACATCGCCATTGTCGTCAACTTCCAGGACCGAGGAATCGGGGGGTGGCGCCGGCGCGCTCTGCTGAGCGGACGCAACGGTGGTGGCCGCCAGCAGCGCGGCGACCGCCGCAAGTCGCATCCAACGCGGGCCGTCAGATGTCCGCATAGCACCTCTTTTCGCCCTTGGCGCCGGGATGGGTCACCGCGCCATGGCGGGCAGGGCCGACCTGCTGGGCGTATTTCCAGATGGCGCCGGCGCCGAAGGAACTCTCGGGCGGTGTCCATTCGGCCTGGCGCCCGGCCAGCTCCTCGTCGCTGAGCTCGACGGAAATATCGCCCTTGTCGGCGTCGATGACGATGACGTCGCCGTCGCGCAGAAGCCCGATCGGCCCGCCGACGGCGGCTTCCGGGCCGACATGGCCGATGCAGAAGCCGCGGGTGCCGCCCGAGAAGCGCCCGTCGGTGATCAGCGCCACCTTGTCGCCCATTCCCTGGCCGTAGATGGCGGCGGTTGTCGAAAGCATCTCGCGCATGCCGGGGCCGCCCCTGGGGCCCTCGTAGCGGATAACGAGCACCTCGCCTTCCTCGTAGGCGCGGTTGGAGACGGCCTCGAAACACGCCTCCTCGCTGTCGAAGCAGCGGGCGGGGCCGCGGAATTGCAGCGCAGCGAGACCGACCACCTTCACGATCGCGCCGTCGGGGGCGAGGTTGCCCTTGAGCCCGACCACGCCGCCGGTGGGGCTGAGCGGGGCGTCCGCCTTCACGACCACGTCCTGATCGTCGTTCCAGGCGACGGATTTGAGGTTTTCGGCGATTGTCCGGCCGGTGACGGTCAGGCAGTCGCCATGCAGATAGCCGTTGTCGAGCAGCGTCTTCATGACCATCGGGATGCCGCCGGCCTCGAAAAGGTCCTTGGCGACGTAGCGGCCGCTCGGTTTCAGATCGGCGATGTAGGGGGTCTTCTTGAAGATCTCGGCGACGTCGAAGAGGTCGAACTCGATCCCGCACTCGTGGGCGATCGCCGGCAGATGCAGGGCGCCGTTGGTCGAGCCCCCGGAGGCGGCGACGACCGTGGCGGCGTTTTCCAGGGCCTGGGGGGTGACGATGTCGCGCGGTCGGATGTTGTCGCGCAGCAAGGCCATCACCGCCTCGCCGGCGGCCTCACAAAAACGGTCCCGAACCTCGTAGGGCGCCGGGGCGCCGGCCGAATAGGGCAGCGCCAGGCCGATCGCCTCGGAGACCATTGCCATTGTGTTGGCGGTGAACTGGCCGCCGCAGGCGCCGGCGGACGGGCACGCCACGGCCTCGAGCTCGTCGAGATCCTCGGTCGACATCTTGCCCACCGAATGCAGCCCCACGGCCTCGAAGATATCGACCACGGTGACGTCGCGGCCCCGGAAGCGGCCGGGCAGGATCGAACCGCCATACACGAACACGGACGGCACGTTGAGCCGGCACATCGCCATCATCATCCCCGGCAGGGACTTGTCGCAGCCGGCCAGGCCGACCAGCGCGTCGTAGCAGTGCCCGCGCATCGTCAGCTCGACGGAATCGGCGATCACCTCGCGGCTGACCAGCGACGACTTCATGCCCTCGTGGCCCATCGCGATGCCGTCGGTGACGGTGATGGTGGTGAACTCGCGCGGCGTGCCGTCGGCGGCGACGACGCCCGCCTTGACCGCCTGCGCCTGGCGCATGAGCGAGATGTTGCACGGCGCGGCCTCGTTCCAGCAGGACGCGACCCCGACAAAGGGCTGATGGATCTGGGCGGCGCCGAGCCCCATGGCGTAGTAGTAGGAGCGGTGCGGCGCCCGCGTCGGGCCCTCCGTCACATGCCGGCTGGGCAGTCGCGACTTGTCGATATTTTTGGCATCCATGGGCGTCGTCCAGGGTTCGCGGTTGTTCAACCGGAAGTTGAAAGGCCTATATGAACATCTTGCGAAATCGGCACAAGAGCGGACGAGGAACCGCGCCATCGGGCCGCTTTCGCGCCGTCCCCAAGCGCCGAAACTCACTTGCTCGAATGTCCGCCGCCACCGCTATATGGCGCGCTTTTGGGTCACATTGTGGCGAATGCCGGGGAAGCGCGATGACGGTAAACGGGCCCCGGAGAATCGCCGAACGCTGTTGCAAATATGGCACGATTGCGGCAGCCGCCCGGGCGGCCCGCGAGCGGCTAGTTGGCGGCCAGCGTGCCGTCGCGGATCGCCTTGCCGAGCGCCTGCAGGGTGTCGATGGTGCCGGCATCGTTGAGGAAGGCGTAGGCGGCGATCTTGATCATCTGGCCGTTGACGTCGACCAGACCCAGATCGGTGACCAGCAGCGCGTTTTCGGCGGTGGGATGCAGGAAGGTGATGGCGCCTGCCAGATCCCGCCTGTCGGATATCTCGAGAACCTGCACGCTTTCGATGGCGAGCCGCGAGGCCGGATTGAAATGGGGCGGAGAGGCGCCGGAGCCCAGCGCATCGGCGACCAGCGCCGCCGCATCGGGCAGGGAAAGCCGGCTCACATCCGTGAGCCCGTTGGCAAGAAAGTCGAATTGCGCGGCGAACTCGGCGGGCGAAGTCGTGCCGGGCACCGAGTTGTCGATCACCGAAACGATCGCGTAGACCGAGGTGAGCTGCCAATTGGGATCGAGCTGCGCGGCGTTGGCATCGACGATGGCCATCAGCGCGGTCTCGCCCTCGCCGACGAAGGACATCAGTTCCGCGTTCAGGCTTTCCGAAAGTTCGGCCAGGTCCGAATAGCCGGCCGGAATGGCAATGGTGACGGTGCGTTCGCCGACGGTGAGCGGCTTGCCGGACTGCGCGTGGGCGGCGCTGGACGCGAGCAGGGCGAGGAACGCTCCCAGGATCACTGTGGTCCGAATCATCTTCGTTCCTCCAAGCCGGCGCCCGCCGGCCCCAAGCCTAACTCAGCCGCGACAATGCGGCCTCGGTGCGGCCCTTCTGCTCTTCGTAGTCGCGGCGGCGCGTGCGCTGCGTCTCGATGACGCTCTCGGGGGCCCGCTGCATGAACTGCTCGTTGGCCAGCTTTTTGTCGATCTTGTCGATTTCGCCGCCCAGCCGCTCGGCTTCCCGGCCGAGGCGGAGCTTTTCGGCCTCCAGATCGATGACCCCGGCCAGCGGCAGGCAGGCGGTGGCGTCGACCATGACGATCTGCGCGGCGTTCGGGGGCACGGTGTCCGCGAAGGCGATGCCGTCGAGGCGCGCGACGCGTTCAACCAGCGTGCCGTTCGCGGTGAGCCGGCCGCGCACCTTGTCGTCGCCGCCGACCAGGACGAGCGGCACCATGGCGCCGGCGGGCACGTTCATCTCGGCACGCACCGAGCGGATGCCGGAGACGAGCTCGATGAGCCATTCCAGTTCGCTGTCGGCGGCCGCGTCGGCGAGCCCGAGCGGCACCGGCCAGCGCTCGAGCACCAGCAGGTTTTGGCGCGCCGGTCCGGCCTTGCCGGTTTCGGCCCACAACTCCTCGGTGACGAAGGGCATGAAGGGATGCAGGAGCCTGAGGATCTGGTCGAGCGCCCAGGCCGCGGTGGCCCGGGTTTCGCCCCGCGCCCCGGCGTCGTCGCCGCTCAGCAGCGGTTTCGACAATTCGACATACCAGTCGCAGAAGGTGTGCCAGACGAACTCGTAGGCGGCGGCGGCGGCCTCGTTGAACTTGAACTCGTCGAGGCCGGCGGTGACGGCGGCGACGGCGCGCTCGGTCGCCCCGACGATCCAGCGGTTGAGCGGCAGGGCGTTGGCGGCGGGGTCGTAGTCGGCCTCCCGCGCGCATTCGTTCATTTCGAGGAAGCGGGCGGCGTTCCACAGCTTGGTGACGAAGTTGCGGTAGCCCTCGACGCGGGATTCGGCGAGGCGCAGGTCGCGGCCCTGGGCGGCCATGGCGGCAAAGGTGAAGCGGGCGGCGTCGGCGCCGAATTTGTCGATGAGTTCCAAGGGGTTGATGACGTTGCCGCGGGTCTTGGACATTTTCTGGCCCTCGGCGTCGCGGACCAGGGCGTGCATGTAGACGGTGTGGAAGGGCTCGGTGCCGGTGAGTTTCAGCCCCATCATCATCATCCGGGCGACCCAGAAGAAGATGATGTCGAAGCCGGTGACGAGCACAGAAGTCGGGTAGTAGGTGTCGAGTTCCGGGGTCTTGTCGGGCCAGCCCAGGGTCGAGAACGGCCACAGGGCCGAGGAGAACCAGGTGTCGAGGACGTCGGGGTCGCGGGTGAGCTCGGTGGGCTCTCCGTAGTGGGTCCGGGCGGCGGTGGCGGCCTCGTCCTCGTCGTGGGCGACGAACACCTCGCCGTCCGGCCCGTACCATGCCGGGATCTGGTGGCCCCACCACAACTGCCG
>Ga0307436_1001077_pt1 | contig 12438 bp, 13 predicted proteins | sample SalMarWE160440MG_FD_202513 | JGI IMG/M metagenome (GOLD analysis project Ga0307436, IMG submission 202513) | Salt marsh sediment microbial communities from the Plum Island Ecosystem LTER, Massachusetts, United States - WE1604-40 | ecosystem: Environmental > Aquatic > Marine > Intertidal zone >...
TCAGTTGTCCAGCCGACGACGGAGCCCTCGTGCCGAAAAACCTCGTCGGCGAAGCCAAACAGCTTATTGGCAAGCCGGACCTCAATGTTCGCGCCGACGATGCCATTGCCCAGGCCGATAGCCTGGCCACCAAGACGCCTGCAGCCAAGCTTGCGAACGTGGCCAATGCCCTGATCCTGGCCTACTGTTACGGTATCGTCGACATCTCGGGTGCCGATCCCGCTGACAAACAAGCAGCTCTCAAGCGCTACGGAGAGCAGGTCATCGGAGCACTGCAGACAAGAGCAGAGACGAAGGCAACCAATGACCACCCCTGAAAGCAAATAGCCGGCTACGGCACTCACTGCGTCCCGGCGCTCAATGGGGGGTCGCTAGCGCGACCATGCTGTAAAGATCTGATGGCGTGAGCACGAGCTCTAGCAGCAGGCGGACGGCGACGGCGAGAACCATCAGCGCCAGCAGACCGCGTATGTGCTCGGTTCTCAGCTTCTGCCCGGCATTGGCGCCGAACTGGCTGCCGATGACGCCGCCGACAATCAGAATGAAGGCGAGCACGACATCCAAAGTATGATTCAAGACCGCCTGCATGAGCGTCACCGCGGTGGTTATGAAGATGATCTGGAACAGGGAAGTTCCAATCGCAACGCGGGTTGGCATGCGCAGAATGTAAATCTTGGCCGGCAGCATGATAAAGCCGCCGCCAACACCAAGCAGCGCGACCATCAGGCCCGCGACCGCGCCGGTCAGGAGCGGCGGGATGACGCTGATATAGAGCTTTGAGCGGCGGAAGCGCATCTTGAACGGCAGGCGCTGGATCCAACCGTGCTGGCCGGCGCGCTTCCGGGCAACTGGCTTACCTTGCCGCTCGCGCCTGAACCTCAGGACGCTTTCGATCAGCATGAGCGAGCCGATGGTTCCGAGAACAGTGACATAGATGAGTTGAATGGCGACGTTTGCGAGCCCATAGGTCCTCAGCAATTTGAGCAGCAACACCCCCGGAAGCGAGCCGCAAAGGCCGCCGATGATCAGCACGAGGCCCATGGTGGGGTCGACATTGCCGCGCCGCCATTGGACCAGGGCGCCCGAGAACGACGTGCCGACAATTTGGTTTGCCCCCGTCGTCACCGCTACCGCCGGCGGAACCCCGGTGAACATCAACAATGGCGTGAGCAGGAAGCCACCGCCGACACCGAACATGCCGGAAAGAAACCCGACCGCCGCGCCCAGCCCCAGCACAACCATGAGGTTCACATCAATATCGGCAATGGGCAGGTAGATCTCAAACACGGGGCTAGGCGTTCTCGCGCTGGGGTTTCCGCATGAAGATGCTATCTGGCGGCCTCTGTCCAGCCCCGGCCCAGCCGCATTTTTGTCTGTTGCGCGGGTTCACGCAGGCGCGCTGCTGATCAACCACATCGCACCGGGCAGGCGCACGCGCGCACCGTCCGCATAGGGCGCCAGCGCATCGCGGAGGGCGGCGGCGACGGCCGAGACGACGACTGCCGGCTGGTCGCGCAGCCAACTGTTGACGGCGCCGATTCGAATTGACTGAACCACCGCCTCCTCCAGCCCGCGGCCGGCGGCGATGTCGAGGTCCATGTCGAGCTTCTCAAAGCACGGCGGTGCCCAGCCGGCCGCAGTGAGAACCTCGGTGACGTGCTCTGGATCGGCGAAGGCGAACATTACGGGAGCGTTCGGTGCCGGCTTCGGCCGCGGCGGCAGGTGCTGCGCGGCTGCAGTCATCGGCACCTCCATCCACGGGTTTTCGGCCAGCGTACGCCAGCACACGAGCGCCATGCGCGCGTATGGAGCGGCGCCGCGGCGCATATTGGTGAAGGCCGCCACTCTATCCCCGAAGAACATCACGCCGAAGGCCGAGCTCAACAAATCGTATTCGTCCAGCGCGGCCGTGGCGGGATCGTCCTGTCGCCAATCGACATTGGCAATGCCGGCGGCGCTCGCGCGCCTCTCGCCCTCAGCCAGCATGGGCCTGGAGATGTCCAACCCCGTCACGCGGCCGGAGGGACCGACGGCGCGCGCAAATTCCAGCGTGGGCGCGCCGCAGCCACAGCCGATATCCACCACCCGCTCACCGGCGCGCGGCGCGGCAAAGGCGAGCAAAGCGTCCGTCACCGGCGTGAGCGTGATGTCGGTGTGCTCCTGTCGAGCCACCCAGGTGTCGCCACCCTTCCCGTTCCAGAACGCAAGCATGTCGGCGTTGATTTCTTCGGGGGCCGCCATGCGGGTCCTCCTGCTGGGCAGGTGCGCACGTTGCCGCATTGCCGAGCGCGCCGCAAGCGGCGGCATGCGATGCCTATCTAGCGTGCGATTAGCACGTTCTGTTACGCGGCCTCCGGGCTCAGATACGGCAGCGTGTCGGTGTGATGGCCGATCATCTTCCAGGCGCCGTTCTCCTTCCGGAACACATTCGTAGCGCGGATGAGAACCGATCCCGGCATGCCGCCGGTATTGATGTTCGTGCCTTTCTCGTAGTTATGCGTGACCGCGAGATCGCGGCCAGCGGCAATGTACATGCCTTCAGGCTTGACATGCCCGCCGAGCTTCATCGCCGCCTGTTTCTCCCAGTCGCTGAGAACGTCCTTCCAGCCGACTTGGAAGCCGCCGTCCGGGCCCATATAGGTCACGTCGTCTGCATGCGACCACACCTCCGCCATCGCAGAGACATCGCCTTCAAAGAGCGCATTCAGGGCCGCATAGAAGCGAGCGGCCGCGTCTGCGATCGCATCGTGGTCGGTCATGTCTCATACCCCCATACGTGACGGCCGCGCAGTTCCGACGTGTTGCGGGCGGTGGACCGCCCTCACCCGTGCCCGCGGCCTCTCTCATAGGCAACGGCCTCTGCTTCCAGGAACTGCTCGACGGCTCTGCGAACGAGGGTTTCTCGCCCCTCGCCTTGATGCAACAGGATGTAGTCGATCAGCCATTCCGCCCTGTCTTCTGCGGGAATGGCATCGGCGTCGCGATGGTCTTGCAGCCGCACGCTGTCAGATATGCCGAATCCGAGGTCTCCCATGATCGTAACCCCCCATGCGAATCGGCATTATCGCATCATTCGCGGCCCGGGACCCAAGGCACCTCGCTATAGGCCCCACAGGAGCCCTTGAGCCGGCAGCCATCCCCGTCAACACGTCTCGCACGAGGGCTGATCTCCAGCGCATCCTGGAGGCTGTCAGAATAGCAGATTTCCGCCGTCAAGACGGGAAATGGGCTCTTTGCTTTGGAAGACCATGACATGGGTGACGGCGGCACGGTCACGCAATAGAGGCGAGATCACGCGAAGAATCCGCCAAAGGCCAACAACGGATATCGGAATTGAGGGTCACGCAAAAGAAGGCCATAGTCTCCCACCGAAGGCAGGGCCCCGGGGCCAAACATCGGAGGCGGGCCATGAAGAGTATCTTGTGCGCATCGTTGTTGATCCTGCTGATGCCGAACGCTTATGCCGCCTCATTGCCGGGCGACGCCGCCAACGGGCAGCGTTTGTTTGACGCCCATTGCACGAAATGCCACCAGACCGACATCTTCACCCGCAAGGATCGAAAGATTCAGTCCTTGGATGCGCTGAAGGAGCAGTTGGTCGGCTGCGCTCACGCGGCAAAAGTCGACTTCTCCGCGAGCGAGATGCAGAACCTCCTCAAGTACTTGAACGATCAATTCTACCATTTTCAGTAGGTCCCGCACGCTATCGCCATGTTGTCTCGCCTGCTCGCCCTCGCCTGCGCCCTGCTCCTCCTGCCCGCCCCGGCGCTGGCCGGCGCCAAGGAGACGATCGCAGCGCTTGCTCCCTCGGGCGTCGTGCTGGTGGTGGACGCCCAAGGCCACGAGCTGATCGCCCAGAACGCCGATAAGCCCTTCGTCCCGGCTTCCGTCACCAAGATCGTGACGGCTTGGCTCGCGATGGAGGTGCTCGGCGGCGACTACCGCTTCCAGACAAAATTCTACCTGGACAAGAACCGGGTGCTCTATGTGCGCGGAGGCGGCGATCCCTTCCTGATCTCCGAGGAAGTGGCGACGCTCGGGAAGGACCTGGTCGCAAAGATCGGCAAGGCGCCGATCAACGGCATCGTGCTCGACGCGAGCTACTACCCTCCCGACCTCCATATCCCAGGCATCGAGGACACTAACGAATCCTACGACGCGCTGAACTCGGCGCTCGCAGTGAACTTCAACACCATCTACGCCGTGCGCAAAGGCAACCACGTCTACTCCGCCGAGAAGCAGACCCCGATCACGCCGCTGGCGATCAGCCAGTTTCAGGCGCGCGCCCCCCAGGGTCGCAGCCGCATCAGCTTGGCCCAAGATCGAGCCGTAAGCCTGAAATACGCCGGCGAGCTGATCGCCGCGTTCATCGAAAAGGCCGGCGGCAGCGTGAAGGGTGACATCACGACCGGATCCGTGCCCGAAGGGCTCAAGCCGGTCTATGTTCACCAGTCGTCCCCCCTTTCGAAGATTCTCGTCCAGCTGCTCATCGGCTCGAACAACTACATCGCCAACCAGGTCTTCCTCGAGATCGGCGCGCACCGCCTGGGCGGGCCCGTGAGCCTCGACAAATCGCTCAAGGTCGCGAACGAGATGCTCGCCGCGCAAGGCCTCGCCGATTCCATTCACATCGAGGAGGGCTCGGGCATCAGCCGCGGCAACCGCTTCACCGCGCGTGGGCTCGCCAAGGTGCTCGAGCTTTTCGCGCCCCACGCCGACCTGCTCCATGGCCACGACGGCGGCACGAACAAGACCGGCACCATGTCCGGGGTCCGCACCCTGGCGGGCTACGCCGAGACCAAAAATCACGGCGAGGTGCGCTTCGTGATCTCGCTCAAGGGCAATACCGGCAGGCTGCGCTTCCGCCTGCTCCGGGACATCGAGTCCGGGCTGTAGCTCCCGGAAACAAGACCTTCAATGCAAGCTTTAGATTTAGGAGATTGTTTATCGGTTCAGGGAAGAGTCCCGAAGCAAATGAAGTCGTCCGTACAGCTCATTGAAGAAATAATCCGCGCCAAGACAGCTTTGCACCTTCGGCTCGCTGCAGATCGAAACGGTGGGAAGCTCGAGGTCGGCGGAAGGCACATCGATGACCTGATCGCCGAGGTTGATGCTGGCCTTTCGCGCTACGAGCAGGCGCTCGTTCTCTTCAAGAACGAGACCGCCGCCGCAATTATGATGGCGTCGGTTGAATGGGACGCCGAGGAGGAATGAAAGGGCCGCCGACCAAGGTCCCCGACCTCCAGCGCCGCATGAGACGGGCCTGAAGCCCGGTGCAATGCTCCCGTAATGGATTTCGTGCAGGCTGCGCATCAGGAAAGCTCGAATTGATGAACACGACAACGCAACGATAAGGACTCCCATGATCGGCAATCGTCTCCGCGCCCTTGCTCTCTCGACCGCTTTCGCACTCGTCTTTTTCGTAGCGCCCGCGACGGCGTCTCCCTACGACGGAAGCTGGAACATGGTCCTGGTCACGACCAACGGCCATTGCGGCGTGATCAAGATTGCAATGGCCGTCAATGACGGCCAAATCTCTGCGACGCATGGACGTTTCGTGATGCACAAGATTTTCTTGGCCGGGCGCATTTTTGGCGGAGGTACGACCAAGATCAACGGCGTGGCCGGCCCGCGCCAGGCCGTTGGCACCGGACGGTTCACGGGGTCCAAGGCCAGCGGCAAGTGGAACGGGACCGGGCCCTCCGGAGTCTGTTCGGGCTATTGGGTCGCCGACCGCGCCTGACCCCACAATTCCTACTTGCCTAGCGGCCTCTGGCCTACTTGGGCGCGTGTTTCGCGCGCTGCCTCACGCCGCTTACCGTAGCAGCGCAGGGAAAAATGGGAGGTTTGCGGGCCGTCACACGGCTGGAACGGCGGCCGGTCATACGCGTCTCCCAAACCATAGCAGCCGAAATTTGCGTTTCGTTCAGCACGCGAAGGCCATAATCTAGTGTCAATGTGGCAAGTTGCCTGAGGGGACTCGGCCATGAAAGACGCTTTTATCATTGTGGGGAGAGTTCTGACGTTAGCGCTGACGTATTCGCTTCTTCTTGTGCTACTGGGCGTCTTGGCTGAAGATTCTCACGCGCCAGATGTGGTGGCGAGCGCACCGCCAACGGTCTTGATCCACTAAGGATCCCGATATCCGCATCGGATCAGGGCGGACCGGAGGACCGGTCCGGTTCTCAAGAGCACCTCGCGGCCTGGAGTCGCTTACCGCAATAGCAGCCCCGGAAAGTGGGAGTTGCAGGCCATCACCCATGTGATGGGGGCGCGGTCGTATTCGTCACCCGAGCGGTAACGGTCGAAGAACGCGTTCAGCGCATCGACGCGTTCAGGCATGGCCTCCACCGCCTGCAAGCCGACCGACACGCCGTAATTGGCAAACGCGATACGCACCTGTGGCAGGTACGGCTCGCGGGCGAAATAGCCCTCGCGCATCCACATGCGATCGAGCATGGCGAGCGAGCGCTCGCGCTGGATCACCGCCCAGTCCTCTTGCGGAAAGAACTGCGTCATCCACAACATCATCCCGAGCCCGAGATCCTGGGTGATGACGAGCTCGCCTGCGCTGGCGTTGACGAGCTCCCGCATCTCGGCGATCTGAGGCGCCAGCGCCTCCTCGTCGAGCAGCCGGTAGGACACATAGCCATCGAAGGCATCGAGCGCACCGAAGCCGTAGCCGGGATAAGGCCCGCTCAAGTCCTCTTGCATCTTCCAGATGACGCCGCGCCCAGGGATTATGAAGGGCTCGTGAATGGCCTGCGCCAGCGCCACGCCCTCGTCCTTGAACTTCGGCTCGAAGCGCGACAGCACATGCAGCACGTAGAGCCACATGGCGAGATAGTGGAAATACTGGCCGTCGCGGTCTGGCTCCTCGCCGATGCGGATACCGCGCTTGCGCCCCAGCACGCGCTTGACCTCCGAGACGACCCATAGCGCCTCGTCGAGATATTTCTGCTCTTTCAGGTCCTCGTAAAGGGAGGCGAGCAGGACCACACCGAACGCGTCCGTCCACAGATAGCGCAACCCGTTCGGCCAGATCCGCTCGGCGCGCATCCAGGCGAGCTTCTGGAGGACATAGTCGATGTCCTTGAGCCCGCGCATCACGTGATCTCGTCGTCCGGCGGCTCGTCCTCAAGCGCGCGATAGGCGGCGCCTTCGAGATCGTCGAACTGGCCCGAGCGCAGCGCCCACAGGAACGCTATGAGGCCAGCTCCGGCAAGAACAAGCGCCGCGGGGATCAGCCAAGCAAGTGATGTCATGATCGTCCTCCGCCAGCAAGTCGCGACGCATTCAGCGTCACCAGGATCGAGGATGTCGACATGACGATAGCCGCGATCAGCGGCGTGACGAAGCCGAGCATCGCAGCCGGCACGCAGATGGCGTTGTACACCGCAGCGACGCCGAAGTTCTGAAAGGCCATAGAGCGCGCCCGCCCGCCGGTCTTGATCGCCTCGATCACGGGCCTCAGCTTCGTCCCCTGGAACACGAAGTCGGCGGCGCGCTGGCTGATATCGGCGGCGGTAGCCGGCGAGATGGAGGCATGCGCCGCGGCAAGCGCCGGCGCATCGTTGAGCCCGTCGCCGGCCATGAGCACTTTGCGCCCCTCATTGGCGCGCGCCTCAAGCCAAGCGATCTTGCCGGCGGGCTTGAGGCCCGCGTGCCAAGTGTCGATGCCTGTGGCGCGGGCCGTCTCCTCGACAATCCCGGCCCGGTCACCGGAGAGAAGCGCGATCGCATAGCCCTGCCGCTTCAGCGCCGCGACCGTCTCGGCCGCATCAGGGCGGATGGCGTCGGCGAAGCGGAAACGCACCGGCTGCTCTTGGCCGCGCCGGTACCAGACCTCTGCCCCTTGGCTCCCTTCGGTCCCTTCGCTAGCATCGGCCTCCGCGCCGCACCACGCCGCCGAGCCGAGCCGCTCTTCCTTCTTCCCCTCCCGGCGCACCAAGCCTTCGCCCGGCGTTTCCCCGATACCTGAGGCCGGCTGGACGGCGCCAAGGCGCTCTTGCGCCGCCACGACAAGCGCCTTGGCGTAAGGGTGGTGGCTCGCAGCCGCGAGCGCCGCCGCATCCGCCAAACCCGCGTCGGAAATATCCGTCTCATCGATGAGCTGCGGCTTGCCAAGGGTCAGCGTGCCGGTCTTGTCGAACACCACCAAGTCGATCTCGGCGATACGCTCCAGCCCGTCCGGCGCCTTGACCATGATGCCCCGCTTGAACAGCCGGCTCGCGGCAGCGATCTGCACCGCAGGCACGGCAAGCGCCAGCGCGCACGGGCAGGTGATGATCAGCACGGAGATGGCGTAGGTCAGCGCCGTCTGCCACGGCGCGCCGAAGGCGAGCCAGCCGAGGAACGTGGCAAGCCCGAGCCCGTGCACAGCCGGCGCATAGATTTGCGCCGCGCGGTCGGCGAGTCGCCGGTAGTGCGCCTTGCCCTGCTCCGCCGTCAGCATCAGCCGGCTGATCTCGGCAAGGAGCGTCGCGCTGTCGGCGGCGGTGACCTCGATCTTCAAGCCTTGCGTCAGGTTGAGCGTGCCGGCATAGACCTGATCTCCCGGCTTCACGCCGACGGGCAGCGTCTCGCCGGTGATGAGGCTCTGGTCGATCTGGCCCCGGCCCTCGCGCACGACGCCGTCGGCCGCGACCCGCTCACCGGTGGCGACGAGCAGGCGGTCGCCCGGATGGAGCGCATGCGCCGCGACCTTGCGCTGCACGCCGTCTTCGCCGAGCACCGTGGCGATGCCGCCCTGAAGGCTGAGGAGGTTCTGCGCTTCGCCCCGCGCCCGCACTCGCAAGGTCTCGTCGAGATAGCGTCCTACTAGCAGGAAGAACAACAGCGTGACAGCGGCGTCAAAATAGACCTGCTCATGGTTGAGCATGGTCTGATAAAGGCTCATGCCCGTGGCGAGGATGATGGCGAGCGAGATCGGTACGTCCATATTGAGCCGTCCGCCCCTGAGAGCGGCAAAGCCCGAAGCGAAGAACGGCTGGCCTGCATAGACCACCGTGGGGAGCGCGATCAGCGCCGACAGCCAGCGGAACAGCGCGGCGACCGCCGAGTCCATGCTGCCCCCCTCGCCGGACCACACCGAGATCGACAGCAGCATAATGTTCATGGCGGCGAAGCCCGCCACCGCCACGCGCCGCAAGAGATATTTCTGGCGCGCGTCGCCGCGGTCCTGCTGCATCGCCTCGATGGGCGCTGTGGAGAATCCGATGCGGTCGAGCGCGGCGATCACGTCCACCTCGCCCGCCTGCTTCGGATCGTAAGTGACGGAGAGCCGCTTGGCCGCGAGCGAGGCGCGCGCGCTCTCGACGCCGGGAACGCGCAAGGCCGCCCGCTCCACCGAGCGCAGACACGCGCCGCAATGCATCCCATCAACTGCAAGCACGAGCGTCTCAGGCGCAGCCGCCGGAGCCTGCTGGGTGGCAAGCTCGGTCGGATGGGCAGTCATGGCCGGTCCGAGACGTAGAGGCGCTGCTTCAAGCGGTAGACCGGATTGCCCCCCTCACCCTTCCAGGACTTCACGGCGATGACCCATTGCCCCGGCGCGAGCTTGATACCGCTCGCATAGACGCCTTGGGAGATCTCCTTGAACGCGACCTTCTGGTCTTCCCGGTTGGTGGCCCCGCGGCCGACTACGCCCTCCAGCTTGAGACCGGAAACCGGCGCTTTCGTCTTGTCGTGGAAGGTCACGGCCAACCGGCCCTCGGCGTCGTCATAAGCCAGATCGGTCGTCCAGCCGAGCGCGTCCTGCTTCTTGGCCGCGGCGATCCGGTCGTTGTAGTCCAAGCCAGCACGGTAGGGATCAGGCCTGTCACCGCCACTGAACGTGTCGAGCGCGTAATAGACGAGCATGGAGTTGGCGATCAGCATCACCCCGAAAAAGATGACGAGGCTCAGGAGCATATGACGCCCGCTGAAGCCGTTCGCGAAGCAGCCTTTAGTGCTCATCCTCAACCTCGGGCCCATTAAATGTCGCCCTGTGCTCGATCTTTGCGCCGTCGGCGATATCGGTGATCACGAAAGCAAACTTGGTGTCGTCGTCGTGCAAAGCTTTTACCCCCTGCTTGCCGAGGGTCACGTAAAGCGTAACCGATTGGAGGTTATCCGGCGGCACCGGCACGACACCCCCCGAGTGGCCGATCAGGTCGAGCTTCGCCCCCGCCGGCAGCCCCTCCACGCCGATCTTGAAGGCCCGCGGCTCATAGCGCTTGTTGAGCAGCTTCATGGTGAAGCCGTTGCGCACGCCACCGTCCGACAGCTTCACATAGAGCGGATTGCGGTCATGCAACACGCTCACGTCGAGCTCGGGCCGGAGCATCAAAGCGACAAGCATGATCGCGCCGACCACAACCATGGCCACCGCATAGAGAATCACGCGCGGGCGAATGAGCCTGATCGGCTGGGCGCCCTTTTCGCCCACCTCGAGATTTCGCACCGTATCGTAGGCGATGAGACCGCTCGGCCGGTCCACCTTGGTCATGATCTCATCGCACGCATCGATGCAGAGCGCGCATTGAATGCATTCGAGCTGCGGTCCGTTGCGAATGTCGATACCGGTCGGACATACGGCGACGCATTGACGGCAATCGACGCAATCGCCCCGCCCTTCCCAGGACTGACCCGCCTTGTGCGGACCGCGCGGCTCGCCGCGCCACGTCCGATAGGAGATCAGTAGCGAGTCCCTGTCGAACATGGCGCCCTGGATGCGCGGCCAGGGGCACATATATATGCAGACCTGCTCGCGGGCGATGCCGCCCAGCAGGTAGGTGGACGCGGTGAACATGCCGACGAACAGGTAGGCGACCGTCGGCGCCTGGAAGGTGATAAACTGGTGCGCAAGGGTCGGCGCATCGGCGAAGTAGAACACCCAGGCCCCGCCCGTGGCCACGGCGATGAGCAGCCACGTCAAATGCGTCGCGCCTCTCTTCCACAGAGTCTGGAACGCCCAAGGGTGTTTGTCGAGCCGCAACCGCGCATTGCGGTCGCCCTGCCAGAACCGCTCCACCGCGATCATGAGGTCGGTCCACACCGTCTGCGGGCAAGTGTAGCCGCACCACACACGCCCGGCGATCGAGGTGACGAGGAACAGCGCGAGCGCCGCGAGCACGAGAAGGCCGGTGATGTAGTAGAACTCCTGCGGCCAGATCTCGAGGAAGAAGAAGTAGAAGCGCCGCGCCGGGAAATCGATGAGCACGGCCTGGTCGGGAAGATAGGGCCCGCGGTCCCAGCGGATCCACGGCACGAGATAATAGATGCCGAGCGTCACCGTCATGACGATCCATTTGACCGTGCGAAACTTGCCGTGAGCCTCTTTCGGGTAGACTTTGGTCCGCCCGGCGTAGAGCGATTGCCTCGTGTCGCTAACGGTGGGCGTATCGCTTCGGGTGACGCCGGGCGCGGCCTCGAACGGGGCGAAGTCGCCGTTTTTGCGCCCAACGGGTGCGCTGGTTCGTTCCTGCACTTCAGCCATGGTCATCACAAAAGCCTAAGAGGCTATTGGCCACCGCCCAGCGAGTGGACGTAGATGGCGAGTTCCTTAATCGTCGCAGGATCAAGGCGCCCAGTCCAGGCGGGCATAACGCCGCCGCGGCCATTGGTTATCGTCTGAACGACGGTCGCCTTGTTTCCGCCGTAGAGCCACAATTCGTCCGTCAAGTTCGGCGCGCCGAGCGCCTGGTTACCTTTGCCGTCCGGCCCATGGCAGGCCACACAATTGGTGGCGAAGATCCCCTTGCCGTGGCTCGCCGCCTTCTGGTCGTCGGCATTGCCCGACAAGGACAGAACATACTCGGCAACGTCGTTGACTTGGTCCGGCTTCAGCGTGCCGAGCTTGCCGAAGGCCGGCATCTGGTTGCCGTGCGCCTCGGGGTCGCCGGACCGAACGCCGTGCTGAATCGTCTGATAGATAGCGTCGAGTGAACCGCCCCACAGCCAGGCGTCGTCGCGCAAATTGGGATAGCCGAAGCCACCTTGTGCGCCGCGGCCGTGGCAGGGCGCGCAGTTGTCGCCGAACGCGGCAGCGCCGCCTGCAAGCGCAAAGCTGAGCAGCTTGGGATCGCCCTCGATCGCCGCGAGGCTACTTGCTGCAATCTTGTTGCGATAGACCGCCTGCGCGGCCTTCGCCTGCGCCAAATCCTCCGCCACCCGCTCGCGCTGGCTATAGCCCAAATAGCCCTTGGTGTAGCCCGAGACCAACGGCCAGGCCGGATATAGGATCCAGTAGCCGACCGCCCAGATGACGGTGGCATAGAACACATAGAGCCACCATTTGGGCAGCGGCTTGTTCAGCTCCTCGATGCCATCCCATTCATGGCCGGTCGTTCCGACATCTGCTGATGGGTCGACGTGCTTCTTGGCCATGACTCTAATCGTCTTTCTCGTTCTTAGATTCAGGGTCGCCTTCGAGAGGAAGCTTCGCCGCCTCGTCAA
>Ga0307436_1001078_pt1 | contig 12437 bp, 10 predicted proteins | sample SalMarWE160440MG_FD_202513 | JGI IMG/M metagenome (GOLD analysis project Ga0307436, IMG submission 202513) | Salt marsh sediment microbial communities from the Plum Island Ecosystem LTER, Massachusetts, United States - WE1604-40 | ecosystem: Environmental > Aquatic > Marine > Intertidal zone >...
AGCCGCCGATGATCGCCGCGATTTTTTCCCACACCGAGATGCGCCCCGGGATTTCGCGGCCGACCCAGGTGTAGGGAAGCCCGCGCCACGACACGACGCTTTTGGCGCGCTCGTCGAGGATGAAGACCCCGCGGTCGGATTCGACCGACAGCACGCAGTGGTCCTCGCCGGTCTCGGTCTTGCACAAAGTGAGCCTGAGGGCGCCGGAGGGCCAGCCCTTCTCCACCAGATCGGCGCGCATGGCGAGGCACTTGTCCTCGCAATCGCCTTCCCAATCGGCCCGCCACAGATCGGCGCCGATGTCGGCGTGATAGGGCGTCAGGCACGCCCGGCTCAAATCGTCCCAAAGCTGGTCCCACAGCGCCTGGTCCAGCAGCGCCGACGCCGGCAAATGCGCCTCGCCGGCGCCGACGGTGAGCATGAAGTTCTGCCAGCCCTTGGGCGGAATGATCCAGCCGGACACCGGAAACGGGTCCGATTCGGGCACGATCAGCTCGGCGCCGTCCTCTCCGCCCTCTTCCTGCGACATGGTCCCTCCCTGTTTCCGCCGGGAAGCTTAGAGTTTACGCCGCCGGCTGCGCGGACGCTCGGTACAAAGGGAAGACCGAGTGCGTTTTCCCTCGCCCCCGAATCGGGGGAGAGGGCTAGGGTGAGGGGGCGCTCGCGTCACAAAAACGTGCCGGGGACACATCCTGTCATTCTCCTCCCCCCTTGAGGGGGAGGATTGAGGTGGGGGTATCTAGATTCCTCTCGCCCTCAGTACTTATACGCACCGACGCCGACGAAATAATCGTCCACCCGCACGATATACGAGGTCTTGTCCGCGATCTCGCCGGTGGTCGGGCTCTTCCATTTGTAGTCCACCCAGCCCTGATCGGTGATGGCGACGACGTCGTGCATGTAATACTTGCCGTCGGCGTCGGGCACGTCGAGTTCGTTGGTGCCGACCAGCTCCGGCTGGAAGCCGTGGGCCACGCTCACCCCGTTCTTGTCGTCCACCCACACATAAAGATCGCCGTCCTTCCACTCATCGCTGTTGGTGAAGGCGTCGAACGCTTTTTCCGGTCCCACCTCTTTCAAATACGCCGCGGCCTTGAGCGCCATCACCTTGGCGGCGTCGGGTGTCGCCGTCTTTTCCGACTGCCCGCACGCCGCCAATCCCAACGCCAGCGCCGCCGCGACGATCAACGCCGGCAGATTCGATAATGCTTTCATGCGCCTTCCTCCCCTTTCAGGCGATTATGCCCCCTGCCCGCGCGTGACCGAAGGTAAAACCGGATCCGTGTGTTTACGCGTTGACGCGGCCGCTGTCAAGGAATATTATCCTATCAACCAGATCTCAAGCGGAATGCTGACAAATGCTGACATTTCCCCGGAAATCCGCCGCCGTACCCAAGCGGAGCGCGAATCGCTGCGGCCCCTCACAGACTTGCGGGAAATTTGCCCTGTCGCAAATCGCGCGAGAGCCATCGCAAAGGGCCGCAGCCGCGCGTCATTTCGCGGTCAAATCCGCGCATCCTCTGATAACGTGCGGCGCCATTTCACGAACCCGCGGATTCCTGCGATGACAGCGAAACAGACCGATCCCATGACGCGCCTGCTCGGCATCATGGCCTCTTTGCGCGATCCCGAGCGGGGCTGCCCCTGGGACAAGGAGCAGACCTTCCGCACCATCGCGCCCTACACGGTCGAGGAAGCCTATGAGGTGGCGGATGCCATCGAGCGCGGCGACTTCGCCGAATTGCGCGAGGAGCTGGGCGATCTTCTGTTCCAGGTCGTCTTCTATGCCCAGATGGGCCGCGAACGCGGCCTCTTCGATTTCGACGCCATCGCCGCCGACATCTCGGACAAGATGGAGCGCCGCCATCCCCATGTCTTCGGCGATGCGACGGTGAAGGATTCCGCCGAGCAAACCCGCGCCTGGGAGGACCACAAGGCCGCCGAGCGCGGCGCCAAGACTCAAATACGCGAGCCGAGCGCCTTGGACGGCGTGCCGCTCGCCCTCCCCGCTTTGGCGCGCGCCGAAAAGCTGCAAAAGCGCGCCGCCCGCGTCGGCTTCGACTGGCCGCAAGGGCATCAGGTGCTGGACAAGATCGAGGAGGAGATCGGCGAGCTTCGCGCCGAGATGCGAAAATCCCCCGGCGGCGGATCGCAAACCGCGGAGGAAATCGGCGATCTGCTGTTTGCGCTGGTCAATCTCGCCCGCCATCTGGGCCATGACCCGGAACAGGCGCTCCGCGACGCCAACGCCAAGTTCGAGCGCCGCTTCCGCTTCATCGAGCAGGCGCTCGCCAAGTCCGGGACAACGCCGGGCGAGGCCGGCCTGGACGAGATGGAAAAGCTCTGGCAGCAATCGAAAAAGACGGAATAAAGCGCGGAATTCAGGGGGCAAACATGAGCGAGACTTGCGCATTCATCGGGCTCGGCGTGATGGGCTTTCCCATGGCCGGCCATCTCGCCCGCGCCGGGCACAAGGTCACGGTCTATAACCGTACCGGTTCGGTCGCCGAGGCCTGGGCGAAGAACTACGGCGGCAAAACCGCGCCGACGCCCGCGGCCGCCGCCAAGGGCGCCAAATTCGTCTTCGTCTGCGTCGGGAAGGACGACGACGTGAAGGGCGTCGTGCTCGGGGATTCAGGGGCGTTCGCCGGCATGGACAAGGGCGCGATTCTCGTGGACCACACCACGGCCTCGGCAAAGCTCGCCCGCGAATTGTCGGCGGAAGCCAAAAAACACGGTCTCGAATTCGTGGACGCGCCGGTCTCCGGCGGCCAGGCAGGCGCCGAAAACGGCACGCTCACGGTGATGGCGGGAGGCGAGGAAGCGGCTTTTGCCGCGGCCAAGCCGGTGATCGCCGCCTTTGGGCGCAACGTCGCGCTGATGGGCCCCGCGGGCGCCGGCCAGCTCACCAAGATGGTCAACCAGATCTGCATCGCCGGGCTCATCCAGAGCCTCGCCGAATCGCTCAATTTTGCGGTCAAGGCCGGGCTCGACGCCAAGCGCGCCGTCGAGATCATCCGCACCGGCGCGGCGCAATCCTGGCAGATGGAGAACCGCGCCGGGACCATGCTCGAAGGCAAATTCGAGTTCGGCTTCGCCGTCGAGTGGATGCGCAAGGACCTGGCAATGTGCATGGAGGAGGCCCGCGCCTGCGGCGCCGCGCTCCCCGTCGCCGCCCTGGTGGACCAGTTCTACGCCCGCGTCCAGGCCAAGGGCGGCAACCGCTACGACACCTCCAGCCTGATGATGCTGCTGACGGACAAATGAGCGGGCGGAGGCGTCAGTTGCGGTGCTCGAATTTGGCGAGATCGGCGGGCAGGAGCCCGACGCGGATATGGGCGAATTCGGAATCGTCGCGCCGCGCGAGCACCTGGCCGTGGCGGTAGAGCCAGGCGATGCGGGCGCCGTCGGCCAAATCCACGGCCACGTCCACGACATGGCGGCCGCTGCCGATGCGCGCCGCGATCGTCTCCAAGAGCCGCTCGACCCCCTCCCCCATCGCCGCCGAGATGGGAACGAGGTTGGGATTGCGCGCCGCCTGGTTGGCCAGCACCTTGCGTTCGTGGGCGTCCAAGAGGTCGATCTTGTTCAACGCCTCGATCAACCCGAAATCCACCGCGGCGCCGAGGTCCAAGCCGCGCAAGACCTCCTCCACGTCGCATTTCTGCGGTTCCGCTTCGGGGTGCGAGATGTCGCGCACGTGCACGATAATATCGGCCGCCCGCACCTCTTCCAGCGTAGCGCGGAAGGCGGCGACCAGGTCGGTGGGAAGATCGGAGATGAATCCGACCGTGTCGGAAAGGATCGCTTTCGGTCCGCCCGGCAGCTTGATCGAGCGCATGGTGGGATCGAGCGTCGCGAACAGCATGTCGTCGGCGAAGACGCGGGATTCGGTGAGCCGGTTGAACAGCGTGGACTTGCCGGCGTTGGTGTAGCCGACCAGCGCGATGATCGGATACGGGACGCGGGCCCGCGCCGTGCGGTGAAGGCCGCGGGTGCGCGTCACGGCGCCGAGCTCGCGCTTGATGCGGATGATGCGCTCGCCGATCAAGCGGCGGTCCGCTTCGATCTGGGATTCGCCGGGGCCGCCCAAGAAGCCGAAGCCGCCGCGCTGCCGCTCCAAGTGGGTCCACGACCGCACCAGCCGGCTTTTCTGATAGGTGAGCGCGGCGAGCTCGACCTGGAGCCGGCCCTCGCTGGTGCGCGCCCGCTCGCCGAAGATTTCGAGGATGAGCCCGGTGCGGTCGATGACCTTGCATTTCCAGGCGCGCTCGAGATTGCGCTGCTGGACGGGCGAGAGCCTGCCGTCCACGACGGCGATGCCGATGGTGTTGTCCGCGATGACGGCGCCGAGCCGTTCGACGCCGCCTTTGCCGATCAGGGTCGCGGGCCGCGGCTCGTCCACCCGCACGGATTGCGTTTCGATGACCTCGAGTCCGATGGCGGCGGCAAGCCCCGCGGCCTCGGCCAGCCGCGCCTCGGCGTCGCGCTCGGCGGCGGCACCGTTGCGCAACACCGGGCAAACCACCAGCGCCCGGCCGATGGGCCGGAGCGTGCCGGCCCCGTTGCCGTCTGCGCCGGCCCCGTTCCTAGGCTTCATCGCCCTCCTTGGACGGCTCGAACAATTGGATCGGACCCGCCGGCATCACCGTCGAGATCGCGTGCTTGTAGACGAGCTGCGATTGCGCATCGCGCCGCAGCAGCACGCAGAAATTGTCGAATGCCGTGATGATGCCCTGCAGTTTCACGCCGTTGACCAAGAATATGGTAACCGCGGTTTTGTTTTTCCGTATCGTATTGAGAAAAACATCCTGGATGTTTTGTGTCTTCTCCGTCGTCATGGGCTGTCCCCCATTATTGTTATTGCCCCCTTTGGGGACGGCTGTCCCGTCCCGCGTGACGGTCCTTGCGCGAAGGCACGTTCCCCCGCGCCGGGCAAGGACCGCCCGGTTCCTCCCAACGTAATTTATTAATATAGCAGCAAAAGATGTTGATTTTAAGGTGGTACTGGCGGATCGGCGGGGGTGCGGCTCAAGCCCCGAAAACAAGGGATTCGAAGGCGGCGAAGCTAGGCACGTGGTGGACCGGCGGGTGGGCGGCGAATTCGCCGGGCCCCGGCGCCCGCTCGCGCAGCAGCACCCCGGTGACGGCGGCGCGCCCCGCCAATTCCATGTCCACCGCCTGGTCGCCGACGTACCAAACCGCCGGCCCGCGCGGGATTCCCGCCTGCTTGAGGGCGAGATCCACGGGCGCCGGATCCGGCTTGTCGCGGGCGGCGTCGGCCGCGCCGACGATGGCGCCGAAATACGGGGTCCAGCCCAGATGCGCGGTTTCCTCGCGCAGGAAATCGCCGGTCTTGTTGCTGACGACGCCGAGGAAGAAATCGCCTTCGGCGAGGCGCGCCAGGGTTTCGCCGGCGCCGGGCCGGGCTTTGAGGTGCGCCAGATGGCTGGCGCCGAATTCGCGGTAGAAGATGTCGCGCGCCTTTTCCCACTCCGGCCCGAACAGCTCGGGGAAGCTATTGCGGAGCGAGCGGCGCGCTTCCGCCCGCGATCGTTCGATGCTCCACGGTGCCCGCCCGAAGACCTTGAGCGTGGCGTTCATTGCCGCGGCAATCGAATCCCAATTATCGGCCAGCGTGTCGTCCCAGTCGAAGAGGATCGCCCGCGGCCGGACGATCCGGCTCACGCGGCGGCCCCTTGGCGGGCCAGATAGGTCCGGTACCAGTCCTGGAGCTTGCGAGTCAGCGGGCCGGGCTTGCCGCCGCCGATCTTCGTGCGGTCGATCTTGACGACCGGCGTGACGAAAGACGTCGTGCTGGTGATGAAGGCCTCGCGCGCCTTCTTCGCCTCGGCGAGGGAGAACGGCCGCTCGACAAGCTTGACGCCGGCTTTGCGGGCGACGGCGGCGACCGAACCGCGGGTGATGCCCCACAGGATCGAGGTGTCGGTCCCGCGGGTGATGAGCTTGTTGTCTTCGGTGACGATCCAGGCGTTGGTTGCGGCGCCTTCGGTCACCAAGCCGTCGGGGCTCACCATCCACGCCTCGACGGCGCCGGCCTCGCGCGCGGCCTGCCTGGCCAAGACGTTGGGCAGCAGGCCGATGGTCTTGATGTCGCATCGCTTCCAGCGGATGTCGGGAACCGAGATGACGGCGACGCCCTTGGCCTGGGCCGCGGCGGCTGCCGGATTCGAGCGCCGCGAGGTGATGACCAGCGTCGGCACCGCATTCTTCGGGAACGGATGGTCGCGCACGGCGATGCCGCGGTTGACCTGGACATAGACGATGCCGTTCTTCACCCGGTTGCGCCGGATCACCTCGCGCACGACCAGGCGGAAGGCGGCGCGGGACATCGGCCAAGGCATGGAGAGCTCTTTAAGCGAGCGGTTGAGGCGGTCCCAATGCGGCTCCTCGTCGAACAGGCGGCCGTTCACGAGCCCGACGACCTCGTAAACGCCGTCGGAGAATTGATAGCCGCGGTCGTCGATATGCACCTCGGCCTCGCGGTAGGGCAGATAGCGGCCGTTGACGTAGGCGATGCGGGACATGGAGTTCCTTGCTTTAGAAATATTCGAGGCGGACCGAGAACATCTTCTCGACCTTTTTCACCGCCTCGGTGGTTGCGAAGAGCACGATGCGGTCCTTGGGCTTAATTTCGGTGTCGCCGCGCGGAATGATCACCTCGTCGTCGCGCACCAAGGCGCCGACGACGACGCCTTCGGGAATGTCGATGTCCTTGAGCGGCGCGCGGACGAAGGGCGAGGTTTCGAGCGCGTCGCCCTCGATGACCTCGCCGATGCCCTCGCCCAGCGAATGGACGGCCCGGATGCGCCCGCGCCGCACGTGCTGGAGAATCGTCGACACCGTGATCGCCCGCGGGCTCACCACGACGTCGATGCCGAGATCGGTGATGAGGGGTCCGAACACCGGATTGTTGATCAGCGTCATGACGCGCTTGCATCCGTGCCGCTTCGCCAGCAGCGAAGTCAGGACGTTGACCTCGTCCTCGTTCGTGACGACGACGCCGGTTTCGGCGTTGGCGATGTTCGCCTCGGTCAGAATCTCGGGGTCCAGGGCATCGCCGAGGATGACGGTGGTGCGCTCCAAGACCCGCGTGCCGCGTTCGCCGGCGGTCTTGGTGCGCTCGATCAGCTTGATGTTCGCGGCCGGGTACTGCTCCTCGATCGCTTGGGCCAGAAAAATTCCGATATTGCCGGCCCCGATGATGACGATGCGCCGCGCCTCCGGCTCTTCATGGCCGAAGGCGGCCATGGCCCGGGAAACATGATCGACGTCCACGGCGAAATAGACGTCGTCGCCCGGCAGCATCTGCGCGTCGCCGTCCGGGATGATCGGCTTGCCGCCGCGCAAAATGGCGATGACCGCGATGTTGAGGTCGGGAAAGAGGCCGGTCAAAAGCCGCAGCGGCGTATTGATGAGGGGACAGTCTTCGCCGCAGCGCACGCCGATGACCCGCACCTTGCCGCCGACGAAGGGAATCATCTCGAAAGAGCCGGGCGCCGCCAGCCGGCGCGAGATCGCCCGCGCAATCTCCATTTCGGGCGAGATGATGACGTCGATCGGCAGATGTTCGCGGCTGAAGAGGTCGGCCCAGGCCGGGTCCAGATAGCTTTGATGGCGGATGCGCGCGATCGTCGTCGGCACCTTGAACAGCGAGCGCGCGACTTGGCAGGTGATCATGTTCACTTCGTCTTCGCGGGTGACGGCGATGAGCATATCGGCATCGGACGCGCCGGCGCTTTCCAGGACCTCGGGATGCGACCCGAATCCCACCACGCCCTTGATGTCCAGGGATTCGCCGATCTTGCCGATCAGTTCCGGCGACTGGTCGACGAGCACGATGTCGTTGTCCTCGGCCGCCAGATGACGGGCGATGGACACGCCGACCTGACCGGCCCCGCAAATGATGAATTTCATGACCCGTGCTCTATCGGCATTTCAACCGGCGATACCAAGCTTTGCGGGAAAACGGCGTGGTGGTCAGCTGCCCACGTTCTGCATGCGCTCGCTCTGGTGCAAGCCGAGCGATTTCAGCTTGCGGTGCAGCGCGGAGCGTTCCATGCCGACGAAAGCCGCGGTGCGCGAAATATTGCCGCCGAAGCGCATGACCTGCGCCCGCAGGTACTCCGTTTCGAACACTTCGCGGGCCTCGCGCAAGGGCAGCGTCATGATCTCGCCGCCCTTGTCCCATTGCAGAACGGTGGGCGTAATGCCGCTGATCTCCGGCGGCAGCATGTCTGAGCGGATCGGCATGGACGCGTCGCCGGGCGCCATGATGAGAAGCCAGTCGACGATGTTGCGCAACTGGCGCACGTTGCCTTTCCACTCGTAGCTTTGCAGCGCCGCGATCGCATCCTCGCCGATTTCGCGCGCCGGCAACCCGGCGGCTTCGGCGGAGCGGCGCATGAAATGGCGCACCAGGATGCTGATGTCCTCGCGCCGCTCGGCGAGCGAAGGAACGCGGATGGGAACGACGCTCAGGCGGTAGAACAAATCCTCGCGGAATTTGCCTTCGCTCATTTGCTGGGCCAAGTCGCGGTTGGACGACGAAATCACCCGCACGTCCACTTCCACCGGGTCGGTGCCGCCGACGCGCTGAAACGTCTGGTCCTGCAGGGCGCGCACGATCTTGCCTTGGGTTTCCAGCGGCATGTCCGCGATCTCGTCGAGAAACAGCGTGCCGCCGTGGGCCTGCTCGAACGTCCCGATTTTGCGCGGCTGTTCGGGACTTTCGACGCCGGCCTCGACCCCGAACAATTCTTGCTCCAGCCGGTCGGGGCGCATGGTGGCGCAATTGAGCACGACGAAGGGCCCGCCGCTGCGCTTGGAGCTGTCGTGAATCATGCGGGCGACGACTTCCTTGCCGGCGCCCGCGGGTCCGGTGACGAGGACGCGGCTGCCCGTCGGCGCCACGCGCTCGACGATTTGGCGAAGCTGGTTGATGGCCGCCGAATTCCCGATCAGCTCGGCGTCGGCCCCGACGCGCAAGCGCAGCTCTTCGTTTTCCCGGCGCAACCGCGCCGCCTCGATCGCGCGCTCCGTGATCAGCAGCAGCCGGTCGGCCTTGAACGGCTTTTCGATGAAGTCGTAGGCGCCTTTCTTGATCGCCGCGACGGCGGTCTCGATGGTGCCGTGGCCGCTGATCATCACCACCGGCAGGTGCGCGTAGTCCCGTTTGATGACGTCGAGCAGTTCGATGCCGTCGAGCTCGCTGCCCTGCAGCCAGATGTCGAGGATGACGAGGCTGGGCCGGCGCGTACGGATGGCCGCGAGAGCCGTGCCGCTGTCGCCCACTTCACGCGTGATGTAGTCCTCGTCAGCGAGGATGCCCGACATCAGCATGCGGTTGTCGGCTTCATCATCGACGATGAGGATGTCATGAGCCATGAGCATGGACCTTTTCTGCTTCCGAAGTGACGGGGCCTTCGGTGGAGGGCTCAACGGAGACCAAGGCGCCCTTGCCGAAGACGAGCCGCACGATCGCGCCGCCGCCCTCGGCGTCGCCAAGGATCAATTCGCCGCCGTGATCCTCCATGATCTTTCTCACGATGGCGAGTCCCAGTCCCGTCCCTTTTGCGCGTGTCGTAACATAAGGCTCGGTCAAACGCTCGCGCAGTTCCTGGGGAAAGCCCGGGCCGTCGTCCTCGATTTCGACGGCCACGCGGGTACCGTCGCGCAGCAGGCGCAGCGACACATGCCCGGTTTTCCCGGATTTGCCGCGCCGCCCGCCTTCCAGGGCTTCCGCCGCGTTTTTCAGAAGGTTGGTCAGCGCCTGGCCGATCTGGCGGCCGTCGCAACGGACCCGTACCGTCTCGTCCGGCACATCGCAGTCGAAGGCGATTTTGGGATGGGCGCTTTGCTGCAAAAAGACCGAGTGGCGGCACAGTTCGTTCAGATTCTCTTCCTCCATCACGGGCGCCGGCATGCGGGCGAAGGACGAGAATTCGTCCACCATCCGGCCGATGTCATTGACCTGGCGCACGATGGTATCGGTGCAGGTGATAAACGTTTCCGGATCGGATTTAATTTCACGAAGGTACTTGCGCTTGAGGCGCTCCGCCGAAAGTTGAATCGGCGTCAGCGGATTTTTGATCTCATGGGCGATGCGGCGCGCCACATCGGCCCAGGCGGCCTTGCGCTGCGCCGACAGCAATTCGGTCACATCGTCGAAGGTCACGACGAAGCCTTTGACTTCCCCCTCTATCTTCTCGGCCGAGATGCGCACCAACAGCGTCCGCGGCCGCCCGTCCGGCATCAGCGTAATTTGCGATTCCACCATGCGGTCCGAACGGCGGCGCGCCTTGCGCACCAGACTCGCCATCTCCGGCACGACTTCGGCCAATTCCATCCCGATAGAGCGATCGAGCGACGCACCCAGCAGCTTGGACGCGGAGCGGTTGGGCAAATTGATTCGGCAATCCTGGTCCAGGCCGATAACGCCCGCGGACACGCCGGACAGCACGGCCTCGGTGAAGCGCCGCCGCACGTCCAACTGACGGTTGGCCTCGACGAGTTCGGAGCGCTGGCCGGCAAGCTGGCTGGTCATGCGGTTGAAAGCGCGGCTGAGCGTGGACAATTCGTCGCCATGCGGGCCCTCTTCGACGCGCGACGACAAATCGCCGGATCGCACTCGTTCGGCCGCCGTGACCAGCCGGCTGATCGGCCCCGCGAGGCGCGTCGCAAACATGAGGCCGACGAGAATTGCAGCCAGGAGCAGGAGCAGCGCGACCAGAACGAAAACGATGACGAAGGTCGTTTGGATGCCGGTGCGCTGGAGATTCAAGCGGTTGTATTCGCGCACCACCTGCTGCGTGGTTTCCATATGCGCCAGGACTTTCGGATCCACGAGGCGGCCGACGTAAAGATAGGCTTCGTCGAATCCGTCCAGCTTGACCAGCGCCCGCACACGGTCGTCGCTTTCGCTGGTCAGGATCGCCACTTCGTGGTTGCGGGCGGTCTCCAGCGCCCACATCGGCAGCATTTCGAATTCCAAGGCGAAGCTGAAACCCGCCTGCGCGATCACGCGGCCGGAGCCGTCGAACACGATCGCTTCGGACAGCGAACGCTCCGCCGCCTCGGCGGTGAGGACTTGCGACAGCCGCCGCGGACTGCCGAGCAACGTCGGGCCTTCGCGGCTCACGTTGGCGGCGATAACGAGGGCGTCGGCCCGGATGTTATGCTCGTGCTCCTTGAGATAGGCTTCGGCCACCGCCAGCGATTCATTGACCGCCGTGCTGACCTGATTGTCGAACCAGGATTTCAGTCCGAATTCGAAAAAGAGGGCGAAGAAAATCGCCATGATGAGGGCGGGCGTCGCCGCCACCAGGGCGAACAAGACGACGAGGCGGACGTGCAACTGGGAACCGGCGGATCCCTTGCGGTGCGCGACCCACAACGCGACCACGCGCCACGCAACAACCGTGGCCAGCGTCAACAGCAGAATGACGTCGGCGACGAAGACGGCGAAAACGAGGGTGGGATCGGCCCCCTTCAGACCGGAGCTGGAGAGCACCGCATAGGTGGCGATCCCCATCACCGCCGCGGCGGGGATCAGCGCATAGACGAGCTTGCGCCCCAGGCCGACGCGCGCCGACCAGGTCTCCAGCCGCCGCCACAACAGGCGCGGGCCGTTCGCCGCTTCGTTCATTGTCCGAGCCGTCATGGGCAACCGCATCAGCCGGTTGAAAGCGGCGCCGGCAGCCCCGTGGGGGCCCAAGGCCGGCGCCGATGGGCGTCTATTTTAGGCCCCGCACAACATGGATGTCCAATTCACGGATACGCTTGCGCAGCGTGTTCCGGTTGACCCCCAGGAGCCGCGCCGCCTTGATTTGGTTGCCCCGCGTCGCTTCCAGGGTCAGCGAAATCAAAGGGCGTTCAACCTCCTTCAGGATCCGGCCGTAAAGCCCGGCAGCCGGCAAGGTGTTCTTGTGCGCCCCGAAATAGTCGCGCAGATGCCGCTCGACCGCCGCCCCCAGGCTGTCGGTTTCGATGCTGCCGGCCGAACGGATGGGAGGCAGGGCCTCGGCCAATTCCGCTTCGATGGCGTCAACGCCAATCACCTCCTGCGAGTAGAGAGCGGCCAGACGGCGAACGAGATTTTCCAGCTCGCGGACGTTGCCCGGCCAACGGTAGGTGCGCAGCCGTTCCAGCGCGGTGCTGTCCAGTCGCTTCGCAGGCAAGCCTTCGCTCGTCGCTTGCGCCAGGAAATGGCGCACGAGGGCGGGGATGTCCTCCAAACGCTCACGCAGGGGCGGCACCCGGATCGGCACCACGTTGAGCCGGTAAAAGAGGTCTTCGCGGAACAAGCCCTGGTCGATGGAGTTGCGCAGTTCGCGGTGAGTGGCGGCGATGATGCGGACATTGGCGCGAATGGGCGTGCGCCCGCCCACCGTCATGTATTCGCCCGATTGCAGCAC
>Ga0307436_1001080_pt1 | contig 12415 bp, 10 predicted proteins | sample SalMarWE160440MG_FD_202513 | JGI IMG/M metagenome (GOLD analysis project Ga0307436, IMG submission 202513) | Salt marsh sediment microbial communities from the Plum Island Ecosystem LTER, Massachusetts, United States - WE1604-40 | ecosystem: Environmental > Aquatic > Marine > Intertidal zone >...
CTGGTATGCCCGGCGCACGTGGATAGCCTTAAGTAAAATAGATTTGTACCTCCGCGAGGTATTGATCCAGATCAACGATCGGTCGAGTTGACACGACCGCATCTCATCAAAATCCAGATTGATATTTGCGCTGAGTTAATGCACATCAGATTGATTTCCTTGCGTTTCCGCATTTTTTTGTATTGTTACTTTATCGTAGTCACGACCTTGCGTACGAGCGGGGCAAGAGTCAGTCCCTGCACTAGGATAGAAAAGATAACAACCGCATATGTCGCGGCCAGGATGAGCGGCTTCTGAGAGAATTCCGGAACCGATAGGACAAGCGCGATTGAAATTCCGCCACGCACGCCGCCCCAGGTCAACACCGGAATCGTTCCCTTCATGAACGGAACTCGGACGCTCAACGCGGCGACAGGAGCCGCCACCGAAAGCAACCGCGCCGTCAGAACGATGGGGATAGCCAGGAGCGCAATCGGTATCACAGCCTGCTCGGGGCGCAGCACAAACACTTCGAGCCCAATCAACAGAAACAGCACGATATTGAGAATTTCGTCGATCAGCGTCCAAAAGCCGAATAAATATTGCTGTGTTGTTTCGCTCATAGCGTCGGCGGGCCCGCGTTCGCCGATCAACAGGCCGGCACATACCATCGCAATCGGTCCGCTAAGATGGAATTTCCCAGCAAACGCATAGGTACCCATGACCATCGCCAGCGAGATCAGCACCTCAATGTGAAAATCATCGATAAGCCGCATGGCCCGGTAAGCCACGTAGCCGGCAACAAGGCCAAGAATTGCGCCACCCAGCGCCTCGACGAAAAACACTTGTGCGACCTCCACAACGCCAAACCTCGAGCCTTCGGCTCCAACACCTGCGGCTACGAGAATTGTGAACATCACCACGCCGACGCCGTCGTTAAGGAGTGCTTCGCCGGTCATCTCGACTTCCGTATCTTTTGGAACATGCACGGACTGCAATATGCTGAGCACCGCAACAGGATCGGTGGGACTAATCAGCGCGCCGAATACAAGCGCCCATACCAGCGGGATAGGGCTACCGAGCCAGCCGGCGACCAGCCAAAAACTGATGCCAACAACCGCCGTCGAGAGGACAACGCCAACGGTCGCAAGAAGGCCGACGCTCGCGGCCCTACTCCTCAATTGGGCCAGGTCAACTTGCAGCGCTCCTGCAAACAGCATGAACGCCAGCATGCCGTGCATCAGCGCTTCCGTGAAGTCGATCTGGCGCACCGCATCGGATAGCGCGCGAGTCAATTCCGTCCCTGCGGTTAGCAGTTCGACCACGATGAGGATAAGCGAGGCGGCGAGCCCCATGATCATGACCCCTATCGTGGTTGGCAGCCGCAGCAGTTTGGCGTTGATGAAGGCGAAAACGGCGCTGACCATCAGCAGGATCGCCACAAGGTCGAATATCGATAACAACACCGCACTCCCGGTCGTTTGAGATGCTCGCGTAGTACTGCGGCCACCATGGGGTTGCGCAGCTGCAACCTGGGGGCGGGCAGCGCGCAAAAAAGGCGACGTGTGTCGGTGTGTCCCGAGCTCTGGGGCTTATTATCCGGCCAACTTCAACGCTTGTGCACCAGCAAGATCAAGCCGACCAACACCGCTAACAGGGCCACCGACAACGCAATGGCGATCCGCGTAGCTTTCACGGCCCGATCCTTCTCCCACCAACTCGTCGGCTTGATGCCTTGCAGCAGAAACGTCGTCACGCCGGCGAGGTTAACGCATACCAGGTTCACCAGAAACAGCGAGAAAGCGCCGATTGCCAGGGTGGGATGCCCACCGCCGAGCAGCAGGCCCGATGTCGCCAGTGGCGGCAACAACGCCACCGCCACCATGACGCCGATCAACGTTGCCGAGATACCAGTCGTGAACGCCAGCGCGCCGGCGCTGCCGGACGCCAATGCCACCACGGTGTCGCCTAAGCCCACCCGCGTGCGCGACGCTATTTCGGACAATGTCGGATCCACGTTGAGCAGCACGCCGATGATCACGGACAACACCAGCGCCGTCGCAATACCCGCCAGCGCCGTCAGAAGCCCCTGCCGAAGCAGCGACAGGTCGCCCAAGGTAATGCTGAGCGACAAAGCCACGTTCGGTCCGAGCAAGGGCGCAATCACCATCGCCCCGATGATGACGGCCACGCTGTTGTGATTGAGACCGATCGCCGCCACGACGGTCGACAGCGCTACCATCGACATGTAGACGCGCGATAGCCGCGCGCCATTCTTGATGTCCTCGTACAACTCCTCGCGGCCGATCCGCTCCGGTGGCTTTACCTCGGGTGGCGGTGGTTCCGACGTAGCGGCCACTTTCGGTTCCGGTTCTGGCTCCGCCTGGGCGCGTGGCAATGTCGCCTCGACCGGGAGAACCACTAATCGGTTGCCCTCGCCATTGGAGTATCGCTTCTCCAACAGATCCATAACCGTTTCGCTTTGCTCCGCATCCAGCAGGATACGGACCAGAATCTCTCCGTTCACCAGTCGGATTTGCCGGTGTTCGAGCACTTTGCATCCGTTCAGAAGCGCGCGGATGTCGTCGCCGTCCTTCTCCTGCAACACCATCTCGATCAAGCGCAGCGCCATCGGGTAACATCCGTTTGATGTCAGATCGTGTCACAAGGCAGAAGGGATTAGCGCAATTCAATCCGTTTCAGAAGCTCCCACATCGGCAGCGCCGTCACGCCGCCGACAACCCCGCTCAGATAGCTCGGAATGTCCGTGTTGAAGAGCCAGCGCCACAGCAGACCGGCGACGAAGCTCGTCACCAGCATGGTCGCGAGCGTGATCAGCGATCTCTGCCAGAGCGGCATGTCATCGCTCCCTGGTCACTTGAGGATTTGCCATTGACGAACCGATGTCTCTCTTGTGCCGCGCTCCGATCATCAGACAACCGTGCCGAACAATTTCCCGATCCCGGCGGTGAGCGCCATCGCCAAGGCGCCCCAGAACATTACGCGGCCCGTGGCGCGCAGCACGTTTGCGCCGCCGGTTTTCGCGCCAACCGCACCCAGCAGAGCGAGGAAACCCAACGACGCGGCCGAGACGATCGGAACGAGAGCTGCGGCGGGCGATATCACGACCATGAGCAAGGGCATGGCCGCGCCGACTGAGAACGTGGCGGCGGAAGCCAGCGCAGCCTGGACGGGACGGGCGGTGGTGATTTCCGAAATCCCCAGCTCGTCGCGTGCGTGTGCGGTCAGGGCATCTTTCGCCATCAACTGCTGGGCAACCTGCCGGGCCAGGGTCTGCTCGACACCGCGCTCGATATAGATTGAGGCGAGCTCGTCAAGCTCAAATGCGGGGTTCTCGCTCAACTCTTTACGTTCGCGCGCGAGGTCAGCCTGTTCGGTATCGGATTGCGAGCTGACGGAAACATACTCGCCGGCAGCCATCGACATGGCGCCAGCCACCAATCCCGCGACACCCGCGATCAAGACTTCGCTCTGTGTGGCCGCCGCGGCGGCGACGCCGACGATTAGGCTGGCCGTTGAGATGATACCGTCGTTGGCACCGAGAACGGCCGCGCGCAGCCAGCCGATGCGGCTGACGAAGTGATTCTCCGGATGCAGGCGAAGGCGGCTCATCCGAAAGTCTCATTTGCCGGATCAGAGTCGCCCAAGCAGCATAAGAATGACAACGATGATCAGGATGGTGCCTATGACGCCGACGCCGCCGTGACCGAAACCGTAGCCGTACCCACCGAAGCGGCCACTGAAGCCACCAAGCAGGAAGATAATGAGGACGATGACAAGAATGAGTCCCAATGACATGGCCTTGCTTCCCTTTGCCGTGGCCAATATAAACCTGGACTTCTTCGCACGTTGCTGTCAGGCGCCTGATCAACTTTCCGAAATGCCGACTTTGCCGAAGATTATCTCGATGTCAGCAGTATTCTTCCGCGTCTAGCGGATACAGATAAGCATGATAACGAACTTGGAAACCGTGTGTTGACCTAGATCAACGCGGCAGATCTGAGTACTCCTCCTTTTCTAAATACAATTGCGTGCATTTCTGCCATCCAGCTGATGCGTTGGATGCAATTTGACTGCCGCAACACTATATATAACCAATGAGAGCGAACGATCTGCTTCGATGGCAGTTATTCCTTGGCCAGTTCTTCGTTTCGCCGCCCCGATCCGTTAGCTCCAATTAAACCTTCTGCTCCGGTAACCGTAGCCAAAGGCGCCTCCTGTGGAACATCGTGCGAGGTTTTCGACCCTTAGCGCCAGTTACGACGACTTTTTGTATGCGCCGGTCTGCGAGGACGCAAACGGGATGCGGATCAGCGTCCTTTCTGCGCTGGCGCGGATGAATGTCGATCCGTGGGAAGAGGCGGACCGTTTGGCAGCCATGCCGAAGGCTATCGCGGAGAAGACGCTGCTGTCGGCACTCGATCGGGTCTCGGGACGAAGCTGGAAGTCGCCGGAAGCAGCGGCCATTGCGGCGCGGCTGGTTCGGCTGCTGCCACAACCCGGCCAAGCTGCGGCCACTACGGCGCCGGCAACCGCAAATGCCGCGACAGGAGATGCAAAGGGCCGCGCGCCACTGACAAGCTACTGGTGGATTTGGTTGGGCTTTTGGATGGCGATGTCATTTATGGTGCCACATCATCAGGCGAATACGACGAACACGGGTGTCGCCACGTCGACGTCCGGCGCAACAATCCCATTGAAGAACAGCCGTTCGATTCCCGATTCGGTCGGGCAATCCCGCTAGACACAGATTAAATTCGCATTTTCCAACAAGTCATCCGCCAAACCCAAATCGGCCACTCGGCATAAAGATGAATATGCGCCTGAGCGGGCCGATGAATTGATCGCATAGACACCACATTAATGAGAGTCCATGTGAGCTCTTTTGCTCAGTAACTGACTCAGCGGAAGTTCAACATGCAAAGTTGGGGGCCTGGGCTGCGTCTGGAGCCACGACCATGAATCCCATCACCGTATTTCTTACCATCATCTGCATCGCTGTTGGCGCGGCATTAGGCGCGATAGGGCAACTTTATTTTGGCATTGTCTTTTTGATCGCCGCGGTCGTTGTTGCCTCCGCACTGAAAATGGCAAACACTTGGCAAAAGTTCGTCATCCTGCGTGCCGGAAAGTTGCGCGGCGTCAAAGGGCCGGGACTCTTCCTTATCATTCCGGTTATCGACAATGTCGTGGCCGTCATTGATGAGCGGATACAGACGACAGCCTTCAGCGCCGAGGCGGCGCTGACGAAAGATACCGTTCCGGTGAATGTGGACGCAATTATCTTCTGGTTCGTTCATGACGCGCAAAAAGCGGCCTTGAACATCACGAACTATCGCGAGGCGATCGATCGTGTCTCCCAAACGTCGCTCCGCGAAATGATCGGGTCGTCGATGTTGGCAGCGCTGCTATCAGAACGGAGCGCCGCCGACGAACTGTTGCGTGGCGAGATCGGACGTAAAACCGGCGACTGGGGCATCTCGGTCAAATCCGTCGAAATCCGCGACGTGGCGATCCCAGTTGCCTTGCAGGATGCGATGTCCCGGCAGGCCCAAGCCGAACGGGAAAAACAGGCCCGTGTGATACTGGGATCGGCCGAGGCTGCGATCGCGGGAAAGTTTGTCGAGGCATCGATGACCTATGCGGATCATCCGACCGCTCTGCAGTTGCGCGCCATGAATATTATTTACGAGACAACGAAGGAGCGCGGCGCCACCATCCTGATTCCAACATCGATGGTCGACAGCATGAATCCCGTGGTGGCGCTGGCGTTGGCCGGTCAGGAAACAGCGCCGCAAAAAGCCAACGGGCCGGTGGCGCTGGCTATACGCCATCAGTAGCGACATCCGCTTGCATTGCGCCGGTCGGACTGGTGATTGGACAATATCCTGTCTTGAGTTGGATCAAGATGCTGGAGGTCCAATCGCTGTAGCCTGTGATCGTGCTCCGGATCGGCGCGACTACTTACCGCTCGGTCCAAGGATCCCTTAGGAGATCACGATGGCACAAGAGTTCCCAAAATTTGCGTCAGCAATGAACCCGTTCGGCCTCGCGTGGCCTGCTTTTTCCAGCAACCCCGCGGCATCTTCCGGCAACCCTGTGACAGCTTGGCCGGAATACATGGTCGATGCGCTGCAGCGCAGCGTTCTTTTCCTCGATTTGCTACGGCAGCGTGGCAATGAGGAGATCGAAATCTCATCACGGCCGATGGCCACTGTGCTGCGTTTCGACCATGAGGAGTTGATGAGCGGCCGGTCGTTGCCACGGCCGATCAACTATTCACTCTTGCGCATCTTGCCCTCGCCAGGGGTCGCGATCGATCGGCGTAAGCGCCCGGTCGTGGTAGTCGACCCGCGGGCTGGCCAGGGGCCGGGCATTGGCGGCTTCAAGGCGGAGAGCGAGATCGGCGATGCGCTGAACGCGGGCCATCCGGTCTATTTTATCGGTTTCAGCGCGACGCCTGCGCCCGGCCAGCAGTTCCTGGACGTCGTCGAAGGACAGGTGAAGTTCTTTGAGCGCGTGGTCGAGCTACACCCCGATGCACCGCGTCCATTTGCCATTGGCAACTGCCAGGCGGGCTACCAGACGCTGATGGTTGCGATGCTGCGGCCGGACCTGTTCGGGCCCTGCCTGGTCGCGGGCTCCCCGATGTCGTACTGGCAAGGTGTGCACGGCAAGAACCCGATGCGCTATTCCGGCGGCCTGCTTGGCGGCAGCTGGCTCACCGCAATGACCAGCGACCTCGGCAATGGGAAATTCGATGGCACCGGGCTGATCCTGAACTTCGACGTCCTGAACCCGGCGAATTGGCTTTGGGGTAAGCAATACGAAGTCTACACCCATATCGACACCGATGCGCAGCGCTACCTCAAATTCGAGAAGTGGTGGGGCGACTTCATCCAGCTCAACGGCGACGAGCTGCAGTTCCTGGTGGACAATCTCTTCATCGGCGACAAGCTGACCCGCAACCAGTTGCAGTCGCACGATGGCGTAACCTTCGATGTCCGCAACATAACTTCGCCGATCATCGTATTCACCTCCACGGGCGATAATATCAGTCCGCCGCCGCAGGCGCTCGGCTGGATCCTCGATCTGTATCGGGACGTAGACGACATCCGGGCAACCGGCCGGACGATCGTATACTCCCTGAATCATGAGATCGGGCATCTCGCGCTCTTCGTCTCCTCCAAGGTGGGTGCGAAACAGGACGAAGAGTTCGTGCAAATGATGGACGTCATCGACTGTTTGCCGCCCGGTCTCTACGAGATGGTCATTTCACCGCGACCGACCGACGTACCCCCGGGCGGCTTCGTCACCGGTGACTGGTTCACCCGCTTCGAGGCCCGCTCGCTCGACGACATCCGCGCGCTGGGGCGCAACAGCCCCGAAGACGACCGTGCTTTCGCCGCTGTGGCCCGGCTGTCGGAACTGAATCTCTCGATCTATCGTACCTTCATGCAGCCCTTGGTGCGCGCGCTCGCCAACCAGACGTCGGCGGATCTCGCGCGAACTCTGAACCCGCTCAGGCTCGGCTATACGATCTTCGCCGATGCCAACCCGTGGATGAAGGGTGTGCAGACGCTCGCTGCCGGCGTGGCAACGGCCCGCAAGCCGGCGGCTGCCGACAACCCATTTCTCGCGCTGCAGACACAGGTCTCGAACCAGATCGTTGCTACTTTGGACGCCTATCGCGTGGCGCGCGACAAAATGGCCGAACAGGCGTTCTTCGGTTTCTATGGCTCACCATTTGTGCAGGCACTGCTCGGCCTCAACGCCGACAGCGAGGTGCGGCCGTTCCCCGGCACTTCACCCGAAAAGCTGGCGGCACGACAAGCTCAGTCGGACGCATACGCAGCGAAGCTGCAGACAGGCGGGTTCGACGAAGCACTGACTCGGGCGGTGCTTTACATCACCGCAGCCGACCGGATGGTTGACCAGCGCTGTGCACTGGCGCTGAACGTCGCGCGCCAGAAGCTCATGCATCTATCGCTCGCCGCGTTCAAGTTACTTGTGCGGGATCAGTTCTTCGTCCTGCAGCTCGAGCATGAGCGCGCCATAGAGGCGCTCGCATCCATGGTGCCGGAAGCGGACGCGCGGCAGGAACTTCTGCAGCAAGTGCAGACAATCGTCGGCGCGGGCGATCGCCCGCTCGCCGCCGAGCGCGACCGCCTGACTCGGCTGTCGCAGGTGCTGGCGGTACCGATTGCGAAACTGGTGGCTCCTACAACGTCCGGCCGAATATCCGCAGCCAGGGCGCCCGCCCGGCCCGCAGCGGTGTCGCACTGAGCGGGAAGCGCTCGCTCGCGCTGTGTTAATTGGACGTACGTGCAGCAATGCAGATGATCGTGAACAAGACCTTCGAAGAGATCGCTATCGGCGACACCGCGTCGGCACAGCGCACGTTGCAGGCTAGCGACGTGCGGGCTTGGGCCGCCGCCTTTGGCGAGGTGGCCACGCTTGCCGGCCCCGGCGAGAGCGAGGAGGCTGCCGGTATCGTCACGGCCATCCTGACCGCGCTGGTCGGTTCAGCCCTTCCGGGGCCTGGCACCTCTATCCGCACGACTTCGGTGCAGATCAAGGGTGCGCTGCCGATTGGCGTAGCTATGACGGCGCGACTCGTCGTGCGGGAGAAGCACTCGGATCAGGGTATCGTCGTGTTGGATGGCAAGTGCACCGATCCGGCAGGTCAGGTCTTTGCCACAGCAATCCTGGAAGTTCAGGCGCCGACGAAGCGACAGCAGCGCCAAGTGCCGGAGCATCGACTCGAGGGGCTTATCGATCGCTGCAAAGACCTTAAGCCGATGCTGACCGGCGTCGTGCACCCGTGCAGCGCCGATGCATTGGCCGGCGCAGTGGAGGCCGCTGCGGCCGGGCTGATCCTGCCCGTGCTGTTCGGCCCGGAGGCCGAGATACGTCAGATCGCGGATCAGGCGCATCTGGATATCGCCAAGTGCCGGATCGTGGCCACGGACGCCCCCGAGGAATCGGCGCTGAAGGCCGCTACCGCCGCAGGCAGCGGCGAGGTTGCGGCGCTGATGAAGGGTAGCCTGCACACCGACGTGCTCTTGCACGCGGTCATGCAGAAGGAAGCGAAACTGCGCACCGGACGGTTGATCAGCCACTGCGTGATGGTCTCGGTGCCGACCTATGCGCGCCGCTTCATCATCAGTGATGTCGCGCTGAATATCGCGCCCGACACCGACCAAAAGCGCGACATTTGCCAGAACGCAATCGGTTTTGCGCGGGCACTCGGCATCGATCTGCCAAGAGTGGCCGTACTTGCCGCCGTCGAGATGGTGCAGACCAAAATGCCGGCTACGCTCGACGGCGCGATTCTGGCCAAAATGGCCGATCGAGGGCAGATCGTTGGTGGCATCGTTGACGGGCCGCTCGATCTCGATGCCGCAGTGGATGCGCAAGCCGCGCGGATCAAACATATCTCATCTCCGATCGCAGGCCTCGCCGATGTACTGATCGTGCCGAACATCGAGGCGGGAAACATGGTCTACAAGAATCTCGCCTTCATGGCCGATGCGCAGATCGCAGGCCTTGTCGTCGGCGCGCGGGTGCCGGTGATCCTAACCAGCCGAGCCGACACCGCCGCAGCGCGCCGCTTCTCGGCCGCCGCCGCCGTGCTCTACGCCGATGCGCTGACGCGCGATCCCGCGATCCTGCGGCCTGAAACCGCGGAGTGATCGGCCATGAGCGAGGCCATCGTCGTGGTCAATGCAGGGTCGACCAGCCTGAAGTTCGCCGCCTATGCGGCGGACCCGTCCCGATCGCTGCCTCTGCTGTGCCGCGGCCAAATCGACAGCATGGAAAGTGATCCCCATTTTGTCGTCAAGAACGACACCGGCAAACCGCTGGACGACCATGAATGGGGCGCGGGCCACGCGATCGATCATAAGGCGGCGCTGCATTTTGTCACCACTTGGCTGGAAGCTAACCTCACGGATACGAAGGTAGTCGCGGCCGGCCACCGTATCGTGCTCGGCGGTGCCCGCTTCGAGGCGCCGGTGCGTATCGATAGTGACGTGCTGTCGTATCTCGACTCGCTTGTGGTCATGGAGCCGTCGCACCAGCCCTACAACGTCCTAGGAGCCCGTGCGCTGGCTGAGGCCTTCCCTGGCCTGCCGCAGGTGGCTTGTTTCGACAGCTCGTTTCATCGGACGATGCCGGAGGTGGCGCAGATTTACGCGCTGCCCCAGGACGTGCGCGATGCCGGTGTTCGGCACTGGGGTTATCACGGCATCTCCTACGACTACATCAGCCGGCAGGTGCCGAAGTTCGCACCGCAGGCGCGGCGCGTAATCGCCGCGCATCTCGGCGGCGGCGCCAGTATGTGCGCCATGCTGGACGGGCGTAGTGTCGACACCACGATGGGCTTTGGCGCCGTGTCAGGACTCCCCATGGCGACGCGCTCGGGCGACGTGTCACTAGGCGCACTGTTCTATCTGGTGCGCCGCAAGCTTTTCGACGCCGTGTCGCTGGAGAAGATGCTGTACGAGCGCGCGGGCCTCCTCGGCATATCCGGCATCAGCGACGACATGCGGGTGTTGCAGGAGAGCACGGACCCGCGTGCAATCGCAGCGGTGGAGTATTTCGTCTACGCGATGATGAAGTATGCCGGCGCTTATGCGGCCGTGCTCGGCGGTTTGGATGCTTTCGTATTCACCGCAGGCATCGGTGAGCATTCTGTCCCGGTGCGTGCAGCGCTGTGCAGCAAGTTGGCGTGGCTCGGCGTGAAGTTGGACAGGCAGGCGAATGGTTCGAATGGACCACGCATTTCCACCGCGGACAGTCGCGTCTCCGTGTGGGTCATTCCGACGGACGAGGAGTTGATGATCGCGCAGCACACGTTGGCGCTCATCCGCCCCTCGCTGAGCTGACAGAAGGAATCCCCGCCATGAAGCCCAATGCCGCCCAGCCGGAGCCTCCAGAAGCAAAACCGGCATCGAGGCCAGCGGCGAAAGATGATTTGAAGTCCCTGCCCCTGGCGGAGGTGGAGAAAAAATTGGCGTCGTCGGCGGAGGGCCTCACTCAAGCCGAGGCGCAAAAGCGGCTTACTCAATATGGACCCAACGAGATTGAAGAGAAGAAGACCAATCCGCTCCTGAAATTCCTCAGCTATTTTTGGGGTCCCATCCCGTGGATGATCGAAGCAGCCGTGATCCTGTCGGCGATCGACCGGCATTGGCCGGACTTTGGCATCATCCTCCTTCTGCTTCTGGCCAACGCCGTGGTCGGGTTCTGGGAAGAACACCAGGCGGGCAATGCCATCGCCGCCCTGAAGGCGAAGCTAGCGATCAAGGCCCGGGTGAAACGTGATGGAAAATGGGTCACCCCGGCAGCGCGTGAGCTGGTGCCGGGCGATGTCATCCGATTGCGCTTGGGCGACATCGTGCCGGCAGATGCGCGCCTGCTGGAGGGCGACCCGATCGAAGTCGATCAGTCCGCGCTGACGGGAGAGTCACTGCCCGCCACACGCAAGTCCGGCGAGGCCGTATTTTCCGGTTCAATCGTTCGTCAAGGTGAAATCGGCGCACTGGTCTACGCCACGGGGGCGAACACCTACTTCGGCCAAACGGCGCAACTGGTACAGGAGGCGCACACCGTCAGCCATTTCCAACGCGCGGTGCTGAAGATCGGCGATTATCTGATTGTCCTCGCTGTCGCCCTTGTAGCGGTAATTATCACCGTTGCGCTCTTCCGCGGCGACCCAATCCTCACCACGCTTCAGTTCGCCCTGGTGCTGACCGTGGCCGCAATCCCCGTGGCGATGCCAACGGTGCTGTCGGTAACGATGGCGGTTGGCGCGCGGCTGCTCGCCGGGAAACAGGCGATAGTAACCCGGTTGGCGGCAATCGAGGAATTGGCGGGCGTCGACGTGCTGTGCGCGGACAAGACTGGCACCCTGACGCAGAACAAGCTGACGCTGGGCGATCCTTTCAGCGTGAACAGTATCACCGGCGAGAAAGTGATCCTCAATGCCGCGTTGGCATCACGCGCGGAAAATAACGACACCATCGATCTGGCCGTTCTGGGCGGCTTGAAACGCGATCAGGCCTTGAAGGGCTATAAGGTAACTCATTTCCAACCGTTCGACCCGGTGCATAAGCGCACCGAGGCCGCCGTCACCGGCCCCGACGGAAAGGCGTTCAAGGTGACAAAGGGCGCGCCGCAGGTGATCCTGGCGCTGTCGGCCAATGCCGCCGAGGTGAAGTCCGCCGTCGACAAAGCGGTCAACGATTTCGCGGCGCGCGGCTTTCGTTCATTGGGCGTGGCGCGGGCCGAGGGCGATGGCAAGTGGCAGTTTCAGGGTGTGTTGCCTCTGTTCGATCCGCCGCGCGACGATGCCAAGGCAACCATCGCGACCGCGGAACATATGGGCGTGAAGGTCAAAATGGTGACTGGC
>Ga0307436_1001081_pt1 | contig 12414 bp, 9 predicted proteins | sample SalMarWE160440MG_FD_202513 | JGI IMG/M metagenome (GOLD analysis project Ga0307436, IMG submission 202513) | Salt marsh sediment microbial communities from the Plum Island Ecosystem LTER, Massachusetts, United States - WE1604-40 | ecosystem: Environmental > Aquatic > Marine > Intertidal zone >...
TCACCGTCGCCGGCGTGCTCGACCTGGGGCTTGCCTCGCTTAACACGCGCTACGACGCCACAAACCCCATCCACTATGGCGGGTTCACGATCCACGATTTCCACGGCATGCACCGCCCGCTCACCGTGCCTGAGGTCTTTATTCATTCCTCGAATATCGGCGCGGCGAAGATGGCTGTGCAAATGGGCGTCGATCGTCACCGTGCCTTCTTGAAGAAGCTTGGTTTGTTGACCCCGGTCACCACCGAGCTTGGACCCAGCGCGGCGCCCATTCTCCCGGCGCACTGGAGGAAGCTGACCACCATGACCATCGCCTTCGGGCATGGTCTATCGGTCACGCCGCTGCAAGTCGCCACCTCGACGCTGCCTATCGTGAACGGCGGCATCGCCGTGCAACCGACCTTCTTGCCGCGGTCGCGCGAAGAGGGCATGGCCGAAGGCCATCGCGTGCTGAAGCCAAGCACGAGTGCGAACATGCTCAAGCTCATGCGCATGAACGTGGTTAAGGGCACCGGCAAGCGCGCCAATGCCGAAGGCTACCGCGTCGGTGGCAAGACGGGCACGGCCGAGAAGGTGGTCCACGGACGCTATTCGAACTCGGCGCTGCTCACGAGCTTCCTCTCCGCGTTCCCGACGGACGATCCGCAATATCTCGTGCTCGTCATGCTCGACGAGCCGCAGCGGGTTGCCGCCACTAAAGGTTACGCCACGGCCGGCTGGAACGCCGCGCCGACCGTCGGCAAGATCGTCGCGCGCATCGGCCCGATCCTCGGTGTCCAGCCTAAGCTCGATATTGCCGCGCGCTAGTTTGACGCCAAGGTTTCCGCCACCTATTAGAAGTCTTTCCCGTATCGCGGGGTTTTGGCCAAGCCATTGAATTTCTCAAGGAAACAGCCCTTCATAGGGTCTAGGCGGAGCATGACTCTGGGTGAGCTGATCGGGCCGGACGCGAAGCTGCCCGCACCGTGGCGCGCCGTGCCCATTCTGGGCCTCGCGGCAGACAGCCGGCAGGTGGAGCCCGGCTATCTGTTCGCGGCGCTACCCGGCGTGAACACCGACGGCGCGCGCTTCATCGCCGATGCCATAGGGCGGGGCGCCGCTGCCATTCTCGCGCCCGAAGGGACCGTGCTTCCTGAGGCCGATATTCCGGTCGTGACCGACGCCGATCCACGCCGGCGTCTTGCGCTTGTCGCGGCGCGCTTCTTCAGTCTCCAGCCAGAGACGTCGGTGGCCGTCACCGGCACCAACGGCAAGACGTCAGTTGCCTCTTTCGTGCGCCAGCTGTGGGCCGGGCAGGGCTACCAAGCCGCAAGTCTCGGCACTATAGGGGTCGTCGGCCCGCGCGGGGCGCAAACTCTGCGGCACACGACGCCCGATCCGATCGAGCTCCACGCCATCCTCGCCGCGCTCGCGCGCGACGGCGTCACCCATCTCGCGCTCGAGGCCTCCAGTCACGGGTTGCAGCAGCGCCGCATCGACGGCGTGACGCTGAAAGCGGGCGCCTTCACCAACGTCTCCCGTGACCACTTGGATTATCACGCGAGCTTCGAGGAATACTTCGCACAGAAGCTTCGCCTGTTCCGCGAGCTCTTGCCCCGAGGTGCAGGAGCCGTCGTCGACATGGATAGCGAGGGCGGTCTGCAGGTCGCCGAAGAAGCGAAGGCGCGCGGGCTAAACCTGATCTCGGTCGGACGCGCCGGCGAGACCTTGCGCCTGATCTCCAGCGACGTTGACGGTTTCGCGCAAACGCTCGTCGTCGAACATGACGGCAAGCGCCACACCGTGCGTCTGCCTCTGGTCGGAAGCTTCCAGGCCGCCAACGCGCTGGTCGCGGCGGGCCTCGCCATGGCCACTGGCGCCCGTGCCGAGGACGTGCTGCCACGCCTTACCGATTTGCGTGGCGCGCGCGGGCGGCTCGATCTCGCCGGCACAGCGCCCAACGGCGCACCCATCTTCGTCGACTACGCCCATACGCCCGACGCGCTCGCGAAAGCCCTCGATGCCTTGCGGCCTTATGTCGGGAGCCGACTCCTGGTTGTGTTCGGCTGCGGCGGCGACCGCGACAAAGGCAAGCGGCCGCAGATGGGGGGTGCTGCCGTCGCTAAGTCCGACCTCGCTATCGTCACCGACGACAATCCGCGGAGCGAAGACGCTGCGCAAATTCGCCGGGAGATCTTGGCGGCGGCTCCGGGAGCGCTTGAGATCGGCGACCGCGCGCAAGCCATCGCCGAGGCGATCGCCATGCTAAGAAGGGGCGATGTGTTGCTCGTGGCCGGCAAGGGTCATGAGACCGGTCAGATCATTGGCGCGACCGTCATCCCGTTTTCCGACCACGACGCGGTGTCCGCCGCGTTGGCTCAAGAGGCAAAACTTGGCTGATCCGCTCTGGACCATAGGGGAGATCGTGGCCGCCACGGGCGGCCGTTGCGCGGGCAAACCCGGGGCGCCGGTTATGGGCTTCTCCATCGACAGCCGGAGTCTCGTCCCCGGCGAGGGCTTCATCGCCATCCGCGGGGAGAATCGCGACGGCCATGCGTTTGTCGACGCGGCGCTCGAAGAGGGTGCTGCCTGCGCCGTGGTGGAGAGCATTTTCCCGTCCGGCGATGAGGAGAAGCTGGTGCGCGTCGCCGACACCTTCGGCGCGCTCAACGATCTCGGTCGGTCGGGCCGCGCGCGGGCGGACCGCACCGTGGTGATCGGCGTCACCGGCAGCGTCGGCAAGACCGGCACGAAGGAAGCGCTCCGGCTTGCGCTTGAGGCCAGCGGGGCGGTGTATGCCTCGTCGAAGTCCTACAACAATCAGTGGGGCGTGCCGCTGACCCTCGCCAACATGCCGAGATCTGTGGCCTATGGCGTGTTCGAGATCGGCATGAACCACCCGGGCGAGATCGACGTGCTGACCCGGCTCGTCCGGCCGCAGATCGCCGTTGTCACCACTGTGGCGCCAGTGCATCTCGGCTTCTTCCGTTCCGTCGAGGAGATCGCCGACGCCAAGGCGGAGATCTTCCACGGGCTCGAGCCTGGCGGCACGGCGATCATCAACTGCGACATTCCTTATTATGAGCGACTTGCCGCCCATGCCCGCGAGTACGGCGCCAAGATTGTCGGCTTCGGCGGCGCCAAGGCGGCACAAGCCCGACTGCTGTCAAGCGAGCTCGCCCCTGACGGCTCGAAGGTCACCGCCGATATAATGGGCGAGGTCGTCGATTATCGCCTCGGCGCGCCGGGCGCCCATCTCGTCCACAACTCTCTTGCCGTGCTCGCCGCCGCAAAAGCTGCAGGCGCCGATCTGGTACTGGCTGCGGAAGCGCTCGTCCACCTCCATGCCCAAGCCGGGCGGGGCGAGCGCTTCGTTCTCGAGACTAAGGACGGCCCCGTGGCCATCGTTGATGAATCCTACAATGCCAATCCCGCCTCCATGCGCGCGGCGCTCACGACCCTCAGGCTTGCACCGCGGAGCGATTTCGGGCGCCGCGTGGCGGTGCTCGGCGACATGCTGGAGCTGGGGCCGGAGGGGCCCGGGCTCCATCAGGAGCTTGCGGAGGCCGTTGACGGGGCCGGGGTAGATGTTGTCTTTGCGTGCGGCGAGCTCATGGCCTCCCTATATGAGGCTTTGCCGGCAAGCCGCCGGGGCGCCTATGCCAAGACCTCCGAGGAGCTTCAACCCAAGCTCATCGAGGCGGTGGGGCCCGGGGATATCATCATGATCAAGGGGTCTCTCGGCAGCCGCATGGCCCCGCTCGTCGAGGCGCTGAGGCGCCGGTTCGAGGCGGAAAGCGTTTCGGCGTAAGGCGCCGCGGGGAGAGGGGAGAGGCGATGCTCTATTGGTTGGCCGACCTGGCGCCCGAGATCGCCGTCCTCAATATCTTCCGTTACATCACCTTTCGCACCGGCGGGGCCGTGATCACGGCACTCCTATTCGTGTTCCTGTTCGGCCCGCGTGTGATCCGGTCCTTGCGCGTGCGTCAGGGCAAGGGGCAGCCGATCCGCAAAGAAGGCCCGGAGCGCCATATCCTGCAAAAGCAGGGCACGCCGACCATGGGCGGGCTGATGATCCTCTCCGGCGTCACCGTCTCGGTGCTGCTCTGGGGCAATCTCACCAATCCTTATGTCTGGGTGGTGCTGCTCCTCACCCTCGTCTATGGCGCCGTCGGTCTCTACGACGACTTCCTCAAGGTGACGAAGCAATCGGCGGAAGGCTTCCGCGGTCGCGTCAAGATCGTCATCGAGACGATCGCCGCCCTGATTGCCACCTGGGTCATCGCCACGGTCGGCCAGGAGCCGCTCTCTACCTCTCTCGCCATTCCCTTCTTCAAGGATTTCATGATCCCGCTCGGGATCTGGCTGTTTGTGATCTTCGGCACATTCATCATCGTCGGCGCTGGCAACGCGGTGAACCTAACCGACGGGCTCGACGGACTTGCGATCGTGCCGGTGATGATTGCTGCCGCCACTTTCGGCTTCATCTCCTACCTGGTCGGTAACGCGCTCTTTGCCGATTACCTCCAGATCCATTTCGTCAACGGAACCGGCGAGCTCGCCATCGTGTGCGGCGCGCTGGTCGGCGCCGGACTCGGGTTCCTGTGGTTCAACGCGCCGCCGGCGCTCATCTTCATGGGCGACACCGGCTCGCTGGCGCTTGGCGGGGCGCTCGGCACGATCGCCGTTGCCACGAAGCATGAGCTGGTTTTGGCCATCGTCGGCGGCCTGTTCGTGCTGGAAGCCGTGTCGGTGATCGTGCAGGTCGCCTCGTTCAAAATGTTCGGCAAGCGGGTGTTCCGCATGGCGCCCCTGCACCACCATTTCGAGCAGAAGGGCTGGCCTGAATCCACGGTGGTCATCCGATTCTGGATTATTGCCGTTGTCCTGGCCCTTCTTGGCCTTGCCACCCTGAAATTGCGCTAAGTTCCTATCATCATGATTCCCGTGACGATCTTCGCCGGCTGCGACGTTGCGGTTGTGGGCGTAGGCCTCAGCGGCCTTGCGACCGCGCGCGCGCTTGACCATGGCGGTGCGCATGTCGTCGTCTGGGACGACAAGGAGGCGGCGCGCGCCGAAGCCGAAACCGCCGGCTTCACCGTGAACGATTTGTCGTCAGCAGATTTCTCGCGGTTTGCAGCCCTTGTGCTTGCGCCAGGCATTCCCTTGACCCACCCCGAGCCGCATTGGAGCGTGAGGAAAGCGCGCGCGGCCGGCGTCGAGGTGATCGGCGATATGGAGCTGTTCTTCCGCGAGCGTGCCAAGGCGGGCGAGGGCAGCAAGGTGATCGTCATCACCGGGACCAACGGCAAGTCGACCACAACCGCACTCACTGCCCATCTTTTGAGCGCCTCCGGCAAACGCGTGGCGCTCGGCGGCAATATCGGCGCGGCGGTGCTCGATCTTGAGCCCTTCACACCTGACGCCGCGGCGCTCCTCAACGTCACACCCGATCATCTCGACCGCCACGGCACGCTCGACAACTACGCGAGCATCAAAGCAAGAATCTTCGGGCATCTCGGAGCGGAAGGTACTGCCGTCATTGGCGTCGACGACGAGCCCTGCCGCGCCATCGCGGAGACCTTGCACGGTCCTTTTGCCGTCAAACACATCGCCATCGGTCATGCCGTCGGGAACGGCGTGTGGGCGGCCGACGGCGTGCTCGTCGAGATGGAAGGCGGCCAAGAGACGGGCCGCGCCGAACTCGCATGCATCGGTTCGCTGCGCGGTGCTCACAATTGGCAGAACGCTGCCGTTGCCTATGCGCTTGCCCGGTCGCAAGGTCTGAATGCAAGTGCCATCCAGCAAGGCCTCGAGACCTTTTCCGGCCTCGCCCATCGCATGGAGCAAGTGGCGCGGCGCGATCGCGTGCTGTTCGTCAACGACTCTAAGGCGACCAACGCGGATGCGGCCAGCAAGGCGCTGGCAAGCTTCGCCGACATTTATTGGATAGTCGGCGGCCGTGCGAAGGAGGGCGGTCTCGCAGGACTTGAGTCCTTCTATCCGAAAATCGCGCGGGCCTATCTCATCGGTGAGGCGGCAGACGCCTTCGCCCGCCAGATCGGCGATGCGGTCGATCACGTCCAATGCGGCACGCTCGATCGCGCCGTGGCGGAAGCGGCGGCCGATGCGAGCCGCTCGAATGCGCCCGAACCCGTTGTGCTATTGTCGCCGGCCTGTGCCTCTTATGATCAGTTCGACAATTTCGCCAAGCGCGGCGACGCGTTCCGTGACATTGTCATGAGCCTCGATGGCGCGAGAAGCCTGACGCAGCAGGGAAGGGCGGCATGAGGATCACGCGCGCCGACAAGAGCGTCCTGTCCGACTGGTGGTTCACTGTCGATCGCCTGATGTTTTTCGGTCTGCTGCTCCTGATGGGCGCAGGCCTCGTGCTCTCGTTTGCGGCGAGCCCACCCATTGCCGCCAAGTACCACCTCGAGCCATTCTACTTCGTGCGCCGCCACGCGGTCATGCTGTTGCCGGCCGTGGCCATCATGTTCGCGGCCTCCACGCTCGCACCGAAGCAGATCAGGCGGGCAAGCCTCGTGATCTTCCTGACCGGTATCGGCCTGATGATCCTCATCTTGTTCTTGGGACCTGAGATCAAAGGCGCCAGACGCTGGCTTCAGTTGGGGGGATTTTCGCTGCAACCGTCCGAGTTCGTGAAGCCCGCCTTCATCGTGCTCACCGCGTGGCTGTTCAACGAGAGCCAGAAGCGCAAGGACGTGCCCGGCCTAGAGCTCGCCATCCTGCTTTACGCGGTGTTCGCGCTGCTCCTCGTGCTTCAGCCGGATTTTGGCCAGACGCTGCTGGTGACGCTCGTTTGGGGCGCGCTGTTCTTCATGGCTGGCATCAATATCTTCTGGATCGTTGTGCTCGCGATTGCCGCCATAGGCGGGCTCGTCACCGCCTATTTCCTGGTGCCCCATGTCGCTTCGCGCATTGATCGCTTCTTCTATCCCGCCTCCGGCGACACCTATCAGACCGACCGGTCGCTCGACTCTTTCCTCCATGGCGGCTGGTTCGGGAGAGGGCCGGGCGAGGGGACGGTGAAGGACGTGCTTCCCGACTCCCACACCGACTTCATCTTTGCTGTGGCGGCCGAAGAGTATGGCTTGATTGCCTGCCTTATTTTGCTGACTCTGTTCGCGTTCATCGTGCTGCGTGGTCTGTCCAAGGCGTCTCAAGAGCCCGACGGCTTCATCCGGCACGCGGTCGCGGGACTCATCATGCTGTTCGGCTTACAGACTTTGATCAATATGGCGGTGAATGTCGGCCTTCTCCCGGCCAAAGGCATGACCTTGCCGTTCATCTCTTATGGCGGGTCGTCTCTGCTCGCCATGGCGCTGACCATGGGCTTTGCGCTAGGGCTGACCCGTAAGCGGCCCATGGCGGGGCGGCTGAAATCTCAAGCACGGAGCGAACACGAGACGGAAGCCACAGGCGCAAGAGGGCAAACGGCTTGACCGTACGGACCATCCTGCTCGCCGCCGGAGGCACGGGCGGACATCTATTTCCGGCAGCGGCCCTGGCTCAGGAGCTTGCCCGCCGCGGCTTCGCCGTCGAGCTCGCCACGGACGAGCGCGCCGAGCAATACGGCACCGACTTCCCCGCGCGCGCCGTCTACCGGATTCCGTCGGCGACCTTCACCAGCCGCTCTCCGCTCGCCGTCGCGAAAACGCTGGGCCGCTTGGCCAAGGGATTCTTCCAGGCACGGCGGCTTCTGGAGATGGTCCAGCCCCATGTCGTCATCGGGTTTGGCGGCTATCCCACCCTACCGCCGATCATGGCCGCAAGGTCGCTCGGCATCCCGACCATCATCCATGAGCAGAACGCGGTGATGGGCCGCGCCAATCGTCTGCTCTCGCGCTTCGCCGACGCCATTGCGTTGTCGTTCACCCCGACAAAATACTTGCGCCGTAGTGCTGAGAAACGGGCGCAAGTGACCGGCAATCCGGTGCGCGATGCGGTGGCCGCCTATCGCAAGGTCGCCTACACGCCGCCCGAGCCGGCTGGTCGCCTGCTCCTGCTCGTGTTCGGCGGCAGCCAGGGTGCGCATTTCTTCTCCGAGATGCTGCCGCCCGCTTTGGAGATGATGCCGTCGCCGTTCCGCTGGCGCCTCACGGTGGTGCAGCAGGTCCGCCCCGAGGATCTCGCCACGGTGCGCGAAGCTTATAAGGAGGCCAACATCGCCGCCCATATCGCACCGTTCTTCCGCGACCTGCCAGAGCGGATCGCTAACGCCCACCTTGTCATCGCCCGCTCCGGAGCCTCGACCGTGGCCGAGCTGACGACGATCGGGCGCCCTGCGCTTTTGGTGCCCCTGCCGCACGCCCTTGACAATGATCAGCTCGAAAATGCAACTCGGCTTGAGGAGGGCGGTGGCGGCTGGTGCATGCGCCAGTCGGATATCACGCCGCAGCGCCTGGCCGAGGAGTTGGCCAGGCTTCTTGGCGCGCCTGACATGTTGGCCAAGGCGGCGGCCAAGTCCAAGGCCATGGCCAACACCGATGCGGTCAAGAATCTCGCCGACCTCACCGAGGCATTAGCGGGACCGGAAGAGTAGGCGTCGAACATGCACTTGCCCCCACCCGAGACCACAGGTCTGTTCCACATTGTGGGCATTGGCGGCATCGGCATGAGCGCCATCGCCGAGGTGATGCACACCCGCGGCTATCGTGTGCAAGGCAGCGATTTGAAGGACGGCGCTAATCTCGCGCGGTTGCGCGATCACGGCATTACCTGCCTCATCGGCCACGACCCTTCGAACATCAAGGACGCTGTCTATCTCGTCATTTCGAGTGCCGTGAAGCCGGGCAACCCCGAGTTCGAGGCGGCGAAGGAGCGCGGCATTCCCATCATTCGCCGTGCCGAGATGCTGGCTGAACTCATGCGCCCCTGCACCACGGTGTCGGTGACCGGTACCCACGGCAAGACCACAACCACCTCGCTCATCGCCGATCTGCTTTATGGCGCTGGGCTCGACCCAACCGTGCTCACCGGCGGCATCATCAATGCTTGGGGTACCAATGCGCGCATCGGCAAGGGAGAGTGGATGGTCGTCGAGGCCGACGAATCCGATGGCACGTTCCTCAAGTTGCCAACCCAGATCGGCGTGGTGACCAATATCGACCCTGAGCACATGGACTTTTGGGAGTCGGAAGAGACTCTGTATCAGGCCTTCGAGCAGTTCATCGACGCCATTCCTTTCTATGGGGTTGCCGTCGGTTGCATCGATCATCCCGTGGTGCGCGAGCTTCTGGCGACGCTCGGCGGCGCGGCCAATGGGCGCCGTACGCTGAGCTATGGCGTGGCGCGTGACGCCGACATCAGGCTCTCCAATGTGCGCCCTAAACACAACAGCATCACGTTTGATGTCGCGCTCGGGTCTGCCGTCAGGGGCGGCCCGCGCAAGCTCACAGATCTTACCCTGCCTGCCCTCGGCCATTACAATGCGTTGAATGCGCTCGGCGCGCTGGCCGTCGCCACCGAGGCCGGTGTGAATGACGAGGTGATCCGTTCGACCTTCGCCGCCTTCTCCGGCGTGAAGCGGCGTTTCACCCGCGCCGGCGAATGGCAGGGCGTCGCCATCTATGATGATTACGCCCACCATCCCGTCGAGATCGCCGCGGTGCTGCGCGGTGCCCGTATGGCCGGCAATGGGCGCATCATCGCCGTGATGCAGCCGCACCGCTATACGCGCCTGCAAGCGCTGTTCAACGAGTTCTCTGCCTGCCTCGACGACGCCGACATCGTGGTCGTGACGCCGGTCTATTCCGCGGGCGAGGCGCCGATCCCCGGCATCGACCGCGACGAGCTTGCGTCCGGCTTGCGGCGCCATGGCCATCCCCACGTGCTCACCGTCGACGACGAGGAGAGTCTGATCGCGACCGTCGCGACGATCGCCAAAACGGGCGACCTCGTGGTGGGCCTGGGCGCCGGCACCATCACCGACTGGATCAATGCGCTTCCGACTCGCCTCGAGCAGCGCGGAGGGACGGCGTGAACGGCGGAAGGCTTTTGGCGAAGCTGACGGCGAACCTGCCCGAGCTTCGTGGTCGGCTCACGGCCGAAGCGCCCCTCAAGGAATACACCTGGTTCCGGGTGGGCGGCCCGGCGGAAGTGCTTTACGCGCCGGCCGACGAAGCCGACCTCGCTTATTTCATGAAGCACCTGCCGGCCGACATCCCCGTCACCATGATCGGGCTAGGCTCGAACCTTCTCGTGCGCGACGGCGGTATTGAGGGCATTGTCATTCGCCTCGGCCGCGGCTTCGGCGAGATCAAGATCGAAGAGGGATCGCGGCTTCGCTCCGGCACTGCCGTCCCCGACGTGAAGGTGGCTCGTGCCGCTGCCGATGCCGGCATCAGCGGGCTGTCCTTCTATCGCGGCATTCCAGGCGGCGTCGGCGGGGCGCTGCGCATGAACGGCGGCGCACACGGCAAGGAGACCTGCGAGGTGCTGGTCGAGGCCCGCGCTGTCGACCGCCAAGGCAACCTACACGTGCTGCCCGTGGCCGACCTCCATTACAGCTATCGCCATTGCGGCGCACCGGAGGATTTCATCTTCACTGAGGCCCTGTTCCAAGGCGAGCCCGGCGACCCGGCCAAGATCTTGGCCGAGATGGATGAGATCGCCGCCTATCGCGAGGAGGTGCAGCCCATCAAGAGCCGCACGGGCGGCTCCACCTTCAAGAACCCGCCCGGCCACAAATCCTGGCAACTCATCGATGCTGCCGGCTGCCGGGGCTTGAGCGTCGGCGGCGCCAAGGTCTCGGAGATGCATTGCAACTTCCTCATCAATGAGGGCAATGCCACTGCCGCCGACATCGAGACCCTGGGCGAGACCGTGCGCGCGCGGGTGAAGGAGACGAGCGGCATCGAGCTTGAGTGGGAAATCAAGCGCCTCGGCATCCTGGCCTGACTCCCGTGTCATTGACCTGCGAATACAGGTAATCCAGTAACCTCCCCACACGATGATTTGCATCGCCTGGCGGTCCGGGCGGTTCCTCCACGCCAACAACTGACGGGGGCTTCGCATGACTGACAAGCAAAAGCACGTAGCCGTGCTGATGGGAGGACTTTCGTCTGAGCGGGAGGTCTCGCTGCATTCGGGCGCGGCCTGCGCCGAAGCGCTCGAAGGCGAAGGCTACAAGGTTACGAAGGTCGATGTCGGCCGCGACGTGGCCGCTCGCCTTGCCGAGATCAAGCCAGACGTCTGCTTCAACGCGCTCCACGGCCGCTACGGCGAAGACGGCTGCATTCAGGGTCTGCTCGAGACCATGGGCATCCCCTATACCCATTCGGGTGTGCTCTCTTCGGCGCTCGCCATGCATAAGGAGCGCGCCAAGGCGATCTTGCGCGAGGCGGGCGTCCCCGTAGCGGAGAGCCGCGTGGTGCTGCGGGTGGAGGCGGCCAAGGCTCACGTCATGCCCCCGCCTTATGTGATCAAACCGCCGGCGGAAGGGTCGAGCGTCGGCGTCTACATCGTGCGTGAGGACCAGGCCCATCCGCCCCAGGAACTCACCGCCTCCGACTGGGCGCTGGGTGAGGAGCTCATGATCGAGCGCTTCATTCCGGGACGGGAGCTCACCTGTGCGGTCCTGGGCGATGAGGCTCTGGAGGTCATCGAAATCCGCCCAGCAGAAGGACTTTCCTTCTACGACTACGAGTCGAAATACGCCCCTGGCGGTTCGATTCACGTGCTCCCAGCGCCGCTTAAACCAAATGTTTACCAATTGGTACAGAAGCTGTCGGTAGCGGCTCATAGGGCACTGGGCTGCCGCGGGGTCAGCCGGTCCGATTTCCGATTCGATGACCGGCCGGAAGGCACGGGGGAACTGATCTGCCTTGAGGTCAATACCCAGCCTGGCATGACATCGACGTCACTGGTGCCCGAGCTCGCTGCCTATGGCGGCCGCTCGTTCGGTGAGCTGGTCCGCTGGATCGTGGAGGACGCGTCGTGCAATCGCTAGGCCCGGCAAGGGGTCACGCTAAGGGAAGGGGGTCACAACAGGCCCTGCTCGCGCGCGGCATCGCCGCGCCGCGTCAGCCTTCCCGTAACCTGCCGGTCCTCACAGGCACGCGCGACTTGATCAGGCGCAAGCCGCGAAGCATACGCTTGGGACGTGCGAGCCGCGACCGCATGCGCGGCAAATGGTTGCTTTTCAGCCTGCTCTTCCTCGTAAGCGCCGTCGCCTATGGCGCCGTCATCGGCGGCCAGACTGGCCTGCTGCTCAATACCGCGGCCACGGGGGTCGAACGCCTTGCCGTTGCCGTTGGCTTCGGCGTGAAGCGGGTCACCGTCGAAGGCCAGAAGAACACGACGGACGCCGATATCACCGCAGCGCTTGGCGCCGGTCCGGACACGATGATGCTGACCTTCGACACGGATGCCGCCAAGCAGCGGCTCGAGTCCGTGCCGTGGATCCGGCACG
>Ga0307436_1001082_pt1 | contig 12414 bp, 12 predicted proteins | sample SalMarWE160440MG_FD_202513 | JGI IMG/M metagenome (GOLD analysis project Ga0307436, IMG submission 202513) | Salt marsh sediment microbial communities from the Plum Island Ecosystem LTER, Massachusetts, United States - WE1604-40 | ecosystem: Environmental > Aquatic > Marine > Intertidal zone >...
AAACTAAAAAGGCCTAGCGGTGTGCGCTAAGCCCTTGTTTTTCTTGGTCGGGGTGAGAGGATTTGAACCTCCGACCACCTGAACCCCATTCAGGTGCGCTACCAGGCTGCGCTACACCCCGTGAAGAAGGCAAAATTTTAGGCGGAGCGCCGGCTTATTGCAACGCTGGGGCGCTCACCGCTTGAGCAGCTGCAGGACCTCTTCGAGCTCGACGTGCAGCTGGCGGATGATCTGCTGGCTCTGGTTGAGGTCGTGCTTGGCGTTTTCGCTGGAGAGCTGCTGGCGGGCGCCGCCGATGGTGAAGCCCTGGTCGTAGAGCAGGCTGCGGATCTGGCGGATCATGAGTACGTCGTGGCGCTGGTAGTAGCGACGGTTGCCACGGCGTTTCACGGGCTTGAGCTGCGGGAACTCCTGCTCCCAGTAACGCAGCACGTGGGGCTTGACGCCGCATAGCTCGCTGACCTCGCCGATGGTGAAGTAGCGCTTGCCGGGGATGGCCGGCAGGTCGGCGGTGCTCTCACTCGCTTCCAGCATAGGCTTCTACCCGCGCCTTGAGCTTCTGCCCGGGCCGGAAGGTGACGACGCGGCGGGCGGAGATGGGGATCTCCTCGCCGGTCTTGGGATTGCGGCCGGGGCGCTGCTTCTTCTCGCGCAGATCGAAGTTGCCGAAACCCGAGAGCTTGACCTGCTCGCCGCGCTCCAGGGCCATGCGGACCTCTTCGAACAACATCTCGACCATCTCCTTGGCCTCGCGCTTGTTGAGCCCAAGCTCCTCGAACAGCTTTTCGGCCATGTCGGCCTTGGTCAGCGCCATCGGCTACTCCCGCAACTTGGCACCGAGCTCCCGGGACAAGGCGTCCAGCACGGAGCCCACAGCGCCGTCTACTTCTTCGTCGGTCAGGGTATGGGAAGAGTCCTGAAGAATCAGGCCAAAAGCGAGACTTCTTACCTCTGAATCTACCTTATCGCCAGTATAGACGTCAAACAGCCGGATGTCTCGGACGATGTCGGACGCGGCCCCCGCAATGCAGGCGCGCACCGCCGAGAAACCCACCTCCCGGTCCACCAGAATGGCGATATCGCGCCGGATGGAGGGAAATTTGGACAGCGGCCGGAAGGCCGGCAAGCGCCCAGCGAGCAGGCCGTCCAGGCGGATCTCGAACACGAAGGTGTGACCGGCGAGGTCCAGACGCCCCTCTTGCTCGGGATGCACCATGCCGAGCCAGCCGGCCGTTCGGCCAGCACGCTCGATCCGGGCGCTCTGGCCGGGATGCAGGGCCGGATGCTCGCCAGGCACAAAGCTGAATTGGTCGCCCGCCCCGGTCAGGGCGAGCACGGCCTCCAGGTCGGCCTTGGCGTCAAAGAAGTCGACCCCCCGGGAGGGCTCCCCCCACTGCTCGGGACCGGCCCCCCCGGCCGCCAGGCCGGCCAACATAGGCTCCTGGCGGATCTCGCCCAGCTCGCGGTAGAAGCGCAGCCCGGACTCGAAGATGCGGATGCGCGCCTGCTGGCGGGCCTGGTTGTAACGCGCCGTGGTGATCAGCCCGGGCCAGAGACTGGTGCGCATCACCGAGAGCTCGGCGGACAGGGGATTGGCCAGGGCGATGGACTCGTGCCCCGGATCGATCAGACCGTCCAGCTCAGCGCTGACGAAGCTGTAGGTGATCACCTCCTGGTAGTCGCGCGCGCCGAGCACCCGACGTGCCCGCTGCAGGTCGAAGGCGGTCTCGGGCACCCGCGCCATAGTCGTGTGGCTGTAGGCCCCGCGGTTGACCGGGATGCGCGGATAGCCGTAAATGCGCCCCACCTCCTCGATCAGGTCCACCTCGATGCCGATGTCGAAGCGGCTGGTCGGCGGGGTCACGTCCCAGCCCCCCTCGGCCGGCTCGACCACCATCCCGAGCCGCTCCAGGATGTCCACCACCTCAGTGTCAGAAACTGCCACGCCAAGCACCCGCTCGGTACGCTCACGACGCAGCCGGATGCGCGGGCGCGCCGGCAGCTGCGCCTCGGCGGCCATTTCCACCACGGGACCTGGCTGGCCTCCACAGATCTGCAGCAGCAGCGCCGTGGCACGCTCGATGGCCGGGATCTGCAGGCTCGGATCGACGCCGCGCTCGAAGCGATAGGAGGAGTCGGTCTGCAGTCCGTAGGAGCGTGGCTTGCCGATGACCGCCGTGGGCGCGAAGAAAGCGCTCTCCAGCAGGATGTCGCGGGTCTGGTCGGTGACCCCCGAGCTGGCGCCGCCCATGATGCCGGCCATGGCCAAGGGCCGGCGGTCGTCGGCGATCAGCAGGGTGTCCTCGCGCAGGGCGATCTCATGCCCGTCGAGCAGCACCAGGCGTTCCCCGGGACCGGCCATACGCACATGGATGGCGCCCTCCAGGCTCGCCCGATCGAAGGCGTGCATAGGCTGGCCGAGCTCCAGCAGCACATAGTTCGTCACGTCGACCAGCGGGCCCAGGCTGCGCAGCCCGGAGCGGCGCAGGCGCTCCTGCATCCACAGCGGCGTCGCCGCCGAGGGATCGACCCCGTTCAGCACGCGGCAGCCATAGCGCGGGCAGGCCTCAGGGGCTTGCAGGTGGACGGTGATGCGGTCGTCGATGACCGGCGGGACCGGATCTATGGCCGGGGGGGTGACCGGGCAGCGGTTGATCACACCGACCTCCCGGGCGATGCCCGCGAGGCTCAAGCAGTCCCCCCGATCGGGGGTCAGGTCCACCTCGATGGCGGTGTCCGCGAGGGTCAGATAGCGGCGCAGGTCCTCACCGACAGGGGCATCCTGGGGGAGCGCCATGATGCCCTCCGAGGACTCGGCAAGCCCCAGCTCCTTGGCCGAGCAGATCATGCCGAAGGACTCGATCCCGCGCAGCCGGGCGCGCTCGATTCGGAAATCCCCGGGCAGCCGGGCACCCACCGTCGCCACCGGCACCCGCATGCCCGCGGCCACGTTGGGTGCCCCGCAGACGATCTGCAGGGGCTCGCCCCCGCCGGCGTCCACAGTGCAGACGCTGAGCTTGTCCGCGCCCGGGTGCTGCACGCGCTCCAGCACCGCGCCCACCACCACGCCCTCGAAGCTGCCAGCGACCGGCTGCACAGCATCCACCTCCAGACCCGCCATGGTGAGCTGCTCGGCGAGCTCCAGGGTGCCCACCTTGGGGCTGACCCATTCCCGCAGCCAGGCTTCACTGAATCGCATCGTTGGTTGCTCTGTTTAAGTTCTTGAACCGCCAAGATCGCCAAGGATATCTGTGAATGAGATTCATCCTGCGACTGCGCCCGCCACGTCATCAAGTAACAGCCAACGGGAAACTGCTTTGCAAAAAAGCAAACTTCTTCTTGGCGTCCTTGGCGGCGGTTCGATCCTTCTTTACGCGAACTGTCTCAGGAACCGCAGGTCGTTCTCGAAGAACAGCCGCAGGTCGTTGACGCCGTAGCGCAGCATGGTGAGCCGCTCCACACCCATGCCGAAGGCGTAGCCGGTGTAGCGCTCGCTGTCGATGCCCACGTGGCGCAGCACCTCGGGATGGATCATTCCGCAGCCCAGCACCTCGATCCAGCCGCTGCCCTTGCACACCCGGCAGCCCGAGCCGCCGCAGATCACGCACTGGATGTCGACCTCCGCCGAGGGCTCGGTGAACGGGAAATAGGACGGGCGAAAGCGCAGCGCCAGCTCGCGCTCGAAGAAATTCGTCAAAAAGTCGTACAGGATGCCCTTGAGATCGGCGAAGCTCACCCGGTCGTCCACCAGAAAGCCTTCCACCTGGTGGAACATCGGGGTGTGGGTCAGGTCCGAGTCGCAGCGGTAGACCCGCCCCGGGGCGATCACCTTGAGGGGCGGCTCAGCGCCCTCCATCACCCGGATCTGCACCGGCGAGGTGTGGGTGCGCAGCAGCAGGTGCTCGTCGAAATAGAAGGTGTCGTGCATCGCCCGCGCCGGGTGGTGCGCGGGGATGTTGAGGGCCTCGAAGTTGTGGTAGTCGTCCTCGATCTCGGGCCCTTCCGCAACGCTGAATCCGGCGTTGGCAAACAGCCGCTCCATGCGCTCCAGAGTGCGCGTGATCGGGTGCAGCCCGCCGCTGCCGGCGCCCCGTCCGGGCAGGGTCACGTCGATGCGCTCGCCGGCCAGCCGGGCATCGAGCGCCTCGGCCTCCAGCGCAGTCTTACGCTGCTCGATCACTGCCTGCAGGGCGTCCTTGGCAGCGTTGATGGCCTGGCCGGCCCCGGGCCGCTCCTCCTTGGGCAGACCGCCGAGCTGCTTGAGCAGCCCGGTGAGCACCCCGCTCTTGCCGAGGTAGCGGACGCGGAGCTCGTCCAGCGCCCGCAAGTCCGGCGCAGCGGCCACCTCCCGCTCCGCCTCGCCGAGCGCCTGCCCAGCATCAACCCGGGCGTCGTCTGTCCCCATCTCGCACTCCCGATCGGCCCGGCTCGAGCCGCTCAGCGACACAAAAAAGGGGAAAGACCATCAGGCCTTTCCCCTTCGACTTCGGTGAGGCAGCGCCGCAAGGCGGCGCCGACAAGCGATCAGCCGGCGGAGAGACTGGCCTTGGCCTTCTCTGCCAGCGCGGCAAAGGCCGGCTTGTCGTGCACCGCCAGATCGGCCAGCACCTTGCGGTCGACCTCGACCCCGGCCTTGCTCAGGCCGTCGATCAGGCGGCTGTAATTGAGCCCGAGCTCCCGGGCGCCGGCGTTGATGCGCGCGATCCACAGGGCGCGAAACTGGCGCTTTTTCTGCCGGCGGTCGCGATAGGCATACTGGCTCGCCTTGATGACCGCCTGCTTGGCAACCCGATAGACCTTGCTGCGGGCACCCGAATAACCCTTGGCCTCTTGCAGCACCTTCTTGTGACGGGCGTGTGCTGTAACCCCGCGTTTCACTCTGGCCATGTCTCGCTCCTCACCCGATCAGCAATAGGGCATCATGCGGCGCGCGGAGCTCACGTCGGAGCCGTGCAGAAAGGCCGGCGTGCGCAGCTGGCGCTTGCGCTTGGTGCTCTTCTTGGTGAGGATGTGGCGGCGATGCGATTGGTTTCGCTTGAAGCCGCCAGCGGTCTGGGTGAACCGTTTGGCCGCACCCCGGTTGGTCTTCAACTTCGGCATTTTCGCTCTCCGTCTGTGACTTCTACTCAAGCGGCCCAGGCAATGCCTGGCGCCCGGCCGCCGTTGTGCGGGCAACCCAGGTTACCCGATTTTCGGGACCCGAATCCCGGATCCCGACGGGGCTTGACCCCAGAAAAACAGCTCGATCGCGGTTCACAGACAGCCGCCCTTACTCTCACTTCCTTTTCTTGGGCGCCAGCACCATCACCATCTGACGCCCCTCCATCTGCGGCTCCTGCTCCACGACGGCAAGCTCCCCGAGATCGCTCTCCACGCGCCTGAGCAGATCCAGCCCGAGCTCCCGGTGGGCATGCTCGCGGCCCCGGAACCGCATGGTGACCTTGGCCCGGTCACCTTCCGTAAGAAAGCGCCCCAGATTGCGCAGCTTGACGCGGTAGTCGCCCTCGTCCGTGCCGGGACGGAACTTGATCTCCTTGACCTGGATCTGCTTCTGCTTCTTCTTTGCTTCCTGCCGCTGCTTCTTCTGGTCGAAGAGAAACTTGCCGTAGTCCATCAGCCGGCAGACCGGCGGATCAGACTGCGGAGCGATCTCCACCAGATCCATCTCAGCCTCCCCGGCGGCCTCCAGCGCCGCGTCGATCGATACGATCCCCAGCTGCCCGCCGTCGACACCGATCAGACGCACCTGTCTGGCGCTGATCTCCTCGTTCAGGCGGTGCTTCTCTTGTTTAGCAGCGATATCCGGTTCCTCCCCAAAAAGCCAACCCCGCAAACCACGAAAGCATCGGTCGGTGCCGATGCTTTCCGGTAGGGCCCAGGATTCAGTGCCGACGGCCGGCCACTTCCTCCGCAAGGCGCCCCGCGAATTCCTCGACCCTCATGGTGCCGAGATCCTCGCCCCGGCGGGTCCGTACTGCGACCGAGCCGTTTTGCACCTCCCGGTCGCCGACGACCAGCAGGTAGGGCACCCTCTGCAGAGTATGCTCGCGGATTTTAAAGCCAATCTTCTCGTTTCTCAAGTCGGACTCGACCCTAAATCCCTTGTCGCGCAAGGAGTTGGTGGCCCCAGCCACATAGGCCTGCTGGCGGTCGGTGATGCTCATCACGACCGCCTGCAGTGGGGCGAGCCAGGCCGGCAAGGCACCTGCGTAGTGCTCGATGAGAATGCCGATGAAGCGCTCCAGAGAGCCCAGGATCGCCCGGTGCAGCATCACCGGCACCTTTTTGGTGTTGTCCTCGGCGACATAATGGGCGCCCAGACGCTCGGGCATGGAGAAATCGAGCTGGATGGTCCCCAGCTGCCACACCCGGCCCAGGCAGTCCTTGAGCGAGAACTCGATCTTCGGGCCGTAGAAGGCCCCTTCGCCGGGCTGCAGCTGCCACTCCAGGCCCTTTTCGTCCAGGGCATCGGCAAGCGCCTTCTCGGCCTTGTCCCAGGTCTCGTCCGATCCCACACGCCGCTCCGGCCGGGTGGAGAGCTTCACCAGCACCTCCTCGAAGCCGAAATCGCGATAGACCTCGAACAGCAGGTCGATGAAGCTTGACACCTCCGGCAAGATCTGCCCCTCGGTACAGAAAATATGGGCATCATCCTGCACGAAGTTTCGCACCCGCATCAGCCCATGCAGGGTGCCGGAAGGCTCATTGCGGTGGCAGGAGCCGAACTCTGCGAGCCGCAGCGGCAGGTCCCGATAGCTGCGCAGGCCATGGTTGTAGATCTGGATGTGGGCCGGGCAGTTCATGGGCTTGATGGCGTAGACCCGGTCCTCGGTCTCGGTGACGAAGATGTCGTCGCGGAACTTCGCCCAGTGGCCGGACCTCTCCCACAGGCTGCGGTCGATCACCTGCGGGGTGTGCACCTCCTGATAGCCGTTGGCGCGCAGCTTGCCGCGGATGTAGTCCTGGATCAGCAGATAGACGCGCCAGCCCTTGTCGTGCCAGAACGCCATGCCCGGGGCCTCTTCCTGGGTATGGAAGAGGTCGAGCGCCTTGCCGATCTTGCGGTGGTCGCGCTTCTCGGCCTCCTCCAAGCGGTGTAGGTGGGCACCGAGCTCCTTCTTGTCGCGCCAGGCGGTGCCGTAGATGCGCTGCAGCATCTCGTTGCGCGAGTCGCCACGCCAGTAGGCGCCGGCCACCTTCATGACCTTGAAGCCGTTACCGAGCCGCCTGGTGCTGGGCAGGTGCGGCCCGCGACAGACGTCGAACCAGTCCCCCTGCCGATAGACCGAGACCTCCTCGCCCTCGGGGATGATGTCCTCGATGATCTCGACCTTGTAGCGCTCACCGATCTCGCCGAAGGTCCGCTTGGCCTGCTCGCGATCCCAGACCTCGCGCACGATGGGCAGGTCGCGCTTGACGATCTCGTGCATGCGCGCCTCGATGCGCTCGAGATCCTCAGGGGTGAAAGGCTCGCTGCGGGCGAAGTCGTAATAGAACCCGTCCTCGATCGCCGGGCCGATGGTGACCTGGGTGCCGGGGTAGAGCTCCTGCACCGCTTGAGCCATCACGTGGGCGGCATCGTGGCGCAGCAGCTTCAGCGCCTCCTCGTCCTTCAGGGTAACGATGGCGAGCTCGGCGTCCGTGCTGATGGTGAACGAGGTGTCGACCAATTGGTCGTCGACCCGCCCGGCCAGCGCAGCCTTGGCCAGACCCGGCCCGATCGCGGCGGCGACCTCTTGCACACTGACCGGATGATCGAACGCTCGCCGGGAGCCGTCGGGGAGGGTGATTACGGGCATCGCGCTTGTCGTCTGCTGCCAGTGGTGGTCTATACGAGGGACCACATGAACGAAAAAAGCCGCCAGCGTTCAGCCTTCAGCAATCAGCGCGGGAGCGGCTGACCGCGGAGAGCTGCTCGCTGACAGCTGGCATTTGGTAGGCGCGATTGGACTCGAACCAACGACCCCCACCATGTCAAGGTGGTGCTCTAACCAGCTGAGCTACGCGCCTAAATTTAGCCTTTCACTGCCATCCATGGCGCGACTGCGGTGGCTTCGGCCGGGCACCGGCCCGTCCATCCTTGGCCGGGCGTTCGCGCTGCTGCGTTTGTCCACTGGACAAACGGTCAGCGCTCACCCAGCTGAGCTACGCGCCTAAATTTAGCCTTTCACTGCCATCCATGGCGCGACTGCGGTGGCTTCGGCCAGGCACCGGCCCGTCCATCCTTGGCCGGGCGTTCGCGCTGCTGCGTTTGGCCACTGGACAAACGGTCAGCGCTCACCCAATGGCGCGACGGAACCGCTTGAAGCCCGGCGCCGCCGAAGAGGGCGAATCATACCGGCATCGCGCGCGAATTGGCAAGAACCGCGGAAGGGCCCGCCAGACCATCGCTTGCCACGGGATTGGCTGTCGCGAGCTGGAGCTCGCTCCTACATACACCTGCTCGAACGACGGTGCGCTCAGTGGACCTTCTTGGCGACGCGGGACTTCTCTTGCGCGTAGGGCGCCTCGTAGGTCACCGAGGTGAACACCTCGAACCTGGCGTCCGGAGATTTCCATGCATCCGCATCGAGCCCCGCCTTGAGGGAGAGCCGGCTCAGGGTGTGCTCTCGCGTCCAGCCCATGCTCGGGGCCACCTCGGGCAGATAGACCGCATGGTGTCCCCGGGCGCGCAGGATGATCCCCTGGTGGGCGACGTCGTAGTCCTTGTAGGAGGGAATGGGCTTGGGGGGAGAGAGCACACTGATCTCTATATCCAGGCCGTTGAGCTCGTCGGGGCCGACCGGCATGAAACGGGGGTCCCTGAGCGCCGCGCTCACGGCATTGCCGATGATTGAGGCGTAGAGAGGCCGGTACGGCATGATGTCGCCGATGCAACCCCTGAGATCGCCGTTCTTTTTGCGCAGGGTGACGAATGCGGCCCCGGGCGCCTTGAGCTGGTCGGGCAGATCCATTCCCCGAGCCAGCGCCTGCGGATCCACCGCACCCGGTCCCTTCTCGACCCCCAGGGCCAGTGCGCGCCGGGCCAAACCATGCAGGGTGCGCAGCTCCCCGGGCGTGTAGGCGGCCGTGGCGGGCGGGTCCGGCTCGAAATAGCCCACCGCGAGGTAGCTCACCGAGCTCTCGTAGCTTCCCGTGAGCTTGCCACTGGTGGAGTAGTCGATCAGCCGGGGGCTGGCCCGCCCTTTCATCAGATGGGTGAGCACCATGATCGGACCAAAGCCACAGGCGGTGATGCCTGTGCGCTGCTTGTAAGCCAGAAGCCCGTCGGGGTCGAAGGCCGACATCCGATCGAACAGTCCCATGTCCAGGTTACGCAGCCGCCCGGCGACGCCCGCGTCGGGGGGAAACGGCAGGTACTCGTAACGCTGACCGTAGTGGGTGAAATCGCTGGAGACCACCACCAGGGTTGCTTTATCGTCCAGCGGACGCAGCAGCTGGGCGGCGGTGGCATAGTCAGACGGCTCCATCCGACCGACCAGGATGGGCACGAGCTTCCAGCCCGGCTCCAGGACCCGCTGCAGGAAGGGCAGCTCCATCTCGATGGAGTGCTCCCGGGCGTGGGCCCCGGGGACAACGCTCACCAGGGGGCTGCGGCGCAGCTGCGCCAGGGCCTCGCGGTCCAGCGGGATCTGTCCGAGCGGGGTCTCGAACGCATCCACCGGGGGCACGGCCAGCCCGGCGAAGGCCATGCGATGGGAGGGGCCAAGCACGATCACCCGCCGGTACTTGCGACCAGCGACCTGCTTGAAAGCCGCGGCGGCGATCGTACCGCTATACATCATACCGGCGTGGGGGGCCACCAGCGCATCGACCTGCTTGCCGGGCCGGGACTCGGGTGCCGGCGCCCGGGCCAGCAGCCTGTCCACCGTGGAGGCGAGGACCTTCGGGTCGCCCGGATACCAGCTGCCCGCGAACGCCGCGTGCCTGACCGTCGCCGCCTGCCCCGCCTGCTCTGCCGCCATTGAAGACACCCCAGCCAGAAGAAGCCCCAGGGCTAGGACAAACAGACCCCCCCGTCGCGCTATTCTCGACATGCAGGCCCCGTTTCAACCGGCGAGGTTGTGAGGACCGTAGAGATCGGCCTGGTCCAGGGAGAGCAGGCGCGGCGAGTGCCGCGGCGGCGCCTCGGATCGCACCCCGAAACGCCTCGCGGCCCCAGCCAGCCAAGCGCCGGCCAGCAGCGCCGGCGTCGCCAGAAGAAAACGCCGGCGCCCCTTGTCGGGCTGCCCGACAGGCGTTCTCGCCCGCCTGCTTCGGCTCATGTCCAGACTCCCGGGATCGTCTGCCCGCAGGTGGGGCAGGCGCCGTTCACCAAATTGTTCGCGATCACGCGAAAGCCCATCCGCTCGATCAACAGGGTGCCATCCTTGGGGCAGTAGGTCGACCCCGCCTTGCGGTCGTAGAGATTCCCAATATAAACATACTCCAGGCCCACGTCGCGGGCCTCCTGCCAGGCCTTGGTCAGGCTCTCCGCCGGCGTCGGCGGGAGGTTGCGCATGCGGTACATGGGCTGGAAACGGCTGAAATGAAGCGGGGTGCCGGCACCCAGCTCGTCGCGGATCCACTTGGACATGCGCCGGATCATCGCCATGTCGTCGTTCAGGGTAGGGATCACCAGATTGGTGACCTCCAGCCACGCGCCCTCCTCGCGGCAGGTGACCAGCCCATCGAGCACCGGCTTGAGCTTGGCGCTGCACACATCCCGGTAAAAGCCGTCGTCGAAGGCCTTCAGGTCGGTGTTGAAGGCGTCCAGCACCCGGCAGAGCTTGCGCAAGGGATCGCGGTTGATGTAGCCAGCGGTGATGAACACATTGGACAGGCCCTGGGCGTGCGCCAGCTCGGCTGTGTCGTAGACGTACTCAGAGAAGATGATCGGGTCGGAATAGGTATAGGCGACCGAGGTGCAGCCCTCCTCCCGGGCGCGATCCACGACCTCTTGCGGATAGGCTCGAAACAGCACCTCCATCTCTTCGCCACCGCGCTGGGAGAGCTGCCAGTTCTGGCAGTTCTTGCAGTGCAGGTTGCAGCCAGCGGTGGCGATGGAGAATACCGGGGTCCCCGGGTGAAAGTGAAACAGCGGCTTCTTTTCCATGGGGTCGATATGGATGGCCGAGGGTCGACCGTAGGTGGTCGCGCGCAGCCGCCCGTCCAGGTTCACGCGCACCCGGCAGTCGCCCGATCCACCCTCGGGGATGCGGCAGGCCTTGGGGCAGAGCTCGCAGACCACCTCGCCCATCAGCGCCTCCCGACCCCCGCTGCCTGGGGAGCGACGTGGTACCAGAGCGCCTCGTGATCCTGGAGGTCCCCACTGGAGATGCGCTGCAGGACTGCGGCGGTGTCGATGCGTCGCCAGCCCTGGGTGGCCTCGGCCAGGTCGCGCAGCCCACCCCTGGACACAAATCCGCCCACGGCCACGAGGGTCGCGGCCAGGAGCAGGGCCAGGGGCCCGTCACGCCGCCAGTGGCGCAGCACCAGCGCTGTCATTGCCAACTCGATCCGCCGCAGTCCTACCGTTTCAAACCCCCCCCGCCCCGGGCCCTTCCCGGCGCGCGACGGGGCAGCCCGCGCGGGCGTTCCGGCCTGGGGCCGAGGGGAAGTCTCCTATTTATTGTAGTCCAAAGGGACAGGCCCTCTTCGGACTCCGATGTCCGCCCGGTCGATGCAGCGATTGCAGCGGATGCAGTCCAGGTCGTAATCGTCCCGGACCCCCAGGTCGCAGTACTTGATCTGGCGCGGCATGGCGCGCCGCTGCAGCAACGCCAGCTTGTTGGCAAGGGCCAGGAAGGCCCCCATGGGGCAGAGATAGCGGCACCAGAATCGGTAGTAGAAGACCGCGCCCAGCAGGCTCGCACCGGCAATCCAGCCGAGCCAGTCCGCCAGCTGCAGCCGGAACAGGTGCTGCATGGGGTCGAACCCCAGCCAGGCCATCTCGCCAGTGCTCCAAACCAGCCCCAGCCCGACCACCAGCAGCAAGTATTTGAGATAGCGGGCCGCCTGGTCGAACCGTCGATCGACGTAGCGCCTGAGCCCCAGCCGGCGCCCCAGCCGGGAGATCAGCTCCTGGAGAGCACCAAAGGGGCACACGTAGCCGCAGTAGGCCTGGCCGAACGCGACGGAGGTGACCGCCACAAATCCCAGCAGCAGGTACCAGACCGGATTGGAACCGAAGGCCGGCAGGCTGCCCCGGCTCAGGTTGACCAGATCGACCTCGGTAAGCAGGGAGTTGAAGGCCAGGCCCAGCACCAGCAGCACCGCCAGCTGATAGAGCAGGCGCGTGCGGTCGCGCCCACCCCGATACACCGGGAAGAAGAGCGCCAGCAATGCCAGGATGCCCAGGAAGCGCGGCTCCAACAAAGCCCGCCACCAGGGTGGCACCGAGCCTTGGGACGTACCCGCGAGATCAAGCCCGAA
>Ga0307436_1001083_pt1 | contig 12409 bp, 9 predicted proteins | sample SalMarWE160440MG_FD_202513 | JGI IMG/M metagenome (GOLD analysis project Ga0307436, IMG submission 202513) | Salt marsh sediment microbial communities from the Plum Island Ecosystem LTER, Massachusetts, United States - WE1604-40 | ecosystem: Environmental > Aquatic > Marine > Intertidal zone >...
ATATCGTACAACCACCAGTGAAGCAATGATTTATATGACTGGGATTAGACTGATGTTGCGACGGATGTCTGCCCTATGAACCGACTTTGTAGACACCCTCTAAGTTGGTTAATTCCTTGAAAGGAGTATCATCTAGACTGATCCGGAAAAAAAACTATCCTTCTATCACAAAGCATCTTTGGGGCGGGGCTCTTTGGTCACCCAACTACTTTTCCGGATCCTGCGGAGGGGCTCCTATTGCGATGGTAAGGCAGTATATTGAGCAGCAAAATACTCCAAAAGTTTAGCCGAGCGCCTTACATCACGGCCTAAAGGACCGTGTTTTTCGGCGCTGAGGGGATAAAAAAGCTCGAGAGAAGATCTCTCGAGCTTTTTTTTGCAGTGCTTATGCTAGTTAATTACCTAGCAATAAAGGGCTAGCTTGTTGTGTTGCGTTTGTTCCGAAAAAGTCAACAATTTTGCTTGCAACGGATTGAGCATAGCTAGATGTAGCTGAAGCTGCGTTAACAGCAGTCTCAGAGATCGAAGCTGCGTAAGGAGCAACGAACTCAGCAGTTTTGTTAAAACCAGCAGTTGCATACTCAGCAGTTGCGTTATAACCAGCTGTTGCATACTCAGAAGCTGTTTGGAAAGCTTGAGTATTTGCAACGTACTCAGAAGCATCTTTCACGTAAGGAGTTGCAAGTTTCACTGCATCTTCTCCGTACTGATAGCCAACAACACCAAGAGTTGCAAGAACAACTGCAGCTGCGATTTCTTTTTTGTGCTTCGCAGCAGTGTCAAGAGCAGCTTTTAGGCGGCCTTTAAGAGACTTCTCATCACTCTGTTGAGTAACTTGATCTTTCTGACGAAGTACATTCGTAAGAGAGTCAATTCTCTTCCCAAGCTGGATGATTTGCGCTTGTTGAGCAACCACGATGAGGCCAATAGTAAGAGCAGCAGCAACACCAACAGCAACAAGGGGAGAAACTTTAACTGCAAGAGCAGCAAGAGCAAGACCGGCTCCACCAACGACTGCAGCAGCAGCGGCGTAAGGAAGAACGTGTCCAAGTTGTCCAAGTGTCAAGACGATACCGCGAACAGCAAAACCAGCTGCAAGAGCAACTGCGTTTTGGATCATTGCACCAGCAGACTCGATCTGAAGAATTTTAGCAGCAAATCGTACTGGAGTCATAGCAAGACGGGCGATCGCGTGTGTCTTGTCACCAGCTGCGCGAGATGTACTCTCACTAACTTTGATGACATTCTCGTGATATGTGATGACCGCATTTGCAGCAGCACGAAGAGATTTTGAATTGCTCGACATATCTTCACGGATGTCAAGGCGACGGATGTTGAGATCTTGCATTGCAACGATCGGAGCTCTAAGAGCATCAACACCTTTGTTTTCCATAGTGTTTACGGCTCTGTTTGAAAGCTGAGAAATTTTGCCATATGCTGTATCGATAACACCGCGGAACCCTTGCTCAACTCTTTGCTGAGTGTTAGGGTCTGTGATTACTTCACCAGTGAAGCCAGCAGCTTTTACGACTCCGTTTTGAACTTTTAGTCCAAAGACTTTGGCGTCATTTCCAAATGCCTGCAATCTAGTAGCGACGTCATTTTTAAATACGTCTAATTTAGCAGCGATTGAATTCATTATTTTCCTCCAAATTATATTATGTTTGGTTTTTTTATTTTTACAGCCAATTTGCTGTTTAGATGCGGTTATTATATATTAGTTGTTATTTATGAATCAATATTTTTGTTCCAAAATCTTTAAGTTTTCTTAATTTACGTGTTATTAAAATTTTTATTAAATCATATTTTTAAATAATTTTTTTGAAAGTAGTTTTTCAGTGATGGTTTTTTTATCAATGTAATTTTTTAATTGATATCAAGTTTGTTTTTGACATACGGTACGAGCCGTTGTATATCTCAAAATATGGATAAGAAAAATTTGAAAAATTGGATTCCCGATGATCAAGAGCCTTTGCGATCGATCCTCATTTTTGGCCCCCCTGGCTCAGGAAAGGGGACCCTGGGGAAATTCCTGAGTAGTGCGGGAAATCACTACCATTTGTCCTCTGGAGATATCTTTCGAGGTCTTTCTCCAGAATCTCCCGCAGGTCGTATTTTTCATCAATACGCCAGTAAGGGGCAGCTCGTTCCCGATGAGGTGACGATTGAGATTTGGCATCACTATGTGCAGGGATTGATTGCGACCAATGCCTATTTCCCCCACGAGCAGTTTCTGCTCCTCGACGGAGTGCCCAGAACGCTTCCTCAAGCAGATTTGATCGATCCCTATATTGAGGTAATGCAGATCATTTCCCTCGAAATGCCCAATATTGAAGGGCTCATTGATCGCTTGAAGCGCAGAGCGATGATTGAAAGGCGAATGGATGACTTCGATGAAAAAATTCTGAGAACTCGTATGCAAGTCTATCAAGATGAAACAGTTAAGCTTCTAAATCACTACCAAAAAGACCTGATTTCGAAATTCAATGCAGACCAACCTCCTCTCGATGTCTTGCGAGATGTGCTCATCAAGCTCTCTTACTTGCTGACACACAGCAAGTTAGAATCCTAGTTGATAAAGAAGGCCCGAGTTTCAATCCCGGGGACAGGGCTTACTGAGCGATTGGAATCCTGGCTTGCGGCTCCTCTGACTGATCTTTGGCTTGCCCTGTTGGAAACCAAGAAGCTCCCCAGCGAATTCCTCTCGCTGCAAGATCACACCCGCTCCAGAAGGTATTCTTGGCAAATTGGACTAGGTTGATTGCCGCAATGAGATCATCGGCCTTTTTTGCCCAGACTTTATTCGTATTCTCGACTGTTTTTACCAGTCGATAGAGGAACCAGAGATTGCTCGTGAGCATGCCCCCGAGCAAGATGGCCGCCAAAGCGCTGGGATTGTTCTGATAAAGGGATACAGTTCCGGCTGCCAGGACGCCTACCATGATGTAAGGAATGAGATGAAAGATTTGCAATGCGCAAAAAGCGATGCTCTGAGCAAGGCTACCGAGGATATCATAGGAAACAGAATGCTGGATTGCTCTTCCAATTTTACAAAAAGAAAGGGGATGGAGGATCTGCGTGGAGGTCCAGCAAACTGCATTTCTCACTCCATGAGACCAGTGAGAGGTATTTCTGAGCATCTTAGTATGGTAATTGCCGAGGACTTTCACTCCATCTTTGATCGAATCCAAAGGTGAGGGGGTGGTTTCATCGATCCCGACTTTTTCGTCGACAGGGAGATTTTGAAGTTTTTCAATGACCCACATGAGGGGATTTGCTGATGAAAAGACCTGTCCAGTGGCTATGATTGCCTGGGCGCCATTGTGGTCTAAATCGCTGATTCGACTGCTCATAGAATGGTTTCTCCAGAATTTTGAAACAATTTATCTGTTGAATCATTTTTTTGCAAGTTTCTGGTCAGCAACAATTTAAACAAACCTCTTATAATATATTATTAATTATGCTAAAATAATTACGCTTAGTATTAATTCTTATTAAATTATGTTGTTAAATATTGGACAAATTTTCTCTTGTGCAAATCAAGCAGTCTTAAAGGGCCTTGGCTTGAAGAGATCTACAGCGGAAGGTCTTTTTGAAAAGGCTCTTTTTGCCCAGGGTCCTGCTTTGCCAAAATCCTCTAAATCCTTGTCCGGCCTTTCCGTGGGCGCTACATTCATGGTATCGGATTACACCTCTCTCTACCGCGCAGGTCAAGATCTCGCGATTGGGATTTGGGATCGGTTTCCCCATTCTCCACTGAACTTTTTAAAAGATTTCCTATCGAGCAAGGATGTCGCTCTCGGATATCATGCGTTTGGTTCTGCCTCGTCTCTCAACGTAGTGATCGGACTTGCTCAATTGAAAAAAGCTTGGGATCTTTCTGCTTTTGCAAAAGCAATCGGAGATCAAGAGGGGCTTTTATTGGGAAGAATATCGATTCTAAAAGGGATGACTCTCTTTGGCGCAGGGGCGAGCTTTGCTGTCTTTCGCCCTCTTTCGATGTATAAAATTGCCAATGATCTCCCTCTATCGAGTTTAGTCGGGCGATTGACGTATGGTTCTGTGCAAATGGGTTTGGGGTTTTATGCGGTCTTCTTTACGATTTTGACAGCAATACTGGGTCTTCAAATCCATGAAGGGGCCACATTTATACGGGGAATCGACCGGGCAAAAGAATTGACCTCACAAATTGAATGGCTTCAAAAGACTCTTCGAGTACAGCCCCATGAAGTTCATCAACGACTCATCGATGAGCATGGGAAAGAAAAAGCCCAGGAATTGCTCATTGAGGAGGCGATTTCTGCTGGAAAGGACGGAATCCGCTCGATGATGAAAGAGATGGGGATTCCCAGAGCTACGGAAGCAAAGCTCGAAGAAATTGTCAAAGACGCCATTCGAAAGAGCTCAAGTGGCTGGACTCGCGAAGCTGTTGAGAGGAATATGAATGAAAGGCTCATGTTGGTCGGACTTTCGATGCGCGTGCAAAAGACCCAGCTCAAGCAGTCGGCGAAATTGCAGCGCATCTTGAATCGCGCTGGGTTTCAAGCTTTGCAAGAGGTAGCTAGCTTGAAAGGTCGAGTTTCGAAAACGGATGCAAAAGCCGAGGAACTTGTGAACAAGATTCGCGCATCTGCTGTATCGAAAATAGCGGAAAATGCTCTTGTTGGGACTATTTGTGCTCTTGGAATTGTAGCTATGATTGCTGCTATGATTTTTACTGGAGGGATTCCGCTTATTCTCTCGTCGGCAGTTATGCTTGTGTTCAGTATTCTCATGGCGGGAGTAGATGGCTATGGCCTCTATATGAGCTATAAGGAGGAAAATCCAGAGCCGCATGACAAGAAGATGCTGGTTTTATCGACGATGATTGGGCTCGCATCCTTTCTCGCACTTATTGCTCTGGGAGCAACGGGATTGGTATCGTTAGGACCTTTCCCAATAATTGTCGCCGCGATCTTGTGCACTCTTTGGATCGGTCAGAACGGGGCGACCATGATGATCATCAATCGCAATGAAAAGCTTCATCAATTCCGAAATCCGACGTTAGAGACCTTCCTCAAAGCGCTTCAAGATGATCGCGAAAAAGAGAAAATTATGAAGATGTTCAGCAATCTTCCCGAAAAGCTCAAAAGACAGATTCAAGAAGCGATGAAGAATCATCAAAATGATATGAAAAGAGCCGCGCTCAGCGTTGCCAAGAAGGTTGAAGAGGCAAAAGCCAAGAGATTAGAATTGCTTCGCCAGGCGCTCACTCCCTATCTTGTCACGGAATCTGCGAGCTAGTACACTCTAGCTCGTGGAAACGCTGTTTGAGGATTTTCTCTTCTACATCGCCTCTGAAAAGGGGCTCTCTAAAAATACAGTAGAGGCTTACCGTCGTGATCTTTCTCGATTTCTTGCAACTGTATGCGATCATGGAGTGCAATCCCTTTCTGAAGTATCGGAAAGAGAAATCATTGCTTTTGGGCAGCGTCTGCGCCGAGAGAATCTCGCGTCGAGTTCGATCTACAGGGCGATGGTTGCACTCAAAAGTTTTTTCAGATTTCTCCGAAAAGAGCGGATGATCTCTTCGGATGAAACTCTCTATCTTGATACTCCGAAGATGTGGCAGCTCATTCCGGATGTCCTCACCGAAGAAGAGGTGGAAGCACTCCTGAGCGCACCCAATCCAAACTCTTTGCTCGGAGCTCGAGACAAAGCTGTTTTAGAGGTGCTCTATGCTTCGGGACTTCGCGTCTCCGAAGCGTGTAGCCTCAACCTGTCCGACCTTGGGGACGAGACACTTCGCGTCAAGGGAAAGGGAGGAAAAGAGCGGATTGTCCCGATTGCCAAAAGAGCTGTCGAATGGGTTGATCACTATCTGATTCATTACAGGGGAGAAGGAAGACAAGATGCACTCTTTGTTTCCTCAAGGGGGAAAAGGGTCGATCGCACTTGTATTTACAATCGGGTCAAATTCTATGCGGCCAAGGCCCAACTTACAAAAGAGATATCGCCTCACACACTGCGTCATAGCTTTGCAACTCATCTTCTTGAAAATGGGGCCGATCTGCGCGTGATTCAGGAGATGCTCGGTCATGCAAGTGTGAATACGACCGATCGATATACCCACATCAGCAAAAAACATCTCACCACTGCATTCGATCAGTTCCACCCTAAGCCCTAAGAGGAAAGATTTTCTCTGAAGCGCTTAGCTAAAAATTCGCGGAATTTTTCGATGTAGAGATAGGTAACGGGAGTCAAATAGAGGGTGAGAATTTGGGAAAAAATCAGTCCCCCAACAATCACCACTCCGAGAGGCCTTCGACTCTCTGCTGTCACTCCACCGACACCCACAGCAATGGGGACTGCTCCCATCAAGGCGGAAAAAGTTGTCATTAAGATGGGGCGGAAGCGTTTGAGACAAGCGTGATAGATCGCATCATGGGGTTCTCTGTTTTCTTTTTCGACAGACTCATTGGCAAAATCCACGAGGATGATTCCGTTTTTCATCACAATTCCGAGAAGCAGGACGATTCCGACAAAGGCATAGATGGAGAGACTGTAACCAAATAATAGTAGGCTGAGTAGACCTCCAAGGGCTGCGGGGGGCAGTGTTGACATCACGGTAACTGGATGAAAGAAGTTCTCATACAAAATCCCGAGGACGACATAGATGATGAAAATGGTGACGAAAAGGAGAAAATTCAGAGTTGCGAAGGATTGTTTGAAAATATTTGCCGCTCCCTCTACTTGGCCATAGACGGTGGAGGGAACGATTTTATCTGCAACTTTTTCGATAGTGGATATGGCTGTTCCCAGGGGCACCCCTTCGGCCAGATTGAAACTGAGTGTTGCAGAGGGGAGACCATTAATGTGATTGACGGAGAGTGGCCCTACAGACTCTTCCAGCTCTACAACTTCTGTAAAGGGAACGAGTTTCCCAGTAGAAGACCGAAGCCAAATCTGAGAGAGCATTTCAGGGTCTTTGTAAAATTTGGGAAGGGTCTCCATGATGACATAGTATTGATTGTCTGGCTCGTTGATCGGAGAGAGATTGATGTCGGCAAAGGCCAGTGAGAGAGCTGTTTCGATGTCGTAGGCCGTGAGATTGTATACCGAAGCTTTATCTCGATCGATTTTGATGTTGAGTTGGGGCTGTGAAATATCCATGTCGCTTGTGACGGTCGAAAGCTCCTTGATTCCTTTGAGTTTTCTTTGCAATTGCTCAGCTGTCTCGTAAAGGGTTTCCGAGGATAGAGAGGTGAGAGTGTATTGGAAAGCTGCTTTAGCCGCTTGTGCTCCCACCTGAAGATTGATGAGAGGAAGAGGTTTCATAAAGATTTGAGCCTCGACAACCTCTTTGAGAACTTCTTTGGTGAGCATCCTCGCCACATATTCTGTTGAGGGTCGTTTGTGGATGTCGGTGAGTCGAAAATAAAAAATGGCCTGGTTGCTCTGCTGAACAGCTCCCAACGAGACCATCATTTCGACGTAGGGGTTTTTGATTGCCACTTTTTCGACCGCTTCGGCAATCTGCTTTGTTTCATACGGGGAGGTGCCATCAGGCGCTTGAGCAAATCCTTGAATGAAGCCGATATCATCATTGGGGAGAAAGTCTTTGGGAAGAGCCATGAACAAATAGATCGTGGCTCCAAGGCTTGCCAAGCCACAGATGAAGACTGTTTTTTGGTGACGAAGACACCATTCAAGAGTGGGTTTATACACACCGAGGAGCTTCTGGTTGAACCAGGCAGAAAACATCTCAACTTTTGTCTTTTTTTGATCGAGCTTATACGAGGCGATGAACCGACTGCAGAGCATTGGGGTGAAGGTCAGAGAAACGATCCCCGATAAGAGAACAGCCCCGACAATGGTCATGGCAAATTCGTGCAAAAGGCGCCCAATGATTCCCCCCATGAAGATGAGAGGAATGAAAACAGTGCAAAGGCAAACTGTCATCGAAAGGATGGTGAAGCTGATTTGTCTAGAGCCATCAAGCGATCCTTGATAGGGTGTAGCTCCTTCTTCAACGTGACGGGCGATGTTTTCGAGAACGACAATCGCATCATCGACTAAAAATCCAATAGCCAAAGTGATGGCCATGAGAGAGAGGACATCGATGGTGAAATTGAGCAGATACATGAGGATAAAGGTCCCCAAAATGGATACGGGAATGGCCAAAGAAGGAATGACGGTATTCACCAACTTACCCAAATAGAGGAAAATGACCAGAACGACTAGGCAAAGAGCGAGAACCAGGGTCAGCTCCACATCAAAGATTGATTCCTCGATGTATTCCGACTGATCGTACATCCGGTTCACATGGATAGAGTCGGGAACTTCGGCGAGAAGGTTGGGGAGTTTTTTATTGACCCGATCGATTATGGCCAGAGTATTGGCTCCCGGTTGTTTTCGGATGGCTAAACCCACCATGGGTTCGCTCGTCTCTTTATTGATGTATTGAATGTAAAACTTGTCGTTCCATAGGCTATCAAAGGCATAGGCTACGTCTTCGACACGTGTGATTTGTCCATTGTCATTTTTGACAATCACAGAGCGATATCCTTCGGCTCGATCAATTTGTCCATCGCAGTTAATCGTAAATTCCTTCTGAGGCCCGTATAAAGTTCCCGTGGGAAGATAGACGTTTGCTGTTTGAATCGCTCTGCCAAATTCATTGAGCCCAATTTGTTTTGCCGCGAGTTTTTGTGGATCCACCTGAATGCGGACAGCATAGGGGGATCCAAAGACCTGAACTTCTGAAACACCTTCAGTGATATTGAGTCTTTCCCCAATCACGGTATGGGCATAGGTGTAAAGCTCTCCTTGAGTCAAAGTGTCGGAACTGACGGCAAAAAAGATGATGGGGGTCTCTGTTGGATCGCTTTTTTTGTAGGTCGGCATATAGGGCAAGTCTTGCGGCAGTTGCTGTTGGGCTGCATTGATTGCGGCTAGGACATCGGTCGATGCTGCGTCGATATTGCGATTCAGGTTGAACTGAAGCAAAATGGTTGCACTTCCCGTAATGCTGTTGGATGAGATCGTCTGAATTCCATCGATGGTGGTAAATTGCTCTTCGAGAGGAGTGACGACGTTGTTGGAGATCGTGATGGGATCGGCTCCAGGATAAGTAACGGTCACTTCAATTGTCGGAAAGTCAATATCGGGCAAGTCGCTGACGGAGAGTGAGCGATACGCGATCACTCCAAAAAAGAGAATGGTGAGAATGACCAAGGTGGTCATCACAGGGCGTTTGATGAAGGGTTCCGATAAGTTCATGACTCGCTTTTGGCTCCTTTGATTTCAACTTGTGTTCCATTGCCCAAATTAATTTGTCCCTTGGTCACGATGAGTTCACCGGGTTTTATTCCTTCTTCGATCACTGTCATATTGTTCATCCGCTGTCCCGTTTTGACAACCCGTAGCTCAGCCTTCATGTCTGAATGGATGACAAAGACATATTTTCCCTTTTGTCCAACAGAAATGGCCTCTGTAGGCACGAGAATGGCATTTTTCATCGCTTCTGTATAGAGGCGCACGTCGACAAACTCGCCGGGCCAGAGCATCTGCTCTTCATTTAGGAACACTCCTCTGAGCCAGATCGAGCCTGTCTGATCATCTACCATGTTGTCGATCAGATCGAGTGCTCCCTTATAGGGCTTGGAGTAGTCGCTTTCCAAAAAGGCGTGGACTTTGAGCGGTTTTTCACGATGAAGCTTCATAATGAGGGGAAGATCTCTTTGGGGCACGGAGAAATATGCGTATGTAGGGGTAATCTGATTGAGAATGATAAGGGGAGTATTTGCTGCATTTGCAATCAGATTCCCCACTTGAATTTGTAGTCTTCCTGTCACGGCATCGATGGGGGAATGAATATTGCAGTAACTGATATTGATCTTAGCCGCTTCAATATCAGCTTCACTTTGCTTCTTTTGAGCCTCATAAGTCATGACATTGGTGAGATACTGGTCATATTGGACTTGTGAGACAAAATCTTCTTCGGCTAGCTTTGTGTTGCGACCTACAACATCTTCAGCATAGCGCAAGCCCGCAAGGCTCTGAGCAAGTCCCGCTTCTGCTTTGTGGAGCTGAGCCACAAAGGGTCTGGAATCGATGGTGAAGAGGAGGTCTCCTTCTTTGACGGTCTGGCCCTCTGTGAAGTAGTAACCGGTCAGCTCTCCTTCGACCTGGGCTCTGACTTCGACCTGTACAAAAGGTTGCACGTTGCCGACATAGGATTTGTAAAGAGCGACGTCTTTCACAGTTGGTTTGACAACTTCGACTTGAAAGATGGGTTTTTTGACTCCCTCGTCTTTTTTGCTGCAGCCAATGAGAAAAAACAGAAGAACGAAGAGGGCTAGTCGCATCATAAGGCATCTCCAGTTTGGCAGGATAGGATTCCCGCGTTGTAAGTAAGAGTGGCAAGTGAATTAAACCACTGTTGAGTTGCGTCAGCTTGCTTGGCTCGTGCATCAAACAGCGATGCCTGGGCAGAAATGACATTGAGGATGGTGTTTACCCCTGCCTTGTATTGAGCGAGAGCTACCTCATACTCTTCTTTAGAAGCTTTGAGGTAGCGATTGGCAGCATGAAGGGTTTCGAGAGCTGCTTCAACATTGAAATGGGATTTTTTGAGATCTCGAATCACAGCCAATTCCTTTTCGCGGAGCTGCCCAGACGCTGCTTCGACCTTGGCCTTGGCTGCGCGGACAGAATTGCGGATATTGAAGCCAGTAAACAGAGGCATACTCACACTAAAAGTGCTCGTAAAGTCGTTGTTATCGTGAAAGCCTCCACTGAAATAGGTCCGCCCGAATTCTAAAGAATAGTCGAGGGTAGGAGCCCAGAGGCGTTTGGCAGCTTTGAGGCTCATTTCAGCTGATTCCATTTGAGCGCGTGTCGCGAGAAGGTCTGGGCGTGATTCCATCGCGATTTGGATAAATGAGTCTAGAGCAGGTAGCTCCATTTTATCTAAATCTACTATAGGAAGTTTCTCGAAGTGCACGGTTCTATTAGCCGGAAGGCCCATGGCATCGAGGACCGTTGCATATGCACTATTAACAATCGCGCTTTGTTCAGAGAGAACGATTTCTGCAAGGAGCACTCCACTGCGAGCTTGCAAAACATCAGAGATATTGTTCACCCCTTGAGAAAGACCTAGCTCAGCAGCGGCGAGTGTCTCTTGTGCATTGACGAGATCTGCTTCCTTGGCTTCCTGCAATTTAACCTCATACAGGTAGTGATAGTAGGCGAGGGTGACATTCTGAACAAGGAGTTGGATGGCATCATTGTGAGTGAAATCGGCATAATAAAGAGCATATCGGGCAGCTTCCGAAGTATAACGCCTTTGTCCAAAATCGAGAAGAGTCCACATCAAATGCGTTTGAGGTCCCCACTGAGACTGTGTGTTGATAATAAGACCTGCCATAGTGATATTCTGCTGCTGCTCGACTTGGTTCACGAGATAGGCTGTTCGATCTCTAGTGAAATAGAAATCAGCGGAGATTTTTGGGAAAAAAACACTTTGAGATTTGCCATATTGGGCTGCAGCTTCTCGTGCCCTACCCCAGCTGATTTGTGTTTGCGGGTTGTTGACAAGGGCAATATCGATTGCTTCTGCCAAAGAAAGGGGGTGCTTTTCGGGAGGAGGTTCGACACAGGTTTCGCATTCCTCCCAACAAGACAAAGCATCTGCTTCACAATCGGGAGTGTAGTACCAGCATGTATCTTTGGGGGCATAGGCAAACGGGTCGTAAACAGCTCGATTGACTGCACAACCTGCTAGCAGACAGATGAAAAAAGCTGAAAAAATAGTCTTCATCATCCCTTGGACTCCTATTCGAAGTATAGGAAAAGGGGGCTATATAACAAGCGAAATTTGAATCAAAAAAAGGGGGCATGAGAACCATGCCCCCTTTGTCAATTAGAGTTCGTCGTGGGCAAAAGAGGGAAGGTAGCTTTCTTCAAAAGAGACACGGCCGTAAAGAGCAGCCGTTACTTCATAAGCTGTAATGGCAGCAAATCCCAAAGAAGCGGAATAGAGACTCACTTTTGCAGTTGTGGATTCTGAATTCTTAGCCATCGAGAAGGTCTTCATTGCCAGACAGACACTTCCAAGTCCAGTCATCCATTTGCTGGCAAATTCGATGGGATTTTTTTGCATAGCTTTTGCTAGGATATCACCCGTTCCAAAATATTCAAGAGTTTGATTTAAATATGGGGTCATAACCTCCCCAACAGTTCTAAATGCTTCCATTATTTTCTCCTAGTTTATGTTTTGCGTATTTTCTTCAGAATGAGCTCATTGACGAGTTCAGGTGAAGCTTTTCCTTTGGTCTGTTTCATGACTTGGCCGACCAAAAAAGCCAATGCTTTAGTCCGTCCCGAGTGGTAATCGGCAATGGATTGTGGGTTGTCCTTCAGAACT
>Ga0307436_1001084_pt1 | contig 12399 bp, 12 predicted proteins | sample SalMarWE160440MG_FD_202513 | JGI IMG/M metagenome (GOLD analysis project Ga0307436, IMG submission 202513) | Salt marsh sediment microbial communities from the Plum Island Ecosystem LTER, Massachusetts, United States - WE1604-40 | ecosystem: Environmental > Aquatic > Marine > Intertidal zone >...
GTAGTTCTTGGCGCAACGGTTGTGATGTCCCGCCATGCATTGCTCGCAGCGGCCGCATGGCAAGATCCACCAGCTGGTCACGCGCGTGCCCATCGGCAGCTCGCATTCCGTCTCCGGCCCGAGCGCAGCAAGCTCGCCGCCGAAATCACCCCCGAGAATGTGTGGGAATTTGCCCTTGTTCGGCTTGTAGCGGCCGGCCCGCGCCATCAGATCATAGCCGTTGAGTGCGACGGCATGCACCTTGACGAGAGCCTCACCGCGCTGCGGCCCCGGCACCGGCATCTCCGCGGCATGCAGCACGTCCGGATCACCGTATTTTTCGAAGACGACAGCCTTCATCTTAGCTGGAATCAAAACAACCTCCGTGACGGTTTTCATTGTGAGATGCGGGCGCTGGATGGTACCCGGAAAGCGTGCATCGTGCGGGCCAGAGAATCTACACGGCAGCACCCGGGACTTTGCCATTGCGGGTACGGTGACTGATGTGCCGGCGTCAGGCTTGTCTACCGGTCAAGATTTTGTATACTAAAAAATTAGCCAGTTCAACGGGCGCCGCGCCGGGAGCGCTCAGAGGTTGTGGCGCATCCAACAAAGGAAGACCGACATGCACATGACGGTTCGACATTTTGTACGGTTCAGCATGATGGCCGTAAGCGCGCTCGTGCTTGGTTGCAGTGTCAGCCGGGCGGCGGACAAAATAACGTTTGTGACCGATTTTGGCTTCAATGGCCGGCACGCGTACTATTTTGTCGCCAAGGAGAAAGGTTACTACGCCAAGCACAATCTCGACGTGAATATTGTGCGCGGCAAGGGCTCGGCTGACGCGGTCAAGCAGGTTGCCGCCGGCAATGCTCAGTTGGGTTTTGCCGACGCGGCAGCGGTTATTCTGGGTCGCGGAAATGACGGCCTGCCGGTCAAGCTCGTTGCCATGATCTACGCCAGGGCGCCGCACGCAATCTATGTGCTCGCCGATTCCAGCATCAAAAAACCGAAAGATCTCGAGGGCAAGACGATTGCCGACACCGCGTTCAGCGCGATGCCCAAGCTGTTCAAGGCGTATGCGAAGGCGGCCCACATAGACGCCAGCAAAGTGAAATGGGTGGTGGCAACCAGCACTGCCCTGCCCGGGTTACTGAGCACCGGCCGGGTCGATGGCATTGGACAGTACGTCGTCGGCGAACCGCTTCTGGCCAAGGCCGCTGCACCGAAGAAGATTCGCGCCCTCTCATATGCGGACGCCGGTCTTAACATCTACAGCAATGGCATCATTGCCAGCGATGACACGATAAAAACTCACCCGAAAATGGTAAGCGAGTTTGTCGCCGCGACCCTCGAAGGCCTGAAGTATGCCATCGCCCACCCCGAGGAAGCCGGGCAAATAATGAATAAATATCATCACGAAGTGACCCCCGAAATTGCGACGGCCGAAACCAAGATCGTTGGCACCTTGATCAACCAGGCGGGAGAGCCGCTCGGCTATCTCGACCCAAAGAAGGTGCAGGCGACGGTCGATGTGGTCGCGGGTGCGTTCACGATGAAGCACCCGGTCAAGGCCGAGGACGTGTTCGCGCCCGGATTCGTAAAGAAATAAGCCGGTGGACGCGCTGGAATCGCTTTCCGGCGCGACCGCTCTCCCGCAATCGCCGAGACATTGGTTCGGCGCGGCGCTGCTTTGGGGAATGCGGCGATCCGTCAAGGCCGCCCGCATTGACCTTGGCGTGCGCCGGGTCAAATCTATCGGCGGATTTCGGCCTTGCGGAAAAGGTGGTCATGCTCGATTTCTTGCCGCACATGATGGGGCGGATTAGATGAGCCCCGTAGAGTCGATGGCGCCAGAACGTACCGGGCGTCAGTCCGCAACAACCGGCACGGTGAATGACTCGGGCGCCTGCAAGATCCGCGTCGAAAGCCTGTTCAAGACATATACCTCAAGGACCGGCCGCATTGCGGCGCTTGAAAGCATCGACCTCACGATCGCCGACAACGAGTTCATCGCGCTCGTGGGCCCGTCCGGATGTGGAAAGTCAACGCTGCTGAAGATCGTCGGCGGGCTCATCAGGCCATCGCGCGGCGCCTTGTATATCAACGGCGAGCGTCGCCACGAGCCGAGCCGTGAGGTCGGAATCGTTTTCCAGGAAGCCGTGCTGCTGCAGTGGCGCACGGTGCTCGACAACGTGCTTTTACCCGTCGAGATCCTGGGGCTCGATCGGGCCGCATCGCGTCAGCGCGCCATGCATCTTCTCGAACTGGTGGGGCTCGGCGGCTTCGAAACGCGCTTTCCGCGCGAACTCTCGGGCGGCATGCAGCAACGCGTTTCGATTTGCCGCGCGCTCATTCACAATCCCTCGGTGCTGCTCATGGACGAGCCGTTTGCGGCGCTTGATGCCATGACGCGCGAGGAACTCGGCTTGGAGCTGCTGCGGATCTGGGACACGGATAAGAAGACGGTAATTTTTGTGACCCACAATATTTCGGAAGCCATCCTGTTGTCTGATCGTGTGGTCGCCATGTCGCCGCGTCCCGGCAGGATCGCCAAGGTCGTGAAGGTCGAGCTGCCGCGCCCCCGGGTGCTCGACATGGAATTCACGCCTGAATTCAAATCCTATTCCGACGAGATTCGCGAAGTGATCTATCGCGGGCCGGGAGCTCACTAGCCATGGCAATCGAAGAGATCGTGCAAACCGAAGACGAAGATATTGAAAAGGCTCAGTCGTCGCTGCAATCGATACTGGGGGCGACGCTGACTTTTATCATACTCGTGGTCCTTTGGGAAATTCTGGTCCGCTGGTTCAACGTTCCCGGATGGTTGCTGCCGTCACCGAGCTCCATCGGCGAATCGATGTTTCAATGGCGCGGAGACCTCGTCGTCAACACCATGGTCACGCTTTACGAGACGCTAGTCGGCTACGCTTTGGCGATCGTCATCAGCATTCCACTCGCCGTTGCGGTCGTCTATTCGCCGCTGTTGCAGAATACGATCTATCCAATCCTGCTCGCCTTTCAGTCGATGCCGAAAGTCGCCATTGCGCCGCTGCTGGTGCTGTGGATGGGGTTCGGGGCGCTGCCGAAGATTGCGGTGGTCTTTCTGGTCTGTTTCTTCCCCATTGTCGTCGCCACCGCATCCGGCCTGACCTCGGTCTCCCCCTCGCTCATGGACCTCATCCGATCGCTGTCGGCGAATTCGCTACAGACCTTCGTGAAAATCCGCTTTCCAACGGCCATGCCCCACATTTTCGTCGGTCTCAAGATTGCCATTACCTTCGCCGTCATCGGCGCGGTCATCGGTGAATTCGTCGGCTCCGACCAGGGTCTCGGCTATCTGATCCTGGTATCAACCTCCCAGTCCAAAACGCCGCTGGCCTTCGGCGCGCTCGTCATCCTGACCATCATGAGCATCATCCTGTATTATGGCATCGAGTTTATTGAGCAGTGGGTCGTTCCATGGGCGCCGAAAAACTGATATTCACGAATCAACATCTTGATTTGCGGGCGGACGGCGCGATTTTGCCGACCCCCTGCGGGCAACGCGACGGACCAATCCTTAGCTGAAAGCATGATGAAATGGGATCGCTCGCAAATGGGGCCAGGCACGCGCGCATCGGAACGCGCAAATCTACGGCGCGCCCGATTCGGCAAGGCAAGAGAACGCCGTCCCTGTCGCCGTTTCCAAAGCGCCTGGCGCGGGGCAAGGACGAGCCGCTTGGCGATTTTGCCTACCGCGTCTTGCGCGACGCCATTCGCTCCGGAAAGATCGTTCCGCGCGAGCATCTGCGCGAAGCCGACGTGGCGCAATGGCTGAATATCAGCCGGACACCCGTGCGCGAGGCATTCCATCGCTTGATTTCAGAGAGCCTGTTGACCAACGGCCCCTGGAACGGCGTCATGGTCGCCGATCTCGACGTCCAGCAGCTTACCGAGCTTTACGCCGTCCGCGAATCGCTGGAGGGAACCGCGGCTTATCTTGCGGCGCTCCATGCAACCAACACCGAACTGGACAAGATGAGCAAAATTGTCACGCTGGAAGCCAAGGAAAAGCGGCCGGAGAAATGCGTCACGATCAACCGCGATCTTCACCAGACCATCTATCAAGCCGCCCATAATCGATATCTCTTGCAATCGTTAAATACGGTTATCGACGCTTTGGGCCTACTGCATCATTCGACATTCGTGCTACCCGGAAGCATCGAGCTGGCGCACCGGGAGCACGTGCAGATCATCTCGGCGATCCGCAACGGCAAGCCGGAAGAGGCCACAGAGTTGGCGCGCCAACACGTTCGCCATTCTTTCGAGATGCGGTTGCGGCTGCATAATCATAGATCGGCGGCCGCGGCTGGCGCGATGACCGGCGTGCGACCCTGAAGGAACTAGCGGCTCACGGCCAGTGCCATGTCAACCCTGAAATAACGTAGTCTGGCAAGGGAATCGAATGAAGAATGCAGTCGGTGCTCACTGACAGAGCAACGGCTCCGATCAGCGACAGAACAGTTCCCCAGATGACCCTGCCGCCGAACACCTCGTGCTGCGGGTTGATGATCCGGCCGAAATAGAGGCGAAAAACCAGCGACAACCGTTGGATCGGTGAAACCACGCTCACCGGCGCGATGGCGAGCGCCATGTAGCGGAACATCTGCGAGACTCCGACGGCGATCCCCGACAGGACGAACCATTTCGATGAGGTGGTATCGATTGATGTAAGGCTTCGCCACTGCCCGCCTAGCAGCAGCGTCAGCGCAACCGCCACCGTCGCCGCCGCATAGGACACAAAGCCTCCGTCGATGCCGGCGGCGATGCTTTTGGTGCTAAGGGCCATCCTGATCAGAATCGGACTAATGCCGAATCCAATCGTCGACAGCAACGCATAGATATAGCCCTCGGCATATTCCGGATTGAATGCGCCATCGGCGGCGCTTGATCCGGCCGATAGCGGAGCGGGCTCCTTGCGATCCGGCTTCAGCGTCAAGGCGGGACCCAAAAAGACCAGGACGATGCCCAGGATCCGCAATGATGTCAGGCTCTCGCCAAGCCATACCAGGGCAAGAACCAGGCTGATTACCAGACTGAACTGCTGGACCGGCCCAACCAGATTGGCGCCGATCGCCTTGGTCGCACGGTAATTGCAGTACCGCGCCCAGGTGAAATGGATAATGCCAGCAAGCGCGAGCAGGCCGATGCTTCGCCAGGAAAATCCGGCAAGCAAGCGGAAGCCGCCGGTCATTAGCATGGCCAGGATGAAGATGGGCAGCGCCACCGGCAAGCTAATCGCGACGGCCTGCAGCACCGTGCCGGTCAGCACGCCCCGGCGAACGCTCGCATTGGCATAGGCGAAGGTGATCGCCGAACACAGCGCCAGCAGGCCACCGAACATCTTTCACTCCAACTATGGATAGCAGCGGCATAGATCGGTGGGCCTGGCTGGGGCGGGAGGATTCCGAGCTGGCTTGACGGCCCATACAACGTATTGAAATCACACGCAGTCTCGCTGCGGCGACTTTCTGTGTAGCAGCCGTGTGCAACAGCGGCAAGGCACGATTTCACACCGGTGCGGCGGGCTGCGCGCAGCTGGCACGCGCAGCAGCAAAATGCAGCGAACCAAAAACAGTTTTCAGCGCGATCGACCCCGCGCATCCCGTCGGCGCAACGGCGTTCGCTGTCGTCAATAGAAGAGCAAGTGTCACATTGGCCGGCGATTGCATGTTCGTGCCCCGACTATCTGACCGATTAAATCATGGCTGTATAGCGGTCCGAGTTCCCGAGTTCTTCCAATCCCAAGCCATAGAAGATCTCGATGTCGAATCGCGAAGACAGCGTCAGCCTGCAATGATGGCTTCGCCACATTCGCTACATCGGGGGCGCAAAGGTCACCGAGTTGTCACGGAGCCAGACTCGCCAATCTAGTCGGAATTCGTGTGGCCCGAGGGCCGCTCCAACCTAGTGCAGGGCGCAGCAAGTCTAGCGTGATGAATTTCTGAAGCGGACAAGCTGCCAGAATGGTGCAGGGCAATCGATCCTTTTGCCCGTGGTCCGATTCCGGCTTCGGTGTCGTTAGATGAACTAACGACGTTGTGCAACGTGATCCGGTCGGTCTATAAATTGCCGATGCTCCCACGCGACAATGCGTTCTGGCGATTCTCGCTTGCGGTGTATGGCGCGCCTGGCGTTGCCGACGAATGTCTGGCGTTGCAGGAGCGTTATGGCGTCGACGTCAATGTGCTTTTGTTCTCCGCCTGGATCGGCAGCGAGCGGCAAATCCAACTGACGCCAGGGGATATCGAAGTCATCGCTGCCGTGGTGAAGCCGTGGCACGAGGGCGCCGTCAAGCCGCTGCGTTCGGTGCGGCGGTACATGAAGAGCCTTTCGCAAGGCAATATTAACGAACTGCGCGCGCGCGTGAAGGACGCCGAGCTCGCGGCTGAGCAGGTTGAGCAGGCCATGCTTTATGCCTATGCTGAAGAACGATGGGCGGGCGCCGGCAACGAGTCGTCATCCCGCGCCGTCGCGCGCAATCTGGAGACTTTTCTGAGCGCGCAGGGGCTCCAGCGGCGGCCGGGCGAGGAGCCGACAGTGCGATGCTTGTGCGAAGCGGTATCCGCGCGCGAAGCGCGTGCGCATAAGAAATAGACTTCGTTCTTGCCAATGCCGCAGTTGCGCGAAGCCGCATCGCGGCGCGCCGAAGGCGCGGGGCTTGACCGTGAAGTCGCGGACCGAGCAGATCATCGAATTGCCGCAAGCGTTGAGAACAAACTGGTCTGCGCGCGACCTTGGCATTGGCCGCTCTGGTGACGGCAACCGTCCCCGCCACCGCGTGTCTTGCCGGGAGATCTGAAAAGTGCGAATATTTATGTTAAATGGGAAAACATATGGGAATCTCGGTCAAGATATTCGTTCGCTGACAACTATCTCCAAGACCACACTGCACGGGTTTAGTTTCTCGATGTTCAAATTGGCCGCCTTCTTTCGACCGCATCGGTTCCAGCCGTGGGTGACAGAACAGGAGGAGCCGACACTCGCCGAACCAGTTTCCCAGCTATGCACCGAAGCGCAATTGGGCGAACCGGTGTATAGCTATTGGTGCGGGATGATCCGGGAATCCCCCCGCAAGCATCGCAAGCAATGGGAGTTTTGCTATATCCTTCAGGCGCTATACCGCGCCGGCGTGATGCGGGTCGGTGCGCGCGGCCTGGGCTTTGGTGTCGGCCGCGAGCCTTTGGCAGCGGTCCTAGCGGAACGTGGCTGCCATGTAGTCGCAACCGATATGGACCCCAAACTGGCCGCCCAGGCAGGCTGGACCGATACCAATCAATATGCTGCGGAATCCGCGCAGTTGAATGACCGCGGCATTTGCCAGCCCGATCTTTTCGTTGAGCGGGTGCAATTCCGCGTGGTTGACATGACACGGGTGCCTAACGACTTGACCGGATTTGATTTTGTCTGGTCGTCATGCTCGTTGGAGCATCTCGGCAGTCTCGAAGCGGGAATCGATTTCATCTGGCACAGTCTCGAATGCCTGCGGCCGGGCGGAATTGCCGTCCAGGACCGCCGCGCGGTATCGTGCTCGATATGGATTCGAGCGTCAGCCCGAATGGCGACCAGGAGATGAGCGTCTGGAACGGTCATTACCAATGCACCTGCTATCATTCGCTGTTCGTGTTCAACCAGTTTGGTGACTTGGAGCGCTGCGTTCTGCGCCCTGGCAATGTGCACAGCGCCGATGGGTGGGAGGGCGCGCTCATGCCAGTCATCGTCCAGTATCGCGGCAAAGTCTTGCGCATCTATTTCCGGGCCGATGCAGCTTTCGCCATACCGGGCCTCTATGAGTGCCTGGAAGCCGAGCGGATCAAGTATGCAATCCGTCTACCCGCCAATCAGGTCCTGCAGAACAGGATCGTCTATCTGCTCAAGCGCCCGGTCGGACGGCCGCCCAACGAAGTCCGGTACTACGCGAGCTTCTCCTATCAGGCGGCGAGCTGGAACAAACCGCGCCGGGTGATCGCCAAGGTCGAGTGGCATCCGGGTGAGCTTTATCCCCGGGTCGACTTCATCGTGACCAACATGAGCCGCCCGGCCGAGCGGGTGGTTGTCGCTTTCTACAACAAGCGCGGCACGGCCGAGCAGTGGATAAAGGAAGGCAAGGACGCGATCAAGTGGACGCGACTGTCATGCCGGATGTTCGCCACCAACGCGGTGCGTCTGCAGCTTCATGCGCTCGCCTACAATCTCGGTAATTTCCTGCGCACGCTGGCGACGCCCGAGCCGATCAAGGACTGGTCGCTGACGAGCCTGAAGGAGAAGCTGATCAAGATCGGCGCCAAGGTCATCAGCCATGGCCGCACCGTTGCCTTCCAGATGGCCGAGGTCGCCATTCCCCGGCACATGTTCCAGGAGATATTGCGGCTGATTGCGGAACTGCGGCCGAAGCCGCCGCCAGTACCAGCATGACGCTATCGCTGGTCATGCTTTCAGAGGCACCCGACCGGAGGACTGCGTTCAGATGCCAAGCAAAACCCGACACTTCTGGCCCAAGACTACTCCTTCGGGCTTGGATTGCAGGCAACTCGCCACCAACACGGGCGTTCCTTCCGGGAAGCCCGGAAAATCGCTACCATCCGCCACAACGTCGGGCTTCATCTGGAGAATCCCGGCTTACCCTCACTGGGCCCGATTGAAAACGAAATTCGCGATGTTTATAAATAGGTTAAACTCGAGAAAATAATCAACATTAACCAATTTCGTGGCGCTATTTCATGCGGCGCAGGAGGGAAGATGATCGAGCGTTTCGCCAGGCAGTTAATGCACCGCATAATGCCGCGTGGCCCTATCTATCTCGGCAGTCACCGAGCGCTGGTCCAGTCCATCTTCGGCCCTAGCTTCTATGTCGACACCCGCGACCGCAGCGTGGGATATGCCCTGCTGACCAGCGGCCATTGGGAGTTCGACCTGACGCAGCTGCTGCGTAAAATCGTCAGGCGCGGTGCAGTCGTGGTCGACGTCGGCGCTAATCTCGGCTGGCACACGGTTATGGTGGCATTTTGCGTCGGCCCAACTGGGCGTGTCATCGCCTTCGAGGCGAACCCGGATATGACCGCACTCCTCGGTCGCAATGTGCAGATCAACAACGTCACCGAGCGCGTGGAAATTGTCCAGAAGGCAGTCTATTCCCACACCGGAACGCTGCAATTTCAGGTCTACGGTGAGCTGATGGGCGGGTCGAGTGTTTATGGGAATATCGGCAACGCAACTCATTTCCATGACACCATCCGGGCCATTGAAGTGTCCAGCATCCGTCTCGATGACCAGTTCCCGCCCGGAAGCAAAGTCGACCTCATCCATGCCGACGTGGAGGGCGCCGAACCGCATGTGGTGCGAGGGGCACGGCGGCTGATTGGCGACAACCCAGACATTGCGCTGCTGCTCGAATATTCGCCAATCATGCTCGCGGGTTCGGGCATTTCGGTCCGCGAATTCAATGACGAACTGCAGCAGCTCGGATTTCGACCATACCAGCTCAAGGCGGGCGGCCAGGTGGCACTGACCACGTTCGAAGCGCTGGAGACGGGAGGCCATTGCGACATCCTGCTGCGGCGTTGATCACGGCCGACAACATGCGTGCTAAATGGAATTACAGAGGCAATTTAAGTCGATCGAAGATGTCGATGCCAATTCGCCAGATTTACAGCGCGGCTGAGTTTTCGACTTTTTCAAGAGAACCGGCCCATCTCTGCAGTTCGCCGCGCTGCAGCGGGATGTCGGCAATGCGGGGATGAGCGGCCCTAACGCGGACATCGCTCAGTTGCTCGATTTTGTTGTCGACGATCTTGCATGCTTCGGTGAAAGCCTCGGCAGGAGTTGCGAACGGCGTCCTTGCCGTAAGCCGCAGCCCGTCTTCATCGTATACCCGACAATTGCGCGCCTCCTCTTTGTCCTATAGCTTTTCTGCTCCTCTCTTTTCAACGGACGTTCCATGGACGCGACCGCCAAAACAACAACACCGATCGAGTCGAACGGCGCGAGCGCCATTTCCTTCTTTTTTCAGGAGCGCGCCAAAGACGCTCTCCGGACCAAGGACGGCGTTTCGCTGGTTTGAAACAAGTCTGGCAGTCTTTCAAGCGCCGAACCGAAGGAAGGCAATCAAATGAAAACAAAGATCCGGACAAAGGCGTCAAAGGCGCTGATCAAGACGTTGTTGAGATTCGCCGGGTCGGATGCGACGGCCCTGGTCAAGGCGTTATCAGAATTCGCTCAGTCACAACAGCGTTTGGCCTCGAACATTGCAATTCTGCTCGAAGAGACGAGCTTCTTGCGCGGACGACTCTCGACCTACCTCGGAAATGGCCGCGCAATTACCTACCTAGATGACGAAACACCCATCTATGTAAATTCAAACGACTTTGGCCCGCCCGCCAATTTCATCAATGGCGGCGTGTATGAGCAGGACAACCTGGATGTCCTCTTGAGTTTCTTGAGGGACGACACGGTCTTTCTTGATATCGGCGCCAACCTCGGCTTTTTTTCGCTCAAATTGGGATCACGAATTCACAAATTCGGCCAAATACACGCTTTTGAACCTCATCCGGAATTGGCCACGTTGCTCTGTGCAAGCGCCTATCTCAACGGTCTCGGGAATCTGCAAGGCGAAGGGAAACCCATTACGGTCCACCAACTTGCGCTCGGCGACGCGAATGAGGAAGCGCGCTTCGGCTTCCCGCGCGACCATCTGGGCGGCGGATCGCAAATTGCGGGTGACAATTGCGAACCTGGAACGATATCAGCTTCCATCCGTAGGCTCGATGATTTGTTTCCCGAGAATTTCGTATTCGACCTGGCCAAAATCGACGTTGAGGGGAACGAACTCCACGTCATTAGGGGCATGAGAAACGCGATTGCTCGCTCGCCTCGACCCAAGATCTTATTCGAGAAGTTGGGGACCGACCGCGGGAACGAACACGAGATAGAAAACGAGCTGAATGAACTCGACTTACGAATCTATAGCGTTCTCGCAGGTGCAAAGCTGCAGGAAGTCGCCCGCGGACAACTTAAGTCGTGTGACGGATATTTTCTCGCGTGTCATGCAGATGCACTCGAAGGCAAGCTAGATAGAGCCTTTTTCAAGATATATCCGAGCCAATTCTTCGTGCCGACGACTTCGAATGCGAAAATTGAGGCGGGTAGGCTCACGTTAAATGCTTCGGACGCCTCGCTCCTCTTCTACGGTCCCTACTGGCAACTCCGACGCGGGGCATATCGTGTAAAGTTGGATGGAGACCTGTCGGGAGCATTGAAGCTGAACGTGACTGAGAGGTTCGGCCACGTGCAGCAATCCGTAGAAATCAGTGAGGGACAGGACGCTTTCGACCTCGTCGTTCCTCGCGATCTAATAAAGTTCGAATGTGTGGCGTATTCCGATCGAACGAGAACAGCAATCGACCTTCGATCGATCACATTTCACAGAAGAGATTAAGAGTGGCAGGGGTTTCGGGCTCAAGCTGGCTCTTTTACTTGAATGACAAGGTCAAATCGGAACGAACGAGGTGGGACGAAAAGGCTTTGGCCGCCTTATAGGAGTGACAATCACCTCAAGCTCCAACTCGGCGCCTATGTCACGACGTCGATCGGCTTAGTCATCGAGAAAGCTGGATAGGCCCTCCGAACTCGCGCCAGCTCTGCGGGTCGATGATGTCGCATTGGCCAAATGGGCTCGGTACGCTTCAGCTGTGACAGCAATGGCGGCTCGGCCGCTTATGCAAAATCGGTGTTGATCTAGTTGCGTATCGCCGTTCACTTGTGCGGCGAGGCGCACCCCACAGCGGCTTTTCTTTGCTGATCCGCAGGATGAGGTCACGCACACCCCGATCGATCTTCGGCCGCCCTGCCCTATTCCGAGATTTCCACCGCCAGAAGGCCTGAAAGCCCGCGCGATGCCACCGGAGGATCGTCTCTGGCTTCACCACAAGAGTCAAAACGAGCAGACCGGGATAAATTTGAGCCATCCAAACCAGCAAGGCTCGGTCGCTACCGCACAATCGGGGCCGAGGCAGCCCTCGTCGGAATGCAATATTGAGCTGATGGAGCAGATACAGGTTCTCAGCCTGAATCCGGCGCCGCGACTTGAGCAGATCGCAAACGAACATTCTGAGTGCTTGAAGAACGGCAATCATCACATTTGGATGATGCACGATTCTCAGTCATTGGATCAATCAGGCACGAGATTTTCGGAAGGGACAGGTTAAATGGTCACTTTGATGAATAAAGACCCGCGCCTTTTTTTGCGTTTATCGCAGCGACATTGTACCCAGCCCCCGAGTATGGCCCGGCATCATGGAAAGAGGCTGGCGAGAATGACGCCAGCCCCACGCTTTATTTCAGCGCCGTTTTACCGAGACAGGTCGCGCAGGATCACTCCCG
>Ga0307436_1001086_pt1 | contig 12380 bp, 14 predicted proteins | sample SalMarWE160440MG_FD_202513 | JGI IMG/M metagenome (GOLD analysis project Ga0307436, IMG submission 202513) | Salt marsh sediment microbial communities from the Plum Island Ecosystem LTER, Massachusetts, United States - WE1604-40 | ecosystem: Environmental > Aquatic > Marine > Intertidal zone >...
GACGCGCTGGCTGGGACTGGGGGCAATTGCCGTTGTTTTTCTTGTCGTGGGCGTGGTTCAGCTGAGAGAGCGGTTGCCGCTCCTCGCCGAGTCCGGGCTCGCGCAAGCCCTTCGCCAGAGCGCCTGGGAACAGGCGCTTGCCGGCCAAACGCAAACCGAACACTGGCCTTGGGAAGACGTGTCCACGAACATGTCACCTGTGCCGACGGCCAAGGTGCGCCGGCTCGGCCTCAGCGCTGCCGTGCTCAGCCGCGCCAAAAAAGCATCGAAATCGGCGTCGGTCGAATCGCGCCAGCCAGCGCACGCGGAAGCTGGTGACGTGGCGATCAGCGACGTGACCATCGGCGACAGCATCACCTTCACTGCGGCCGACGGCGCAACCTGCGTCTATCGGATTACCGGGCGCCGTGTGGTCGATCCGCACCTCGTGGATGGCGAGGCGGAGCGTGCCGACGGTAGGACCTCGCCGTTCACCTGCAGCCCGCTCAATCGCCTCATCATGCAGGCGACCCAAGCCAAGCCGCCGGTTGCACCGCGAGCCGCCGGCGACCAGCAGAAACTTTAGGCCGCAATTTTCTGAGAGCAGGCTTTGCCTTTATTTGCGCCGTGGTGGTGGTGGCGTGTTAGTCGTTGGCGCAGCCTGCGCAGCAGGCGCCTGCGCCGGACTGCGCGGCACTGCCGTCTCACCAGGGACGGCTTCCGGCACAGTTGTGCCTTCAGGCGCGGCCTGTGGCGCCACGATGACCGGCTGGGGGATCGCATTGCGGTCCGCCTCTACCCACTGCCTGAGCTTGTCGAGACCAACAGCGTACTCCGCCCCGATGAAGCCGTCGAGCATCAGGGCCTTCCACCGTTTGAGTGGGCTCGATCCGCTGTCGTAGCCGAAAGTCCATGTGACCTTGCTGCCGGCGCCGGAGGGCGCAAGCGTATAGGTGCTCGTGCCCGAGACCCCGTTGTAATCAGCGGTGAGGTCCATGCTGTGCGGTGGATTCGTCTTGACGATCTCCATGCTGCCGGTGCCGACTGACGGCTCTTCGCTCGCCCACGCAATCTCGGCGCCCTTGCCGTCCGGTGGGCCCGAGAAGGTCACCTTCAAATTGGGGTCGCGGGCGGCCCAAGGCGACCATTTCGGGAAATGCCGGAGATCATTGAGGTAGGGGTATATCACGTGCTCCGGCGCGTTGATCACCACGGACCGCTGCACGGTGACATGCGCCGGAAGTCCCAGGGCGACCCCCGCCAGGATGAGAACGAGCGCACCAAGTCCAAGGATTAGCCGCACCAATGGCCCCATCACATCCGTCTCCTTATCCTCGGCTTCGAGCCCCGAAAACAGCCGTTTATACGGAACCAGCAGTCCAATCGCGCTCGCATTTTCACAGAAAACGATTACAGTCCGCTCGTCAACAGAGGGAGGCTGAGGGATGAGTCTGTCACCACCGACAACAGTCGTCTTCGTGGTTTCGATTGTTCTGGCCGCGCTGGCCATCATCGGCGTGTTCGTGCCAATTGCGTTTATCACCGCGCACGCATTCTGGGTCCTCGTGGTCGCGTATGTAATCCTCGCCTGCGGTAACATTTTCAGGGGCTTCTAGCCTTGCATGGCCTCCGGGCGGGCGTCATACCCTTTCCGGAGGCCATTCCCTAGCCCGGTCGGGGTAAATCCTCGAACACATCGTTGGCACGAATCTACCGGCGTTCCGCCTTTGACGGTCACTCGGATCGGCAAGTGCGTGCGTTGCAGTGGAAGGTGTCGAGAAAGCCAAAAAGAAGGGCCGGCGGGAGCCGGCCCTTCTGTCTATTTAGTCGTCGTCATCTCTCGCCCATGACGGCCGGTAAGGCTGCGGGCTCGGTGTCGAGCTCGGCATCGATGGGCGCGGCGTACCAAAGCCGGGAGAACCGCCCATCGGACTTGCCGGGCGAGGAGCCATGCCGCCCGATGGCGGAGCCATCGGCCGCGGTGCAGGCTGAGGCGTCGGCGGCGTCGGCCTCACCGGCGCGGCCATAGGCCTTGGCGCTGGCGCGGCTGGCTTCGGTTTAGCGACGGCGGCCGGCTTCGGCATTGCCGCCGGCTTACGCTTCGCGGCCGTCTTACGCTTTGCCGCTGCGGACTTGGCTGCCGGCTTACGAGCCGGCGCCCTTCGCGCAGATTTCTTTGCCGCCGACTTCCGAGCACCCTTCCGCGCGCCGGACTTGCGGGCGGTCGACCGGCGAGCCGTGCTCTTACGCGCGGCAGGCCTCTTGGCCGAGCGACGCGCGGTCTTGCGTGCCGTGCTCCGCCTTGCCGTCGAGCGACGTGCTGCCGGGCGCTTTGCGGACTTCCGCGCCGTCTTACGAGCGGTCTTCCGCGCTGGCCGTCTAGCAGTCTTCCGCGCCGCCTTGCGAGCGGTCTTCCGCGCTGGCCGTCTAGCTGTCTTCCGCGCCGCCTTGCGAGCGGTCTTCCGCGCTGCCGGACGCCTTGCGGTCTTCCGCGCCGTCTTGCGCGCAGTCTTCCGCGCGGTGCGCCGTGCCGGCCTGCGGGCCGCGGTTTTACGCGCAGTCTTCCGCTTAGCGGCCGCGCTGCGGCGCGCCGGGCTCTTGCGCGCAGTTGTCTTCTTCCTACTCGTCGTGCGTTTCTTCCCAGTAGTTCTCGTAGCCATAGGTTTCGCTCCGATTCCTGTTTTGTGATGTCGCTATCTACCCGTTCAACAAGACGCGTACATCGAATAACGCTTCACTTGGTCCAGGCTTGCCGTCCCACATGGCAAGTCAATTATTTTTTTTCAGTATATGCTCTTTGCACCAGAAAATGGCAATTTGGCGAGCGCTCTTCGCTGAACTTCAACAACCAATTCTTTCCAAACGCACCATCGTGTGCCGAAAATTGTGCATCGCCCGCGCAAAATGATTCGTTTTGTTAAACAACGCGCGGTGCCTTAGCGGTCGCACGATGTCCGGAGACACTCGGCGATACGCTGTTCGGCAGTGCACACACGAAGAAGAAGAGACGAGATGTGATCGGCGATTGCGCTCAAGGAGACATCCACGTCGATGTTATTTGCTTGAGTGCATCGTCGAATGGAGCCGCCGAGATATGTGGATCGCCCGTAAACGGGAAGTCGAAGGCAAGGCCGAGCAAGAGCGACAGCGCCACCAGCGCTGCCAGCGACGCGGTCATCAAGATCTGCGCTGTCAAATTCGACGCCGCGAAAAAGGCGGGATAGCCGAGGGTGATACCGCCGCCGACGATCAGCACAAACCAGAGTATACCCGGCACCGAGCCATTCGCGCTGTCCAGCCGCTCGTTGCGGTTGTCAGTGATGAACGTCAGCAGCTGGAGCGCATGCTGGTAGATAGCGAGCTGGCGATCGTCACGCGGGTGCACGTCAAAGATCACCCTGCTGAGCCTGTCGAGATCCTTGGAAACCACATCGCTCGGCTTGCCGACCGCCATGGCGTCCCACGAGTTCTGACGCACGTCCTGGATATATGCGATGATACTCTTTTGGATGTCAGCGCGGCTCTCTTCGGGTAAAGCAAAGGCCACCCGATAAAGATCGACAGTTGCTTTCGCCTCATCCCGTACCGCGTTCTCCGTGTCGCTATAGTTCTCCCAAACCGCGACGACCACGAAGGCTAGCATCACAGCATAGAACACGCCGACCACCGCAAACTTGAAGCCCGCGATCTCGTTGTTGAGGCTCAGACGGCTGACGCCATAGACGTAGCGGCTGAGCAGCATCAGTCCCACCGTGTAGATTTCCGCGATGATCAGCATGATGAGGCCGACCACCCATAGCGGCATATCGTGGGTGAGGACTTGCAAGGAGAAATCGGAAATTTCGGCTGACATGGCCTTCTCCCGCTCAACAGGGACGGCTTCCCGATAGGAACGCCTCGTGCGGTCCGCTATTTTCTTCAGAGAATAGGTTGATTCGGGGCAAGCAAGCCCATGGTCAAAAAAGGCGCGAGCGCAAACGAAACCCCTGCCCCGCAGGAGGGCCTCACCCGGGAGGAAACCCGCTCGGTCAAGGAGCGCAAACGCCTGCGCGCCGCCGTGGTTTACGAGATCATCCGTCTCGAAGGCGAAGCCGAGCTCGCCCGGGGCTTCCCAGCGCTCTGGTGGTCGGCGCTTGCCGCCGGCATCTCCATCGGCTTTTCGGTGCTTTCGCAGGCCATGTTGTCCGCCTCTCTCGACGGCGTGCCAGGTGGGAGCGTGATAGCCGACCTTGGCTACAGCGTTGGCTTCCTGATCGTCATTCTCGGTCGCCAGCAGCTCTTCACCGAAAACACGCTGACCGCGGTGCTGCCTATCATGGTCCGCAAGGACTGGAGCGGCATCTGGGACGTGTTGCGTCTTTGGGGCATCGTGCTCGCCGCCAATCTCGTCGGCTGCTTCCTGTTCGCCGCTTTCCTAGCCTTTTCCGGCGCCCTCAGCGCCGAGATGACGGCCGCGGTGACGAACATCGGCCGCGAATTGATGGCCAACACCCCGTTGGAGATGTTCGTCAAAGGTATTGTCGCAGGCTGGCTGATCGCGGCGCTGGTATGGATCCTGCCCTCGGCGGAAAACACCGAGATCTTCATCATCACCCTGATCACCTACATCATCGCGCTCGGCGACTTCACCCACATCATCGCCGGGTCGGTAGAGGCAATATATATGTGGCTGGTCGGAGAGGAGAGCTTTTTGCAGGTCTTTGGCGTGTTCTTCCTGCCGACCCTGCTCGGCAATGTCGCCGGCGGCACCATCCTCTTCGCCGTGGTGAGCTACGCCCAGGTCCGCGAGGAACTCGAGGGCTAGGCCATGACCACGCCCCTCTGGATTCTGTTGGCCTTTGCCGTATGGACGCTGCTCGTGCTCCTTGCCGGTGTCGGCGTCCACCGCTGGAGCCGCATTCTATTCCGTAGGGCAGAGCTGACTGACTTCCCCGGCGGCGTGGTCGAGGGCACGCCCTCTATCGGCGCGTCACCCGGGCCCATGCCAATTGCGTCGAGAACCTTCCCGTCTACGCTGCTATTGCCGTGACTGCCGCTATTGCCGGGATCGACACGCCCAGGCTCGATCAGCTCGCCATCGTCTTTTTGGTCGCCCGCATCTGCCAGACCCTGACCCACACGCTCTTTCACGAGAGCAACTTCACCGTGGGCATCCATTTCACCTTCTTCGCCATCCAGGTTCACAGCTATGCTATGGATGGCGGCGATCATCGCGCGAACCGCCTGGGCCTCGTCCTAGCCCACGCCACTCGACGACCCTAGCCAACGCCCCTCTCCACCACCATATTCGCGCGCACGCCGCGGCGCCTTCCAGTCGCCATGGCCGCATGGACAAGAGTGATGGCCGAGCCAGGTCAAGCCTCGACAGACTTCGCCGTACCGCGATGGCTAAGGACTGCCCTCGTTGTGTTGGCCGCGATCCAGACGCTCGGCAGCCTGCAAGTGCTCCCCGTACTATTTGACGACGATCCGACGAGTCCCGGCACGTCTCCCGGGGGCCTGCTCATCACCGCCGTCATCATCTTGAGCCCGCTCGTCGCCCTATCCGGTTTCGTGTTTGCTCTGAAGGGGCAGATTGCCCGCGCCGTCATGGCGATAGCCGGCGTCTCCTTGCTGGACTGGATCAGCTACTTTCCTACGTTCGCGACCCATTGGGACCAAGCCTGCTGGGCTTCCCAGGGATCTTCATCTTCTTTCTTGTGCCGGCCTGTACGCCCGTAGCGATTTTCCTTGCGTGGCGTGGGCAATGGCCAAAGCTGGCCATCACTTTGGGTCTCGCTCCATGGGTACTTCGTGCGACCATGGTGATCGCGTTTGGGATCAGCGTTCATCCTTTACGGCTTTTGATCGCACCTCGGCGCCCCTAGCCAAGACCCCTCCCCGCCGCCATATTCGCGTTCATGTCCCACCGCGTTCCGAAAACCTTCGGCTCCCGCGCCGAGCCGCGCGCCGTGACCGGCGAATCCGCCGGCCTGCCGCTCGGGGCCGACCGTCGCACGCCCGGCTTCGGCGAGGCGCCGCAACCGCTGATCCAGAAGCATCCGCTGGTGACCGGCGAAGTGGCGGCGTTCACGCCCCACCGCCCGCTCCGGCCCGAAAAGTCCGAAGGCGGCATCGAACTCCATATCGAGACGGAGCTTGAGCCGAAAGGCGATCAGCCGGCCGCCATCGCCGAGCTCGTGGCCCAAGTAAACGCCGATGAGCGCGATCAGGTTTTGCTTGGCGTCACCGGCTCAGGCAAGACCTTCACCATGGCCAAGGTGATCGAGGAGACGCAGCGTCCGGCGCTGATTCTGGCGCCAAATAAGACGCTCGCCGCCCAGCTCTATGGCGAGTTCAAGAGCTTCTTTCCGGACAACGCTGTCGAGTATTTCGTTTCCTACTACGACTACTACCAGCCGGAAGCCTATATCCCGCGCACCGACACCTATATCGAGAAGGACTCATCCATAAACGAGCAGATCGACCGCATGCGCCACGCGGCGACGCGCGCCGTGATGGAGCGCGACGACGTCATCATCGTCGCCAGCGTGTCCTGCATCTACGGCATCGGCTCGGTCGAGACCTACACGGCCATGACCTTCAGCATCAAGCGCGAGGAACATCTCGAGCAGCGTCAGCTGATGGCTGACCTGGTGGCGCTGCAATACCGGCGCAACGATGCGAATTTCGTCCGCGGGTCGTTCCGCGTGCGTGGCGACACCATCGAGCTTTGGCCGGCCCACTTGGAGGACCGCGCCTGGCGCATCTCGCTGTTCGGCGACGAGGTGGAGTCGATCGTCGAATTCGATCCCTTGACCGGTGCTAAGACCGACGAATTCAGCATGGTCAAGGTGTACGCGAACTCGCACTACGTGACGCCGAAACCGACACTGAAGCAGGCCATTCGCGGCATCAAGGAGGAGCTGAAGCAGCGCCTGGAAGAGTTGCATGGCGCGGGGCGCCTCCTGGAGGCGCAGCGGCTCGAGCAGCGCACGTTGTTTGATCTGGAGATGATTGAGGCCACGGGGTCGTGCGCCGGCATCGAGAACTATTCGCGCTATCTCACCGGGCGAAAGCCCGGCGAACCGCCGCCGACCCTATTCGAGTATCTGCCCGATAATGCGTTGGTCTTCGTGGACGAGAGCCACGTCACCGTGCCGCAGATCGGCGGCATGTTCCGCGGCGACTACCGGCGCAAATCCACGCTTGCCGAATACGGCTTCCGCCTGCCGTCCTGCATGGACAACCGCCCGCTGCGCTTCGAGGAATGGGACGCCATGCGGCCGCAGAGTATCTACGTGTCGGCAACGCCGGCCAACTGGGAGCTGGAGCAGACCGGCGGTGTGTTCGCCGAGCAGGTGATCCGCCCTACCGGCCTGGTCGATCCCCCCGTCGAGGTCCGCCCGGCCTCGACCCAAGTCGATGATCTCATCGATGAGACGCGCAAGGTCGTGCGGCAAGGCTATCGCGTTCTGGTCACCACGCTCACCAAGCGCATGGCCGAGGACCTCACGGAGTACATGCACGAGCAGGGCATCCGCGTGCGCTATATGCATTCGGACGTCGAGACGCTGGAGCGCATCGAGATCATCCGCGATCTGAGGCTTGGTGCCTTCGACGTGCTGGTCGGCATCAATCTGCTGCGCGAAGGTCTCGACATCCCCGAATGCGCGCTTGTCGCCATTCTCGACGCAGACAAGGAAGGCTTCCTGCGCTCGGAGACCTCGCTGGTGCAGACCATCGGCCGCGCCGCGCGCAACATTGACGGCCGCGTGATCCTCTATGCCGACGGCATGACCGGCTCCATGGAGCGCGCCATGGCCGAGACCAACCGCCGCCGCGAGAAGCAGCTCGCCTGGAACGCGGAGCACGGCATCACGCCGGAAAGCGTGAAGAAGAACATCGGCGACATCCTCGCATCCGTCTACGAGCGTGACCACGTTCTGGTCGACGCCGGCTCGGGCTTCAGCGAAGGCGATCAGACCCCCATCGGCCACAATATCGAGAGCGTCATCGCCGACATGGAGAAGCGCATGCGCGCCGCCGCGGCCGATCTCGAGTTTGAGGAGGCGGCGCGGCTCCGCGACGAGGTAAAGCGCCTGCGCCAAATGGAGCTCGCTATCGCCAACGATCCGCTGGCGCGGCAGTCGGAGCTGGAGCGCTCGGCCGCCAAGGTCGACCTCACCAGGCCGCACAAGCCGAGCCTCGATGAGATGGGTCCGCATAATCGGGAGATGCCCTTGCACACCGCCCGCCCCCGCTCCAAGGCCGGCAAGGCCGGCACCCGCACCTTTAAGGGTAAGAGCCGCTAACGTTTTCCGCCGCTCGCGATGGTAGAGTCCGCCCGTCGGGACAAGAGGGCGGCCATGCTAGAGACCCCTGCAAAGACCAATCTCGTCGACATTTATGACGCGTGGCGCGACCACGATCTCGATCGCCTGGCGTCATATCTGCCGAGCGACTTCTCTCACCACATCAACATCCCGGTCGAGATGCTAGCCGTGGGCGGCGTACGTCTCGGCAAGGAAGCCGCAATCGAGCGGCTGCGCCAAATCTTCGACAGCTTCGACACCCAGTTCATCGAACTGGGCCCGATGCATCTCGACGACATCGGCGCGAGCCTCGACGTGCAGAGCCATTGCCTTCATCGGCGCAGCCGGACGTGGCTGCACACGACGAAGAAGCACGTCTGGCTCTTGGAGGACGGGTGGCCCGTCAGCCTCTCCGAGTTCTACGACCTCAACGAGTTCGAAGTCTTCATGAAGGGTGCGCTGGCGGCTTAAGCCTCCCCTAGCCCCCGACCCTTTGCCTCCTCCCGGATGAAAGCAGGCCAGAACCTCCGCAACTCGTCCGGAAACATGCCGGCGATCTTCACCGCCGCGCCGCGTTCGACATGTTTGGACAGCACGTCGAGCACCGCAAGCGTGCCCTCTTCCACCTCGCTTTCCGTGGCCCGCGGCAATTCCCGTGCAATATGGCTGAGAAAGACCTCCTCGTGGCGCTCCTTGGTCGGCTTGCCGGTCGGGTCCCAGCCTTCGTAATAGAGGCCGCGCAGCAGCATTGGCAGTTGCGCGCCGAGATGGGCTGCGCTCTCCGCGCCGATGCGATCACGCAACGCGTGCAGCACCGCGCGCAAGGTCGAATAGGCGTGGTGCCTGTCCTCCGTGTTGAGGCGGTCCATAATGTCCTTGAGCCAAAGATTGGACTCCTGGACAGTCTTGTCGAAGGTATCGAGGCCAGTGCTCATGAGCTCACTCCTTGGGGGCAAGTCGCAAAGCCTAGCGGGTCCACGGTTAAGCGACTTGATATGCCTCAACGGATGTTTTGCACATTATTTCAGTGTCTTATCGGCTCCGCCACCTCGCGTACGACTTGGATCGCCGGCTTGTCCGTGCGCAGGCCGAGATAGACCGGATGGCGCATCTCACCGCCTTTTGTCCACTCGGTGAATTTGACCTCCACCACGAGCTTCGGTTTCACCCAGGTGGTATTCGCCTCGTCTGGGACCTTCTGCTCGACTGGCTTGGCCCGCGTGATCAGGGGCACGAACTTGCCGTAGAGCATGCGCAGCGTCTTCTCGTCGAAGCCGGTACCGACGCGGCCGGCATATTTCCAGCGCCTGCCGTCGCGCACGGCCAGCACGAGCGCGCCGAAACATTTGCGCGAGCCGCGCGGCTTGGTGAAGCCGACGACCACCAACTCCTGCTCTTGGCTCGCCTTGACCTTGAGCCACTCGCGGCTGCGTTTGCCCGAGTGGTAGCGTCCGTCCGCCAGCTTGGCCATGACGCCTTCTTCATGGGCGCGCTTGGCCTTTTTGAACGCCTTGATGCCCTCGCCCACCACATGGGCGCTGTAGTGCAGCAGCGGACTTTTCGGCAGGACCTCCTCCAAGGCCTCTTTGCGTTCGAGCAACGGCCGGCCGCGCAAGTCCTTGCCGTCGAGATAAAGCAGGTCGAACACGCAATACTGCAAACGCGTGGGCTCCCGCTCGGCATTCTGTAGCAGCTGGAACCGCGAGCGCCCGTGCACATCGAGCGCCACCAGCTCCCCGTCGAGCACCGCCTCCTGCTTGATGGCGGCAAGTGCTTGACAGATCGAAGGATTTCGCCGAGACGTCGTTTCCGTTGCGCGAGTAGAACGCCGCGCGACCTGGCGCGGCGACCGCGATGCCGCGAAAGCCATCCCACTTCGTCTCGAAGATCCAGCCGGGATCGTCGAACGGCTTGTCGGTCAACGTCGCCAACATCGGACGCAGGTCGTAGTTCATCATAGATCCATTTGGCTCATGCAAACGCAGCAAAACAGGGTATCACAGCGCCCAAAAAGACAGCATACGTCCTATACAACCTGTGGTAGTCTGTACGTCGCGTCGAGGGAGGGATGATGACAAGCCGGAGACCATCGTCGCCGAGATTTGCGATTCCAGTTCGATACCAGCCGCCTGATCGCCAACGAGGATCATGCCGGCGTGGAGATGCCCGTTCGCTACCGGCACCGGGAAACCAGCGTGCCTCTCGAGACAACGATAGCCAACTTCTGGACATTCGAGGACGGCTGGCCGACCAAGCGCACCGAGTATCACGATATCGAGCGCATCCAGGCGTTCAGCAAGCATCACCGAGATCTTTCCTGGTGCGTGAATGCCCGACCGCTAGGTGCGACCCACCGCAGCAGGTCAGCGGTCCGATCCGATCGGGCGAACGCGAGGATCGCGAACCGCCGCGCGGTTTTTCCGTCGCGCCTATCCTTCAGCCAGGTGGGTAGCCTATCGAGAAGAGAAGCCCGACCTTCGTCGGGCTTCTTCACTGCGCCCGCGGGGGGCCTCTGCCCCGTCCTAAAATGGCTCGCGCATTAACTGTTTCTCAAGCGGATCAGAGTGAGATGGACCACGTACCCCAGTGGAGTACCTAGTAGGGTTAGAGGGAATCAGTCATGCGCATCATCATTGCTCTTGCGGTCATCTCCGCGACCTTCGCCTTGGGCGGTTGCTTTCACCACGACCGGACGGCGTACGTCACCCCGCTTCCGCCAGCGGCCGTACCCTATAAGTAGCCTTCCATAGACCGGGGCCCATGGCTCGAGCGCCTGACGGAGGCGTGAAGCTGGCCGTGCCCGATTGGAAGACCACAGTAGCGCGTAGAAAAAGCCCGGCCTCAGCGCCGGGCCTTTTTCTTGGGAAGGACCACACGCGATCACGCCTTGGGGGAGCCAACGCTCAAGACCTTGTGAGGAGATATGAGGCGCAATTGAACGCTGGCCACCGCAACCAGCGGCTATGGTGTCCCTCAATTCGTTAGCGCGCCGTCTCAAATCACGGCCGCCATGCGACGCAATCAGGAGAGGGAGACGACATGTCGACGCTCATCAACTTGCCGGAAGCGGGAAGGCAGCTTGCCGAGCGTATTCCCTACAGTCTCGTGGCGCTGTTGGCGCGGTTCGCCGCGGCGAGCGTGTTCTGGCGCTCGGGCCAGACCAAGGTCGACGGCCTGTTCCACATCAAGGACTCGACCTTCTTCCTGTTCCGTCAGGAGTACATGGTCCCGCTCCTGCCGCCGGACGTCGCCGCCTATGTCACGACGATCGCGGAACACATTTTCTCAGTCTGCCTCATCGTCGGCCTCGCCACGCGGCTTTCTGCATTCGGCTTGATGTTCATGACCGCCGTCATCCAGATTTTTGTCTACCCGGAGGGATGGCCCGACCACATTCTATGGTTCGCCGCGCTGTTTCTGCTCTTGGCGCGCGGCCCCGGCGCGTTCTCGCTCGATCATCTCATCTGGTCACGGGCGCAAAGCGTGCCAGCGACCGCGCGCTAGGCATCCATTACGCTAGCCTCGCTGCATGCGTTGCAAAAGCGCGCGACTTGGGTAGCCGTCGGCGGGAAGCCCATACTTGATCTGCATGGCGCGGATCGCATCGCGCGTCGATGCACCGATCACGCCGTCGATCTTGCCCACATCGAATCCGCGCTGGGCAAGTAGCCTCTGGAGCTGTTTGGACTCCGCCGCGGTGAACGGCTCGGGATTGCCGCGATTGAGCGGCGGAGCGCCGGCAAGCCGCGTGGCGTAGTAGGCCGCCGTCGTCGAATAGACGAGCGAATTGTTCCAGTCGAGATAGACGTTGATGAAGTTGGGGTAGGCCAGGAAGGCCGGACCGTTGCGTCCCATAGGCAGCAGCAACGATGTCGGCACGTTGTCGGCGGGGACCCGCTTGCCGTTCCGGTACTTGACACCGTAGCGCGACCAGAACAGCCGCGGCCGCTGGATGGTCACGTCGGCCTGATCCCACGGCAGATTGTCCGGCACGATGACTTCTTCAAGCCAGGGCTGACCCGCCTGCCAGCCCTTGGATGAAATGTAGTTTGCGGCAGAGGCGAGCGAGTCTGGGGCGCTGTGAACGAGATCCCGGCGGCCATCGCC